>Ga0209591_10002806_pt1 | contig 20628 bp, 16 predicted proteins | sample MAT01_FD_187207 | JGI IMG/M metagenome (GOLD analysis project Ga0209591, IMG submission 187207) | Freshwater microbial communities from Lake Fryxell liftoff mats and glacier meltwater in Antarctica - MAT-01 (SPAdes) (version 2) | ecosystem: Environmental > Aquatic > Freshwater > Ice > Liftoff... | reverse complement strand
GGTCACCGGCAAAGAGATCTGGAAGACGAAGGTTGGCATCCATCAAGGCGAAACGATGACGATGGCGCCGCTGATCGTGAAGGGCAAAGTTCTGGTGGGGAATAGTGGAGGGGAATTTGGAGTTCGTGGCTGGATTGCGGCGTTGGATGCGAAGGAAGGCAAGATTGCTTGGCGGGCGTTTAGCACGGGTCCGGATGCCGAGGTCCTGATCGGGCAACGCTTCCATCCCTTCTATGCGAGCGATCGCGGGCCGGACCTGGGGGTGAAAAGCTGGCCGCGCGACCACTGGAAGATTGGCGGCGGCGCCGTCTGGGGCTGGATCTCCTACGATCCCGAGCTCGACTTGATCTATCACGGCACCGGAAATCCCAGCCCGTGGAATGCGGATATCCGGCCCGGCGACAACAAGTGGACTTCCGGCATCTTCGCCCGTGATCCGGATACCGGCGAGGCGGTCTGGGCATATCAATGGAGCCCGCATGACCTGTTCGACTATGACGGCATCAACGAGAACGTACTGCTCGACCTCGAGATCGGGGGCCGTCTGCGCAAAGTGCTCGTGCGGCCCGAGCGTAACGGATCCGTCTATGTGCTCGACCGGGCGACGGGCGAAGTGCTCTCGGTGAATCCGTACGTGCATACGACGGTGACCACCGGCTTCGACGCGCAGACCGGCAAGATGATCGAGGACCCTTCGAAGCGGACTGGCTTCGGGCGAAAAGTGACCGGCATCTGTCCGGCCGCTCCGGGCGGGAAGGATTGGAATCCATCGTCATGGTCGCCGCGCACGAAGTTACTCTACATCCCGCACAACAACCTCTGCATGGACATGGAGGTCGTGGCCGCTAATTACATTGCCGGCACACCGTACGTGGGGGCGTCGGTGAAGATGTACCCGGGGCCGGGTGGCAATCGGGGAGCCTTTACGGCGTGGGATCCGGTGGCGGGCAAGGCAGTGTGGAGCTTGAAAGAGAGCTTCCCGGCGTGGAGCGGCGCGCTCGCCACCGCCGGAGACATTGTCTTTTACGGAACGCTCGACCGCTGGTTCAAGGCCGTCGATGCGCGAACCGGCAAGCTGCTATGGAAATTTAGAACCGGCTCGGGAATCATCGGGCAGCCCATCAGCTACCGGGGACCGGACGGCCGGCAATATGTGGCCATCGCCGATGGGGTGGGCGGCTGGGCCGGGGCGATTGTCGCCGGCTCGCTCGACCCTCGCGACGATAGCGCCGCGCTCGGATTCGCCGGAGCCACCAAGGATCTGCCGAACCACACGGCGAAGGGAGGCACGATTTATGTATTTGCGTTGCCTTAGCCTCGCCTGCCTGATGCTTGCGGGATGCCGGAAGCCGGTGACGACGGCCCCCAACGAAAAACCCGCCGATGTACGAGTGTCGGATGCGGTGCCGGGGCCGCGGCAGAAAATACCCACTATCGTCAATCCATTTGCGGGTGACGAAGCGGCGATCGCGACGGGCAAAGAGCTGTACGCATCGATGAACTGCGCAGGCTGCCATGCGGCCGGCGGTGGCGCCATTGGACCCGCGCTGATCGATGACGAGTGGATCTACGGCAGCGCGCCGGAGAACATCTATTCGACGATCGTTGAGGGCCGGCCGCAAGGCATGCCGGCATACGGCGTGCGGATTCAAGAGGCACAGGTCTGGCGGCTGGTGGCCTATGTACGTTCTTTGTCCGGTTTGAAGGAAGCGGCCGAAGAAATGAAGGCGGCGCCCGACGACCGCGGAAAGCGGGTGTTCATGAGCGGACCTTGCGCCGTTTGTCACACCATCCGCGGAACGGAGGCGCTGGCTTCCGTAGGTCCCGATCTGACGGGTCTGGCCCTCCGCAAGGCGATTGCCGGAGGCTCCGTGCCGAACACCCGCGAGCAGTTGGCGAAGTGGATTCAGAATCCGGAGTCGCTCAAGCCGGGGACGAAGATGCCCGCGACGGCGCTTTCGCCTCAGGATCTGGCATTCTTGCTGACCTACCTGGCGACGTTGAAATAAGCAGATCGCCGGAGAGCGCCAGCCCGCCCGATAAATAGACGATGCCGCCCACCAGAAGCATGATGGCCCCTCCGAGGTGTTGATCGTCCAACTGGCTGTGGCTGTAAAGAGGGCGCGGAGACATCGCGATCAGGGCCCCCAGCAGCGTCATGTGCATCGCGGTCAACAGCAGCGCAATGATCCCCTCCGCACGGCGGTGCAGGACGGCCGTCCAAAGCAGCAGTCCGGTCAGCAGAAACGTTGCTTGCTCGGCGATATAGGTTGGGAGGTCATGCCGCGCGGCGTTGTGCAACGCCGGAGTGTGCCAAAGCCAGACTCCGACGAGTTCGACGAGCGAGGCAATCGTGGGAGAGACGTTCGCCGGAACGGCGATGGCGTAGGCGAGCAACGGCGCGGCGATGGCGACCACGGCCATGTGAACCGTCATGTGTGCGGCGAAAGAATGACTGCGCCAGCACCATGCCGCGGTCAGCGTGAGCAGGCCGGCGATGGCGGCGGTCAGGCGCAGGTGGTCACCATGAAGACGGAGACCGTCGCGAAGATGATGGCGATCGCGCTGAGCATTGAGAGCAGAAGCGTGGCGAGGCCGAGAAAGCGGTGCCGGTCCTCGGGCGAATCCGCGTCATGCGGTGCCTCTTCGTCGCCATAGTTGAGGCGTTGCCAGGCATGCCACCCGATGAAAGCGATGGCGGCCAAAGCCAGCATCGTCCCCGCTCCGACGGCCGTGTGGACGAGAGTAATCGCCAAGCCTGCGCCACAGGCCAGCGAGGCACCGAGATAGCTCAATAGGAAGTGGGCAGCCCAGATTGCCGGCGAGATGGTTAGCAGCCAAAGGCTTTGGCGATCTTCGTCGATATGGCTTTCGGATTTCATGTCAAGTGCGGGAAACCGGCGATGAGGGCGACGGTGATCACCGCCATGATCGCGGCGAAGTGCCAGTACAGGGTGACGTTGCCGATGTCGATGTCGTAGCGGGCCGTCATGCGGCCGGCCGCTCGGCGGGCCATGCAGTAGAGCAGCATGATGGCGCCAACAAGGCTGTGCAGCGCGGTCCACGCTACCAGTAGCCAGACGGATGCCGTGTAGACGTGCTGCTTGGGATCCATGTGTGCCAGCCACGGTCCGGCGACGAGAGCCGCGGTGCCGAGCACAGCGAGCACCACCGCGCCGGCTGCTCCGACATAGAACATTCTTGCGAAATCCTGTTTGTTCCAGGAGTTGGCCGCGAGGGTGAGAAGCCAACTGGACAGCAGCATCCCGAGGGCAATCAGCGGCCATTGGGCGCTCAACTGCGGAGTGGAGGCCGGAGGAAACTCCTGCTTGAGTGTCCAGTAGAAGAAGAAGCCGAAGACGATGGACATGAAGGCGGTGATGTCGGCGAGCATCGTGATCAACATGCCCCACCAGCCCGAAGACGTCGGACCGGAAGTGTAGAGCGGGAGGGTGACCCCGAGGCCCACGTCCTTCTGTTCCTTCTCCGGAATCATGCCGGAGCCGTCCCACAGCCATTTGATGATGGTCACCAGGGCCAGCACGGTGCTCACGGCCATGGGCCACCACATCTTGAAGGTCGGAAAGATGAAGATGCCGCCGGTGAAGATCGCGGCCAAGAGCGTGACGAAGGTATTTCCGGGGATCCGCAGGCATTGCACCGGGCGCGCGTCGATCACCGAGGTGATCATCATTTCGCGCTTGCCTTCCTCGGCATCCGGCAAGTAGAAGCGGCCTTCGTCGACGTGGCGGACAAAGTCGGGCTGTTCCCATAGAGGATAGCGGCTATCGATCTCGGGAATGGAGCGCACGCCCCAGGCTTCGCCGGGCATCTCCTGCAGCCATTCGAGAGTGCCAGCGTTCCAGGGGTTGCGCTCGGATAGCGGCTGGCGGCCCTTGGGGCGGAAGATGTCCCACAGCAGCACGGCGAATCCGGCGGCCAGGATCACGGCGCCGATGCTCGACACCAGGTTCAATCCGTCGAGTCCCACGCCCGCGGGATAGGTGTACACGCGGCGCGGCATGCCTTTCAGCCCGGTGAGATGCATGGGCAGGAAGGTGATGCTGAAGCCGGTAAAGAGCAGCCAGAAGGAGATGCGGCCAAGCCGCTCCGAGAGATGCTTGCCGTTGATGAGCGGGTAGTAGTAATAGACTGCGGCCGCAAAGGGAAAGACGGTGCCGCCGATCAGAACCGAGTGCAGGTGCGCGACGACGAAATGCGTGTCGTGCGCCTGAAAGTTGAAGGTCGCGACGGCGACCATCACGCCGGTGAGGCCGCCCATCACGAAGGTGGCGAGCCCGCCAAAGATCCACAGCATCGGGAGCGATCGCTGAACACGGCCCACCAGCAGCGTTCCGATGAAGCAGAAGATCTGGACGCCGGTGGGGATGGCGACCGCTTGGGACGCGGCCGAGAAAAGAGCAAGCGTGATGTTCGGCAACCCGGTGGTGAACATGTGGTGCACCCAGAGGCCGAAGCTAAGGAAGCCGGTGCCGATCGCCGAGAGGACGATCCACGAGTAGCCCACGATGGGCGTGCGCGCGAAGGTGGGGATGATCATCGCGACCAGCGCCACCGACGGCAAGAAGATGATATAGACCTCCGGATGGCCGAAGAGCCAGAAGAGGTGCTGCCAGAGGAGCGGGTCGCCGCCGCCCGACGGTCTGAAAAATGGCCAGTCGAAGGCACGTTCGAGTTCGAGCATCAGGCTGCCGACGATCAGGGGCGGAAAGGCGAACAGCACCATCACCGCGGCCACCAGCACATACCAGCCATAGAGAGGGATAAGGTTGATGCGCATCCCTGGCGGGCGGCACTTGAGCACGCCGACAATGAGTTCGACCGAAGCGGCGATCGCCGAAACCTCGATGAAGGAGAAACCGAGCAGCCACATGTCCGCTCCGATGCCCGGCTCAAATTTGCTGGTGAGCGGCGGATACATGAACCATCCGCCGTTTGGCGCCGAATTGAAGAAGATGGAGAGGCACAGAAAAATCCCACCGATCGCAAAGGCCCAGAAGCCGAAAGCCGACAAACGGGGGAAAGGAAGTTCCCGCGCACCGAGCATCTGCGGCAGGAAGAGGATAGAGACGGCTTCGAAGATCGGGAGGGCGAACAGGAACATCATCACCGAGCCGTGCAGCGTGAAAACCTGGTTATATTTTTCAGGACCTAGCAGAGTATTGTTCGGCAGGGCGAGTTGCGCACGCATCAGGAGGGCGAGGAGGCCCCCGAAGATGAGGAAAAAGAGGGTAGCGGCCGTGTACCACTGCCCGACCACCGAGTTATTCACCGCCGACCAGTAACGCCAGCCTTCGGGCGTTTTCCAAGCCGCGCGCAGCCGTTCTTTCTGCGCACGTTGCAACTCTTCGGATGGCGGCGGACCGAGGGCTTCAGGATCGTTCATTGCGTTTGCGTGTCCAGCCATCGATCAAAGTCCTGACGGCTTTCCACCGTAACGCTGAAGGCCATCTTGGCGTGGCCGCGTCCGCAGAATTCGGCGCACACGCCGCGGAAAGTGCCGGCCTGGGTTGGATGGATCACCAGCCGATTCGTGCGGCCGGGAATCAGGTCTCGCTTCCCGGCCAGCGACGGGATCCAGAAGGAGTGGATCACGTTGTTGCTATTCAGGAGGAACTCAACGGGCCGGCCGAGGGGAAGCCGAAGTTCGTTGGCCGCGTCGAAGGGCGGCCGTCCGGGGGGCTCATAACGGAAACGCCACCACCACTGCTCCCCATAGACTGAGATCCGAAGAGCGTCACTCGGAACGGCCCTGCTCGACTCGGCCAGCATCGAAAGACCGTAGACGAGCAGAACCCCGAGCACCACGACCGGGGCGAGCGCGCCCCCCACGATCAGACGGTGGGCTTGGTGCCGGCGCTCGGCGCCATCGGTTCGCGCGCGCCCAGCCCAGACGGCGATCGCGATAACGACGGTCCACACGAGAGTGGCGCCGCCCGTCATCCACCAAAAGAGTCGGGCAATACTCTCCGCGCCGCCACTGGCGGGCGATAGCGCTCCCCCATACCCGCTGCAGAGTAAACCAATTGTGTCTATCACGCATCCATCAGTATAGAATTCTGAGGACAACGCTGCAAACAGATAGAGTAGGAATCGTGCTGATGAACGACCCTTTGCCTTTTGCCTGTCTTAGCTCGAAGCCCATGGTCTACTGAAGCGAATCCGAGCCGCCGGGTTTTCGAGCTGGTCCGAGATGCCGCTCGACATTGCGCGAGCTGTTATCCAACAACTGAAGCCCCTCGCTGGGGCGCCGTAGGACCTCGGAAAATCGGCTAAAGCGCCTGTGACTAAAAGTCCGCGATCTCGCCGGAGATGGCCATCCGCCTTTCGAAGGCCTTCGGCAGCCCAGGATACCCGGGTGAAAAAGCAGGCGGCGTTCGATCTCGCGGTCGCGCGCCGACCATGTTCAACCACGAACTGCTGGTCGGAGCGAAGTAGACGGAGAAAACCCGCGCACCGCCCGGCATCCCTGACTTATCCCCACACCGGCAATTAGGCCCTTATCGGCGCGAAAATGCGGTGGACCTGCACTCCGCCGCATGTCTAGGTCCCGGTGTGCCAGTTCCCGAAAGCTACGGAAAACGGGGCCATCCACGGGCATGCACGGGGTGGTACAGTTTCGTTGTAAGTTCCATCAAATCAAACACTTGCCATTTTGTTTCTGCATGAAATTACCGCCCGAACGCTTTTTTTGCAAAATAAGTTAGAATTTTCCCCTCCAAAACACACTTATCTACGGAGGGCAAAATGCCACGCAGACTTCGATTCGCGCCACCCGATTACTGGCTGCATCTCACCTAACGCGGCAACAACAAACAACCCTTTTTCACCGCCGACAAGGACCGTCAGCATTTCCTCACCCTGGTCGGCACGCTCAGCGAAGAGCGCCAGGTTCGGGTCGCCGCTTACACCGTCGGCGACGGGATCGATGCCATCTCGCTCTTCATGATAAACCTGAATGGCCAATACGCCACGTACCGCAATTCCACCCAACGCCCCACCCGTTGCGCCAATGGGCACGTGAAAAATGCCCGTGAAATGCTGACGAGGGAACGCCGGGCCGTGACCGAGGTAGTAGCGTGGGCGGCCAGCAATGGCGATCGCAGTGAAAACGCCGACTATCAGTACGGCAAACGATTCAACAGGTGATTGCCGGTCATCCCGAGGTTCAGCAAGAGGTCCACGAGGCCCTGATCGCCGCCATCGCGGTAAAATATCCGAAAACAAACCCGGCGATCTCGTTCAAAACCAGGGTTTCGGACTGTTGGGTTGATCGGGGGTCAGGCTGGCGTTAGAGTTTGCGGGGGAAGGGTTTAAATCCGGCGGTTCTCAGGTCGTCCATGGTGCGGGATTGTTCCGCTCCCGGCTTCACTGGGCCCACCACGACACGGAAGAGTTCTTTTCCTTCGACCGGAACCGCGTAGGCTTTGAAACCACGCTTAGCCAGAACCTCGACGACTAGGTCGGCTTCGGACTTGCCAACGGCGGCGACTTGCAAGTAGCCACCCGGTTCGGGACGGCCGCCCGCGGCGACGGGCTCGCGCTTGGCTTCGGTTTTCTTCTCGCGTTTGGCTTCTTTTTCGCGCTCAGCCTTCTCGCGCTCGGTTTTCTTGGCCTCGGCTTTGGCTTCCTTCTCGCGCTCAGCTTTCTCGCGCTCGGTTTTCTTTTCAGCAGCGCGTTCTTCCGCCTTTTTGGCTTCCGCTTCCTTCACCAGCTCCGCTTTGGTCTTCACGTCGACCTTCGGTTCGGGCAGCTTAGTTTCCGGTGTCTTCACTTCGGTTTCGATCGGCGACTTGATTTCCACGGGCCGAGTGCTGGCGGTCATTCCGCTGCCGGCCGAGGGCTTGGCGTCGACAATGATGGGCTTGTCGGAGGGAGCATTGTCCACCTTCCGGGCTTCGGCGACCGGGTTAACACTCCGGCCCATGATGAAGCCCATGGCGAAAAATACCGCCAAAAGGGTAACGACAATGAAGAACACGCTGAGGAGTTGCTTATTGCCCAAAATTAATTCGAATTCACCGTCATCGTTGCGAGGCATAGTGGTCCTAACACGTATAGGTTACCTGAAATGGAGGGCCAGTACCAGGAAGAGTCCTAAAACATTTTCCGCAAAGATTGGATTGACGAAATCACAAGTTCCGGCTCATCCAGTTGAATCCAATGGCCCGCCCGTTTGGCGATGTGATGCTGGCCGCGCGAGGAGAGGCTGACGAGGGCCTCGTGGGCCGCCAGTCGGTCGGGCTCCAGGTTGGCCGCCGAGAGCAGAATGATAGGAATGGTGAGGGGGCGCAAAGAATTGGCGGTCTGGACGGAACTGAGCGGCAGCTGGCGGAAATGGTCGGCGACGCTCAAGAAATTCTTGGGGAGGCACCAGTGGGAGCGCACCATCGGCCAGAGCGCGGGGGGCATCTTGCGAATTTCGCCCAAGAGGCGCTCGAGGGCCGAGGCCTGGCTACCAGCGGCCCTCTGTTGGACCCGCGCCATACGGCCGCCGCTCAACAGCAACGCGCGGAGGATGGAGCGGACGAAGCCCCAGCGGGCGAGGAAGGCGAACCGGCTGGCGAGGAAGACGCCGTAGTCGAGCAGGCGCTTGCGGCTGATCTCGGGCAGGAACCACTCGGCGGGATGGAGGGGGTCGACCAGAACGAGGCCGGCAACGCGCTCGGGATGGTCGCAGGCGGCGAGTAGGGAGGACATGCCGCCGAAAGAGTGGCCGACCAGGATGACGGGATCTTGGTAGCCGGCGCGGTCGAGCATGGCGAAGAGCTCGTGGTTTACCTGCTTGGCGGTGCGGGGGGTGGTGGCCTGCTCGCTCCAGCCGAGTCCGGCCCGGTCGTAGACGGCGATGCGGGTCTCTTTGGCGATGGCTTGCTGGACGTACCACCAACTGAGCGACGAGGCGCCGATACCGGCTTCGCAGACGATCAGGGGCTCGCCGGTGTGGGGTCCGGCGATGTGGAGATGCTGTTTGTGGCCGCCGACTTGGATGAGCGCACCGGGTGGCCCGTAGCGGCGACGGTCAATCGCGGCGCCGGCATGTTGGATGAGCCAGCCCACCAGGGGCAACGCCGCCAGGATGGCCAGGGGCCAAAGAATAAAGGGCTCAAACCAGTACTCTAACGCGACTGGGTAGCCTCGGGCGAAAATGTGTACGGGCCGGAAGTGATCCGGTCACCTTCGTTCCCGGCGGGAAGGCCAATGTTCGGGCCAGCGGGTGCTGAGATGGGGTAGACCAAAAAACCCGATCATCCGAAAACCCAACCCGGCGATCTCGCTCAAAACAAGGGTTGGAGGCCTTGGGTTCCCCCGCTGGCTGTGTTAGCATTCAGTGCATTGCCATTCCCCGTTTCCGGAGGATATGTGAACGAATACCTTTTCTTTCTCAGTTACTCGCGCGAGCATTGGCGCGGCGGACTGCTGGAAGAATTTTTGAAGGACCTCGAGGATGCCATTCTCGGTAGGTTAGAAGTCCGGCCAGCGGGGGCGACTTATTTTCTGGACCAACAGGATATCGAAGGCGGAAACCGCTGGCGGCCGACGCTGGTAGATGCGCTGCAATCGAGCCGTTTGATTTTGCCGATTTACGCTCCGGGTTACTTTTCCCGGCCCGTCTGCGGCCAGGAAGTGGAAATGTTTCTGCGCCGTCAACGCGAGGCGAATCAGGAAGGCTATATTCTTCCAATCTATTGGATCCCACCTTCGTCGATTCCCGCCGCGACCCAAGAGCTTCAATACTGGTGGAATGACTTACCGGAAACTTACAAAACCAAGGGGCTCGAAGTGATCGCACGCAAGAAAAATGGGCTCTTGCGGGACGACTATGAGCAGTGCGTGGTCGCCTTGGCCACGCGCGTGGTCGCGATGTTACAACAACCGCCGCTGCCGGCGCTTTATCCGAAGCCTTCGCTCGAGGACGTGGCGGATGCTTTTTCACCCGCCCGGCACGTTAACGCGGGGGGCCAGGCGATCGCGATGTTGAAGCCGGCCATGGCCGTGGCCAATGGCCCGGACTATGTGAATTTCGTGCTCGTCGCCGGGGCGAAGACCGATTTCCCTGCCCTAAAGAAGGCCCGCGACTACTACGGCGCCCGGCACCTCGAATGGAAGCCATTTACGAACCAAAAACTCAACATCGGCGCGCTGGCGCAGTATCTGGCTTCGTCGAAAAACTTTACTTGTGGCGCGCCCTTAGTCATCGATAGTGACTTACTTTCGCTGATCGCCCATGCGGAACAACAGAACAGTATCCTGGTCATTCTGGTGGATTCCTGGTCACTCCACTTGATCGATAAGTACGAACGATTGATGCGCCAAGCTGACGCCGAGGCCGCCCGCTCCCTCAGTACAGCGGTGTTAGTGCTGTGGAACGAGCAGGACCCGGACGAAGCCCCGCCCATGCCGGACGTACTCCGCGCGCAGGTAAGAACCACGTTTCCGCTGCAAGATACTCGCGACGGGATTTACTTCCGGGCCGAGGTCCGGTCACGCGGCGACTTTGAGTCGATGATTTCGGAGTCTTTGATTCGCATTCAGGATAAGATCTTTCAGAAGATCCAGAACGAAGGCCTGGTGCGCCAATCGCCCTTCAAACAGAAGCCCGCCTTACAGAACGCCGCCGCTTAAGCTCGCCCTAAACCCATGGCCCAAATCATCACCTTTTACTCCTACAAGGGCGGCACCGGCCGCTCCATGTCGATGGCCAATGTAGCCTGGATTCTGGCAAGCCAGCGTAAGAAAGTGTTGATGATCGATTGGGACCTTGAGGCGCCCGGCCTGCACCGTTACTTTTCGCCCTTTCTCGTCGACCCGACGCTTTCGGCCTCACCCGGCATTATCGACTTCCTGCGGAACTTCGCCGTTCAGTCTGCCAAAGTTCAGGCAGCCAAGACCGCCAACGACCCGGAACGCCCGCCCGACTGGTACCGGGAACACGCTGACATCACCGACTATGCACTCTCCTTACGCTGGCCGCACTTCCGCCCCGGCACGCTCGACCTGGTGCCCGCCGGCAAGCAGGACGCCGACTATGCCACGCGTGTGAACTCCTTTAACTTCGACCATTTCTACAGCGGACTCGGCGGCGGCGCGTTTTTGGAAGCCGCCAAGGAGTACATGGAGGTTTACGACTACGTGCTGATTGACTCGCGCACCGGCGTGAGCGACACGTCCGGCATTTGCACGGTGCAGATGCCGGAGACGGTGGTGATCTGCTTCACGATGAGCAATCAGGGCATCGATGGGGCGGCGAACGTGGCCGAGTCGATTGCGCGGCAACGGACGGATCGCGATGGCCGGACGCGGGTGCGGATTCTGCCGGTGCCGATGCGGACGGATCCGTTTGAGAAGGACAAGCTGGCGCGGCGGACGAATTACGCCAAGGAGCGGTTTGCGCGTTTTTTGGAGCCGCTGGGACCGGAGTATTGGAAGACGGTGGAGGTGCAGTATGTGCCTTACTACGTGTATGAAGAGGTGCTGGCGACGTTTGGGGACCGGCGGAATGAGTCCCGGACGTCGATCCTGGGGGCGTATGAGGGGCTGACGAAGGTGATCACGCGGGGCGATGTTTCGGAGATGCTGGCGCCTTCCGAAGACGAGCGGGTGCAGGTATTGGCCAAGTTCGAAGCGATCCTGAACGCGGAAGTGCCCACGGCGGAGGCGGCGCCGGTGGCGGCTTTGAGCCCTTATGCCCACGATCTCTACCTGAGCTACAGCCCGCAAGATGAGGCGGAGGCCGCGGCACTTGCCAAGAACTTGGCCGCCCGCAGCTTGGCGGTGGTGAATGGCCAACGGCTGATCACCGACCCGGCCTGGCCAGATCGCGTCACCGACCTGCTGAAACGATCCCGGGCCTTCGCGCTAGCCGAAGGCCGCGTCAGCGTCGGCTCCTGGCCTTGGCGCGAGTATGCGCTGGCTGTAGCGCACCAGCGTTCGGAGCGGGCCCAGGGGCGCGAGTTCCCGCTGTTGTCTTTGGCGCTGTCGGCCCGGTCCTCTTCGGCAACGCCAGCGTGGAACCAGCCCAACCAATTCGACTTTTCGGGCAAAGTGGAGCCGGCGGCTTACGACGCCTTCGTCCAGCGGCTGGTGAAGGGGCAACTGACGGCAATCGCGCCGACGCAGACGCCATTCAAGGGCTTCGAGCCCTATGAAGAGTCCGATGCGCCGCTCTTCTTCGGGCGCGATGCGGACCTCGAGAAGTTAACCGCCTACGTGGCATCGAATCGCGTGGGTTTCTTGCGCGGCGCAACGGGCTGCGGCAAAACGTCGCTGGTGCAAAGCGGCCTGAAGCCACACCTGCGTCGCCAGGGGCAGCCGGTGTGGGAAGTGGTGAGCCTGGTGCCGGGGCGGAACCCGTTCTTCGATCTGGCCGCCGCGCTGTCGCCGTTGTTGAATACCGATCGCAATGAGTCGACGCGGGTGGTGGATACGACGCGGCTGGCCCAGAGCTTTCGCGAAGCCGGTGGCGACATCGTCCGGCAACTGCTGCATTTGGTGGGCGAACGTCCGCCGCGACTGGAGCGGTTCCTCTTGGTGGTGGACCAGGCCGAGAACCTCTTCGGCGTCAGCGATGAGCGCGAGCGCGAGGCGTTTTTGAACCTGGTGGCGCAAGCGGCGGAACTGAATGTGCACGTGCTGTTTGTGGTGAGCCCGGAGTGCGAAGCCCACTGGCTCGTGGCGCGGCCGGATTTTGCCGAGGCGTTGAGCCAAGGCTATCTTCTGCAAGGGCTGAACGCGCGGCAGATGGAGGACATGCACACGGGCCTGGCGGCGCTGACGGGGCAGGCGCAGCCGTACCTGACGGCCGAGGCGGTCGCCGACTGGGCAGAGGATCCGGCCCGCCTGCCGCTGTTCTCGCAATGGCTCTCCGAAGGTGTGCCATTTGAAGGCAGCGAAGCCTTCGCGGGGCTATGGTTGCAGCGGTATATACAGGGCCCGGAGTCGCTGAAAGAACTGCTGCTTTTTGTCGAAACCAGCGAGGGCGGATTCCGCGAGCGGAGCATCTTGTGGAAGGAATTGGACGCCGATACGCAACGGAGACTGCAGCCGCTGAAGGCCGGGCGGCTCTTGGTGGTGGAGCCCGGCGAGGAAGCCGCTAACGCCACCGTCCGCCTGCTGCACGGGCCTTCGCTGCTCACCTCGCCAGAGATGATCGAGAGCCTGAAGGCATGTCGGGAGGCACTCGAATGGAGGACTGGGCTCGGCCCACGTGCCGCGGCTTGGGTGGAGAAGGGCTGGCCGGCGGAGGTGGGTGCGACGGAGGAGGACCGGCAGTTGGCACGCCGCTTTTCGCTCGCGCTGACGACGAGCGAGCGCGACTTTATCGAGGGCAGCAATCCCTTGGCGGCGATCGTCTTGCCGCCGGCGGCGGCGGCCCCGGTGGTCCCGATGCCGGCCGGCAGGTCACGAGCCGCGGCGTCCGCGCTCTCCCGGCCGACGTGGATGCGTTGGGCCATCGGCTTGGCTGCGCTTTTGGCCGCGCTGTTGATCATCGGGGCCGGCGCGTTCTGGATGCTGGACCGGTCGGTGAAGCTTACTTCCATGGCGCCGATGCCTGCGCCGATGCCTGCTCAGAGCCTCACGCAACTGCTGCGGGATGATCGCTACAACGACGCGACGGCGTTTTGTCAGGAGCAGAAGGACCTTCCCTTAATGGAGTGCGCCTATGCCTACCGCGGCGCGGGCAACTTCGACCGCGCCATTGAGCTTTATGAAAAGGCCGTCGTGCAGTTCCCGGACAATGCCCGCAACTTCGCCGATTTGGCCTACGCGCAAGCCCTGAAAGCCAAGACACCAGCCGACTACGGGAAGGCGGTGGAGAATTTGCAGAAGGCGGTGGACAAGAGCCCATCCGACGCAGGATTGCGGGTGGAGTTGGGCGGCTATCTGATCTTGGTCGGCCGCACTCCGGACGCGCTATCGAGCTTTGACGCGGCTTTAAAGATCGATCCGCTCTTGCAGTCGGCTCAGGGCGGCCGCCGTAAAGCGCTCGAGATTCTGAAGCCGGGCCCGCCGGAACGAGTGGCCCAAGTCCAGACACCGGCGCCCCTTACGGTGTATCTGCAGATTCCCAACGAAACCCGGCGGATTGAGGCGGCCACGCTGCAAGCGGTGCTGCAGAAGTTGGGCTACAACGCGCAAGGGTCGCAGGTGGTGGGCGACAAAGCGCCGAAGCAAAATGAGGTCCGCTTTTCGGCCAAGGAAGATGCGATCCGCGCGGGCCGGCTGGTGGAAGACCTGAGAAAGGCGGGCTTCGAAGCCGGGGCGCCCAAGCTGATGGACTGGCTGAAGAAACCAGTCCCCAACGTGATCGAAGTCTGGTTCAGCCGCATGGACACCAACGCGAACAAGATGAGACAACAGGCCTATTAGCGGCGCCTAATCGCGCGACACGATGAAGAAACCGGTCTCGACAGCGGTATCCAAAATCCGGTTCCACATCACGCGCGCCAAGCCGGAGCTGTGAGGCGATTCGAAGCGGTATTCCTCGCCGGACCGGATGCGCTGATTGTCATGCTCCAGACGGAAGCCACTGGAGCTCACGTCGCGCATTTCGCCCTCGAAGACGAGGCGCTCGGCTTGCACGGTGAACAGGCGGACCACGCCATCGGCTTCGAGGCGAGGCTCGCGGCGGCGGTCGTCAATGCTGACGACCGCTCCCGGACTACGCCAGTTGTTCGACAGTGGCTTCATAGAGTTTCAGTTTCCGGCTCAGTGTACGCCGGGAGATGCCCAGCAATTCGGCGGCCTTCTGGTGATGTCCGCCGGTCTTGCGCAAGGCCTCAAGGATCATGCGCTTTTCCATTTCATCCAACGCGGAGCCAGGCTCCGGCCCCGCGTCTTCCTCCACCACGGTCAGGGTCTCGCGACCATAACCGCCGAAGCCGGCCGCGCGGGCCGAGGCTTCGAGCGGCGGCATCTGCAGTACGGTGGCCCGCGGCAGGTCAAGATCGTCGGCCACAATGACATCGCTGCCGGAAAGAATGGCGGCCCGCGTCACCTGGTTGCGCAGTTCACGCAGATTGCCCGGCCAGGAGTAGGCGATGAGGGCCCCCGCGGCCGAATCGGACAGTTCCACGGGACGGTCGAGTTGGCTGAGGAAGAAGCGGGCCAGGTCAAGGATTTCATCGCCGCGCTCGCGCAAGGGCGGCACCTTCAACTCGAGCTGGGTCAAGCGATGGTACAGGTCGGCGCGGAAGTTGCCTTGGGCTACTTCCTGCCGCAGGTCGCGATTGGTGGCGGTTACGATCCGCACATCGACGGAGACCTTGCGCGTTCCGCCCAGCCGGTAATAGGGCGCTCCGTCGAGCACGCGGAGCAGCTTCACTTGCATCCGGGGCTCAAGTTCGCCCACTTCGTCCAGAAACAAGGTGCCGAGGTGCGCCAGCTCGAAGAGGCCAGGTTTGGCGCCCTGCGCGCCGCTGAAGGCACCTTTGTCGTAGCCGAAGAGCTCGCTCTCAATCAGGTGCTCAGGCAAGGCGGCGCAACTCACGTCGATCCAGGGTTTACTGCAGCGTAGCGAGTAGTGGTGCAGTGCCCGCGCCACCAGTTCCTTACCGCTGCCGCTTTCGCCGGTGACCAACACCGTGGCATTGGTCGCTGCGACCCGTTGCACCTTGGCGTAAAGGTTCCGCATCGTGACCGAACGCACCACCGCCGGCGAGCCCAGAAATTCGAAATGTGCGGTTTCGAGCATGAATCAAGAGGGACGAACCCGATCACCAGCGTAAGGTACGCTGGCGTACCGCGTACATCCGCAAAACACCTGAGTTGCGCTAAGGTGCGGGCCTGGAAAGTGGCCAACTTGTCCTGGGGAGAGCGACAGAATGGCTCCGCGGCGGGACAAATTGCTCCCGCGCGCCGTCGAGGACGATTACCGTGGTCTGGCGTGAGGTGAACATTTTGCTCACTATCGGAGGGGGAGCGAGGAGCCGATGAAAGATGGAAGGGAGATTGCAAGTGACAATGCTGGAACATGACGCGCCTATGAAATCGCTCTCTGCCGGAGCTACGCTTTACGTCAGTGTCATCACGGCATTGGGCCTCGTGATATTTGCCACCAGCTTTTTGCCCTGGCAATCGGCGGACCTGTTGCGCTTTATCTGCTTCTTGCTGATCACTCTGCTGGGGTCCGGTTTGAAGGTGAGCCTGCCCTCGGCTACCGGAAGTCTGCCGGTGAACACGCTGTTCGTGTTGATCGCCGTCATCGATCTCAGCCTGCCGGAGGCGCTGCTGCTGGGCGTGGCCTCCACGCTGGCGCAGACGACAATGGCGCGCCGCACTTTGGTGCATATCGTTTTCCAAAGCGGCGTGACGGCCCTGGCGGTAAAGTTCTGCCACATGAGCTACTACTACCCGGCGATCGAAGAGAACGGCGCGGTGATCCGCATCTTCTTAACCGGGTGCGCTTACTTTGTCGCCTCCACCTTGCCCATGGCGACGCTGATCGCGCTTAACGAAACCAAAGAGTACCGGCGCATCTGGCGTGACCGGTTCGTGTGGACCTTCTCCTACTACGTGGTCGGCGCCGTGCTGGCGGGATTGTATAACTACCTCGAAAGTCGGCTGACATGGCAGATTGCCATGCTGGTGATGCCGTTCGCCTACCTGCTCTACCGCAGCTATTGCTTGTACCTGGGACGCATGGAGGCCGATCGTCTGCACAGTCAGGAGATGTCGAGCCTGCACGTACGCACCATTGAGGCCTTGGCGCTGGCAATTGAAGCCAAGGATCATACGACGCACGATCACCTGCAGCGCGTGCAGATTTACGCCATGGAACTGGGTAAAGAACTCGGCATGGACGAGCGGGATCTCGAAGCGCTGCGCGCAGCTTCCTTGTTACACGACATCGGCAAGCTCGCTGTACCGGAGCACATCATTTCAAAGCCCGGCCGCCTGACGCCCGAAGAGTTCGAGAAGATGAAGGTGCACCCCGTCGTAGGCGCCGAGATTCTGGAGCGGGTGGCATTTCCCTACCCCGTGGTGCCGATTGTCCGCGCCCATCACGAAAAGTGGGACGGCACGGGCTACCCATATGGCATCGCCGGCGAAGACATCCCGCTGGGCGCGCGCATTCTCGCCGCCGTCGATTGCCTGGACGCGCTCGCGACGGACCGCCAATACCGCAAAGCCCTGCCGCTCGAAGAAGCCATCGAGGTGGTCCGCCGCGACGCGGGCAAAGCCTTCGACCCCCGCGTGGTGGAAGTACTCGACCGCCGGTATGTGCAGCTCGAGGCGATGGCGAAGGAGAAGTCCGCCTCGTTGATGAAGCTCTCCACCGCGGTGAAGTTCACGAACGGCAACGCGCCGGCCGCCGGATTCGAAGGCTCGAACCAGGCTCCGGTCGAGGTGAAGCCCAAGGACTTCCTGATGTCGATCGCCGAAGCGCGGCAAGAGGCGCAAGGCCTCTTCGAGATCTCGCAGGACCTGGGAAACTCGCTCAGCCTAGACGAAACGCTCTCGCTGTTGGCCGTCCGCCTGAAGCGTTTGGTGCCCTATGACTCGTTCGCGGTTTACGTGCGCCGAGAAGACTTACTGACTCCGGCCTTCGTCAACGGCGAGAACTTTCGGCTGTTCTCCTCGCTCGAGATTCCGATGGGCCAGGGCCTGTCCGGCTGGGTAGCGGAGAATCGCAAGCCGATCATCAACGGCAACCCGTCGGTGGAGCCCGGCTATCTGAACGACCCTAACAAGTTCAGCACCCTGCGTTCGGCGCTGGCGGTGCCACTCGAAGGGCCCGAGGGGTCGATCGGGGTGCTCGCTCTTTACCACGCCGACCGCGACGCCTTCAACAAGGACCATTTGCGCATTCTGCTCGCCATTTCGTCGAAGGTCGGGCAAGCCATCGACAATGCCTTGCGCTTCCGTCAGGCCGAGAGTTCCGCCACCACTGACTTCCTCACCGGCCTGCCCAACGCCCGCTCTCTATTCCTGCACCTGGACGGCGAATTGGCCCGCAACCGCCGGAGCAACAGCTCGCTGACGGTACTGGTCTGCGACCTCGATGGCTTCAAAGCCGTCAACGATCGCTTTGGTCACCTCGAAGGCAACAAAGTGCTCAAGGCCGTCGCCAACGGATTGAAGGACGGCTGCCGCGAATACGACTATGTCGCGCGCATGGGCGGTGACGAATTTGTGCTAATTCTGCCCGGTCTGCGGGACGCTGACGTCGACGTCAAGAAGCGGCGCCTCGAAATCCTGGCCACCGCGGCCGGCCGCGAGATTACCGGGGAGGAGATTCTCAGCTTCAGTGTCGGCGAAGCGCAATTCCCGCGCGACGGCGCCGATGCCGAAACGCTGCTGGCCGAAGCCGACAAGCGGATGTACCGCGTGAAGCAGGAGCACAAGCTGCAAGCCACGGAAACGAAACCGCAGCGCAACTTCGATTGGCGCAAGCAAGCCCCGGCCCTGCGATCCCTCGATCGCTAATCTAGGCCGTCCGCCCACCCAGCACGCGTACCGGCAAGGTGAGAATCGCCCGCAGCAGCTCAAAGACGCCGCCCACGGCGATCCCGACGAGCCGGAACGGCAGCGTCAATACCCAGACGATCGGGTAGAGAACCAACGCGATCAGTGCGAGCGGCCAGCAAACCACGAGCAGTAAACACCACAACAGGAACTTCGCCATTTTCGGCCTCCTAGGTTGACCTTACGCCATTCGCCCCCGGATTGTTCCCTTACGCCAGCAGTTCGCGCACTTCGCCGTCCACGCCCACGATGGCCCGTTGCACCAAACCGAGAAACAACCCGTGCTCCACAATCCCCGGAATGGCCGCCAACTCCCGCGCCAAAGCCCCCGGATCCGGAATCGCTCGGGCGTGGCAATCGAAGATCTCATTACCCTGGTCGGTGCGGTAGGCCTCCTGCGCAGGCGTGAGGCGCAGCTGCGGATTGAGCCCCAGCGTCTCGAGCCGCCGCGCCACAAAGGCCCGCGCAAAGGGCACGGTTTCCACCGGTAAGGGAAAGGCCCCCAGTTGAGCCACCAGCTTCGAGGAATCGGCGATGATCAGCACCTGGTCACTCGCGGCGGCCACGATCTTTTCGCGCAGCAGCGCTCCGCCACCGCCCTTGATCAGGGCCAGCCCAGGGCCAATCTCGTCGGCGCCGTCAATCGTGAGGTCGACGCGGGAGACGTCGTTCAGGTTTACGAGCGCCAGACCCACTTCGGCGGCCAGCGCGGCTGTCAGAAACGAAGTCGGCACGCCGCGCAGTTGCAACCCCTCGGCCTTCACGCGCTGACCTAGCAGGCGAATGGCAATATTGGCGGTAGATCCGCTGCCCAAGCCCACCGTCATGCCATCTCGGACCCACTCAATGGCCCGCCGCGCCGCCAGCTCTTTTTCTTCCGTTTGCGTCAAAGTCATTACCCTTTCGTTTTCTTGGGAACGGTAATCGTTTTCCAGCCTTCGCCGCGGATGCACTTGGCCAGATACACTATCTGCCCAATGTGCTGGGCGCTATGGCTGACGCTGCGTTCAATCGCTTCGATCACGGTGTGCGCTTCGGCCCGGATGTAGACCGTCTTGCCGAGGTCCGCCTCCGTAAGGCTGGCCAGGGACTCTTCAAAGCACGCATGCCCGCGGTCCCAAATGTCGAGCAGTTCGTCGCGGGTCAACGCCTGCGCTTCAAACTCACCATCCCGGTCCCGGCTCGGCTTCTCCCCGTCCGTCGTCAAGAAATCCGTCCAACGAGAGATCAGGTTGCCTCCGACATGTTGCAGCAGAATCGCCAGCGAATTTGCGTTCGCTGTCGGCTGCCAGTCAAGTTCCTCGTCTTTCACCTGAGCTAAGGCTTTCTCCGCCTGCGCCCGGTCTTTGGCGATTCGTTTCCGCACCTCTTGGAGGTAAAGTTCACCGATACCCATAGACTGGATTGTCCCATTTCCGCCACTGGTTTGACATCCATCGATCCCATTGGTGACAATAGACTTGTCCACCGGTGTGCGGATATGGCGGAATTGGCAGACGCGCTAGATTCAGGTTCTAGTACTCGCAAGGGTGTGGAGGTTCAAGTCCTCTTATCCGCACCAATAAGATTCTAAGGCAGTTATCAAACGAAAAAGGCAGCTCGAGCGTAGGTGTTTTTTTTGAGCAGGATGATTGTTTTAGGCGCTCCGCAGGTCGGATTTCCTTGACTCCCCAGCCATTTCCTCCTTTTTCATGAACTGATCCATCCTTCCTGGCAACTTCTGTTCAGCGTGACTTATCGGCCTCCGGGAGAGCCACCGGCGCGGCAGCCCAGTAAGGGCGCGTTTCCACCAGGGTCTTCGTCACCGGACGTGGCGCATCCACCGCGCGCTGGACACTCAACAACCCCATTAACGCCACCAACGCCGTGCCGCAAAGCGGATCACCGTCCTGAAGCCGAGCCGCGACGCGTCACGCTCGTGCAGCTTTCGCTCTTGCTCGAGCCGGTCATTAAAGTGGAAGTGCGCGCTCCGGTGGAGTTAGCGGGCGACATGCGATGACCGGGCCCTAACACCCCCCCGGCTGACGCCGGAGGCTAGTAAGCTGGAAGATGTGGATCCCATTGTTCCCCTTACGCTAGAAGGTTCCAGCGTCCTTCACCAGATGATGCGCCTGAAGTGGCCGGCTTGGCGGGCACTGG
>Ga0209591_10002804_pt1 | contig 20632 bp, 14 predicted proteins | sample MAT01_FD_187207 | JGI IMG/M metagenome (GOLD analysis project Ga0209591, IMG submission 187207) | Freshwater microbial communities from Lake Fryxell liftoff mats and glacier meltwater in Antarctica - MAT-01 (SPAdes) (version 2) | ecosystem: Environmental > Aquatic > Freshwater > Ice > Liftoff... | reverse complement strand
TCAATGCCCAACTCAACACTTTTTTGTTGGAGCAGTTCTTCGAGTCGCGTTTTTACATCCCCCAAAAGCACTTTGCGCCGATACTTCGGACACCACACAAAGTGGAATTTGAGAGTGAAAACAGAACCAGAATTGCGCTTATATCGAGTGTCTACCATACCGCTAATTTTAGCGGATTAGTGGTTAAATGTCAACTATCAAATGAAAGGAGCAATCCGCATTCCCCTGCCGCCTAAAGGCGACAGGGGAATGCGGATTTTCTTATGGAACCCGCGATTCGTATCCACGATTTAGGCAAACATTACCGCATCGGTGCCGAGGTGCGACGTAAAGACACCCTGCAAGCCGCGATGGGGCGCGCGATCTTCGAGCCGATGCGCCGTGCGCGCAGTGTGGTGCGTGGTTATGCCGCCGGAACTGGCGCAAGTGACCCGGTGATCTGGGCATTACGCAACGTCAGCTTTGATATTCAGCGCGGCGAAGTCGTCGGCTTGATCGGACACAATGGGGCGGGCAAGAGCACGCTGCTCAAGATTTTGTCACGCATTACCGAACCGAGCGAGGGCTACGCCGAAGTACAGGGGCGCGTGGGCGCGCTGCTGGAAGTCGGGACGGGATTTCATCCTGAACTGACCGGACGCGAGAATATTTACCTGAACGCCGCGATTTTGGGGATGCGCCGCCGTGAGATCGAGCGCAAATTCGACGACATTGTCGCGTTTGCCGAGATCGACCAGTTTATTGATACGCCCGTCAAGCATTATTCAAGCGGGATGGGCGTACGGCTCGGTTTTGCGGTCGCTGCACACATTGAGCCAGAGGTGCTGATCGTCGATGAAGTCCTATCGGTGGGCGATGCCAGTTTTCAGCGCAAATGTTTGGGCAAAATGAGCGCTGTCGCGGGTGAAGGGCGCACGGTGTTGTTTGTCAGCCACAATATGGAAGCGGTGCAGCGTTTATGCACGCGCTGTATCATGCTCGATCACGGTGGCGTTGTCGATCAGGGCGACACGCAGCAGGTGATCGCCAATTATTTGCAGCGTCAGCGCGTCGGTTTATCATCGCAGTATCAGGCTGAACAGATCGAGGGTCAGCGCATCTCGTTAATCGAAGCGAGCGTGACCGGACACGACGGGTCGACGGCGCAAACCGTCTTGTTCGGAGAGCCGTTCACGCTTAAAACGGTGTGGAATAACACGGCGACGCTGCCCGACGCGGTATCGTATACCATTCGGCTGTTCGATGACCGCGACCGCTTGATCACGGCGATGAATACGACGCAGACCGCGCTGCAACCCACTGCCGAAGGTTTACACACGCTGATGTGTCATGTGCCGCATAATTACTTGACGCCCGGTGAATATCGGGTCGAAGTGGGGTGTTATGTCCGCCCGCACACGACGCTGCTCAAAATCGATGACTGTATCAAACTGGTCGTGAGCGATGTCGCCTTCGACCGTCAATTTTTGTATACGCTGATGCAAAATCCCATCATCGCGCTGCCCGCGCAGTGGGAAGAAGTCTGATGTTAAAAGGATGACAATTTCCCTGCACATGCGATGTTCAGATCAACTCAGTTCGCTGATCGAGTGGGGCATGATGGTCAGCCTAAGATTGACAGGCAAAGTCCCAGATGATGTTCTACCGAACGCGACAACAACCGATGACTTGATCGATCAAGAACGGGGCGCGCGTTGAGCAGTTTTTACGTCGATAGGAACGCTGTAGCCAAACGGGATGTGGACGGCTAAAGCGATGCGGAACCTCATCATCATGGGCAGTGGGCGCAGCGGCACAAGCATGGTCGCCGGATGTCTGGCGCAATCCGGGTACTTCATGGGCGACTCGCTGCACGCTGCCAACGAGAGCAACCCCAAAGGCTATTTTGAAGATGCGGCAATCAACCATGTCAACGAGCGCTTGCTCGCCCCGCTCGTGCCGCGTGTGCCCGACTCGCTGCGCTGGCTGCGTCGTGATCTGCCGCGTAAACGACAGCGCTGGCTGGCACGGCTGCCGCTCGAACTGACGTTCGCGCCCCAGCAAGAACAGATCGATATGATCCACGCGCTGACCGCGCACACGCCTTACTGTTTCAAAGACCCGCGCTTCAGTTATACGCTGCCGGTGTGGCGTCCGTATCTGGCGGCGGATACCGGATTTATCTGCGTGTTTCGAGACCCGACCAGCACCGCGCGCAGTATCTTGAAAGAGATCGCCAGCAAGCCGTATTTAGCCACGATCAAATTAACGTTTCGACAGGCGCTCGACATCTGGACGCGTATGTACGATCATATCCTCACGAAACATCGGCATGAAGGGGAATGGTTGTTCGTGCATTACGATCAAGTGACATCCGGTACGGCATTGGACGCGCTGCGCGACTTCACAGGCGCACATGTTGATTTGTCGTTTCCAGAATCGGGCTTGCGCCATCAAACACCGGGCAGGGAGCGGATTCCAAAACAAACGGCGGCGTTATACGCCGATTTGTGCGCGCGGGCAGCCTATGACCTTACGGGAGCGCTCGCTCGATGACGCCGCTGGTATCGATTGTCATCTGCACGTACCAGCGCGAGACGTATTTGCGCGATGCGCTCGAAAGCGTGATCGCGGACATGCTTGATGATGGACGTTGGGAAGTCCTCGTCGTCGAAAACGGCGAGTCGAAGACGATCCGTCCGTTGGTCGCATCGTTTATGACGACCTATGCCAATATTCGTTATACTCACGAAAGTCTGATCGGTTTGTCGCACGCGCGCAATCGCGGCTGGCGCGAGGCGGCGGGCGAGTATGTCCATTACATCGATGACGATGTACAGGTCGAAACGGGTTGGCTCGAAGCAGTGATGCACATGATCACACGCGAACGTCCGCATGGCTACGGCGGTACTTCGTATCCCTTATATACCACGCCTAAGCCGCATTGGTTTCGTGATGAATACGTTTTTGAAGCCTTTTACGGCAATACAGCGCGCCCGCTGGAGCCGACCGAATTTGTATTCGGCATGAACATGGGGTTTAGCCGTGCGATTCTCGAACGGACGGGCGGCTTCGACCCGGCATTTGGCATGACGGGGAAGAAGATCGCGTATTCTGAAGATTTGGCGATTCAGGATGCAATACGAGCGTGCGTACCGAACGCGGTCATCTATTACGAACCAGCAATTTCGCTGCGGCATGTGGTGCGACCGGAAAAAATGCAGTGGCGCTGGATTATTCGCCAATGGTGGGCGCGCGGACGCTATGGCTACCTGATCATGATACAGCGGCATCCGGGCATGCCCGCGCGCGGCATCGCACGGGGTCGCATATTCGGGCGCAGCATCTTGCGGGTGGGGTGGCATACGCTCTTATTCGTCTGGTCGGTGACAGGTGGCGCACTGCGGCGTGACCGCACGCTGTACCCGCTGCCGCAACATTACGTTTATGAGCGCGGCTTGCGACATATCAAAAGTATCGCGCGGTTTACCGAAAAGGCGCGAGCCGCGCTGAAGGATTAATGACACATGCGCGAAGGCGTCAACCCATTCAAACTCAAAAATACGATTGTCCCACCCGCGTCGATCACGCTGTGCGCGCTGGTCTGTATCCCAGAACTGGTCGGTTATTTTGCCGGGTCGCTCCCGGCGCTCAAACTGTCACTGGCGAGTATCCGCGCGCACACCGATCAACCGTTCGATCTCGTCGTGTTCGATAACGGATCGTGCCGTGAAGTCGTCGATTGGCTGCGCGCTGAACTCGACGCGGGGCGCATTGATACGCTGATCCTGAGCGGACGCAATATCGGTAAGCCGAATGCCCAGCGCCAAATGCTGCGTTTCGCGCCTGGTGAAGTGATCGTATACACCGACAGTGATGTGTATTTTCGTCCCGGCTGGCTGCAAGCCGAACTGGATATCGTGCGCGCGTTCCCGAATGTCGGGGAAGTCGGCGGTCAGCCTGTGCGCGCGGTCACACATTTTTACACCGATAAAACGCGCGCATGGGCGACCACGAGCGGCGTCAAACTGGAAACCGGACATTTGATCCCCGATCAGTATTCGCAGGATTACGCGCGCAGTTTCGGGCTGGATTACGCCGAAGTGAGCAAGTTGTGGGCGGCGATTCACGATCATCGTATGACGGCTGATGGCGTATCGGCGTATATGGGCGTCGCGCATCAGCAGTTCATTATTTCGCGCGCGGCGATTCTGGCGCTGCCACACGAGCGCTTTGATAATGCGATTGTGAAAGGCGACGATCAGCTCAATCAAACCTTGGATGAGGCGGGCTTCTTGCAGTTGAGTACGGCTGATCCGTTCGTGTATCACATCGGTAATGCGATCAGCGAGGAGTGGCTGCGCGACGAGTACACACGCTTAGTCGGTGAAACCGCGCCGCCCACGCCGAAAACGATGCGTCATTGGCTGTGGAGTCGTCATCGCCCGCGCCGTCTGCTCAAGCAGTTATGGCGCTGGTCATTCGATCTGTATTATAAGTATGGAGGCTAAGGACGGGGGGAAGTCAAAAACAGCTAAAAGGCTATCCTGCCCTTCACTTTTAAGGTTCGACTTTCGACTGTTTGCGCTTCTGCCCTTCACCCATGAAAATCGTTATCCTTGTCCCAAACGTGTTACGCGACCTGCATGGACTTACGCTGGTGGCGGCGGCGCTGGTGCAGCGCGGTTTCACCTGTTATCTCGTCCCGATTCAACGCTGGGTTGAGGTTTTTGCACTCGCGCCCGATGCGATCCTGTTACATCAGCTCCGCACTACGCAGGATGAATTCGTGCGCCGCTTTCTGGCGTGCCGCATCGATGTATTCGTGCTCGATGTCGAAGGCATGGAACGCCTTGCCAAATATCGCAAGATGAACACCGAACAAGCGGACATCAAACAGCAGGTGCGCCGCTTTATGGCGTGGGGCGCGGTCATCGGGGATTATCTGCGATCCGACGGCGGCTATGCGGCGGATCAAGTCGTGCTGACCGGATCGCCGCGCCACGATTTTTATGCGCCGCAGTGGCGGGCAGCATCGTTGGCGGTCAATCAAGAAGCGGCGGCGATCACCACCACGACGCCGATGATCCTGATCAATACGAACACCCCGTATGCCAATCACCCCAATGCGCGGCTTGGCATCGACGCGGCGGCGCAAGAAGGCGCTGAATTAGGCATGACCGATGATCTGCATATCGAAAAAGAACGCCAGACCAGCGCTATGCACGGCATGATCGAAGCGACAAACGCGCTGACCGCACATTTTCCCAATGTCACGTTCGTGCTGCGCCCGCACCCATTTGAAGATTTGGACACGTATCGGCGCGTGCTGATCGAACGCGACAATTTGCGTATTATCCGGCAAGGCTCGGTCGATGGGTGGATTTTGCGCGCTGCGGCTGTCGTGCAGCGCAGTTGTTCGACCGCCGTCGAAAGCGCGCTCTCAGGCGTGCCGTCGCTGTCGCCGCATTGGTTTTCGGCGATGGATTACGCACTCCCCGATTCACTGAGTATTCAAACACACAGCGTCGATGAATTGTTCGATCGCGTCGAACAAGCGCTCGCGGGCGACCAATCGCTGCTGGAACAGGTCAAACCAACACTGGACGCGGCGATCCATGATTGGTTGTATAAACTGGATGGCTTGGCACATGTCCGCGTCGTGGATACGCTGTGCGCTGGGCTAAGCGGGCGCGGCGTCGATGTCGGTGCGTGCGCGCGCGCCCTGTACCGCGTCGGTCAGCCTGTACAAGGACTGCGTAAGCAGATCGAACGACGTGCGCGTTATCAACTGCGCTTATCACCCGAAACCGAAACGCAGATCGAAAAGCGCGCGATGACGCCCGATAAAACAGCGCGATTCTTCAATGTCGCGATGGTACAGCGCTGGCTCGATGCGATTGCGGGCATTGACAGTACCTATCGCGCGCACGCCCATACGATTACCCGCCGCGATCTCATCGCGCCGATGACAAGTTTTAGCGTGGTGGTAAGCTCTGCGCCGACCGAGTAGTGCAGGCGTGCAGATGAACCAGTGGTTGACGCGTGTGCTGTCGCCTGCCGCTGTCTTGTGCGCGGCAGCGATAACGCGGTCTATCATCGCGTTTATGAGGATGGGCGATGGCTGCCGTGAATCAAATAAAAAACGGGGATACACATGTATCCCCGTTTTCGTAGAGCGATGCGACTGAATTAGGCGGCGCGCCGACCCGTGAGTACGCGACCGAGAGCGATCAGGATGACCGCGCCGATGACCGCGATGATGATGCTGGCGATCAAGCCGACCAAACCACCTTCAGGACGATTGATGTTGAACACGTACAGCAAGAAGTTGCCGACTGCCGACCCGATCAAGCCCAGAATGATGTCGAGAATCAATGGCGAACTTGAATTCATGATTGAGTGCGCGAGTCCACCCGCAATAGCACCGACAATTAACCAACCGATGCAAATGAGCGGTGATAGCAGGATGTCGCTGATGAGCGCCCCAATATCCATGTTCTTTCCCCTTTGGTTTAATTCAAACGCACAGAATACTTAAACGAATGTATCTCGAAACAAGCTGTGGCAAAACACCCGCACGACGCATTTCCGCGTACCCACATGACCTACTGCCCAGTCATTTCCAGCGGTTGTGCGGGGGCTTTGAAGCCTTTGCCGTACGCGCTGTGACCTTGCCCGATCACCATAAACGCACTTTCATCTGCTGTCAAAACAATCGAGCGTAATTCGTTGACTTGTCCGCGATTAATGGTGACATACAGCACCGTGTGCGGCTGATCGGTGTACATACCGGTGCTTTCCCACGCGGTGACGCCGCGCCCCATCCCTTTGAGGATCGCATCTGCAACCTGGCGTGGATGATCGGTGATGATGACGGTGGTGCGAATCGTCGCGGGACCTTCCAGGAAATAATCCGCCGCTGCGCCCGTCACATACAGCGCGATCATGGCGTACAGCGCGCCTTCCCATCCGAACGCGAAACCAGCGGCGATGACGACCAATCCGTCGGTATACACGATGCTGCTGCTTAGTGGGATGCCGTAGCGCACCTGCAAAATCCGCCCCAATGTCGAAGTCCCGCCCAACGTGCCGCCGCCGACGATGATCACCATTGTGCCTAAACCCGTGAGAATACCGCCCATGAGCGCGTTGAGCAGCCGATCCGACGTGATGCCGTCCGCCGGAAAATACTGCGTGAGCGTATCGATCAAAATCGAGTACAGGATGACAGCGTACAACGTGCGCACGACGATGCGCCACCCGCCCAACATGCGAAAGGCGATCAACTGGATCGGGATGTTGCCAATCAAGATCAGCAACCCAATCGGCGTATCGAAGATGTCATTCAGGATGATGGCGACGCCGCTGACGCCGCCTGGGGCGATGTCGGCGGGCACTTCGAAGATGATCAACGCCAGCGCCGAAATGATCGCGCCAATCGTGAGCAGCACATAACGGTAGATCAGCGTGAAAGCAGCACGCCGGGTGGTGGGCATAGGTGATGATCCTTGTCTCAGTAACCTTACCCGGAACGCTTGGCGCTTGGGTGAGGTTTGTATGCGACCGATTGTACTTTGCGCTATCATTAACCCAAAATCGAATTGATATTTGATTACTGAGGCATACGTAGAGGCGGAACTCACACCCGCCCGATTTAATAAGGAGATTTTTCATGCGTGAAGTCGTTATTGTAGAAGCGGTGCGTACCCCTGTCGGCAAGCGCGGCGGTTGGCTGCGCGATATTCACCCAGTGCGGCTCGGTTCGAGTGCGCTGTGTGAAGCGCTGGCACGGGCAGCCCTCGATCCAGCGCTGATCGACCATGTATTGATGGGGTGCGTCTCGCAAATTGGCGATCAGACGTTCAATCTGGCGCGCAATGTCGTACTGGACGCAGGCTTGCCCGTCGAAATTCCCGCGACGACCGTTGATTTTCAATGCGGATCGAGCCAACAAACGGTGCATCTGGCGGCGGCGATGATCGCGTCGGGGCAGGCGGATGTGGTGGTCGCGGGCGGTGTCGAACACATGACGCGCGTGCCGATGGGATCGAGCCTTGCGAACGGCAACCCGTTCACCGATCGCATCATGGCGTTATACAACATGATCCCGCAAGGCATCGCCGCCGACGAAATCGCGCAACAATGGAATATCCCGCGCGAAGAAGTCGATCAAATCGGCTATGACAGCCATATGAAAGCCGCAAAAGCGACCGCCGACGGTCATATGCGCCGCGAAATGTTTGCCATCGACGGCGTGGACGAACAAGGCGCTGTATTTTCGATCACGTACGATCAAGGTTTTCGCGCCAACGCGGATCGTGCCAGAATGGGATCGCTGCAACCCGCGTTCACACCGGACGGCGTCACAACGGCGGGCAACAGCAGCCAGCTCAGCGACGGCGCGGCGGCGTTGATTTTGACGACCTCCGAAAAAGCCGCGGCATGGGGCATCAAGCCGCGCGCGCGTGTCGTCACGTGTGTGACGGTCGGCAGCGACCCGCATTTGATGCTGACGGGACCGATCGCTGCCACGCGCAAAGCCTTGAGCCGTGCCGGATTATCGCTCGACGACATCGATTTGTTCGAGGTCAATGAAGCGTTCGCCGCCGTGATCGGTATGTGGAAGCGCGAGATCGGCGCGGATATGAGCAAAGTCAATGTACATGGCGGCGCGATTGCGCTCGGTCATCCGCTCGGTGCGAGCGGCGCGCGTTTGATGACGACCCTGATTCACGCGCTCGAAACGCACGATAAGCGCTATGGTTTGCAGACCATGTGCTGCGGCGGCGGTATGGGAACAGCGACGATCATCGAGCGGTTAAATTAAACGGGTACAGCGGGCGTATACGCTGTCCAGCGAAGGGCGACCCACCGGATCGCCGCTACGAAACCGCCGTGTCTCTGTGTTTTTGCTGGTCGTTTTTTGCGCGCGATCGGCATCCATAACACAGCCCCGATTTCCCATAAACCGCGTAAATGACTATCCTTAGAACTATGTTGTAGATGTGCTGTTTAAGGAGGTTGTATGCGCGCTTTCGTCTTACTGCTCATGATTGTGATCGGTCTATTCAGCGTCGCGGTCGCGCCCCTACAGGCGGCGGGCGTGGTCGGCACGGGAACGTCTGGGAGCTGCACCGAAGCCGCTTTCGACGCGGCATTATCCAGCGGCGGCGCTGTCACCTTCAACTGCGGCGCGGCGCGACACATTATTGCCATCACCGGATCGAAAACCATCCGCGCGGATACACGCATCGATGGGGGTGGACTGATCACGCTCGACGGCGGCGCTTACACGCTGATCTTTTACAACCTGCGCGGCGTCACGCTCAATCTGCAAAATATCACGCTGCAAAATGCCCGTTCTATCGACGGCGGCGCGATCAAGAACGATGGCGGCATTTTACAGCTACGGCGCGTCACGCTGCGGCGCAACGAATCGGTTCGCCCAGCGCCAGACAGCAGCAGTGGGAGCGGCGGCGCGATTTACAACGCCGATGGCAGTTTGGAGATCACTAACAGCCGCTTTTATTTCAACCGAGCGGATGAGTCGGGCGGCGCGATTTACACGACGGGCGGCAGCGTCCTCATCATGGACAGTGTTTTTCTGCTCAACAGTATTGGCGCGGGCGGGCAGGGCGGCGGCGCGATTTCCAGCGGCAGTCCGCGCGCAGGACTGCCGGGCAGTCCGGTACGCATCGAAAATAGTCAGTTTGTGCTCAATATTGTGCCGCTTAGCGGCGGAGCCATCTCCAGCGACCAGGGCGGCACGCTGGAAATGTACGGCAGTACGTTGGGGCTCAACCTTGCCGATAAAGGCGGGGCGCTGCTGCTCGGCGCGCCAGATGCCTACGCTGTCACCAGCGAATATGCCATCATCCGCGACAGCTATTTTGCGATCAATGTTGCGTTCTCCGATGGCGGGGCAGTCCATTCGATCATTCCTACCGTGATCGAAGCTTCTGAGTTTCGGAACAATGTTGCAGATTACGGCGGCGGCGTGTACATCGAGACGATATCGCCCGCACAAATCCGCGAAAGCGTGTTTTGGCTCAACCGTGCCCGACAAGATGGGGGGGCGATTTATAGCCGATATACGGAGACCGATGACAGCATCACGGTTCAAAACACGACAATTTCTGGCAATCGTGCGTCGCGCTTCGGTGGGGGTTGGTTCGATGCCAGCACGGGCTTGAATACGTGGCTGTATTTCAGCACGGTCAATGCCAACCGCGCCACAGAGGGCGCAAATATCGCCGCTGACGCCATGCGCGTGGTCAACAGCATTATCGCCAATCCGTTAGGGGGCAGCAATTGTCGGACGGCGCTTACGCTGGAAGGCGTGAACGTGATTTTTCCGGCATCGTGCGGCGGTGGCATCGCTGCTGACCCACTGCTTGATGCGTTGCGGGATAACGGTGGACAAACCCGCACACACGCGTTGCGCCGTAACAGCCCCGCCATCGACGCTGCACCCGACGATTGTCCATTGACCTATGATCAGCGCTATTTCTTGCGTCCCATCGATGGCACTTTCGACGGTGTGGCACGCTGTGATGTTGGCGCTCACGAATATCTGGCGATTGCAGCCCCCGTGCGTGAACCAATGCCGCTCACCGAGCCGCTCATCCCACCAACGCCGACACGGTCGCCGCCTGTCGCCCGCGCCGATTGTGAGTCATTTCGTGCTACATCGCCGCGCGATGGACTGCCCAATGGCGTCGTCACGTTTTACTGGGATGCTGCGCCTGGTGCAACGGACTATCGTATCGTGATCTTCAACGAGACTCAGCAGCAGGTCGGCATGTACAGCGTTGCCGCGCCCGCGACCACTGTGAGCGCGGATGTCAGTCAAGGCGCAATAGGCGGAGGCATCAGCTTCACATATGAAGTGCAGGCGTTGGTGAATGGTCAGGCTGTGTGCCGCAGCTCTGTGACTTTGCTGCGCGAAAGCCCGAATGTGCCGCCACCCGCGCCGCAGTGTGGCAACGGGATTCAGGAACCGGGTGAAACGCCGAATTCGTGTCCGAACGGCTATTGAGGATACGACGCAAAAGGGCGGTGTGTATACGCCGCCCATGCATAATCGGGGGAAGCGCTTATGCCGCTTGCCGGATTTCGCATTTGGGAAATGTGAGCGCGAAGCCGTACCAGCGCATGAGCAGTTGATTGGGTTTATCGAGCGGCAGCGCGCTGCCGTTGGCTTGGAACATCAGGTTATCTGGAAAGCGCCGTAAAACCCCTGCCTTCAGGCATGGGATATAAGGCGTCGGTCTTATGTTTTTTCTGCTGAAATAGGGTATGATGAAAGGAGGTTAAGGTACGAGACGTAAAAATCCGACCTCGATCATAATCGTGCTTTAATGCAAAACGGATGGGACGCATCCGTGAACGATAACGTAGCGCCTCTGCCAACGCCGTAAGGCGACGGTAAGCGCAAGCGTCGTTCAGAAGCCCCTGCCTTTAGGCATGGGAGCGTCACCGGTCATATGCAGCAGCGTGAGCGGGAAAAATATGCTGCGCTGCCCGTTCCATATCCCTAAGCCGAGTTCAAAGCGCGGACGGCGTGCATCTTCGATACTGATCGTCTGCGTGATCAGTTGCTCGATACGCTGCGGCGGCATATTCATGACGTGCATATGCCGCAAGTGACGGGTTTGATCTGGATTGATAGCGGTCGAATACCAACGCGCAGCGGGGTTTTGTGCGATCGCTTCTGCTGCTGTGATCTGCCGTGTCGTTGCGATCATGTTCAGTTTGGTGCCAACACTGCCGCCATACAGCGCCTGACCGGTGATATGCTGCCAATACGTATTGGTTTCTTCGTCCCAGATGAGCATGAGTCCATCGTAGCTGCCGCGCCGATGAAAATGCAGCGTGCGCCCGTTCACGACCGGATCAAACACCATGCAGCACGTTGTATGTCAGCACGATATCCATCGGGAACGCGTGCGGGACGCCGCCAATATCGAATGTCAGTGACCGAACCGACATGGACGGCTGAAGAACTTGCAGAACTAACACGTATCGAACCGCTTTCGGGAGCAGAGGTTATCGCATTAGGGCTGACGGGCGGATGGTCGGATATGGGTATTGAAGACCCAGTTGAATGGCTTGCAAAACAACGACGTAAAAACTACACATGGCATTTCAAGCCGCTCATCGGCGCCTTGGCAGTCACGCCGTATTGATTGCCAACACACGGCGCACACGTCCCGGCAAAATCGGCGCGAGTCGCCCTAACTCATCTGCCGTCAACGGGCGCAAGATCAACCACACGCCGATATAAACGCCACCTGCCAGCACCAATGCCACAACACCCCACCCATCGAACGTCAGCAGCAGCACAGCGAACATCGCCGCCGCCGCCAAAACAGGCTTGAACGCGATGCTCACCCAATCAATCGCGCCGAGTTTCGGACGCACCAACAAGCTAAAGGCAATGAGCAATATCAGTTCGCTCAAAATCGTGATGATCGCCGCCGCTTGATAGCCGAACGATGGGATAAAGATCAAATTGGCGATCAAATTGAATCCAACTGCCGCCGCAAACGCGCGCGTGATCCGGTGCTGCAAATCGAGCGCGATCAGCACATACTGAGTCAGGCTGTTCATCCAACCAATCGGAATACTCCACATCATCAACTGCGTGGCGATCGCGCCATCGGGCAAATACTCGATGCCGCCGAGCAAGCCCGCCAGCCAATACGACGTGAATGTGAAGATCACCGCAATCGGCAGCGCGATACTGATCAGCAGCTTGAGCGCCATCGTCACCGTCCGCTTAAGTGCGGCAGGATCAGCGTGCGCCTGCCGCGACATCGACGGTAAAAGTGCTTGCGTAAAGAACGCCGGGATCACGTTGAGCGCGCTCACCCATTTATACGCGACCGAGTACTGCCCGACCATCGTCGGGTTGTGAATCCATTCGATCAAGACCACGTCGATTTGAAAGAAGATCGTCGCCAGAAAATGGTTGAGCATAAGCGGGTAGCTTTCGCCAACCATGCGCCGGACGAGCGGACGGTCGACCGTTTGCGCGTTTGCGCCTTCGCGCCTTTGCGTTCTCAACGGCGAATTGACCCACAGCACGATCAGCGTGACCAGATTGACGCCGATGCTGACCGCCGCCAAGCCGACAATCCCATATCCCAAAATCAGCGCGGCTAACTGCCCAACCGTCTTGATGATCGTCGCTACGGTTTGCGTCGCGGCAGGAATTTCGGCGCGTTCGTAGGCGTAAAACAGCGCCGATAAACCCGTACTCAAACTGCTTGGCAGCAAGCCGAAATACAACAATATAATCGACAATACCGCGTAATCAGGGAGCGGATCAGCGGCATTTTGGCGTATACCGATGAAGCCGATCAAGAGCGGCACGCCGATGCCGACCAGCAAGATGCGCAGCGCGCTGGTATTGAAGAACAAATACGCCGCGCGTGACCGGTCGCGCGCCACTTCGCGGATCAAATACAGATTCAAGCCGAAATTGGTAAAAATATCGAACCAGACAAAGATCACCCCTGCATAGTAATACAATCCGGCGTCGCTCGGTCCTAAAATACGCAGCATGACCAGCGCGAACGCCATATCGACGCCACGATTGAACAAATTCAGGATGATCGGCGTCAAGCTGTTGCGCGCGATCAAGCCAACCCCGCTTTGATCGCCACCCGCCGCGTTAGGCGTAACAAAACGCCGCCATAAATACGCGCCGACCAGCAGCAAAATGATCACGCCGCTAATGAAAGAAAGCGCTGCCCCGACGAAGAAACTTTGTGGGCTGTACACCAGCCGGATGATATAATTTCCAGCATCATTCAGCGGCACCGATTGTACGCCGGCGCTGTCCACCGTAGCAGAAAGCGCGACAGGACGCTCGCTCGACTCAGGCTCGCCTTCAGAACGAATATACGCTCGCCAACCCTGATCAAAACGCTGACTAATTAACAATCCCGCTGATTGTGCAGAATTCACCTCAACAACCAACTCACGTGCCGTGTCGCTTATAATCGTGATATTCCGATTAGGTTGACGATCATCAAGCCACGCGCGCCCCAATGCAGCACCGTTTTCCCAAATACGCACCGCATTATCTTCATACACCAGTGAATAGTTTGGCGCATCGCTCAAATCAGTTGTCGTATGCGTGACCACATAGCGGATATTCAGTTCATCCATGCGCCCCGACATGAGCGCTTCTCGATAATCGAACGTAATGCCTTCAGGATACACCGTATACAGGGGCGCGATTCGATTGAACTCTAACTGAACCTGAGGCGCGATACTTTCCATCAGCTCAACGGTTGTGCGCGGAATGATGCTTTCGTATCCGCGTATATCGTCCAGCCCGTAGCGCATCGTCATATTCGCGTTGAACAACGCTGGCTGTGTTGGGTCATCGAGCGTGGTATAGCGCCATTCACCCGGTTGGTTTTGTAGCCATGTAATCGCTGGTGGCGTGTAATCGAGCAGCTTGGGATCGCTGGCGGGATTAAAGCTATACGATGCGATCATCAAATCGGCGGCGATCAGCGCGACGGTGAGTAGCTGCCAAACAGCCGTTTGTGTGAGGTTTTTCGCTTTTCGCGCGACGGTAACGAAAACGACTCCGCTCCCGATCAGCACCAGCCCCAAAATCGCGGCATTGATCACCTGATAACTGTAAAACGCGCGTGCATCGGGGAAGCCGCTCGTCGCCAGCGCCATGGTGTTGAACACACGCTCGATGATGCCCGCCGTCACTTGATCGTACAGCACCCGTGACACGATCAACCCAAAGATCAGCACGGCGCCAATCACTGTCAATCCGTATCCAAAACGGCGTGACATGTTTACGTCCCGCTCCGAATTCGGGGAGGGGTGAGTGAGCCGATCCGCGCCGAACGCCGCCAGGACCGCCACGCTCAAGCTGAGCGCGAATACCCATCGAAACGGCGAATGCAGTTGACCGATACCCGGCAAAATGTAGAGCAGGATATACGTCGGCAAGCCAAACATGAACGAAAGTGATAAGACACCGAGTACGACGAAAATGAGTTTGTGCGCGGTTTTTGACCTCTCCCCGACTTCAGGGAAAGGGGTAGAGTCGCCTTGCGATAATGTTGTAGGGGCGGGTCTTGACCTACCCGCTAATCGGCGGCGCGGAATCAAACTGTACACTGCCAGAATCAACGGCAAAATGCCAACGTAGAGCGCGCCTTCGACGTAATTTTTCAGCCCCCATTCGGTATGAAAGCGTGCGTCGCCGAGCGCATTCACCATCATTGGCGTGTTTTCCAGCGTGAACACGTCTAAAATCTGATGATGACTGGGGTTGCCATAAAAATTGGGCAGCAAAAACTGGATCACGTCGCGCGGCGGATGCGCCCACGCTACTACTTGACTCAAGCTGGCGGAATCCACGCGAAAATTATTCGATGCGGCTTCAAACAACGGCAAAAACTGGATCGCGCCGATGCCTAAGCCGATGACCACCATGAACACCATCGCCGCGCCGGAAACAAAAATTCTTTGTGTTATGTTGTTAGTTTTTTCAGAAATAAAAACCGCGATCAAGCGCGCCGCCGCATAAAACGCTGCGATCAACAACGTGTAATACGTGATCTCGACATGCCCCGCCAAAATATTGCAGCCCAATGCCACAGCGCCGATAGCGATCCACAACAGCGAGTATTTCGGCTTGATGATCAGGTACTCGATCATGAGCAGGATCAATGGCAGCCAGACCGCCGCCGCAATGATCATCGGAAAAACCGCGCTGATGACAAAGAACGCGCTCAGTTGAAACGTGACGCCCGCGACCACGCCGCCAAACCGACCGACTCCAAGCCCGCGCGTGAAGGCATACATGAACACGCCCGCCAGCCATAACTGAAAGACGGTGAACCAGCCATATGCCAACCAAAGCGGCAGCACATAATACAAAATCGAGAACGGATAGAGCGTACTTTGCTGCCCAGCGGCGAAAAACGCGATCCCGCCGAACTGATGTGGATTCCACAACGGAAATTCGCCCACCGCAAACTGATCGCGGATGAACGACTTCCACTGGTAATTTTGCAAGACCAAATCGCTGACCAAATGATTGTACGGCACAGCGGGCGCGCCGGCTGCTTCACGATACGCGGCGTAAGGTTGATATTGATACAGATTTTCGGCAGGGATCAGCGTGCGACCACCCAACGTCTGCTGCCAGAACAGAATCAAGGGGAGCGCGAACAGCAAGCCGACGATCAACACATCGCGCGCGCGCGGAGAGGTCAAAAACCGCATAGCTATCCTTTGCGTAAATCCACGAGGCGACACTATACTGGTGTGCATACCTGTTGTCTATATTCGATCATGGAGACACGTATGCGGCGTTTCGCGTTCATGTTCTTGATTGGATTATTGTTTTCGGCGTCGAGTTTGACGATACAAGCACAAGATGCAATCGATCCCAGCATCCTACAGCTTGCCGACGATGCACCGTTTCGTTTGGCGTATCGCGTCGATGTTTATCTGAAAAGCGCCGTAAAACCCCTGCCTTCAGGCATGGGGATATAAGGCGCAGGTCTTGTGTTTTTTCTGCTGAAATAGCGTATAAGAGGGGAGGTTGATGTGCGCGGTACGAGACATAAAAATCCGACCTCGATCATAATCCCGTAATATCGCAATACCGTAGTTAACGTCAAACACAGCGGGGCATCGCTGTGCTACCGGAGCGACGATAAGACGAAGGTTCGCCTTCGCAGTCGCATTAAGGGTAGAAGCCCCCGCCTTTAGGCGGGGGGAGTATGTCACAAAATCAATAGAATGGATTACAGCACGACACAAATGAGTCAACTACACAGTCGTTATTTTTTGCGGCGCGGTGGTTTACGGTCATCGCGCGCGAACGGCACGAAGGTACGCTTTGCCCAACGGCGCACGATGCGACCGCGAGTCGCTTGCCAGGCGCGATCGGCTGTATCCTGACGCTTTTCGGTCGTTGTGCGCGGCGCACCATACCGTTCGGCTGTATATAAACGTGTGATCGCCGTCACAGGCGGGTCGATGACGGGCAGTTCGCGCACGATCATACTGCGGCGTTCGTCTGGCGTTTGTTCAACTGCCGTGCGAATACCGAGCAAGCGCACATAGCGCTCCAAACGTGCATAAGCACGCACAATCGGGTTCATGCCCCGCATACCACGCCATTCCCACCACCAATAAATCAGGAACGCCACGCCAAGCACCACTGCGACGATCACCAGCATGATCAACGTTACCGTCAACGCTGGCACTAAGAATGAGAGTGCCGACCGTGACTGTGGACGTTCTGGCGGCGGCTGCGGCGGCACGATGATGGGCGTCGGCGTTGGGCTAGGAGTCGGAGTCGGGGTAAATGTCGGCTGTTGATCCTGCGGCAGTCCTACCGCTTCAGATGCTTCGGGTGGCGGCTGCGTATTCGTGGGCAGCGGTGTGTCGGTTGGGATCGGCGTCGATGTATTCGTCGGGAGCGACGGCGTATTGGTGGGCAGCGACGGCAGCGCTTCTTCATCGCCACGATTGATCGCCTGCTGCGCGGCGGTCGGCTCAAACTCGATCCATCCATAGGCGGGAAAATAAACCTCGACCCAAGTATGCGCATCTTTTTCGCGCACAACATACGCATTGAGGCTTGCATCCCAATTGCCCTGTGAGAACCCCGCCGCCAAACGCGCAGGCACACCGAGCGAGCGCAGCATCAGCACCATCGCGGAGGCATAGTAATTGCAGTAGCCTTCGCGCGATTCGAACAAAACCCAATCGACGGCATCTTGTCCCGGCGGCGGTGCGGGAATCAGCTCGTTGTACGTGATGTTGGCGCGCAGCCACGATTCGATCACACGTGCCTGATCATATGGTGTGACCGCGTTCGCCGTCGTGACTAATTCGCGCGCCAACTGCACGGTGCGATCCGTCATCGACGGGATGTAACCGTTGTAAGTCGTCGTTACCCAGGCAGGATAATCGATTCCGGCGGCGAGCAGTTGTTCCGCCGTCGCGTTGCTCATCAAACTGGTGACAGTATAGCTTTCACCCTCATACAAAACACGCAGCGGACGAATGACCGATATTGCCATGCTGTTAACCGCGTCGCCCGTATATTTCAGGTCGGATCGCGTCGATAGGTCGATCTGGTACGGCTGAGGCGCGGCATAAATCAGGCGCGACGCGCTCAACCCCATAACAAATTCCTGCTGCACAGGCACACGCGACCCGGCGACGTAGGTTTCTTGTGTAATTTCAAGCGGCGCTTCCGGGTCGGTCAAACGGGTATCCGCCGCCGATGTCCAGCGCCCGCTGTCATACGAATCAAAAACACGCGAACGCCAATAATAACGGCGCGTCGGCGGTGCGGTCACCAGAAATACGATGTCCTCGCCCAGGCGGATAGCGCCGCCCAGTTGCAGAGAATCACCACCATAATAATCCGCCGTCGTCGGTCCCGTCGTCTCGGCGCTGTTAAACAACCGATTCCAGAACTCACTGAACTGCACGAGCGGATCGCTCTGCAAAAACTGCTGAAAATTACGCAGCCGATCCTGAATATCGTTTTGTGGGATCAACCAGGCAAACGCCAGAATGACGATTGCCAGCACCGTCCCAACACGAAAGACCTGATTGCGTAAATTGCGCGGCACGCGCATCCCGCTCACATACCAATCCCATTCGCGCGCTTCCATGTTCGAGCGCACGATCAAGAGCAGCGTCAAAAACGTGAATATGATCAAATACGCATCGAGCGACTGTGAACCGGTGTAATAAATCGCATTAGTGAGCAAAATTAACGCCGGTGGCAGCACCGCGCGCCACACACGGTCGATGCGAAAAATATGCCACGCCAGGTTGTAGCCCAAGAACCAGAACAGCCCGCTCACCAACACCGTAAAGGCGAGATCATCCTGGTTGATTCCACCATTCACCGCATCCACGCTCCATTGGAACAAGCGCGAAAATACGTTGTAAATGCCCTCGCCAAGGTCACCAGGATCGTTGATGGCGGCGATCAGCAGGATAAAGCACGCACCATAAACGCCGCTGATGAACAGCCCAATCAGTTCATTGTACTGGCTGCGCGAGAGCAAAAACCCGAACAACACGCTCAAAACGACAATCGGATACAGTGTATTTGAATCGAGGGGCCAGCCGGAAAACGATAACGAAAGCGCAGGCATCAACAGCAGTAACATGCTGATGATCAGCGTCACCACATCGCCTGGCGCGAAAAAAGCACGCCAAAAATCACCCAAACGCTGTAACAAGCGTTGTGCGGACGGAGTACGTCCGCGTCGAGAAACGGTTGCCATAAGCACCGCGAGAACTTTTTGATCAACTTGTCTATTCTACTGGCGGAAGGCGTTCGGCTCAACCCACGTTCGCCCGCCGATACCATCTCCCATCAATCGGGGCATAGGATCGGCGTATGACCGCTCGTATAATGATCATGCGTCCAAGTTTGTCAGGTGATCGCGGGCGGCATGTCCGTTCGAGGAAAGTCCGCCCTCCACAGGGTAACGATGCCGGTTAACGACCGGGCGGTGTGAGCCGACGGAACAGGGCAACAGAGAAGCGGATTGCCGACGCGGGGAAACCCGTGTTTGGCGAGGGTGAAACGGTGGTGTAAGAGACCACCAGCGCGTTCAGCGATGAGCGCGGCTGGCAACCCCCATCGGGAGCAAGGCAAAGCAGGCGCATTGGGGCGACTCGTCCCGTAAAAAGCGCCGGGTATGCTGCTGGACGGCGTGAGTAATTGCGCCGCAAGAGAGATGATCACCCAACGACAAAAGGCGGCTTATCGACGGGCTTGGGCGCATTTTGGGCATAAAAAAAGGAGCTCCTTAAAAAAGAAGCTCCTTTTTTCCCGACCGTGTTGTAACCGATTCAATTACGGAAAGCGCGCGCATCCATCGCACCGTAATCGTGGACGAACACCTCTACTGCGCGGCGTGCGTCCGAAATCGCCTGTGGGCATTCGCGCAGTTCATACTGCCAGTTACTCGTCGAAGCACCCCCCGTGCTGTTGACCGTTTCGATCACACGTTTGATAGCATTGGCGGCACAGTAACCTGCATGAGCACCATGAACTTCGTAGATTTGCTCCAAACGATTGGCGGCGTCACTGCTATGACGACGAATTGCGGCTACATCCTTCTTGAACACGAACGAGTGAAAACCAGTTGCCATTGTCCATCGCCTTTCGAAACCAGATATTTAGTCGAATGAAAACGGCGATGCTGATTGATAAGTCGAATACAGCATAAACAGAGATGTTGGCTAAAATGAATGACCTTAGTTTACAATTTTCATTTGTTGTTGTCACTAGGCAATTTAGCCCATTTTTTAGACGTCCGGTTTCCATAAGAAAATCCGCAGGGAACTGTCGCCTTTAGGCGGCAGGGGAATGCGGCTTGCTCCTTTCATTTGATAGTTGACATTTAACCACTAATCCGCTAAAATTAGCGGTATGGTAGACACTCGATATAAGCGTAATTCTGGTTCTGTTTTCACTCTCAAATACCACTTTGTGTGGTGTCCGAAGTATCGGCGCAAAGTGCTTTTGGGGGATGTAAAAACGCGACTCGAAGAACTGCTCCAACAAAAAAGTGTTGAGTTGGGCATTGAGATTGAAGCCTTTGAAATCATG
>Ga0209591_10002803_pt1 | contig 20638 bp, 13 predicted proteins | sample MAT01_FD_187207 | JGI IMG/M metagenome (GOLD analysis project Ga0209591, IMG submission 187207) | Freshwater microbial communities from Lake Fryxell liftoff mats and glacier meltwater in Antarctica - MAT-01 (SPAdes) (version 2) | ecosystem: Environmental > Aquatic > Freshwater > Ice > Liftoff... | reverse complement strand
TTACGAAATCAACAATAATATATATGGTGTTATTGCTCAATTAAATAGTAGGTTTAGCAACAAAGTTACCAATGAGTTAACTTTTGGTTATACGGCCAATAGAGATTTCAGAGCTTTAAAAGGTGGAAATTTTCCTTTGGTAGATATTCAAGATGGATCTCAACCTTTAACACAGCTTCCAACAGCTGCAAATTCTATTACAACTCAGGGTGTTCAAAGTCAAACTTATTTGTCTTTTGGTAACGATCCTTTTACGCCAAATAACTTGTTAAGCACAGACACTTGGCAGTTCAGTGATAACCTTACAGCCTATTTGGGCAAGCATACATTAACAGCAGGAGTTGCATTCGAAAGTTTCACCTATACTAATGGATTTACTCCATTAATAAATGGTATTTATACTTTTAATAGTTTACAAGATTTTTATACTGCTGGAGATGCTTATTTGGCAAACCAAAATAGAACATTTAGCCCAGTTTTTATGCGTAACTATCGTGCTAACTTCAGTAATTTACCAGGTGGGGCACCATGGTTGGTAACTACAAAAGCTAGAAACTTGGCTGCTTATATTCAAGATGAAGTAAACTTACAACCTAACTTCAACTTAACTTATGGAGTTCGTTTTGAAGTTCCTTTCTTTGCTGGTCAGGGGTATACAAATACAGAAGTTGACGGATTTAATTTTATCGATAACAATGGACAACCAAACAAATTAAGTACTTCTGTACTACCAAGTGCTAAATTAATGATTAGCCCAAGGATTGGTTTCAATTACGACGTTAAAGGTGATAAATCAACTCAAGTTCGTGGAGGATTAGGAATGTTTACTGGTCGTCCTCCATTTGTATTCGTAAGTAATCAATTGGGAAACAATGGAGTGTTAAATGGTGGTGTTAATTTTTTCAACACTGCTGCTTATCCGTTTAGCCCGAACACTCCTTCAAACTACCCAAGTTTTGTTCCTAATCCTGGAGTTCCTGCTTCTTCTTATAATATAGCTACATCTGAAGAGAATTTTCGTTTCCCGAAAGTATTGCGTTCAAATTTCGCAGTAGATCAGAAAATATTTAAAGACCTTATTTTAACGGGTGAATTTATATTTACACAGAGTTTGAACAATATCAATTATTACAACGCTAACTTAGTTCCATCTACTAGTTTTTTTGCAGGACCAGATAATAGACCTCGTTTTGCTGGTTACTCTCCAACTAATACTATATTAACTGGTGCTGCTCAAGCAAATGCTTTAAGAGTTAATCCTAAAATTTTAGATGCTACAGTAATGGAAAGTGGCCCTTTAGGAGGTTCATTTGCAGCAACAATCCAAATCCAAAAACCTACAAAAGCTAAAGGCTTAGGTTTTATGGTAGCCTACACTTTTACAAGAGCACGAGATTATATGAGCCCAGGAAGTATTGCATCTAGTTCTTTTAACGCTATACAGAGTGTACGTGGTAACAACAACACAGATATTGCTTTTAGTGATAATGAAATTCGTAACCGTGTAATTGGTAATGTTAATTACAAAATTGAATTGAGTAAGAATGCTGCTTTAACTTTCTCATTATTTGGTCAATCTCAAAATCAAGGACGTTTTGCTTACACTTATGGCGGAGATATGAATGGAGATGGTTTATCGGGTAATGATTTAATGTATGTGCCTAACAATCAATCTGAGATGAATTTCTTGGCTTTAACAGCAACAGCATCAGCACCTGCTTCTTCTGTTCAACAGCAAAGAGATGCATTTGATGCTTTCATTAATCAAGACAAATACTTAAGCAGCATGCGTGGTAAAGTAATTGAAAGAAATGGTGTTTTACAACCCTATAGAGTTACTATGGACTTCTCAACACAATTAGATTTATTTACAAATATTGGCAAAAACAGACATACTATTCAATTAAGAGTTGATATTTTCAACGTTGGCAATATGATTAATAGTGCTTCTGGAGTTAGTGATTTTGTAAATACTTTCAACCCACTACAGTCTGCTGGATTAAATGCTGCGGGTGTTCCAATTTTCAGAATGAACCGTGTCAATAACTCTATCAATTATACTACTTATAGAAAAGGTACTAGTATTCGTGATGTATGGTCAGCTCAGTTTGGTATTCGCTATATTTTCTAATTTAGTTTTTATAAATACTAAAAAACCTCTCGTAAATAACGAGAGGTTTTTTTATGCCCCAATACCCTATAAACCTTTTAAACTTTTAATACCTAAATCCCCCATCCCCACTTTAAAAAATCAGGAAAAGCTTCTGCCCAAGTTGGTACGTCATGCTTACCATCTTTTAATTCTACATATTTAATATGTTGATCGGTATATCCTTTTGCTTTTAATTCTACAATTAAATCCAATGCATCATCAATTGTATCTATAATTCCATTATTATTTCTATCGGCCACTTCATCTTTGGTACCACATTCTATAAAAAATTGAAGCCATGGATGAAATGATCCTTTTCTAATTTGCAAATGCATCAATCGGTCTTTTTCATCATCATAACCATCATCGTAGCCTTTCTTTCGCCACCAAAGAGATCCACTAAATATTCCTACTTTACTAAACTCACTTGCATGATTCCAGCAAATATCAATGGCACTTAATCCTCCCAAAGAGAAACCAGCAAACGATTTATCCTTAAAAGATGGTGCATTGTATTTTTTGCGAATAAAAGGAAGTAACTCGTCAAAAATAAACTTAGTATATAATCCAGCTTTTGCTCCTCGCCCCTTAAAATCGGCAGAATAAGCTGTGCCATATTCCATTTTTCTATCAGCCCCACAATGAATACCAATACAAAAAAGAGGTTGAATTTCCTCATTACTAACCAATTTGTTCAGAATACTTTGAAAATCCATCCTGATTAAATCCTGACCATCATTTATTAACAACAGGCTTAATAGATCTAAGCGTTTAATATCTGTAGGGAAATAGGCATCAAAAAGTACCGTTCTTTCTAGATATTCAGATTCGATACTAAATTGCTCAATAGTAATATTCAATTCTTCTCCAATTTTCGGATGATGCATCGTCAAAAATAATATAAACATAACAAAAGCCCGAAAACAAAATTGAATAACTTTTTTTTGTATATTTCTATTTTATTTTAATAAAAGATTAAAATCAACTCATTCAAAATTAATAGTATGAAAAAAATTGGTATTCTTTTTGGCCAGGAAAGGAGTTTTCCTATGGCATTTATTGAAAGGATTAACAGTAAAAATATCCCTGGCATTATTGCTGAGCCTGTTAAAATCGACAAAGTAGTTCAAGGAGAAAGTAGTGGCTATGCTGTAATACTCGATAGAATTAGTCAGGACGTTCCTTTTTACAGAGCATTTCTTAAGAATGCTGCAGTTTGTGGAACAGCAGTGGTAAACAATCCATTTTGGTGGAGTGCGGATGAAAAGTTTTTTAACAACTGTTTGTCTACAAAAATTGATGTGCCAGTTCCAAAAACTGTTTTGCTTCCTTCAAAAGATTTACCAGTAGATACTGCTGAACTTTCTTTCAGTAATTTGGCATATCCACTTGATTGGGAAGGAATATTTAAATACATTGGATTCCCTGCTTACATGAAACCATTTGCTGGTGGGGGATGGAAAAACGTATATAAGTTAACCGACATGAACGACTTTTTTGAGAAGCATGCAGAAACTGGTGAATTAGTAATGATGTTACAAGAAGAAATTGTTTTTGAAGAATATTATCGTTGTTATTGTATTGGCGGGAAGCATGTACGTATTATGAGTTATGAACCACGTAACCCTCACCACTTAAGGTATGTAGCAGATTTCAAGCCTTCTAAAGAGAAGCTTAAAATGATGACTGATTTAGTTTTAAAAATTAATAAATACTTAGGCTATGATTTTAATACAGTTGAATTAGCATTAAGAGATGGAGTGCCTTATGCTATTGATTTTTGTAATCCTGCACCAGATGCAGATATTAAAAGTGTTGGTCAAGAAAATTTTGATTGGGTGGTTGAAACTGCTGCTAATTTTGCAATTGAAAAAGCGCAAGCACAGGTTGATGGAGCAGATAATTTAACATGGGGAGAATATATAAAGAGAAGCGCAACAGGAAAAAAATTATATTAAGATGGGAAATACAAGTTATAATCATTTTACGCTTGGTGTAGAAGAAGAATATATGGTGATAGATCCTGTATCTAGGGAACTAAAAAGTCATGAACAACAAATTGTAATACTTGGTCAGGAGATATTAAAAGACAAAGTAAAAGCAGAAATGCACCAAGCTGTTGTTGAAGTGGGTACTGATATTTGCAAAGATATTGACGAAGCTTTTCAAGACGTTTCTTCATTAAGAGGCAATATTTCTAAAATTGCAAATGATCTTGGTCTTTGGGTAGGCGCATCTGGCACTCACCCTTTTAGTCATTGGGAAAACCAACTAATTACTGATCACGTTCGCTACAATCAAATAGTAAATGAATTACAAGAAGCAGCAAGAAGTAACTTAATTTTTGGGTTACATGTGCATGTGGGAATGGAAGACCGTAAAATGGCCGTTCATATAGCCAATACCGCTCGATATTTTCTTCCGCATGTTTATGCATTAAGTACCAACTCTCCTTTTTGGGAATCTAGAGATACAGGTTACAAATCGTTTCGTACTAAAGTTTTTGATAAATTTCCTAGAACAGGAATACCCGATTATTTTGAAAGTTATGACGCTTATGAAAATTATGTAAATCTGCTAATTAAAACCAATTGTATAGATAACGCCAAAAAAATTTGGTGGGATCTGCGTGTTCATCCTTTCTTTAATACAGTTGAATTTAGGATTTGTGATGTTCCTATGACTATCATGGAAACCATGACCATTGCTGCTTTATTTCAAGCCATTTGTGCAAAGATTTATAAATTAAGGAATCAAAACCTCAATTTCATGATTTATCAACGCACTTTAATAAATGAAAACAAATGGAGGGCTAGTAGGTATGGAATTGATGGGAAATTAATTGATTTTGGTAAAGAAATTGAAGTAGATACCAAAGCATTAATTTATGAATTACTTGATTTTGTAGATGATGTGGTAGATCATTTGGGTAGCAGGCATATTATTAATAATGTTGCTAAAATTTTTGAAACAGGTACAGGTGCCGATAGACAGTTAAAAGTGTTTAAAGAAACTGGAAGCTTAATAAGCGTAGTTGATTATATTCATGAGCAGTTTCTTGCCTTGTAAATTAATTATTTTTTTTGTTGAAATAGCCCGACCCATTAAACTGAGTCGGGTTTTTTGTATCTTAGATAGTATAATGATCAGGCAACGAAATGGATCGTTATAGCATCTATATTTTATCTCATATCAAAAAGTATTTATTTTTTGACAGAACACGAACTAATAAAAGGCTGTATACGACAAGAACCGGTTTGTCAACGTATGCTTTTTGATAAGCACGCGGGTAAAATGATGGGGGTATGTTTGAGGTATGCCCAAGACAATATGGAGGCAGAAGATATGCTGCAAGACGCTTTTATTAAAGTTTTTCAATATATCATTCAGTTTAAGTTCGAGGGGTCATTCGAAGGATGGGTCAGAAGAATAGTAGTGAACACTGCTATTCGACATCTTGAGAGAAAAAAAATGAGTTTTAAAGAAATTGATGACCATAGTCCTAATAACCCTCAAATTGCTCCTCATGCCTATACTCATTTAGGTGAAGACGACTTATTAAAACTAATTAGTCAATTGCCTGAAGGGTATAGAATGGTATTTAATTTAAGTGTGATAGAAGGATATAGTCATGATGAAATTGGTGAAATGCTGAATATTCAAGCAGGAACAAGTAGAAGTCAGTTAGTAAAAGCAAGAAAAATGTTACAAAACCAAATTATGCAATTACAAAAGATTGCTGTTTAAATGACCAACGAGGCGTTTGATGATATAACCAAACAAAAGCTGCAAGATTATTCTGCTGCTATCCCAGATGGATTATGGGACAAGATTCGTATGCCCGCTATCATCCCTCCAGCAGATCAGTTTGATCAATTTGTACAAGATAAATTATTCAATTATACAGGACTTGTATCTCTTGAATTGTGGAACAGAATTAAGCCTGAAGAAGACGAAGACAAAAAGTATTTCTTCTTTTTACCAAGAGCTGGAATGGTAGCAGCTTCAATTTTATTATTAATTGTTGCGGGTACAGTTTCGGCATACTTGTATTATCAAAAATTTAATTATCCTAATAATACTATTGAAAATAGCATTCAAATTAATAACAATAAAGGTAATTATCAAAGTAAGAAAAATAATACAACAAAAGCAAAAGAAGAAGTTCAAACTAATCAAATAAATGAATTAGCGATTACTCCTATTGAAAATGAATCTACTGCAAATTCCTCTCAAGACAATACTTCTTCAGTTAATGATATGTCAAATTCATCAACTCAAAAAACCAATATTACAATAGAAAGTATGAATAATAGTTCATCTCTTTCGTTTGGCATCCCTAAAAAACAATCACAAAATATTCAGTTCAACAATAACCACTCAAGCTCTGAAACCCTTATAAATAATAGTAATTTAACGGAAGAAGAGTTTAATTATATAGCAACACAAAAATTTGACGTTTCGCTAATTAGCTTTCAAAATAAAAGTAAAAAATACATATCAACCGAAAAACAAATTGCTTATACTAATCACGCAAGTAGTATTAAAAATGTTGTGATTTGTCCAACCGATCAAAAAATGCGCAACTCAGATTGGGATTTAGAAGTTTATGCTTCACCAGATTATGCATTTAAAACTGTTAGTAGCAATACCGCATCTCAACAATACATGAATACAAAAGACAGCAGCGAGAAAGCGCGATTAGGTTACACTGTTGGGTTTAGAATAATCAAACCAATTAATGATCATCTTTTATTTAAAACTGGCCTCCAATTTTCTCAGATAAATGAAAACTTTGTTTATAGATCAGAAAATGAAATTAAAACCACTACCGTAGTAACTATTAGAAATATTATTCTTGCTAATGGAAATACTGTTACAATCAGTGATACTAGTGTTTTGCAACAAATCGGATTTAAAAACAATAGTGTAAAAAATAGTTTTAGAAGTATAGATATTCCAGTACTTATAGGATATCAATTTGGCAACGACGATTTAAGAATTGGCATAAATGCTGGAGTGATTTTTAATTTAAGTTCATCATTTAAAGGAGTTTTACTAGACTCTTCACTTTCACCAAAACCGTTTTCAAAAGAAACCAATTCAGTATATAAAAACAATATTGGAATTGGGATTTATACAGGTATAAACATAGCAAAAAGGCTTACTTACAATACATCCATTTTTGCAGAACCCTATTTCAGGTATAATTTATCGAATAGCACTACCCCACTCTCCACTTTTAATCAACGTTTTTCAATCGGTGGACTGTCAGTTGGATTAAGACTAAATTTAAATAATAGATAGACATCATTATAAAAGATAAATGTATCTAACTAGAAGAAATATCAATATGATCAGAATGCGTTTTTTTATCATGATTATCATTCTTGCAAGTTTTTCGGCTTGTAACAAAGATCTATCTGATGATTTTAGGCAGTATCCCAATAATGCAATGAATGATACTTCATGGTCAGCCAACATTTCATCTAATGCGGCTTTGAATGGAATATTGGATTCAACACTACCATCAATGATGATAGATTCTATTAACCTCAATACAGCAGATACTATTCGCTTTGCTAATAATGTAGAATTATCTTTTCCTGCTAATGCAGTAAATAACCCGACAGGTTACACAATTAGTGGAAAAATAAAAGTAGAAATGCTTCCCTTATTAAAAAAAGGTGATATTATTCGAGCACTTCAATCAACTACTAGTAATGGTGCACTATTAGAAATATTTGGTCAAGTTTTTATAAAATTATCAAATAATGGAAGAGAACTTATTCTTGCCCCTTCTAAAAGTATTAAAATAAGAATTCCTGATACACAAGACAATCCATTACCAGCTATGATTGTTTTTAAGGGTAGAGAAAGCACACCTCCTCCTCCTTGGGGTAAAGATACCAGCGCTACTTGGTTAAGATCAAATGATGGATCTACAATTGGTACTTGGTACAAAACAGGATCTGGACCAAATATGAAAGGATATGAATTTACTACTCAAAATCTGCGGTGGGTTAGCGGTGGTAAATTCGCTGATAGTACCGTACCTAAAAACAAGCTGACTGTGATATTACCACCAAACTTCACTATTAAAAATACAGTAGCATTTGCAGTAATAGAAAACTCAAAAACAATAGTAGAATTAAAAGCTAACTATGCTTCAAGATCATTTGAAGCGAATAATATTCCTTTGCAAAAGAAATTAACCATAATTACCCTTACTAAAATTGGCAGAGACTTTTATTATGGCAACAGATCAATAAATGATATTGGAAATATTGCTATATATAATGTAAGTCCAGAAAAAAGATCGCTTAAATCTATATTATCAGAATTAGATAAATTATAATTAATTCGCTACGCTTTTACTTTTTTGGTGTGTAATGCCCTATAAGCCCAAACACAACTTAACATCATAAATATTGCTCCTAACAAAAAAGCAGCACCAGGAAAATATATTGGAGCAGCATTACTAGTAAAAAACGAAAATAAATTAGTCATTAATAATGGTCCTACAATGGAAGTTGCACTTATTAAACTCGTTAAAGCACCTTGCAATTCTCCTTGTTCATTTTTAGGAACATTCCCAGAAATAATAGATTGCAAAGCTGGTCCAGCTATTCCTCCTAAACAATAAGGAATAAGAAACACAAACATCATCCAACTTTCTGAAGCAAACGCAAATAATAATAACCCTAGAGAATATAATGCAAGACCATAATAAACACTTTTTTCATTTCCAATTTTTGGATTAATTACTCTTACCAAACCACCTTGAACCCCTCCTACAAGTAATCCTACAATACCTAAAGAAATACCTATCATTTTAGGGGTCCACTTAAATTTTTCGATATTAAAAAAACTCCAGTTACTCTGAACTGCATGTGATGCTAAGTAAATTAAAATAAAGGAAACAACCAAACCAGATAAGGCAGGATATTTACTAAGTTGCTTGAGCGACCCAATTGGATTAGCTCTTTTCCAATCGAATGGTCTTCGTAAACTTTTATCTAAAGATTCGGGAAGCACAAAATATCCATATAAACAGTTTGTTAATGCTAATCCTGCAGCTACAAAAAATGGAATACGTGATCCTATTTCACCTAACAAGCCTCCTAACATTGGTCCGATAATAAATCCAACACCAAAAGCAGCACCAATCATTCCAAAATTTTGTGCTCTATTTTCATTCGTGCTAATATCTGCTATGTAAGCAGTGGCAGTTGTAAAACTTGCTCCTGTTACACCAGCAATAAGCCTTCCAACAAAAAGCCAACCTATTGAAGGGGCAAATGAAAGAAATATATAATCAATTCCAAAACCAAATAAAGAAAATAATAACACTGGTCTGCGTCCGTATTTGTCACTTAAATTACCTAATACTGGTGCAAATAAAAATTGCATGATAGCATAAGCAAATGTTAGCCAGCCACCATATTGTGAAGCTAGACTAATGCTTTTTATACCTAATAATTCTTCAATTAATTTAGGCATTACTGGAATAATTAATCCAAACCCAATTACATCAATTAAAAGCGTAACAAAAATAAATCCGATTGCCGCTTTCTTTACATTAGCCATGAAAATAGTTTACAACTGCAAAGATTGTTTTTTTAGGGCAGATTTATAAAAGCTTTTCTCTAGTAACACCATCAATTTCTAAAACAAGATCAGCACCATAACAACCAGCAGGTGTTTGATATCCAATTTTAAAATCGTTATTCAATACTTTTTTTACTATTATTAAACTACTGATTGCAGTAAGGGTATATCCTTCTGGACCAATTAATCTTGCAGCAACTTTATTGCCAGAGTTGTTTGTTGCTTCGCCCCAAACCAAACTTTTTGCTTTAGCTCTTTGTACATTATTGGGACCAGCAGGTTTATTTTTAATTTTTTTCTTTGCCTGATTTTTTACAAAACTTAATCGAAGAAACCAATTATAAAACCATTGCCATTTGAGTGCCGAAAATGTTTTAGGCGAAGCCATTGCATATGTTTCTATATTAGGTATGCCTGTTGTTGTAAATCCGGTAGATATATCGCCCCAAGGTATACACATTACAAATAATTTTTTCACGCCAAAATCAATCCACATTCCTTTATGACCAAGTGGTTTTTTAATAATTTTCCCATTTTCTCTAATAGCTCCACCTTGGCCCATCCCTTCTGCCATTGTATTTGCAGTTCCATGAGATAATCCGCCTCCAATCATTGCGAATGCAAGTTTTAAACTAGTGGCATCAGGCAATTGATCTTTTAAAAATTTAGCAATGCAATCTGTGGGTACTACATCAAAACCAACACCAGGCATAACCATGATTTGGCCATTAATAGCTAGCTCATTCATTGATTTTGCTTTTTCGAATACGCCAATTTCTCCGGTTATATCTAAATAATGCGTATTCGATTCCAAGCATGCTTCGATCATTTTTTGTGATGTAAATTGAAAAGGACCAGCAGCATGTAGAACCACTTTAAAATCTTTTAAGCAATTAACAAGCGCTGAATGATCATCAAGATTAATTATTATAAAAGGCAGATTGAGTTCTTGTGCCATAGACTTTATAGCAGCCTCATTTCGGCCAGCCAAAACTGGAACTAATCCGTATTCATTTGCCATTGAAGCAATGAGTTTTCCTGTATATCCATTAGCTCCGTATAAAAGAAATTGATTGTTTTGCATCATGAAAAGTACAAAAAAAGGGGCGAAAAAATCGCCCCTTCAAAAATCACCAAAATACACACCTACTTTTTAAGCTCAATTGTACCTAATAAAACCTCTTTAGTTTTGCTTAAAATTATTTTGCTTATGGTTTTTCCATTATATCCATTTGATGCATTTATTAACACCGTGTAAGTTCCTTCTTTTAATCCTCTGATTTTAAAATAACCATCTTTATTTGGAAGAGCAACAGCAGTATCCGTATTGTTAAACACTACAACTATTGGCTTTGCTTCCATAGGAGTAACTTTACCAGAAAGGCTAGCTGTTGTTTTTTCTGTAAAGAATTTTATCCATGGTCTAAGATAAAACTGGTTATTTCTCTCTTGAATAATTGAATTAGCAATATCAAAATCGAGCCATAATCTTAGTTTGCGTGGCAGATATTCATCCAATTCATAACCTTTCAATTTAATGATAAAATAATTTTTTGCTGCAATTGGCAATTGCAAAGGATAAGTAATACTATCTTTCATTACTGAGTTATTTGTGCCAAATTCAATTTTAATTAATCTTACAGCGCCGTTTACTACAGTTTTAGAAGCGAGTAAAGTATCTAGTCCGTTTCTTAATTTTAGTACATCATAAACACCAGCTTTAATTGATAGATCTTCCCATACCAACGCAGAATCACCCTCGGCAAATCTTCTGTCTCTTTCATCACCAATTCTTTCCCAATTACAACTGTCTTTTTTACGCGTGTAGTTACTAGTATCAATTAATATTTTAACCGATTTAATATCTATTAAAACTTGATCATAAATTGCAGGAGCGTCAGTTAAATAGAATGATACATTTTGTTGCCCAACTATCGACTCAATTGAACTATTTTTAGAACAAGAGCTAACTATTACTACTATAATAACTAAAATAGCGGCAACAAAATAAAGGGTGTTTCTTTTTTTCATGGTTTAAGGTTTTAGCGTAAACATCACTTCATAATTAAAAGATGCAGTTACGTTAAAATCTGTTGCCTATTGTGAAGTTTTTAACAAAATAAAAATCAACTTTCTTCATTTCTAAATACAACAACACCATCAAAAACATCTATTAAAACAGATTTGGTTTTATCTATTTCACCTGCAAGAATCTTCTTGCTAAGATCATTCACAAGCTGCTTTTGAATTAATCGTTTTAATGGTCTTGCGCCAAAATGTGGATCATAACCCTGATCAATTAAAAAGTCAATTAAATAATCGCTGAAGTTTAAAGTAATACCATTTTGTAATACTAATTTTTTAAGATCGTTCAATTGAATTTTTACGATGCCCCTTAATTGCATTTTAGCAAGTGGACTAAACATAATAATTTCATCAACCCTATTTAAAAATTCGGGGCGAATGGTTTGCCTTAATAAATTCATAACATCCACTTTTGCTTTTTCTCCAGCAGCTTCAATATCAGATTCGGCAACTCCATCATATGCGTCTTGAATTAAATGACTACCTAAATTACTTGTCATAATGATGATGGTGTTCTTAAAATTCACCACCCTTCCTTTGTTATCTGTAAGCCTTCCATCATCTAAAACTTGTAAAAGAATATTCCAAACATCTGGGTGTGCTTTTTCAATTTCATCAAGCAATACAACACTGTAGGGCTTTCTGCGAACGGCTTCTGTTAATTGTCCGCCTTCATCATATCCAACATATCCTGGAGGAGCACCAACTAAACGAGATACAGAATGTTTTTCTTGATATTCACTCATATCTATTCTAGTCATCATCGATTCGTTATCGAATAAATACTCAGCTAATGCTTTTGCTAATTCAGTTTTACCAACTCCTGTAGTGCCAAGAAATATAAATGAACCAATAGGCTTTTTAGGATCTTGTAATCCTGCTCTGCTCCTTCGTATTGCATCTGAAACGGCAGTTATAGCTTCTTCTTGGCCAATAACTCTTTCATGTAATTCATCTTCTAAATGCAATAATTTTTCTCTATCGCTTTGCAACATTTTAGCAACGGGGATTCCAGTGGCCTTTGCAACACTTGCAGCTATGTCGTCTGCATCAACCTCTTCTTTCAACAAACGCTTGTCGCCACTAGTTAATAACTGATTGGTAACTAATTCAATTAAAGTTTCTTGTTCTTTAATTTTTCCATACCTAATTTCAGCAACTTTACCATATTCGCCATTTCTTTCGGCTTGTTCTGCTTGTTGCTTGAACTGATCAATATTTGCTTTAGCTGTTTGTACTTTTTCAACTAAATCTTTTTCCTGTTTCCATTTAGCTTTTAAGGTATCTCTTTCAACTGCAAGATTGCTTATCTCGATATTCAACTCCTTTAACTTAACAGTATCATTTTCTCTTTTAATAGCTTCGCGTTCAATTTCTAATTGACGAATCTGACGCTCTAAACGATCTAGTTCTTCAGGCATCGAATTCATTTCGAGGCGAAGTTTTGCAGCACTTTCATCAATTAAGTCGATAGCTTTATCGGGCAAAAAACGATCGGTTACATATCTATTAGAAAGTTCAACAGCAGCAATAATTGCTTCATCTTTTATACGAACATGGTGATGTGTTTCATATCTATCTTTTAATCCACGTAGAATTGAAATTGCATCTTCCACATTAGGCTCATCAATTATTACTTTCTGAAATCTTCTTTCAAGCGCTTTGTCTTTTTCAAAATACTTTTGATACTCACTTAAAGTTGTTGCACCAATGGCCCTTAATTCTCCTCGAGCTAAAGCAGGCTTAAGAATGTTAGCAGCATCCATTGCACCTTCACCACCACCGGCACCAATTAGTGTATGTATTTCATCAATAAAAAGAATAATTTCCCCATCACTTTCAGCCACTTCTTTCACAACTCCTTTTAATCTCTCTTCAAATTCACCTTTATATTTTGCACCAGCAATTAATTGACCCATATCGAGTGCAAAAATTATTTTAGATTTTAGGTTTTCTGGAACATCTCCATTTACAATACGCATAGCTAACCCTTCAACAATGGCTGTTTTACCAACTCCAGGCTCACCTACTAAAATGGGGTTATTTTTTGATCTTCTTGTAAGAATATGCAATGTCCTTCTAATTTCTTCATCTCTACCAATTACCGGATCTAACTTGCCATCACGAGCCATTTGGTTCAAGTTTTTGGCAAATTTATTTAACATGTTTAACTGTGTTTCTTGAGATTGAGATTGAATGGTATCTCCTTTACGTAACTCTTTTACTGCAGCAACCAAACCCTTTTCTGTTAAACCCTGCGACTTTAATAATTTAGCCGTTGAATCGTTCAATTGAATTAAACCAATAAGTAAATGTTCTGCGGTAATGAACTCATCTTTAAAAATATTTAAAGCAGCATTTGCTTTTAGCAAAGCATTGTTAAATTCTCTTCCAGTAGTTTGAGCAGGTTCTCCGCTTTGAACTTTAGGTAACGAATTAAGCGCATCATCTAATTTACTTTCTAAGAAAGTTGGATTTACATTATTCTTTTTTAATAAAAAAGAAGTTGAAGAATCCTTATCACTTAGTAATGCTTTTAACAAGTGTTCGGTGTCAATGGTAGGGTTATTATTACTAAATGCAGTCTGCTGAGTAGATTGTATTAGTTCCTGTGCCTTAATAGTGTAATTATTTAAATTCATTTTGTATTTGATTGATTTTAGTTAGCAAATAAATTAACTAACTTTATTATACAGAACAAATCATACTCCAACCTAGAATATCGGAAATTATGTCGTCAAAATCTATCTATTACTGCGTTATCGTCAGTTCAATTACAGTTTTCATGTTATTATTTCAGGAAACCAAGGCGCAATACAACTTTACGAGTGTTGATCAAAAACTTGAAGTAGTTAAAAAGGACTTGGGAGGCAATTTCTCTATGATAGTGTATAGAGATGGAAAGAATATTTATGAAAAATCTGTAGGAGAATTTAATGCAAAAACTCAGGCTCCAATTGCTAGTTGCAGCAAATGGTTAACGGCTGCATTAATAATGGCTTTAGTAGATGAAGGAAAAATAAATTTAGATGATAGGGTAAGTAAATATTTACCAATTTTTAATAAATATAGCAAAGGATATATTACCATAAAACAATGTCTTTCGCACTTAACAGGAATAGAGTCTGAACCAATAAGATTTGTTGATTTATTAAAAGCAAATAAATTTAGTAGCCTAGAAGAAGAGGTAGAAAGTTTTGCTACTAAAAAAGAAATTATAGCAAATCCTGGAATTGAATTCAGGTATAGTAATATCGGATTAAATATTGCTGGTAGAATTGTTGAGTTAGTAACTAAAAGAGGTTTTGAACAAGCTATGCAAGAAAAAATTCTGCGTCCTTTACAAATGAGAAGTACTAGTTTTTCTAGTTTCAATAGTATTAATCCTTCTGGAGGAGCAGTTTCTACAGCAAATGATTATATGAATTTTTTAAGTATGATTTTAAATAAAGGTATGCATAATGGAAAAAGAATTTTGAGCGAACAATCAATAGCATTAATGCAAACCGCCCAAACTAACAACCCTATGATTAAGTATGCTCCTAAAGTAGCAGTTGGTTATAATTATGGTTTAGGAGAATGGATACAAGAAACTGATGAAAATGGAGTGTCCACTGTTGTATCGAGCCTCGGTTTTTTTGGCACTTGGCCATTAATAGATAAATGCAGAAGGTATGCAGTCATTATTTTTACTAAAGGAATTTTAAATGAAGAAAAAAAAGGTACCTACTTGGAAATTAAAAAATTAATTGATCAACAAATTATTGCCAATTGTAAGTAAATTAATTATTACAATGAAAAATATTAACATTTCACCGAGACTACTTTTTCATGAATACAAGCATAAAAAAGCTCCGTTTACGCATCGTTTTTTTCATATTCTTCATGCAGAGTAAATTTATATTTAAACAAATCTTTTAATTTGTAATGATCTCACTAGAAAAGAATACCAATACTGTAAAAAAAATTGCTACCCAACTTGGCTTCGAGTATTGCGGTATTGCCAAAGCAGTAAAGCTTGATGATGATGCGAAACGCTTAGAAAAATGGTTATCAAAAGGTATGCATGGAAATATGCAATACATGGAAAACCATTTTGACTTAAGAATCGATCCACAAAAATTATTCCCCGGTGCTAAATCGGTAATTACTTTATTAAAAAATTATTACCCTTCTCAAAAACAAAATACAGAAGTCCCATTTATAGCAAAATATGCCTGGGGGCAAGACTACCACATAGTTATAAGAAAGCAGTTACATGGATTTTTAGAAGAAATTAGAACATCAATTGGCGATGTGAATGGAAGAGGCTTTGTAGATTCTGCCCCTATTTTGGAAAGAAGTTGGGCTTTAAAAAGCGGCTTAGGGTGGATAGGAAAAAATGGAAATATTATCAATAAAAATAGTGGTTCGTTTTTTTTTATTGCAACATTGGTAATTGACTTAGATTTAAACTATGATGATCCTTTTGCAAAAGACTATTGTGGAAGTTGTACTAAATGTATAGATCATTGTCCTACTGATGCGATTTTAGAAAACAAAGTAGTAGATGGAAGCAAATGCATTAGTTATTATACAATTGAATTAAAAGATGCCTTGATTCCAGATTCAATGAAACATAAGTTTAATAATTGGATGTTTGGATGCGATATTTGTCAAGACGTTTGCCCATGGAATCGTTTTAGTAAACCACATTTAGAGAAAGATTTCACTCCTATTCCTTCAATTTTATCGATGACAAAAAACGACTGGTTCGACTTAAGCGAAGAAGCTTTTATTGAATTATTTAAAACCAGTCCTTTAAAAAGATCCAAATTTGCTGGTATCAGGCGAAACCTTCAATTTATTAGTCAGCCCGAATAATACGTAATACCCATTACATTTGCGGTATGAGCTTATTAGAAAGAGATGAAAAAGTAATTTGGCATCCATTTACTGTTCAAAAAAATAGGGCTCCAGTAATTCCTATTGTAAGTGGCAAAGGCAGTCTATTATTTGATGAGTCAGGAAACGAATATATAGATGCAATAAGTAGTTGGTGGGTAACTTTGCATGGGCATGCACATCCGTATATTGCCGAAAAAATATACCAACAAGCATTAAAATTAGAGCAGGTAATTTTTGCAGGGTTTACACATGAGCCTGCAATTGCATTAGCAGAAAGATTATTAAAAATATTGCCGGGTAATTTTTCCAAAATTTTTTACAGCGATAATGGATCAACGTCTACTGAAGTAGCATTAAAAATGGCTATACAATTTTGGTGGAATAAAGGAAATAAGCAGAGGCAAAAAATACTTGCATTCAATAACAGTTATCATGGAGACACTTTTGGGGCAATGAGTGTAAGCGATAGAAGTGTTTTTACATTAGCATTTCATTCATTGTTATTTGAAGTTATTTTTATTGATACACCTACGGAAGAAAATATTGGAGAAGTAAAATCTATTATTCATAGAGAAGGAAAAAATATAGCTGCTTTTATTTATGAACCCTTGGTACAAGGTGCAGGTGGAATGAAAATGACAGATCCATATTTACTAAATGAGTTATTAAATACAGTAAAAGGAGAAGATATTATTTGTGTAGCAGACGAAGTTATGACTGGCTTTGGGAGAACAGGAAGGTTTTTCGCAAGTGAGTATATGAATAAAAAGCCTGATATTATTTGTTTAAGCAAAGGGCTAACAGGCGGTACAATGGCTTTAGGTGCAACTGCATGTACCAATGAAATATATTCTGCTTATGTAGAGGACGATGCAATGAAAACTTTTTTTCATGGACATTCATTTACTGCTAATCCAATTGCATGCACTGCAGCATTAGCAAGTTTAGATTTATTGGAACAACCTACTTGTATTAATCAGATTGAATGGATTTCGGCACAAATGAAACAATTTGCCCATCAACTTAAAGCCTTTAAAACCATTAAGAATATTCGATGCATTGGTACAATACTTGCTTTTGAACTAAATATTGGAAAGGACGAGTATCTAAATAGCATATCTAAAGAAGTTACCAAACAAAGTTTAGATAAAGGTGTTTACATAAGACCTTTGGGTAACACTATCTATTTAATGCCACCTTACTGCATAAATAATGCGGATTTGAGCAAAATTTTTAAAGTTATCATTAATTTTCTAACATTTTGAAATAAAAATTATACAAAAACAGTGATTTCCTGCATTAATCTTATATTAAATTAATTTTCAGAACAACCAAAAACGAAATGCAAATTAATTATAAAAATGAACAATTTAGGGTATTACTAAAAGCTGTTTTTCTACTTCTTGGCGTGTTCTTTACAATTGGCTTAAATGCCCAAACAGTCATTAAAGGAAAAGTTACAGACAGCAAAGGACTACCAATACCTGGAGCATCTGTACAAATTAAAAACACTGGATCAGGAACTTCATCAAACACTGATGGGGTATACCAATTAATGGTAAATTTAAAAAATGGAAAATATGAAGTGATGATTTCTTCAGTTGGATTTACTTCTACTGAAAAAAATATCATCGTAAATTCAACCAATGGTAGTTTTTCATTTGATGCAATATTAAAAGAAGATGCTATTGGCTTAGACGAAGTGGTTGTAACAGGTGCTTCTCAGGGTTCAACAAAAAGACAACTCGGAAACTTTGTAGGAACAATTAAAGGAAGTCAACTTGCTAATTCAGCTAGTCCGAATGCAATTGCTTCATTACAAGGTAAAGTAGCTGGTGCTCAAATTACACAAAACTCTGGAGACCCTGCAGGTGGTATGACTGTAAAGTTAAGAGGTGTAAGTTCAATCTCAGGATCTTCAGATCCATTGTATATTGTTGATGGAGTAATTATTAATAACTCTAATGCTAGAGTAACCAATGCTTCTGCTGATTATAATGGATTAGGAAGTATTGGTCAAAATAGAATGGTAGATATTAACCCAAATGATATAGACCGTATTGAAGTATTAAACGGCGCAGCTGCCGCAGCTATTTATGGTAGTCGTGCAAATGCAGGTGTAGTTCAAATATTTACAAAACGCGGAAGTACTGGTGCACCACAAGTAACTTTTACTACAAGAGTGAATTCAAACTCATTAAGAAAGCGTTTGAATTTCAGTACTGCTCCCACAAAATTTGGCGGACCAACAGATGGTCCTGGAGCTGTAACACAAGACATTCTTAATTTACCATTGTTATCTACAACAACTCCTGTTCAACGTTTTGATTATCAAGATGATATTTTTAGAACTGGATATGGTACTGATAATAATATATCTATTACAGGTGGACAAGATAAACTAAAGTATTTTGCTTCATTAAACTACAATTTTAACGAAGGAATTATTAGAGGCACCGATAACAGAAAATTTGGTTTTAGATTGAATTTAGATAATCAGGTAAACAAATGGTTATCGTGGAATGCTGGCATTAATTATATCAATAACAATACTAATGAAAAGCCAGATGGAAGTACATTCTTTTCTCCTATTAACTCAATGACTATCATTGGTAATTTTCATAATATTTATGCAAGAGATGCCAACGGAAATTTACAAGCAGTTGGCGAGAGAGGTCGTATTAATCCATTAACGGTCATAAATGATATCAAGCAAAAAAACATTACTAACAGAACTATTTCAAATGTTGGATTTAAATTATTTCCATTGAAAGGTTTGGTTATTGATTACACAGCAGGCTTAGATATTATTGCACAAAATGGAACAACTTTTATGCCTCCTGTAACTTATAATTTAAGTCCAGGAAATTATGGTGGTGGTGTAACTTTAGACCCTACCTTAAATGGTTATGCTAGTGCTGCGAGCTTTAATTCAACTTTTTTTAATCACGATTTAAATATTACTTATTCTACTAGGATTACCGATAAATTGTCTTCAGTAACTCAAATGGGATATTCTGAACAATATGAAAAAGGTCAATACATTTTAGCTCAGAGTAGAGGATTACTACCAGGCATTTCTACTGCAACAGGTGGTAGTACATTATTACCAAATTCAGATGGAAGAAGTGAGCGTTCTATTAGAGGTTTTTTTATACAGCAAAACTTCAAATTCAACAATCAGTTCTTTGTAACAGTTGCTGGAAGAATTGATGGATCTAGTGTATTCGCCAAGAATAATAGAAACTTCTTCTACCCTAAAGTAAGTGGTAACTACATTATTTCAGAAACCGAATACTTTAAAAAATCTTCACTAGCTAAATATGTAAATTTATTTAAAATTCGTGCTGCTTATGGTGAAAGTGGGAACTTAACTGGTATTGGAGCTTACGACAGATTTAATATTTATAATGTGTCACCATTCTTAGGCAGAACAGCTTTAACTTCTCCTTCAACAACAATAAGTTCTGATTTAAAACCTGAACGTCAGAAAGAATTAGAAATCGGTACCGATTTAGTAATGCTTGATAATCGTTTAACTTTTACTTTTAACTATTATAATAAAAAAGTAACAGACTTATTGGTTCCGAATATTACCAATGCTCCAAGCTCAGGCTTTCCTGCTGCAAGTAAAAACGTAGGAACTTTAAGCAACAAAGGATTTGAAATTTTGGTAACCGCAGTACCAATAAAAACCAAGGATTTTAGATGGGATATTACTGCTAACTACAACAGAAACCAAAACAGGGTTGAAGATTTAGGAGTACCTTTCATTTCATTCTCAACTGGAACTGGTGCTGTTTTTGCATTGATTCCTGGATATGATGCACCAGTATTTTATAATACTTTCTTTGCGAGAGATGCTGGTGGAAATCAAGTAAAAAATGCAAATGGTGTTCCAGT
>Ga0209591_10002801_pt1 | contig 20644 bp, 13 predicted proteins | sample MAT01_FD_187207 | JGI IMG/M metagenome (GOLD analysis project Ga0209591, IMG submission 187207) | Freshwater microbial communities from Lake Fryxell liftoff mats and glacier meltwater in Antarctica - MAT-01 (SPAdes) (version 2) | ecosystem: Environmental > Aquatic > Freshwater > Ice > Liftoff... | reverse complement strand
CCTGCGCTATCTGCTCGGCTTCAAGCTCGGCGTGCGCGATGGCCAGATCCAGTTGCCGCGCGGCGCGATTCAGGGCCAGAAGCTCCTGCTCCTGCTGCGCCGCCTGCTGCTGTCGACCTGGGAGGTACCGGACTTCGACCACCTGCCGATTCCGTTTCGCTGCGTGGGCACCGATATCGTCAATGGCGAGACTGTGGTGTTCCGCGAGGGCGACCTCGCGGTCGCGGTGCGGGCCAGCATGTCGGTGCCTGCAGCCTTCGCGCCGATCCGCGTCGACGGCCGCCTGCTGGTCGATGGCGGCCTGGTCAACAACGTGCCGATCGACGTGGTCAAGACCATGGGTGCGACGCGGGTCATCGCGGTCGACGTCGGCTCGCCGGCCCTGACCGACGAGCAGCTGCGTTCGCCCTTCGCGATCACCCTGCAGATGATCACCTTGGTGACCCGGCGTCTGACCAACGAGATCCTCGCCAAATTGGGGCCCGAGGACATCCTGATCCGTCCGCAACTGGGCAACATCGGCAGCGGCGCCTTCGACCGCTCGGCCGAGGCCATCCCGCTGGGCCAGCAGGGTGCCGAGGCGATGGTCGAGCAGTTGCGCAAGTACAGCGTCGGCGAGGCCGAGTACGCGGCCTGGCAGCAAAGTATCCGCCGTCGCGACTTCGACCCGCCGCTGGTCGAATTCGTCGACACCGTGACCAAGCGCAGCACCAGCGCCACGTTCGTCGACCGGCTGGTCGCCGCCAACTCCGGTGCCGTGCTCGACGTCGATCAGATCGAGCGCGACATCAGCGAGGCCCATGGCGCAGGCCAGTTCGAGCGCATCTCCTGGCAACTGGTGCGCGACGAGCAGGGTCGCACCGGAATCGAGGTGCTGCCGGTGGACAAGGGCTGGGGGCCGGGCTTCCTGACCTTCGGTCTGCAGTTGAGCGACGACTTCAACGGGCGCAACAGCTACCAGATCAACACCGAGTTCACCCAGACGGGCCTCAACCGCTACGGCCTGGATTGGCGCACGCTGATCAGCATCGGGCGCGTCACCGCGCTGCGCACGGAGCTGTACCAGCCGATGGGCAAGCTCGGCCAGTTCTATGCCCTGCCGTACTTCGACCATCGCGCGGTCCAGCAGTCGCTGACGATCGACTCGCAGGCGCTGGCCGAATACCGGATCAAGCGCACGCGCGCGGGCGTCGAGGTCGGCTGGGGTCCCAACCAGAACCACCGGATCGGAATCGGCGCGTTCTACGGCCGCGACTCGAGCGAGTTGCAGATCGGTGCCCCAGAACTGATCAGCGAGATCTCCGACGATGTCGGCGCCCTCACGCTGCGCTATACCTACGATACCCTCGATGATGCCAACTTCCCCGGCGCGGGCGCGCGCGTCGACGTGGTGGCGGAAGGCTTCCTCGACGCGCTGGGCAGTGACAACGAAGCACAGGTCCTGCGCTTCAACGCCGATAAAGCGTTTTCGTTCGGGCGCAATCGCGTGCTGGTGGGCGCGCGCGGCACGACCTTGTCGAGCGACGATCTGTTCCTCGCCTCGGCGGGCTTCCTCGGCGGATTCCTCAATCTTTCCGGCCTGACGGAGCGCGAAATCTTCGGGCCGCACGCGCTGCTGGGCCGCAGCGTCTACTATCGCGGCCTGACCAACGACCAATCGCTGTTCAGCGTGCCGGCCTACATCGGCGCCAGCATCGAGGCGGGCAACGTGTTCGAATCGCGTAGCGACATCGAGGTCGACAACCTCATTTTCGCCGGCACCGTGTTCGTGGGCGTCGATACTTTCTTCGGCCCGATCTTCCTGGGCTATGGCCGCGCCGACAACGGCAACGACTCGGTCTACCTGACCTTCGGTTCGCTGCTTCGACCGCAGCTCTGAGCGCGCAGCCCGCGCGTCAGCGGCAGTAGGTTTCCAGGCGCTCGCGCAGATCGCGATACTGGCCGTCGAGGCTCGCGCGGGTGTCCCGGAACGCGATCCTGCGCGCCGCGCCTACGCGATCGATCTCGCAGCGCCAGTAAGCGCACGACTCGCCGCGGCCCATCGCCATGCACTGGTCCTGCATCCAGGTGTATCCCGTGCCCATCGCGACCGGCCAGCCGCCGCGGGCCTGAAGACGCGGGCCGCCGGGCGTGGGCACAGGCTTGGGGCTCCCCACGCGCTGCGGATTCGGCGGCGGCGCGCCCACCCTGCCCTTGATGCTCGGCCAGCAGTCGAGCGTCCACAGCGGCACGTAACGTCCGGGCGGGTTCGGGTTGCTGCTCGCGTAGTGCCTGCCGTCGGCCGACTGGCATCGATAGAGCGCTGGTGGTGTTGGCGGCTCGAAGACTGTCGCGGGCGCGGCCGGAGTGGGCGCAGGATGCGGCAGCGCGTAGGACCCGGACTCGGGTACGAGGCCGCGCATTGGAGTGCTCGGCGGCAGCGGCAGCGTGGTGCTGTCGGCCGGGCAGCGCCGGTCCTGGAATGCGATCGAGCCGTCGGCCGACTCGCACTTGTACAGCGCCTGCGCGCGCGCGGGCAGCGCGCTACACGCCAGCACGAGCATGAGCGTGCTGGCCATGCCCGTCTGCCGCAGACCGCTGTCCATGCCCCTGGTGTATGCCAGCGGTGCAAGCGCGGCCCAGCCTCCACTACCCTTGCTGCCGGAGCACGGGGAGGACGGTGAGATGCGGATAGTGTGGCGGTGGTCGTTGCGCGCGGTGTGCTCGCTGCTGCTGGTGCTGGCCACGATCATGCTGGTGCAGGCTTTCCGCGCGCGTGGCCTGCCGCCATTGCAGGCCTGGCATCGCGAGGCGCCGCAACTGGAGCTCACCGCCGAGGAAATGGGGCAGCGCGGTTTCGATTTTGCGCGCTACCTCGCGCGCGAGGACGAGGTGATCCACGAGAGCCGCACGCGGGTGACCGAGGCCCTCACACCGGAGGACGACCTGCCGGGGATGCGCTACGCGCCATCGAGCCCGAACAATCCGGCGCGCTTCGAGACCGACTGGAATCGCAGTTTCGAACGCCGGCCGGCCAAGGTGCGCGGCGGCGCCCTGCTGGTGCACGGGATGACCGACGCGCCCTACAGCATGCGGCCGCTGGCCGCGCTGCTCGAGCGCGAGGGCTGGTACGTGCTGGCGGTGCGCATGCCCGGCCACGGCACCGTGCCGGCCGCGCTGGTGACCGCGCAATGGGAGGATTGGCTCGCGGCCGTCGCGGTGGCCGCGCGCCACGTGCGCGTGCAGATCGGCGCCGACGCACCGCTGCTGATGGCCGGCTATTCGAATGGCGGCGCGCTGGTGCTGGAGCACCAGCTCGACGCGATTGCAGACGATGACATGCCGCGCGCAGACCGCATCGTGCTGGTCTCGCCCATGATCGGCATCGCGCGCGGGTCCGGGCTGGCGCACGTGAGCGGCCTGCTGTCGTTCATCCCGTACTTCGAGCAGTCGGCGTGGCTCGACATCCAGCCGGAGTTCAATCCGTTCAAGTACAACTCGTTCCCGTTCAACGCGGGTGTGCAGTCGGTTCGCCTGACCCGCGAAATCCAGGACGACCTCGACCGCCATGCGCGCGCAGGCACGCTGTCGAAGCTGCCGCCGGTGCTGACCTTCCAGTCCGTGCTCGACGATACGGTGCAAAGCGCAGCGGTGATCGCCCGGCTGTATGACCAGCTGCCGGCCAACGGCAGCGAGCTGGTGTTGTTCGACATCAATCGCGCCGGCACCTTGCTGCCCCTGTTCAGCCGCACCGCGCTCGGATTCCGCGACACCCTGGGTCGCGCAACCGACGTGCGTCGTTGGGGCCTCACGGTGGTCCTCAACACGCGGCCGGATACCCTCGGCGTCAGCGAATGGCGGGTTGCGGCGGGGACCACGCAAGCGACGCGCCGCGAGCTCGGCCTTGAGTTCCCGCGCGAGGTCTATTCGCTCTCGCACGTCGCGCTGCCATTCCCGCTCGATGATCCGCTCTACGGGCTGGACCCGGACGAGGGCGAGGATTTCGGCATCCGGCTGGGGCGTCTTGCGCTGCGCGGCGAGCGCCGCGCGCTGGTCGTGCCGGTCGACCAGTTCGCCCGCCTGGGCTGCAATCCGTTCTTCCCCTATCTGGCCGAGCGCACCCGCGAGTGGTCGGCGGCCGCGCTGCAGCAGCGACCCGACTAGCTGTTGCGATTCGACAGGTTGCTGATCCGGCTTTGGTGTAGGAAGTTTAAGTTGTCCAGACTTCAGAACCCGCATCAAGAAGTCGGATGAACAGTCATGCATGTGTCCGATCGACTTTGTTGATCAATCCCGCGCCGCCGATTGCCAACGACACATCCGCGCCACTGCCAAATTGGCTGAACTACCCGGGCAAAGGCATCGAGATACAGATGCGCTTTTCGCACCGCTTCCCGGCCGGCGCGGCCGCGGCGCAGGCCCAGTGCAACGACATGTTGAACGGCAAATGGACTGCAGGCTAGTGCGGTTGGCCACCCCGTGAGCGAGGTGGGCTGGCCTCGCAGGCCCGCAACCGGCAGGCGACGGCCGCTACCCCTCGTTCGTCCCTGCCTGGACCTTCAAAGCTGCGATCTGATCGGCCACACCACCGCTTCGCTGAGCTTCTCGTACCAGGGTCGGGCCAGCCACTGTTCGTGGGTGAAGGGCTGGGCCTGCTGCAGGTCGAGTTCGAAGATGGCGGTCATGCGGGCGGCGAAGTCGCGGTCGTAGACGTTCAGGCTGGCCTCGTCGTTGAGCTGGAAGCTGCGCATGTCGAAATTGGTCGAGCCCACCGACACCAGCAGGCCATCGGCGATCAGCGACTTCACGTGCATCATCGTCGGCTGGTAGACATGGATTTCCGCGCCGCCCTGCAGCAGGTCGCCCCAGATCGCGCGTGACGACGCCTTCACCAGCTCCGAATCGATGTGGTCGCCGGGAACCAGCACGCGCACACGCACGCCGCGCTCGAGCGCCATGCGCATCGCGCGCACGACCAGTTCGTCGGGCACGAAGTACGAGGCGTGAATGTCCAGCGTCTTGCGCGTGGCGGCGATGGCCATCAGGTACATCAGGTGCATGCTTTCGCTGCCGCCGCTGGGCGAGCTCATGAAAAGGTGCGCGTCCATGTCGCCCGCCGGCGCCAGGGGCGGGAAGTATTCCCCGCCGTTGAGCACGCGACCCGTGGTCTTGATCCAGTTGTCGATGAAGGCGGCCTGCATCTGCGCGACCACCGGGCCCTGTACGCGGAAGTGCATGTCGCGCCAGTGGTCGGGGTCCTGCGCGCGGCCGCTCCACAGGTCGGCGATGCCGACGCCGCCGGTGAAGCCCAGGCGACCATCCACCACCAGCAGCTTGCGGTGCGTGCGCTTGTTGATCCGCGACAGGTTGTACCAGGCCAGCGGCCGGTAGAGCTGCACGCGCACGTCGCCGGCCTTCATTTCCTCCAACAGCGCGGGCTCCATCTTCAGGCCACCGACCCAGTCGATCACCACGTTGACCTTGACGCCGGCCCGCGCACGCTCGATCAACGCCTCGGAAAACTCCCGGCCGATGTCGCCCGACCAATAGATGTACGTCTCGAAGTTGATGGTCTTCGTTGCGCCGCGGATGGCGCTGAGCATGGCGGGGAAGATCTCGTCGCCGTTGTCGAGCGCTTCGACCCGGTTGCCGCTGGTGATGCCCGGGCCGAGCAGCACGCCCATCTCCCGGCGGAACTGCACGTCGTTGACGGCGTAGTCGTGCTCGATGCTGCGCTCGAGCGTCTTGTCCGAACGTATGAAGTTGAACGAGAACAGCACCAACACCACCGTGGCCAGGACGGTGGCGGCGAGTATCCAGCAGGCCTTCTTACGACTGATCCGCATGATGGGCCGGGTGACCAGTGGAAGACGGACGTCCAGTCTGCCATGCCAAGGGGAGGACAAACAGCGCACGCCACGCCGCTGGCGACCTTCCCACGAGTCGCATCCGATGGTTTCGATCGGCCGCCACTTCGTCGTTCCCGCCAGGATGGCCAGGCGACCCACGCGGTGGCGCCGTTGCGGCATGGCCGGGGCCTTGCTCGGGCAGATGCCGTCGCTGGAAGCGTGCGTGCGCGGCCCAGCCGCGCCCGCGCCTCTGCCATTCGGGACGGAGGGAGTTATGTGGTGTTCGGCACCGCGATGGGCGCGGTGCAGTCGCTGGTGCCAGGCGTGTGTGTGGCGATCACCGGCCGGACCGAGGCCCTTTTGAAAGTGCGCAAGCCCGTCGCCGCCAAGCGCATCGAATCCGCTGGCGGAAGCGCCCTCGGTGCGCGCCGGCAGGTGCCGGTTGCGCTGCCGAGGGCGCAAGCGGAATTCACTCAGCGCACCCGGAAGTACGCCGCAGCGGACCCGACGTAGCTGCTTTTGCGCACCCGGTTGTGGTGCGCGTGCAGCGCGGCTTCTGCGGCGCGCGACACTTCCCAGTCGCGGCGGCTGTAGCAAAAGCCAGCGACTTCGGCGCCGCGCAGCGTCGCTTCCAGCAACCGCAGCCGGCAGAAGTCGAGGTAGCAGAGCACCTCGGCGCGCACCTGCGGCCAAACCGCCTCGATCACCATGGCATCATCCAATCGACCCACCTGGGGCACACAGTCGGGGATCAGGCCGTCGTTGGCCTGGACGTAGGCCAGCGCGTCGCGCGCGGGTTGCCTGGCGCCATCGGCCAGCACCCACTCGCGGTCGGACAGCATCCGCGCCAGCGCGTCGGCATGCTCCATGCGCAGTGCGATGCAGGGCGGCAGGGGGTCCGCGGTCGGCTGGCCCTGCAGGATGCGCGCAGCCGTGGCCATCTGGTCACGATCCACCGCCTGCGGGTGGCCCAGTCTGGCCAGCACGCGGTTGAAGCGGGCCATGCCGGGGATGCTCAGCTTCACTTCGCCGATGTGGAGGCGGCGGCCGGGGCCTGGGCGGGACGGCTGGGTCAGGATGGCTGGCAGGGAAACGAAGGTTTCTGCATTTGCGTACATGAATGTTCTCCGGGTTGGGTGTAACGTTCGCGCCGTAGATTCGACGCACGCCCAGAGTCCGCTTTGGGTGGTCGGGAGTCATGACCAAATGCCGCGGTTGCGGATTGGCTTCCCGGTGAGTTGCGAGGTTTTCGTGAGGGATTGACCATGGCGACCGCTTCGGCAGCGTCCCCAGGGCCCGAGCGCTACCGCTTTGGTCCCCTTTGGCTGGACGCCACTGCGCACACCCTGAGCCGCGATGGCCTGCCCATGGCGCTGGAGCCCAAGGCGTTTGCGGTGCTGCTGGAACTGCTGCGCCGCCCCGGTGAGCTGGTGGGCCGCGAGCAGCTGCTCGACGCGGTGTGGGGCCACCGCCACGTCACTCCCGGGGTGCTCACGCGCGCCATCGCGCAGCTGCGAACCGCGCTGCAGGACGATCCCCACCATCCGCTCTACATCCAGACCCAGCATGCCTTGGGCTACCGGTTCATCGGCACCCTCGAGCCCGAGCCGGTGGCAGATGCAGCATTGGAGACATCGGCAGCGCCAGCGCCGGATCCCTCCCAGCCCCCCGTCCGGCAAAAACCATCCGCGCCTTTACCCGGCTACGAACGCCGCCAGTCCGCCGGTTCCATGAGCGGGCGGACAAGCATCCTGCTGGGGCTGGCCGTGGTAGCGCTGGCATGGCTGGGCTTCAGCAACACCTCGCCGCGCCTGCCGGTGGACGCCTCGATTGCCGTGCTGCCGTTCAGCACGCTCAGCGACGATGCCAGTGATCGCTACTTCTCCGAAGGACTATCGGCGGAATTGCTCAGCGCACTGGCAGGCGTGCATGGACTGCGGGTGGCCGCGTGGCTGCCGGAGTCGGCGATCAACCGCGATCAGGGCAGCCAGGCACTGGGGCGCCAACTGGGCGTGGCCACGCTGCTGGATGCCAGCGTGCGGCGCGAAGGCGATCGCGTACGCATCGTCGCGCGGCTTACGGATGCAGCCGAGAAATCGATCCTCTGGAGTGGCACCTACGAGCGCGACGCCAGCGAGGTGTTCCAGACCCAGAGCGAGATCGCGCGCGAAGTGGCGCAATCACTGGTGGGCGCCGTTCCGGATGGCGGCGAAGGCCTGCGCAGGCGCCTCACCCCGACCCAGGACGTGGCGGCCTTCGACGCCTATCTGCGCGGCATGGATCAGCTCAGGAGCTCGGGTGGGGGCGGTGAAGCCGCGATCGGATATTTCCAGCAGGCGCTGTCGAAAGACGCCGGGTTCGCGCGCGCGCAGGCCGGCATCTGCCAGGCCGAGCTGTGGCGCTTCGAGGGCCACCGGGATGCCGACGCGTTTCCGCGCGCCCGGCTCGCCTGCCTGCGCGCGGCCGACATGGACCCAGGTATTGGCGAGGTGCAGCTCGCGCTTGGCGAGCTTTATCGGGTCGAGGGCAACGCCACCAAGGCCCACGAGCACTTCGGCCGCGCCGGCACCGATCTGTCGGTGCAGCCCAAGGCGCTGGCCGGTCAGGCCCGGGCGTATGCCGACCAGGGAAAACCGGCGGAATCAATCGACCATTTCCAGCGGGCGCTGGCGCTGGCGCCAGACGATCCGGACGTGCTCGCCAGCCTCGGCTACCAACAATACCTCGCCAACCGCCTGCCGGAGTCGATCGCCACGCTGCGCAAGGTCAGCCAGCTGCGCCCCGACGACGCCTACGTCTGGAGCACGCTGGGCGCGATACTGATGTCCGCGGGGCAGGACGCGGACGCGGTGCAAGCCTTCGAGCGCTCGGCCGCGATCGAGCCGCTGGAATCGGTGATCAGCAACCTGGGTGCCTACAAGTACCGTGCGGGCGATTATGCGGGCGCCGCCGAGGAGTTCCGCAAGGCCACGGATCTGAACCCGGGCAATCCGGAATACTGGGGCAACCTGGGTGACGCACTGCTGGCCGATCCGGCAGCAGCCGACCAGGCCAGCCAAGCCTTTCGCGAAGCCGCGAACAGATTGCAAGCGTTCGTCGACATCAAGGCCGACGATGCCAAGGCACTTGCGCTGCTGGGCTGGTACCGCGCCAATCTGGGTGAGCTGTCGGCCGCGCGGGATCTAGCCATGCGCTCGGAGTCGCTGGAAAGCAGCGTGCCCGATGTTTTGCTGACAAACGCGGAGACCTGGGCTGCCTTGGGCGACCTGGACCATGCCCGCGCGCTGCTGGCCAAGGCACGCGCCGCGGGCGCCACGGAAGCACGGCTCAACACCAGTTACATGCTGCTTCGCGCTGGCCTGGTCACGCCCGGCCCCAAAACTGCGGCCCACTGAGTTTTGCCCACCGCGCCTTGGCGGCGCCTTCAACCGGAGAGTGTCATGAAAAAAATCCTTGAAAAAAAACTCGGATACACCGATTCAAAACGCATGCTGGCCGCGCCGTTGGACGAAGAGCGCAACGATGGGTTCAGCATGGAAGTTTCCATTGGAAGCAAGGGAGAATCGTCAAGTCCGGGCACCGGTGTGGTTCCAGTACCGCCCGGGTGGCCGCGTAAAGTCTCGATACGCGCGCCCGCCGTCCTATCCGACGAAGAGCACAACGATGAGTTCACAATGGAAGTTTCCATTGGAACCCATGGAGAATCGTCAAGTCCGGGCACTGGTGTGGTTCCAGTGCCGCGCAGGTGGCCGCGTCGACTCTTGATCCGCATCGAGTATTGATCATGGACATGGAGCACCAGGTGGACGCCAACCACGTCGTGAGAGGCACGCCAGAGCGGGACAGGCACTGCATGGGCGAACGATCGGGACAGGCGAACCATCGGGACGGGCACCAATCCGGGCACGCTCAAGTGCAAGCCCCGGTCTGTTCCGACTGGGGTCAAGGCGATCCGAATTGCGGCGGGTCGAAGACCCGCCCTCCGGGCTTGCGCGACATCCGAGCAGTGGCGACCACCCCGCCCTCATACGGCAGGTCGCCCCGACCTGCCATCACGGTCGCCACGACAGGGAGCAGCGCGATCCGAAGCGCAGCGGGTCGGGACGACCCGCCGTGCGAACTCTGTCGGCATCCGGGATGCCTGTACAGATCGTCATGGATCGTTGCTGCGACAGCAATGGCGACGCTCGCCGCCCCACGCCACGCCGGATCCCTCGTCAACTCGACCGCGCGCGATTGTGGCGCGGTCACCATTGTGGCAGCCTGCCGTCAGTCATCCGCAGGCAGCCGCCATGGCAGAGCTAACCGAATGGATCGCGCGAGCGAGAAAGGGTGATCACGACGCTGCCGAGCGCCTGTTCGCGGCGGTCTACGGCGACCTGCGACGAATCGCCGGGCGACAGGTTGCACGCGGCGAGGCTGGCGGCCTCGGTGGTACCTCGTTGGTGCACGAGCTTTATCTGCGCCTGGCACGGCCCGAAGCACTGGCATTGCACGATCGCCGCCATTTCTTCGCGGTGGCGGCGCGCGCCATGCGACAGATTGCGGTGGACCGCGCGCGCGAGCAGGTGACGATCAAGCGCGGCTCGGGCGCCATCATGACCACATTGGGAGCCGCCGACGAGGCACCCTTCGACGGCAGCAAGCTCGCCCAATTGATCGACCTCGACCGCGCATTGACCGCGCTCGAAGCCGCCGACGCGCGGCTGGCGCGCTTGGCCGAATTGCGCATGTTCTCCGGACTCGACGTCGAGGAATGCGGCAAACTGCTGGAGCAGTCGGAGACCACCATCAAGCGCGACTGGCGCAAGGCGCGCGCGTTCCTTTACACACAGCTTGGCGAAGGGACGAACCCGCATGAGCTTCCCGCAGACTGATCCGGCACGACTGTTCGCCGCGTTCGACGAACTGGTCGATCTCGATGCGCCGTTGCGCGATGCGCGGTTGGCTGGCCTGGATGCCGATGATCCGGAGCTGGCACGCGCACTGCGACAAATGCTGCAAGCCGATCGCATGCAAGCCGGATCGCTCGAGGCCGGCGTGCGCACGCTTGTCCACGCGCTGGCGGCAGGCACGGGCGACAGCGAGCCCCGACCAAACACCCGGTTCGCCGGACAACAGATTGGCCCCTACCAACTGGTGCGCCCGCTTGGCGCTGGCGGGATGGGCGAGGTTTGGTTGGCGCAGCGCGACGGCGGAGGCTTCCAGCAGCAGGTTGCACTGAAACTTCTGCGCGGCAGCCGCGGTGGCAGCGAGGCGGTGCGACGCTTCCTGCAGGAGCGTCGCATTCTCGCCGATCTGTCGCATCCGTCGATCGCCCGCTTCATCGACGGCGGCATCGATGCCGACGGCTCGCCGTGGTACGCGATGGAACACATCGTCGGCATGCCGCTCGACGAGCACGCGCGCCGGCGCGCCGGGGACGCACGTGCACGGGTCCGGCTGATCCTCGAAATCGCAAACGCGGTCGCCTACGCCCAGGCCCACCTGGTCATTCACCGCGATCTCAAGCCATCCAACGTACTGGTCGACGCGGAAGGACGCGTGCACCTGCTCGACTTCGGGATCGCCAAGCTGATCGAGGCCTCGCACGGCGCGGACGGTGCCACCACCGGCTGGTTGGCCATGAGCCCGGCCTACGCGGCCCCCGAGCAGATTCTCGGCCAGTCGGTCAGCACCGCCACCGACGTATATGCCTTGGGAAGCATGCTCTACGAGTTGCTCACCGGTTCGCTGCCGCATGTGCGCAACGCGCAGAGTCTGGAACAGATGGTGCAGCAGGCGCGCGAGGAAACCATCGAGGCGCCCGCGCACCGGCTGCGACGGCGCGGCAACCAGGACACCGCCAGCGCCGACACGAAAACCAGCCTGCTGCGAATCGATCTCGATCTGGACACCATCGTGGTGACCGCACTGCAGCGCGATCCGCAGCGTCGCTATGCCGGCGCTGCCCCATTTGCCGACGATCTGACGCGCTGGCTCGACGGGCGGCCGATCGCGGCGCGGCCGGACACATCGGCCTATCGCATGCGCAAGTTCGTCGGCCGTCACCGGCTGGCAGTGGGCAGCGCCAGTGCGGTGCTGTTGGCGCTGATTGCCGGCTTTGGCGTGGCCTTGTGGCAGGCCCACGAAGCGCGCGCACAGGCGCGGCTGGCGGCCGCATCGGCCGCCGAGGCACGGCGTGCGGTGCACGAGACCGAATCGATGAACCAATTCCTGTCGAATCAGCTGACCAACGCGATTCCGACCATCAGTGGCGCCGGGCGCGAGCTGACCATGATGGCGTGGGTGACGGCAGCCCTGACCCAGCTTGACACCGAACTTCGCGATGCACCGCTTGCGCGCGCGACGCTGCGCCATCAATTTGGACTTGCGCTGCGCGAGCTGGGCAATCCCGAAGCAAGCCTTGGTCTGCTCGAACAGGCGCTTGCCGAACATCGCACGCTTGGCCCGACCAGCCTGAACACCGCAGTCGCGCTGCACTCGTTTGGCGCGACGCACTACGACCTTGGCCGCGTCGCCGAAGCGCGCGCAGAGGTCACCGCCGCAATCGCGACATTCGACGCGCTCCCGGTGAACGAGCACGTGCGCGTTGCACGCTTGCGCGCACTGACCACCCTGTTGCGGATTGAAGGCAGCGAAGGTCGTTATGCCCAGATGCTTGCAATCGCCGAGCGCAACATCGTCGAACGCGGCGCGCTGTTCGGTCCGAACGACCCGCGGCTTGCGGTCGACTACAACAACCTGTCGGCCGCGCTGGTCCGCGTCGGTCGTCTGGGCGACGCCGAGACTGCGTTGCGCAAGTCGTTGGCGCTGCTGCTTGCAGGCCCCAACCCACCACCGGCACGGGTGGCAATGATCGAGCAGAGTATCTGCGCGCAAGCCAATCAGCGCGCGCAATGGTCTGGGGCGCTGGAAGCCTGCGCGTCCGCGCTGGCGCGCTGTGAAGGCGCCCTCGGCGCGGACCACGAGGACTGCATCAGCATCCGGGTCAGTCAATTGCGCACCTATCTCGCCATGGGCGAAGAAACGACGGCGCGCAGGATGTATCCGGGCGTCCGCAGCCTGGTCTTTGCAGGCACCGATCGCACCGATCAGGCCGAGTTGCTGCGGACCGCCATCCGATTGTCGATCATCGATGCCGACTGGGCGGCCGTGCGCAGTGATGCGGCGAGCCTGCTGACGCTGCTGCCACCAGTGCCCGCCAGCGCGCGTTCACCGGATCGCCAGCTGGCTGCCGCATACGCAGCGTTGGGCACCTGGATGTCCAACGGCCCCGATGGCGCCCGCGTGGATGCGCTGCGCGCAGCCGACGCGCTACTTGCCGAGGAGGCCATTTCCGCTACGGTCGCTGCAAGCGCCGCTCTGGTCGCTGCGATCGCACTTGATCGTCACGGTGACGCCGGCGCGGCTGCCAGCTACCGCGAACGCGGCATCGCCGAGTTCACCCGCAACATGCCGGCCGCCGAAGCCGAGGCGCTGTGGCAACGTTCGCTGCCAAGGACCTCCGCGCAAGCGGTGCGCTGACAACACCCCAAGACTGTAGTCGCGCCCGGCGAAGGATCTCGGCCGACCAGAACAGGCACTGAAACGTCGACAGAATGATGCCTGTCCCGATTACTCGGCGTCCCGATTGCTCGGCAGTATGCTGCCTGTCCCGATTGCTGCCCTTGTCCCGACCGTTGCCATCGCCAATCTCACGCACCTCAGTCGATTGACAAGCGATCGACTCCGGCGCAGCATCCGGGCGTTTGGCCTTCGGCTAAACCGCAATGACGTCCGAACCGACACAGCTCGACAACGCTGCAGACAAACCACCATCGTTTGCCTCCGACGCGTTGTTCGAACAAGTGTACGACCGCCTGAAGGCCATGGCGGGCAACCAGCTGCGGCAGCAAAACCGCACGCCTACGCTGAACACCACGATGCTGGTGCACGAGTTGTACCTGCGTATGGGACGAACCCCGCAGTTTGCTGACCCCGCGCAATTCTTCGCCTATGCCGCGCGCGCAATGCGGCACATTCTGATTGATCGTGCGCGCGCGCGCCTGAGCGAAAAAGGCGGTGGCCAGTTCCTGCGCGTCGCGCTGACCGAGGACTGCGCGGATCAGGCCAACGAGGAGCCCAACGAAGAATATCTGGCGATCGAAAGCGCGCAGGCGGCGCTAACCCTGACGGCAGCGCTGGATCAACTGGCAGCCTTGGAAGCGCGCGCAGCACAGGTGGTCGAGCTGCGCTATTTCGCCGGCCTGTCGCTGGAACAGGTCGCGCAAACCCTGCAGCTTACCCGCCGCACGATTGATCGCGACTGGCGCTTCGCGCGGGCGTTCCTGAAAACGCATATCTCGGGCGAATAGTCACCTCGGTCGCACACCGTGACCTCATTCAACGGCTAGCCATGAACAAAACGTTTCGAGAGCTCTTTGAGGCCGCAGTTCTTCTGCCCGTGGAAGCTCGTGCCGCATTCGTCGCTTCGCAGTGTGCTGACCCAAGCATTCGCGCGCGCTTGCTGCGCATGCTGGAAATCGATCAAGTCGCGCATGTCGATAAACCCGACGACCTCGGCATGGACGGCGATTCCGCGCTTGCCCTTTCAGCGGCAATTGGCGATACCAAGCCGTTACTGCATGCCATTGGTACACAAGTCGGGCCGTACACCATCGAGGAGCACATCGGTAACGGCGGGTCGTCGGTAATCTATCGCGCGTCACGCAAAATCGAGGGCGTGTCGCAGGTCGTTGCACTGAAGATCCTGCGCCGAGATATGCACGCACCCGAAGCGCGCCGACTATTTGATCGGGAGCGCAACGCACTGGCGGCACTGCACCACCCCTTCATTGCCCAGCTGATCGATGGCGGCGTGGACACGGCCGGGCATGCCTATCTGGCGCTCGAGCTGATCGATGGGGTACCGATTACCGAGTACGCGCGCAGCAAAAATCTGGATTTTCGCGCACGCCTGAAACTCTTCGTGCAGGTCGCACTGGCGGTAGCAGCAGCGCATCGCGCACTGGTAGTCCACCGTGATCTGAAACCCGCCAACATCCTCGTCACGCACGACGGCTACGTCAAACTGCTCGACTTCGGCATCGCCAAACTGATGGGCGATGACCGTGATCTGACCCAAACCAGGTTCCAGGCCTTCACCCCGGCATACGCCGCGCCAGAGCAGCGCGCCAACGGCCCGATAACCACCGCAACCGACGTCTACGCGCTCGGCATCGTGCTCGGTGAATTGCTCACCGGCCAGCGCGTGCATGAGGGCAGCAACCAGACCCCATCGGCGCACATCAGCGAGAACACGCCGCAGGGCGTGCTGGCTTCAACACCGCAGCAGATGCGAAAGCTGTTGCGCGGTGATCTCGACAACATCGTGTTGAAGGCACTGGAAATTGAACCCGAGCGGCGCTACCGCGGTGCGGCCGAGTTTGCCGACGATATTGAGCGCTTGCTGGACGGCCAACCGGTGAACGCGCATCCACCAAGCGTGTGGTACCGCGCAAACAAGTTCGTGCGGCGCAATCGGGTTAGCGTCGCATTGGTCAGCTTGCTGATGATTGCCTTGGTCGCCACCACGGGCACCGCGTTGTGGCAGGCCAGGGAGGCACGCATGCAAAGCGTCAACGCGCAGCTGGAGAGCCAGCGCGCTGGCAAAAGTGCCATGCGGGCAGAGCAAACGTCGGATTTCTTGGCCAGCATCTTCAGTGGCGTCCAACCGGTGCAGCGCGACTCGCAGTCGCCCAGCCTGAGCACGCTGGTACAGCGCGCAGCGCTAAAGGCGCAGAACGGACTGCGCGATGATCCAGAGGCCGCTGTCAATTTACTGCTCGCAGCCGGTAACATCTTTGACGATCTGAGTGACGCGGCAAATGCGAAGCGGATGTACACAGAGGCGGTAGCGCGGGCAGCAAAGTCGCTGCCGATTGAAAATGATGAGCGCCTGTTCGCTATCAGCGCCTTGGCGGAGTTCACCCGGTCACAAGAAAACCTGGACGACGCGGAGGCGATGCTCAAGGCCGCTTCCGCGGCACTACCCGTAGGCGCCAAGCCCAGCAAAGGGCTAGCGGTGCTCACGTTGACCTACGGCAAATTGGAAAGCGCGCGCGGACGCGTGCCTGAGGCGACCGAAAAACTGAACCAGGCAGTGCTCGACTGCGAAGCCCAGTTTGGCAGCAGCAGCTACGAGCTCATGGACGCGCTGTCCCAGCGCAGTGTTTTGCTGCTTAGCGCAGCCGATACCGAGGGCGCTGCCATCGATATGGAACGCGCGTACGCCATATCGAAAACCGATGCCTGCGCGCAGAGCGATTGCGGCCCCGTGGTGGCCGCGACCTATGCAGATCTGCTCTTGCGCCAAGGTAACTATGCGCAGGGCCGCGCAATACACATGCAGGCGGCAGAGATTTTCCGGCGTGCCTATCCAGATCCCAATCTGGAGTTCGCCAATTCGCTGGACAGCATTGCCGTTTCCTTCGGCTATGAGCAGATATGGGCGCCGGCAGAGGGATTATTGCGGGCATCGCTGCTTATCCGCCGTGCCGCGGGCAGCTTGGACAGCGAGGACGCGCAGACTACCCAGCTCTCGCTTGGCCGCGTCTTGCAATCCTTGGGGAAAGCTCAGGAGTCTGTGCAAGTACTCCAGCCGGTGTTGGACCACGGGCGCAGAACCCTGGATACAAACAGCCCAAAGCTGGCCACCATACTCAATTTCCTGGCTAACGCGGAAGCACGGGCAGGGATGTACCCTGCAGCACAACTGCACGCGCAAGAGTCTCTGGCGATCATTCTCGAACTAAACGGCGAAAACAACGCCCGCACCGCCGGTGCAGTCACTACGTTGGCGGAAGTGGCAGAGCGGCGGAATGAACTGCCTGAAGCGTTAGGTTTGGCGCAACGAGCAGTAGCGTCCGCATTCTCGGAAGCGCCCAAGGGCGGCCAGGCGACGTGGCCAGCGCGCGTATCTTACGCCCGTATTGCCTGCAGCCTCGACAGACCCGATGCACCTGCAGAATTCGCGAAACTATGGGCCGAGGTCAGCGACCATATTCCGGCTCTCGTTTCGGCCGAGCTGTATGTACTGGATCAGTCCGCGGCCTGTATGGCTACCGCTTCCGACAAAGCCGTCGCCACGGGTATGCTCGCGCGCCAAAAGCTACTGCGCAGCGGGGCTGACCAGCGTATCGAGGCTGAACTGCAGAAAATGCGCGCCTGGTTGGCGCAAATGGACGCGATCAAGCCCAAGCGCGATTGAACGACGGTCTGCGTTCAACCCCGAGGCGTGGGTGGTTGTTCTGGCCCTCACCCGGGAGCCTGCCACCCAGGGCCATGCAGGAAATGTCGCAGTTTTCCCGGTAGTGCGTTTATCGCAATACAGCCCCAGCCCGGGGCCTCGGAGGAAAGCCATGCGCACGTCGTCGTTTCAGATCAGCACAGTCGTGCTGGGCCTCACGCTGGCCATGCCCTGTTTCGCCACGGACTTCTTCGTCGGGGCTGGGCCTGGCTGCACCCATACCACGATTCAAGCGGCCATCAATTCTGCGGCCAGCCAGCCCGGGCTCGACCGTGTCCTGATTGCCAGCAATCAAACCTATACCGCGCAGGCGCTTAACATTACGCCGCAAGCCATTGAGTTGCAGGGCGGCTATGCCAATTGCAATGCTGTTGCACCAACGCCAGGCGCACAAACCACGATCAGTGGCCAAGGCGGTAGCGCTGATTCGGTCATCAGCCTCAATCAATTGGAGGGTCTGTCCCTGAACCTAGACAATCTGTCGATTGTTCGCGGTGATGAAACCACCACCAGCTTTGGCGGCGGGCTGGATTTGCGCGGCGCGGGCGTGGTCCAGCTGGTCAATGTATCGGTTGCGCAAAACTTTGCAGGCTACGGCGGCGGCATCTACGTCAAAGGTGAGGGCGTGGGCCAACTGCAGCTCAGTTTGGGTGTCAGCACCGCCATTTCGGATAACGTTGCGTTTGTTTCGGGTGGCGGCATCTACGTCGAAGGTACTGCCAGCCTGACGGCGGTTAGTTCGCCCGCGGGCGTGTTCCGCAATCAAGCGCCGAACGGCTTCGGCGGCGGCATCCGGATCTTTGGCAAAGCTGATGCCAGAATCGGTGCGGCGGGCTTTGGCAATTCCGGGTTTCTGTTTGAAAATTCCGCGCAATATGGCGGAGCGATTGCGGCGGATTCAGCGGGCGCCGATAACGATATGGAACTTGTGATCTTCCCAACCGTGCTGGATCGTCCGGTGAAAATTGAAAACAACAGCGCAACTATCGCTGGTGGTGCACTTTATTCGAAGGGTGACTGCGTTTCAGCTGCGAACTGCAAAAGGGTTATTTTGCGAAGCTATGAGATTCAGGTATTCGGCAATTCCGCACCCGACGGTGCCGCAGCTTTCTTCGAAAACGAATCCTTTAATTCGACGATCTGGATCGCTACGCGCGGCGTCGGTGGTATAGCGGGGGCTGTGGGTTGCGTCGCTGTCAGCTGTAATTTTCTGTTTTCCAACACAACCGGCAACACTACTGGGGCTATCGTCCGAGCATTCGGTGGCTCGAAGTTCGACGTCAGCCGAATGATTATGGCCAATAACAGTGGCGGGTATCTGGTTCGTTCGGATCAGGGGTTCATTGGTGCAAGTACGATGGTTATTGCAAGCTCGTTGCTGGTAAACAATAGCGTAGCGCAGGCGCTGCTGGCGACGAATGATCGCGCCGAGATGCTGATTGATTCGACCACCATCACCGCGAACACGATCGCGACCCCCAACCCTGTTTTGCGAACCAATGATCAGATCGAGCTGTTTCGATCCATCATTTGGCAGCCCGGTACCAGGACGCTTACGAACCTTGGCGGTGCGGCCAGATTGTTCACCAGCAATATTTTGGCTAGTGACGCTTTCGGGCTGCCTTTTGGCCCGACCATCATCACGGAAGACCCGCGCTTCAAACAGCCCTCGGTCGGTGACTACAATCTGCAGGCGGCATCCCCCGCGGTTGATTTTTCCAGCCCGGTGAACTCTCCACCCCTGGATATTCTTAACAATCCGACCGGGCAGGACATCAGCCTTAAGGCAGATCGATTCGGTACGCGTGATCTGGGCATGGTGGAAATGCAAAGCGCTGGCAATCTGGCGTATGGCCCCAGCTTTGACGTCGATTTGCGCGGCTGGGATTTCAATAATCTCGCTACCTTCAACACCAGCAATTCCAGCGCGGCTACGGGTTCGGGCTCGATGCGTATCTTCGTGCCGCAGCCTGGCGGTGGCTTTGCGGTGCGCAGTACCGGGGCTTCGCAGTGCGTCAACATTCCGGGGCCAGGTACCTATACCTTGACCGGACGCGGCTTGCCCACGGGCGGTTTTGCGGTGGCAACAGCGGCGGTCATCAAATGGAACATGCGCGCCAATCCAGGCGCAAGTAGCGGATGTATGAATGCAGGCGTGACCAGCACCGGTGATCTGTTTTTGCCAAGCAACTGGGCGCTGCCGACCACGCCGGCGACCATCACCATCAGTCCCGCGCAGTGGACCGATAGCACCACGATCGAGATTCGCCTCGAGGTTGCGCAGGGCGGTATCAGTCAGAGCACCACCTTGACCGCAAATTTCGATGAGATTTCGCTGACGGGTGTCAGTAGCGGCGGCGGGCTTCTATTCGCGGATGGCTTTGAGTGAGTGGATGTCGGATTGCACGGTGCGCGGCGCTTGGTGGAGCGCCGCGAAACGGCGTGGCTATACATCCTGTCGGGTTCCAAGGACTCAGAAAACCAACTGATGTGCGCCGTGGTTTGGTGGTTGCAGGATCGACGTCGACCCCATGGTGAATCGGACAATGGCGAATCGGACAGGCATTATGGTGCGTACCGCGTGGCGCTGGTCGAGGCGAGCTCATCGTGTTCTCGTTCGCCGTGTGGGCGATGAGCGCCATGGAGCGGGGTTTAACTGCTTCCGTCCCCTTTACAGCCTTTTACATCAGGCGTCTGCGGTGCGGCCAAAGAACCGAAAGGTGCCCTTGCCCGCCAGCTTTGCCTCGTACATCGCCTCATCAGCGCGTTTGGTGAGGCCTTTGACGGTCGCCAGCGCCCCATCGCCGAACAGTACTATGCCCACCGACACGCCGATCCGCAGGCGCTGCTCGCCATGGGTAAACGGCGCATCGAGGTTGTCGACGAAGCGCGAAGCCCGCGCTGCGGCGTCGCGCTCGGGCATCTCGAGCGCCTCGACGACGACGGCAAACTCGTCGCCGCCGAGCCGGCCGAGCACGCCGCGCTCGCCGAAGATGCCGCGCAGCCGGCTGGCAACGTCTTTGAGCACAGTGTCACCGGCGTCGTGACCGACGGTGTCGTTGACCGCCTTGAAGCCGTCCAGATCAAGGAACATCAGCGCGCCCTGCCAAGCGGGATGCGCTTCATTCATGGCGCGCCGGAGTTCATCGAGAAACAGGCGTCGATTGCCAAGACCGGTCAACGGATCGTGGTTGGCCAGGTCGGCAAGCCGCTGGATGGCGATCTTCCTGCGGTCGATCTCGATATTGAACTTCTCCTGGACCGCGTTATGAAACGAGGCCACTTGACTGGCTTCACTTTCGTTCTCGACCTTGACCGGCGTGCTGAAATCGTTCGCGGCCATGCCGACCAGTCCGCCGACCGCGCCGGCCAGCGCGGTGTTGACCATGATCATGGGAGCGTCGGCGGTAAATGCGAACGTACTGCCGGCGTTGAAACCGAACCAGCCGAACCAGAGCAGGAACACGCCGAGCGCAGCGATTGGCAGGCTGTGACCTTCGATGACGCGACCGCGGCGACCAAAGCG
>Ga0209591_10002800_pt1 | contig 20651 bp, 25 predicted proteins | sample MAT01_FD_187207 | JGI IMG/M metagenome (GOLD analysis project Ga0209591, IMG submission 187207) | Freshwater microbial communities from Lake Fryxell liftoff mats and glacier meltwater in Antarctica - MAT-01 (SPAdes) (version 2) | ecosystem: Environmental > Aquatic > Freshwater > Ice > Liftoff... | reverse complement strand
TTACTGAATCAAAAGCTCAACCGGATGCTTTTCCCAGCGTTGCAGGTGGATCCTGGTGTAGCTCACGATTTCGTCACTCAGATTTTGGCAACTGGACTGCCAGCGCGGGCGGTTCTCCAGAATTTTCACGCTGGAGCGGAGACCTTCGAGTTTTATCCCGCGCACACGAACGGTCCTCGCCTCATCCAGTCTTTCCTGAAGCAGTCCAAAGAAAATAAGTTCGTGATTTGACCGGGAAGCAATCTCGTTCAGGTGAATGCTGACTCTGGGGCCCACGATGGTGAGGGTCTTGGCAATTTCCGGATACCCGATGCTTCGCAGGGATTTTTTGATCAATATCTGTAGTTGATCGGGTGTGATCAGCGTTCCGTCGAATTCTGATTGCAGGTAATAGCTGATGGCCTTGGCGACGTCGTCTGTCCAATACCAGTGATCCATGCCCGCTTTGGTGGCGGAAGTCTGGATGGATTCGGCCAGCCATCCTTCGGAAAGGGGGACATTACGCCGCTTCTGCCATTCGACCAAAGGTAGATCCTGGGGTAGGGCGATCATATCAGGGTTGCAGGTTCTGGACTTCGTTGACGAATTCGTTGATGTCTTTGAATTTCCGGTAAACGGAGGCGAAGCGCACGTAAGCCACTTCGTCCAGTTGGCGGAGAGTGCGCATTAAAGCTTCCCCGATTTCAGTGGTGGGAATTTCACCTTCGAATTTTTTTTCCAGTTCATCAATGACACGGTCTGTGGCTTCTTCAATAACTTCACGGCTGATCGGACGTTTCTCGCAGGCTTTGAGCAGGCCACCGAGAAGTTTCTTGCGTTCGAACGGTTCGTAGCGTCCATCGCGCTTAACCACGCGGAGATCTTCTCTCTCAATCTGTTCATACGTTGTGAAACGGTGGGCGCAGGTAAGACATTCGCGGCGTCGTCGGATGACCGCACCATCTTTCCAGGGGCGGGAGTCAATCACCCGGTCTTCGACCGAATTACACTTGGGGCAGCGCATACAACATATAGGGGACTTCTATCAATAGGACATACAGCGGATGGGGTCAAGAATTTAAGCGAAAAAACTTGCAATTTGAAGACCCGTCAAATTGGCAGGTGTTTTGATACAAAAAAGAAGGCGGAGAGTTATACTCTCCGCCTTCAAAGGTAGTGGCGCTAATTACTTCTTTTTCTTAGCGACTTTCTTTTTGGGGGCTGCCTTCTTAACTGCTTTCTTAACTGCTTTCTTTTTAACGGCCATGATTAAATCACCCCCTTTCGAAAATATTTACCACACACAGGGTGTTGGCATTTCATGTTTATCACAATCAAGTGATTACGATTAGTTTGCATTTGCGTCAAACATTTTTTACGAAATAGTTTCCGAGTTTTTACGCAAAAATATGAACAAGAAACATGCTTAATAAAAAATGAAGGATAAAGTAAGCGATGAAAACTAATGATATTTACGAATTCACCAATGAAAGTAGGCCAACTTCTCTAGAGTGAGCGTGTAATGAAATGAGAAGGTGAATTATAATAAATGGGGCAAAACCCTTCGAAAGTTTTTTCATCTTTTTTTGTCGCCGGCGGAAAATTTGGTGGTTTGAGTGAGCTCATCGTCCGCGAATTGCTTTTTTGTTCCCGATGGAAACAGGCTTTACGGGATTTTCGGTAGTGCCTGGAGCAGACATTTTCGCGTCGAGGGAGCGTGAAAACAATGGGGCGTATTATTCTTCCGGCACAAGGAATGTGTGAAACAGAGGCATCAGGCCTTTCTGAAAATTGTTAGAGTCTTTAGATTCCGGGGTGAAATTGAGCTGAAAAAGGCGTTCACGGCCACCAATTAATCCAGATTAAAGCCGGTTCTGACCCGTTTTCAGCCGCATCGGCGGAGATTTGAAGGGAGAATGTTTAATTCCGCCCTGTATTTGGCCACGGTGCGGCGGGCCAAATCGATACCACGTTCTTTTAGAATTTCCACGATTTCGGAGTCGGACAGAGGCTTGCTTTGATCCTCGCGATTGACCAGTTCACCGATGGCGTCCTTGATGCTGGTATTCGACATGCTTTCGCCCTCGCTGGTTCTGTAGCCTGAAGTGAAGAAAAATTTCATGGGAAAGACGCCCCACGGGGTCTGGATGTATTTATTGGCAACCGCCCGGCTGACCGTGGTTTCATGTACTCCGACGGCATCGGCCACCTGGCTCATGGTCAGGGGTTTGAGAAGGCTGATTCCGTTGCTCAAAAATTCGGTCTGCCGTTTGGCGATTTCCTTGAGAATGTTTTCAATGGTCTGTTGCCGCTGGTGCAGGCATTTGATCATGAACTTCCCTGCCCGGATGCGTTCCCTCAGGTATTCTTTCAGGTTTTTGTCGGAAAGGGATTGGCCTAAAAGATCTTTATAGGTGTCACTTATTTTCAGGCGGGGAACGGGATCTTCATTGAGGTTGACAGTCCATTCATCATTGACGCGGATGAAGCTGGCCTCGGCCTGGACTACATTCTGGGTCTGTTCGGGGGAGTAGGCGGAGCCGGGGCGTGGTTGAAGCTGTCCGATATAGGTTGCGGCTTCTGTGATACGCTCGGGTGAAACTTTGTATTTCCGGGCCAACTCCGCGTAACGTTTACGGCCCATGCGATCCAGTTCTTCGCTGACCAGGAGGGCTTCCAGCCCATCTCCCCGCCCCCGTTGTTGCAGTTGGATCAGAAGTGTTTCGCTCAGGTTGAGGGCTGCTATTCCCGGAGGATGGAAACTTTGAACCAGCTTCAACGCGGCCTCGACGGTTTGGGCGGAGAGGCTTGTTGCAATCCGGATTTCTTCCAGAGAGGCTTTTAGGAAACCGTCTTCATCCAGGTTTCCGATGATTTCTTCGCCAGCCTTCTGCATGTCCTCGGAGGAGGTCCCCAAAAGCAGTTGACCGATCAGGTGGTCGGTGAGGCTTTCCTGCTCGATTTGGGATTCAAAAAGAAAGTCGCGCTTTTTTTGTGCTTCTTCGCTTGAAATGCCGCTGCGATTGGTCTGGGAAAAGTACTCTTTCCATTCCTCGCCCTGTTGCTGGAGATCTGCAACTTCGGCGTCCCAATCGTCGTCTTCCTCCTGTTCGGGTTCTGGTGTTTTTTCTTCCAGGACAGGGTTGGTTTCCATTTCCTGCTGAAGCAGGGTGCGCAGTTCCATGATGGGAGCCTGCAGGAAATGCAGGGATTGCTGCATTTGGGGTGACAGCGTCTGTGAGAGGCTGATATTCTGCTGTAGTCCGATTCCTGCCATCGGTTACTATCTTAGCGGGCGGAGACAAATAAACACAAGCATGATCTATGCCATATTTTTTGCCGAGGAATGCTCTGCCATAACACTGTCAAAAAGCAGAGGAAGGGGTTGAACTTATGGATGAAAGATTGGAAATAGACGGGGGCACAGCATTTCGTCTGACGATCCTGGCCAGTGGAAGCAGTGGGAACTGTGCTCTTCTGGAACTGGGCGCAGAGGCCTATCTGGTGGATGCGGGTCTGAGCGGAAAAAAAATCAGCGAGCGGCTTCAGGCCTTGGGGAGAAGTCTGGAAGAGATACGGGCTGTTTTTCTGACCCATGAGCATTCCGACCACACGATGGGGCTGCCGGTGTTGGCCCGGCGCAAGAACATTCCTGTCTATTCTAACAAACTGACTGCTGATTCATTACAGAAGGATCTCGGAAGCTACGCGAACTGGCAACTGTTTGAAACGGGCGGCACTTTTGTCCTGGGCTCCCTGCGGGTTGTGACTTTTCCGATTCCTCATGATGCCTATGAGCCGGTGGGGTATACGTTTTCGGATGGATTGCGGACCGTGGGTTTTTTGACGGATCTGGGATATGCCACCAAACTGGTGGTTGAGCGGGTGAGACTGGCGGATGTTCTGGTGCTGGAAGCCAACCACGATCTGGAACTTTTAAAAGCGGACACCAAGCGGCCATGGTCGGTCAAGCAGCGTATTCTGGCCAGACACGGGCATCTTTCCAATGAAGCCGCTGCGGAAGTTGTCGGGCAGATAGTGACTGAGCGCCTGAAGGATCTGTTCCTGGGTCATCTGAGCGAAGACTGCAACCGGCATGAATTGGCCGAAGCGGCTGTCTTGAGAAAATTTCAGGAGATGGGTGTCAGTCATGTCCGGATTCACCGGACCTATCCTGACCGTGCAACGCCCACTATCGTGCTGGTCTGAAGTCAGATCAGATAGTGTTTGAATTTTTCCACCTTGGGGCGGACGACGAAGGCGCAGTAGCTGTTGCCCGGGTTGTTGGTGAAGTAATCCTGGTGATAGGCTTCTGCGGGATAAAAGACCGGGAGAGGACTGATTTCTGTCACGATCGGATCCTGGAAATGTGGGCGTGCCTGTGACAGGGATTCCTCAGCCTGTTTTTTTTCTTCCCCGGTGGTGTGAAAAATGACCGAACGGTATTGGGTTCCGACATCGTTCCCTTGGCGGTTCAGGGTGGTGGGGTCGTGCGTAATCCAGAATTTCTCAAGAACTTGTTCATAAGTCAGCACGTCGGGATCATAGTCCACCCGGATGATTTCCGCATGGCCGCTGCGGCCGCTACAGACCTCTTCATACGTGGGATTTGGCTTTTCTCCCCCGGCGTAACCGGAAACTACTGACAGGACTCCAGGCAGGAGTTTGAATTGGGCTTCTGTACACCAGAAACAACCTCCACCCAGGTAGGCATGGCGTGGGTTCGTGTGGGATGGGGATTGTGTGCTCACAGGTCAATGCTCTGCCCGATGGCAGGTAGGTGAAGTTCAATGCCGGACTGTTCAAAACTGGCCCGTGCCGCCGTTTTGTCCAGTTTGATCGGAGGAAAGGTGTCGTAGTGAAGGCCCAGCACTTTCTTCGTGCCGACCCAGACCGCCGCCTTTGTGGCGTCCACTGCGCCCATGGTAAAGTTATCGCCAATGGGCAGGGCTGCAAAGCGGACGGGTCGGGATTCCGAGATCAGTTTCATATCGTGGGTGAGAGCCGTGTCTCCGGAGTAATAGAAACGGCCTTCCGAACTCTCGATGACAAAGCCTGAGGCGATGCCTCCGTAGCTTCCATCAGGAAAGGAACTGGAGTGGACAGCGGCCACGGCCTTGACCGTACCGAAATCAAAAGAAAACTGGCCGCCTGGGTTGAGGGGATGGGCATTGGCAATACCGTTTTTGGTCAGCCAGACATAGAGTTCGTAGCTTGCAATCACCAGTGCATTGGTGCGTTTGGCGATATCGAGGCAATCATGAATATGATCGGAGTGGGCATGGGAAAGCAGAATGACGTCGGCTGGGATGGATGAGATGTCGATGTGCGAGGCGAGACTGTTCGGGGTGATGAAAGGGTCAAAAAGTAGTGTCTTGCCCGAGACCTGGACGGAAAAACAGGAATGCCCGTAGAAGATGACTTTCATGGGGAAAGAATAAACCATTCGGAGGAGTTGTCAAAGGTGTGCGGAGCGGACTGGATTGGCCAAAGATAATCCTGACCCGACGATTTCTCCACTTGATCTTGAGGCTTGGCAGCGGCCAGAGTCTGGGGATGAGCACGATAGAATGGGCGGCCCTGTTTGACTGGGATGGCGTCATTATTGACTCATCCAGGCGTCATGAGGAGTCGTGGGAACTGCTGGCCCTTGAAGAAAAGAAACGTTTGCCTCCGGATCATTTCAAAAAAGGATTCGGGATGAAGAATGCCCTGATTATTCCCGGATTGCTGGGCTGGACGCAGGATATCTCTGAAATCGACCGGATCTCGCGTAGAAAAGAACAGCTTTACCGTGGTCTAGTGGATGAAAAAGGGGTGGAACCCCTTCATGGAGTAATCACATGGCTTCGACTGCTGAAAGATGCCGGTATCCCTTGTGTGATCGGGTCTTCCACCGAGAGACAGAATATCACGACGATTCTGGAAAAGACGGGGATGGAACACTATTTTCAGGCGATTGTTTCGGCGGAAGATGTGAGCAAAGGCAAACCGGATCCCGAGGTTTTTCTTAAAGCTGCCACACTGGCCGGACGTTCGCCTAAGAACTGTGTGGTGTTCGAGGACGCTTTTGTTGGTATCGAGGCCGGGAGGGCGGGAGGGATGAAAGTGATCGGAGTGGCCACGACCCATTCGATAGACAAGCTTACCGGAACGGATCTGGCCGTGGGCCGTCTGGATGAATTAAGCCTTGAAACGGTGGGTTCTTTGTTTTTGTGATTTCTCCAATGAACAACAATCGACACAACAGCCATGAATTTGTGACATGTCGCAGACAGACTGGGGCCTGTGGCTACTGAAAAAGAAATGCCGGATGTACTGATCCTGGGCCGTTACCGGGTCATGCAACCGATCGGATCGGGGGGATTGGGTCAGGTGTTTTATGGGGTGGACGAGCAGTTGCAACGTCCCGTGGCGGTGAAGAGGCTTCACCGGGACGGTGAATTCCTGGATAAAGCTTCCGATGGCTGGTTGGAATCCCGTGCGTTAGCCAGCCTGCAGCACCCCAACATCATTACCCTCTTTGATTTTGGTGAAGACAGTGAAGGTGCTTTTTTTGTTATGGAATATATCGACGGAAAAACGATGGAGGATCTGACCTCACTGACTCTGTTATCGGAAAGGGATTTCAAAGATATAGCCCGGCAATGCCTGGCCGGAATCGGTGCTGCCCACGAGTTGGGGATTATTCACCGCGACATCAAGCCCACCAACATCATGGTGCAGCAGGGGGCTTCGGGTGAGCTTTTGGCTAAAATCCTGGATTTCGGACTGGCTAAATTCCAGAAGGCTCCGGAACCCCAGACAACGGATCATGACAACAATCTTCTTGGATCGATTTATTTCATGGCACCTGAACAGTTTTCCCGTGAGCCCATCGATGGCCGGGCCGACCTTTATGCGTTGGGCAATGTTTTCTATTATTCCCTGACGGGTAAAATGGCCCATGCCGCAGACAGCATCGAACAGATTCTTTTTTCACACCTGTATCGGGTGCCTGTCCCTCTCCATGAGTTTAGGCCGGATCTCAGTCCAGGATTGTGTTTATGGGTGCACCAGTTAATGGCTAGAGATCCCCTGGAACGTCCACAGAATGCCAGGGAGGCCCTGCAGCTTCTGGAGTCGGATACATCAAGGGTCACTACAACCGTCCTTCGGGCCGAAGCGTCTGGTAAAAAGAGCGGAAATTCCAGTGCCGCATTGAAATGGATATCCGTGGCCTTGCTGGTCGTCCTGCCTGTTTGCGGCGTGATCGTGTGGCTGTTGCTCCAGCAGGCTGGTGACAAGGCGGGAAAGCCCGTCGTCGTGCTCCCCGTGCCGCAGGCTGTTCCGACCCCCGAGCCAGTTTCTGTTATCCAGGATACTCTGCCCCGGCGCGAAAAAGCGGAGGAAAGTTCTGCTCTGGTTGTCCATGATCAGGTGATGGACCCACTCGATCTGGAGGGCATTTTGGCTGCAAAGGGACGTGAGGCTTCCTTTGAAGGAGTTCCGGTCCGGGTCGGTAAAAACAAAAACGAAACAATTTTTTACCTGAACTTTTCCGAAAATTTCAGATCAACACTGAGTCTGGTTTTTTTCAGCAAAGATTTCCCTGAAGGTTTCGGAGAGCCCGATCTCATGGTTTTTGTGGGCCGAAAAATACAGATAAGAGGCCTTGTCGAGGAATACAACGGAGCACCCCAGATCAAAGTGCAGTCCTTGGATCATTTGAAACCCGTGGATTGACCCGTCGTTCCAGGGCAATGCCGGGACTTTGATGTCAATCCGGCGTCGAATCCGTTAAACTAAGGTGGGCATAGAAATGAAACTGCTTTCATTTGCGCGAAGGGCCGGAACAATCGAGCTTATGTCTTCATGTGAGCCGTTGATAGATCTCTCGCGGGGGTTGGGATCGCTTTCTATTCCCCGTCCCGTGGCGGGCCTGGTTGAGAGGATACTGGCCTTTGATCTTCTTAACAACTGCCACGCTGAAATCGCGAAGCGCTGTGCGAAGGGGGAGGATTTTTTCCATGCAGGCCTTCAGGCCGCAGGAGTCGTTCCGGAGATTCCGGAAGGTGACGTGTTGCGTGTTCCCGCCCGGGGTCCTTTGATCGTGGTGGCCAATCATCCCTTTGGAGCTCGGGAGGCCTTTGTGCTTGGGAGTTTTCTGCTTCTGGTCCGGAGAGACATCCGTTTTCTGGCCAATCATTTGTTAATGCGGATGCCTGAAATACGGCCGTGGATGATTCCCGTGGATCCGTTTGATGGGCCCGGTTCCGCCTCGCGCAATGCTTCTTCCATGAAAGAAGCATTACGTTGGCTGCGCCAGGGAGGTTGCCTGGTGGTTTTCCCGGCAGGTGCAGTTTCACATTGGAGCAACCGGGAGTTGACGGTTACAGATCCGGAATGGAGCACGCATGCCGCTTCCTTGGCACGGCGCACAGGCTCTGCTGTTCTGCCGGTTTATTTTGAAGGCAGGAACAGTTGTTTTTTTCAGATCGCTGGAATGATCCACCCCGTCCTGCGGACTCTGCTTCTACCTGGGGAGGTTTTCGGCGCTTCTGGAAAAATCACAAGGGCATACTGTGGCCGGGCGCTCCCTCCCGAGCGGATAGCGGAATTCGATTCGGATGCCTCACTGACGGAATTTTTGCGGTTCCGTGTTTATGTTGAACAAAAAAGAAGCGGACTTTGGGGTGAGGACACGCTTTTGCAGACCCGAATGGCCCCGGAGCCGTTGATCCCTGCCATTTCTTCCGTGAAACTCCGGGAGGAGGTGGAGGGGCTTCCGGCTTCCTGCCTGCTCTTTCATCAGGCGGGGTTCTCGGTGCTTGTGGCATCGGCTTGCCGGATTCCATTTTGTCTCAGCGAAATCTCAAGGCTGCGCGAAAAAACCTTTCGGGAGGCGGGTGAGGGCACGGGAGGATCCTGTGATACGGATGGGTTTGACCAGGACTATCTACATCTGTTTTTGTGGAACGAGGTCACTCAGCAGATTGCTGGGGCCTACCGGCTGGCTCTGGTGGATCAGATCCTGGAGAAACGCGGACGCAAAGGTCTTTATACTTCTACTCTTTTCAATTATAAGCCTGGGTTTCTCCGGCACCTGGGCCCTTCCATTGAACTGGGCCGTTCGTTTATCTGTTCGGAATATCAGAAAAAAGTTCATCCCCTTTTTCTCCTCTGGAAAGGCATCGGAACCTTTGTTTGCCGCCACCCGCGTTATCGCACATTGCTGGGGCCGGTCAGTATCAGCCGGGATTATCATGCGCTTTCCCGCAATCTGATGGTGCAGTTTTTTCAGGAAAACCCCGGTGATGCCCTGGCTCGTTTGGTCACTGCAGAAAGTCCTCCCCGCCAACGCCATTCGCCGGGACTGAAAGCTGGACGAATACGCGAGTTTGCCTGGAAGGTGGAGGACGTTTCTGCGCTGGTAACGGAAATCGAGGACGGGAGCCGGGGTATTCCCGTCCTGCTCAGGCACTACTGGAAAATGAATGCGAAGATTCTGTGTTTCAACGAAGACAAGTCCTTTTCCGACGTCTGGGACGGGTTGATCATGGTGGATCTCTGCCAGAGCGATCCCGCACTTCTGAAAAAATTCATGGGTGAGGAAGGGTTGCGGTGTTTCCAGGCTTTTCACACACAGGGAAGTGCGGAGTTGCAAGGGATTGACGTTGGTTAGAAGCGTGCGGCCGGTTATTTTTTGTTGGGATCGGCGGTGGTGAAGGCGATGTTCCAGACTTTGGCCGCTTTACAGATGTCGATGACACTGATGATATTCTGGTAGGGAGTGTCTTTATCACCGCGGAGAATGACAGCCTGGTCAGGAAAATCCGCAGTAACCTTGGCCAGAATATCCTGGAGCTCCTCAGCGTTCAAAACACGTTTGTTGACGATGATTTCACCTTTCTGGTTCACGTTGATCAGGATTTCTCCCGGCATCCTGGTGGAGGTCTCGGCCTGTTTGGCCACTGGCAGGCTGACGGTTAGTTCCGCTTCATAGCGGGCTATGTTCCAGGTGAGTAAAAAAAAAGTGAGGAGAAACATCACCACATCAATAAACGGGGCCAGTTGCAACTGCAGAGGCTCGGAGGCGATATGTTTGCTCAGGCGCATGGTTGTGTCCGGGTCGGTGGATGTGCGGCATCGGCTATTCAACGGCCTTTGGCCAGGCAGGCGTAGGTTTTGACCATGAGTTCGGTCAGGATGGATTCAAAACGTCCGACCAGGCTTTGTACCCGTGTGCGAAAAAAGGCGTAGAAGAGCATGGCGGTCAGGCCGATACAGATTCCTATGGCGGTGGAGACAAGGGCCTGGGAAACCCCGCCGGCCAGGAGCATGGTGCGCATCGGTGCGGCGTCGCTGGCGATGGTTCCGAAAGAGCGGAGAATACCGAAGACCGTTCCGAGAAGGCCCACAAGCGGAGCCAACACTCCCATATCCATCAAAAGCAGATTGGGTTGGTTGAGCTTCATGGTGGCATTGTTTCCTTCCACCTCCGCAATTTCTTTCAGGGCTTCCAGGGAGGTGCCCGGGTTGTCACGTGCGAATTCGAGCACGCGTCGCAACACGCGGGTTGTCGCAGTTTTGTTTTCGCTGCAAAGCTCCAGCAGATCTTCCAATTTGCGTTCTTTCAGCAGATGGCCGGCGGTTTCGTAAAATTCATTGTCAATGATGTTAGATTGCCGCAACCAGAAAAAATTGAAAACAATCAGGGTGATCACAATCAGGGAAATCAATACCAGGGGAATGAGAACCCATTCGGCGGCCAGGACCATATCCCAAAGATTCAGGTTGGAAGATCCGGCTTCCGGCGAAGCTGCTTGTGTCTGAAAGAACGGGGCCACAGAAAAAACGATAATGAGGAAGAGGGTGGGAAACTTGCTGGAGCGCATGGCCCAGTTATAGATTCGCAGACTTGAATGGTCAAGTCCGGGCACGGGTTCCGCTTAAGGGGTGGTTTTTTTGATTCGATAGTGGCCGGTGATCCGGAAGCTGAAGAGCCTGTCCTCCAAGCACGTTCCGGCACCGATGTTGTGAATGATCAGAGGCACTCCTTCCGGGTTTTTACGGCCGGAAACAACCATGATATGGGGCAAGCCATTGTCCAAGCGAACGGACACGATATCGCCGGGCTGGTAGGAGCCGGGATCTTTGGTGACCGGCAGGGAAAAGCCGCAGCGTTTAAAATACGTCTCCAGGTTTGGCACACGGCGGTGATCAATATTCCTGTCTGTTTTTTTCAGGCCCCAGTTTTGGGGATAGGCGGAAAAATGGGTCTTCATGTCCTCATGCACCCTCTGCTGGAGATCGATGCCGACGGAGCGCAAGGCCCGTATGACGACATCCGAGCACACGCCGCTCTCTTCAGGCACATCTCCCATGGGGTAGTTGAGCCGCTGATAAGAGGGGTCATAACGGGTTGTTTTCCCGATTTGTGAAGCGGCTGCCTCCGCAACGGCGGGCCCGGTGGTTTGTGCAGAAAGTCCGCCTGCGGCCAGGAGCAGCACAAGAAAGGATCGGAAAAAGAAAGGCATATGAATCAGACGTTGCAGAAGGTAGGACGATTCGATCGCTCAAGGGGATAATGGATGCCCTGCCCTGCGGTTACTTTCTATTCTTCCGTGCCTTGGCCGGAAACTTCGTTGGCAGATTTTTTTACCGCATGAACCGCGAAGGCGATATAGCCGACTGCCAGGAGAACGAAGAGGAATCCGCTGACCGTGCTGGCGGGAATAAAGGCCACAGTAATCATGGAAAAGAGAACTGCCGGGCTGAGAGCCACTGCCGTCAGGCGTAAAAGAGCGGTGTAAGGAGCCGTGACTGCAGCGGATTTGAAATTGATCCAGGCAAAAAAAGAAAAGAAGATGGCCGTCACGGCCATCATTACCAGATTCCCGGCCAGCGAAAAAGGGGAGAGCAGAAGCGCACCCCAGGAGGATATGAATTTTAAAAGGGAAACAAAAAGGGCCTGATCAAGAACTATCTCTTCGGAAACTGGAAAATCTATGGTTTGGACTTTACCTGCCTTGTTGAAAACATAGAGGCTTTTTTTTCCCACAAAAAAGGAAGTCAAGCCCGGCTCCGCAGGGGGCTGCTCCAGACTGGTATCGATCAAGGCGATGCGGGCACCTGTTTGCCCGTCGACGATGGAATAAGGTTTCTCATCAGGAGTGGAAGCCTTGCCGTCGCGGATGGTGATTTTGGGGATTTGTTGGACGATCGAAGGTGTATAATCACGAATGAACAAATCCAACTGGCCATCGAGGTAAGCCGTGGAAACAATGGTTTGGATCAGGGATAGCAGGCAAAGATACATCAAGCCGATTCCCCGCCAGTTTGTAAAGACGTCGCGGTAAAGGGGGCCGGAGTAAAAAGAACACCAAAGAGCGTTGATCAATCGCATACCGAAGCAATGTCACGTGGAACAGCCCCTATGGCAAGTGAGAATGATGCTGGTGTCGGGATGGCAAAGCAGGGTTATTTACAAGCGGAACAGGGTTTAAAGCGGGGGGGAACCTCTGGCGTGGCCCGGCCCCAGTCAATTTCAGACTTGCTTAAATCCTGGAATCTGTCAGTAGAGAGCCTTAGATATCGTTAGCAGCGAGTAGGTTGGTGGATTGTCAGCTGAGTGTTCAGTGATGATTTGAAACCCGGCAGTCGGGAACATCTTAGATAGCAGCGGCGGATCGGTAAGAAAAACTATCATCATGAGCATGAAATTATATGTAGGCAATCTGTCCTTCGACACGACGGAAAACGATCTTGAAGATTTGTTTTCCCAGCATGGCACCGTTACGGACGTCCATCTGATCCAAGACAAAATGACAGGCCGTTCCCGTGGCTTTGCGTTCGTCACTTTTGACAACGCTGAAGCGGGCCAGGCTGCCATTGACAAACTCCATGGCACAAACTTCGCCGGGCGTGACCTCACCGTCAACGAAGCCCGTCCAAAAGAAGAGCGCCCCGGTGGCGGTGGCGGTGGTGGTGGCGGTTACGGTGGACCACGCGGCGGCGGCGGCGGCGGTGGTGGCCGTTCCTTTGGTGGCGGCGGCGGTGGTGGCGGCGGTGGCGGTGGGCGTGGCCGCAGCGGCGGTGGCGGTGGCGATTACGGACGTCGTTGAGTTCTCCGGACTCACTGTCAAGTTTTCAAAAACTTTTCACGGAAAGGCGCGGATCATTCCGCGCCTTTTTTGTGTTGACCGGGCATTTGCCACGGATTTGAACTTATGATTTCACGTTCTTTCTGCTTGGTATCCGTTGCTGATGGTGTTGTGTTGGATTCTGGAAAGCATTCCATTCCCGCATGAAAGCCTTTTTACCTTACTTGTCCGCGGCCGCCCTGGTATTTGTCGCCGGCTGGTTTTCATCTTTTTGGTACCAGCAAAGCGGTGTCGATGCCATGCCAAATCTGCAAGGACCAACCATCCAGACCGATCAATCCCCTTCGATTGTAGGGCTGGAAATTCCTATCCGGTCAAAGGACGGTCGCGGTGGAGATGCGGTGCTCAAAGCGACTTTTGCCGACCAGATCAACGAGAGGGAAATACGTGTCTATGGCGGATTCGAGTACAGAACCGGGGACAAGGTCATTACCGGTGAGGAAGCGGTCATCCATCTGGTGACGGGAACCGCCCGCCAGATGAAGGGAATCAAGATCTGGGAAAAATAAGGGCTTGGCTGACGGAGGCTTATTTTACTTCGATCAATTCCAGGTCAAAGATGAGCAACTCATTGGGCCCGATCGTGGGAGGTTTTCCTTCGGAACCGTAGGCCAGCTTGCTCGGAATGTAGAGCTTCCACTTGTCGCCTTCTTTCATGAGCTGCAAAGCTTCGGTCCATCCGGAAATCACTGCCTTCACGGGAAAGGTGGAAGGTTTGCCCTGTTCATAGGAGCTGTCGAAGGTTTTGCCAGCCAGGGTAACACCGCGATAATGGGTGACCACCGTGCTGGAGAGAATTGGAGTTTTCCCGCTGCCGGATTTGAGAATCTCGTATTGGAGACCGCTTTTTGTGGTCTTGACCACCTCGCGTTCGCCATTTTCCTTCAGGAAATTGAATTCCTCGGTAATGTTTTTGATGGCGTCCTGGGCCTGGATGGAATGGAACGGGCTGGAAGCGAGGGCGAGCCAGCAGAGCCAGAGGAAAATGGGGCGATGCATCAGGAGAGAATAAGGCTTTGCTTTTCTTTTCCAAGAAGATTTATAGGTTGGTTCATCCAAGGAGTGAAAGATGAGGCGTGATATCGAATTCAATATGCGGCGGGATGACGGACTGAAATATGAGATCCGGGTCAATCCTTTTGGAGGCAAGTTCAAGTTCCAATTCAAGGAACGGGATGCCGAACTGTGGGATTATGACCGGAAACCGAACAGGGTGGAGTTGGAAATGTTTCTGGATATCATCAAAAGAAGATACCACAGACGGCGTTCCGCCCATGAGGATGTGGTGGAGGCAGAGAAATTGCTGCACGAGTATCTTCGCGATCATCCTGAAGGAAGCTGAGTTTCCCCGGCCTGCTCTTGCCAAGAGGGCGGGTCTCACATACGCTTGAATTCTATGCCATCGTTCGATGTTGTCTCTGAGGTAGATCTGGCCGAAGTAAAAAATGCCATCCAGCAGGCCCGGAAGGAATTGCAGACTCGTTTTGATTACAAAGGGGTCAACTGGGATATTGTGGAAGAGAAGAACACGCTGGTGTTGACGGCGGACGAAGAGTTCAAACTACAGGGCCTGGCTCAAATTGTATTGGGCAAACTGGCCAAACGTGACGTATCGCTAAAAAATATTGACCATGGAAAACTGGAAGTTTCTTCTGTAGGGCGGGCGCGTCAGGTGCTAACCCTCAAGCAGGGATTTGAAGTGGCAACGGCCAAGGAAATCGTTGGCGAAATCCGGGGTAGCGGTATGAAACTACAGGCCCAGATCCAGGACGGAAAAATCCGTGTGACCGGAAAAAACCGCGACGACCTCCAATCGATCATGGCTTTGTTGAAATCAAAGGATCTTCCGGTAGGGATTGACTTCAATAATTTCAGGGATTGACTGTCCTATGATGAAGCAGGCACTTATTTTGGCAGTTTGTCTGACGGGAACCTCTATCCTACAGGCCCGGTTGGGTGATTCTCCGGAAAAATTGGAGCAACGTTTTGGCAAACCTCTCCAGCAGAATCCGGCTGGAGTGGGGGATCTCCGCCAGCATGTTTATATTAACAAGGATCTGATGATCACGGTGTTGCTTACAGGCAAGGAGTCTGTACTGGAACAGTATGTCCGCCTGAAGGAGACGCCGAAGGATGGAGAGAAACCGCTGGTTATCCCCATCCCGGAACCCCTGGCCATGGCTATTCTTTCCGCCAATGCGGAAGGTTCACAGTGGGAGCCGTTTGAATCCAATTCCTCTCTGCGACGCTTCATCCGTAAGGATCAAAAAGGTTTTGCCTCTTTCGCCATGGAAAAGGGTGCGATCACCGAAGTCCGGATCAGTTCCAAAGACATGGTGGATTTTGCCCAGAAACTGAGAAAACCCTGACGAATCCAAGCTAGTCAGGGAGCGGGTGCGGAGGTGGAGACCGAGCCGACGTAGGAAGCTGTTTTGATTCTGGTGGCAGTACCGCGTCTGGCGTAAGGGGAGTTTTTGTCCCGTTTGGCCCGCAGAATTTTTGCTTTGAAATACTCAAAGGGAGGTGCTTCGCCGGTAATCACGACCGGAAGGCCGATGGTGGTCAGGGCAAAGAGTTCCTTTGATTTGTCTTCCGGAAGGCGGATACATCCGGCTGATCCGGGGTAACCGGGTAAAGGACCGGCATGGATGCCCATGGCACCGTGGTTGAATCTCTGAAAATTAGGCATGGAAACATTATAGATGGTTGAAACCCATTTTTCGTATTTGTCTGTGATCTTAAAGGTGCCGACCGGCGTTTCTTTAGTGGTCCGGCCGCTGGAGAGAATGCTCTCCCAGACCACTTTGTTCTCACGGATGAGTTTGGCTTTTTGAGTGGTGAGACAAATGAAGAGATATTTGGGATAGTCGGCCTTGGCTACTGGCTCCGTTTTTGGGGCGCCAGCCGCATGCAGAAAAAGGGGCGAAATCAGATATGAAAGAAAAATCAGACGGGTTCGCATCAGATAGGAATAAAGAACCTGGGGGGGGCTCGTCAATACCGACTGTATCTTCCGAAGAAAAAAGTCCTTACAGCCTCAAGGTGCTGGCCGACGGGCAGGTGACCTTGCGTGATGAACGCGTTGGTGAGACCTTTCATCCGGTTATCGGTGCCATGAAAGAGGCCCGGCAGCTTTATGTCGAACAAACCTTTCTAGGTAGCTGTTGGAACTTGCCCTCAACCGGGAAAAAAACGGTCTGGGATGTCGGATTGGGGGCCGCTGCCAACCTTACCGCCGTGTTTGAGGCGTGGTCGGAAGGTGCTTACGGGGATCTTGATGTCGAGAGTTTCGACACAGACTGGGGAGCCTTGTCCTTTGCTCTCACCCACGTCAAAGAACACCCCGCGTCCTTCTCGTATCTCAAGGATCTGGATTGGGAACAAATGATGAGAGATCAGGCCCTGCTTATCCACAGGGCCAAAAGACACTTTTACTGGAAATTCCATCAAGGCGATTTTCGTACGACCTGTACGAACCCCGGGTTGGGAAAACCGGACTTGATTATGTATGATCTTTATTCCGCCCCGAAGTCCCCCGGACTTTATTCCCTTGGACATTGGAAAAAGCTTAAAGAACAGATGGGAGAACATCCCTGCCTTGTCGTGCTACACACCCGTTCTACGGTGGTGCGTGTGACGATGGCCTTGGCCGGGTGGTATCTCGGGGCGGGGGTAGGTCTGGGAGAGAAAGAGGAAACGACACTCGCAGCTAGTCAGGCCGGTGTGCTTCGGAAGCCGTTCGGACGTGATTGGCTGGCAAAGGTGAGGCGCTCGACTTCAGCAAGCCCTCTTTTGGAGGATGGAAAGGCCGCAGGTCCAATTGCGGATGTCTGGCTTGAGCAACTGGAAAGGCATCCACAGTGGGCCGGGTAAGGGGGTCGGATCCCCAGGGGTTATTGGTTCTTTTTGAGAAAACGCCGGATAATGCTTTTATCGGGTTTTTCCTTTTTATCGTTGGAGGAATCTCCCGCCAGATTTTGCCAATGAACTGCTTTGCTCTTTTTTGGAATTTTCATGGTCGCGGAGTTCTGGGGGGTAACAGGAACCGATGTGGGCATCACATCATTGGAAAGATTTCGTCTGAGCCGTGCTGCCACGGTGAAATGGACGGATCCCAGGCTTACTTTGTCGCCGGGCACCACGAACTCTTGGTGGATCAGTTGTCCATTGACGTAGGTTCCGTTGGTGGATCCCAGATCTGTGAAGGTGATGGTGCGATCCACCAGGGCCGCCTGGCAATGACGGCGGGAAATGGAAGAGTGGGCAATAATGATGTCGCAATCACTCCCTTTGCCGATTAATTGATTACCTTCCCGCAATTCAAAATCAAAGTTCTCCTGGCTGTCCGTATCAACTTGCAGGTGGATGCTGAAATTGGACAGATCCGGAAGACGGATGGTTTTGCGTTTTTTCGGGGAATGATCCTCTGTTACACTGCTGACATAGGAAAGAACGGCCCGGGCTGAGCCATGTTCCATTTCGAGTTGCACGAACTCAAAGATGGCCAGATCGGGCTGGATGTTGCAGCTGAGCAGGGGAGGGCTCATTCCTTCCAACCAGAGGACAGAGGCGTCTTCCCAGGCCATCATGGCAAAGACAGCATTCAGGTCTTTGAGCTTGTAGGTTCCGGCTGAAACGATGACGCCGTTTGCAATGCAAATAGATCCGTCCTCCCCGCTTAGGGGATCCTGAATACTCAAAATACCGTTGGCCCTTTGGGGACCAAACTGCTCCAGATAAGTTAGGAGTACTGCATTTGCCATAATAGTTGGATTAAAACATGAAGACCAAGAAACCAAACTATAAGACGCCGTCCCAAGGAAAAAGCAAGAAAATGAATTTTCCCCTGTTGTTTGTTTTCAAGATGAAAAGAATTAGGGCCTGTTAGTGAATAAAATGGGTTGCTGTTTTCCCCAGAAAGACTTCAAGCAGGACGGAGGAGGAAAACATCGAAATTCTCTGGGGGTGACTAAGCATCCACCACAGCTTGGGGCCTTTCTGGGGCAAATCCTCCGGGCTGGGCCGGGCAGGCCCCCACCCTGTGTTGTCTGCCACAGGCGAAGCTGCCTTTGGCAGAACCCGCCGGTCACGGGTATAGACGACCTTTTCCCTCCTCGTGCCTTGGTTGGAAGCCTGCCCGACTCCAGCGGCACCCCTTTTTATAAGTTAACAGGCCTAATACAGTTGTTGAATGGAGGAACTTATGCGATGAACTGTGGGAATGCGGGTCGCCCTCTTTAGTGATGTTCACAGCAATTTTCTGGCGTTGGAAGCTGTTTTAAGCGATATGCGTGCTAGAAAAATTGATCACTTGATCTGCCTGGGGGATATTGTCGGGTACAATGCCCGCCCTTCGGAGTGTCTCAACAGAGTCATAGATACCGGGGCGGATGTTGTCATGGGTAACCACGATTTTTATGCTTCGAACGATGCCGAACTGGAATGGTATAATCCCATGGCCCGTGCCGGTCTGGAATATTCCCGTGGCAATCTATCGGGCACCCAGCGGGCCTGGCTGACGAATCTGCCCCTACGCATGGATTACAAAGGCTTTACGGCAGTTCACGCAAGTTTGAATCAGCCGGAAGAATGGGGCTATGTCACCACGATTCATTCTGCGGAAGAACACTTTAGATTTCAGCAGGAACCTCTGTGCTTTATTGGGCATACCCACCAGGTCAGGGCTCACCGCTTTGACGGCAGGAAGGCGCGGGGCATTTCAGTGCCTTCCAGTTTGTCTTTAAAGAAAAAAATCAAATACCTGATCAATGTGGGATCGGTGGGACAACCGCGGGATAAAGAGCCCAAAGCCTCCTATGTCATTTATGATAACGAAAAACAGGTGGTCGAATTCCACCGTGTCCGTTATCCGGTTTTAAAGGTTGCCGATGAGGTTCTTAATGCCGGGCTCCCGCCTTTTCTTGCCATGAGGCTGTTGAATGGGGTCTGAGTGCGATCTCTTGCGCTTTGTCTGTTTGCCTGTTTAATTCCCTAATACGCATGAGTCAACCCCTTCAAACCTATGAGGATCTCCTGCGCCATGTGTGGGAAAACGGAAGCGAACGCCGTGACCGCACCGGTGTCGGGACCCGTTCAATATTTGGAGCACAGCTCCGTTTCGACCTGCGCGGATCCTTTCCGCTCATCACTACAAAAAAAGTGCATTTGAAGTCCGTCATTTACGAGCTCCTCTGGTTTCTCAATGGCGATACCAACGTGGCCTATCTCAACCAAAACGGGGTCTCGATCTGGAATGAGTGGGCGGACGAAAAAGGGGATCTGGGCCCTATTTACGGGGCGCAATGGGTCAGATGGAGAAACCCGGACGGAGGCGTGGTTAATCAGATCCAAAATGTGCTCGATACGATCCGCAAGGATCCATGGAGCCGCCGTCTCATCGTCAATGCCTGGAACGCCGGAGAACTGGATCGGATGGCACTCACACCCTGCCATGCCCTTTTCCAGTTTTACGTGGATCCGGACAAAAAAGAACTCAACTGCCAGCTCTATCAGCGCAGTGCGGATGTTTTTCTCGGTGTTCCCTTCAATATTGCCTCCTATGCCCTTTTAACCATGATGATGGCGCAGGTGACAGGTTATGAGCCTGGGGAATTTGTCCATACCTTCGGCGATGCCCATGTCTATCTGAATCATGAGGCACAGCTCAAACTCCAACTTGGCAGGGATTCAAGGCCATTCCCGAAAATGACATTGAATCCGGCCGTGACCGATCTTTTTGCTTTTCAGTATGAGGATTTCACATTGAGCGGTTATGATCCGCATCCTGGCATCAAGGCCCCGATCGCCGTATGAATCCCCCAGGAAACGGTCCGAAGCTGGTGGCTATTGCCGCCATGGCGGAAAACAGGGTGATTGGCAAAGACGGAAAACTTCCCTGGCATCTGCCGGGGGATTTGAAGTTTTTTAAACGAACCACGATGGGACACGCCATTTTGTTCGGAAAAACGACCTATGAGGGTCTGGGCCGCCCCCTTCCCAATCGCATCAATCTGATCCTGAGCAGCACTCTGTCGCCGCAGGAAGGGATACGCTTACTCAGGAACGTTGAGGAAGTCCGTCAACTCGAGATACCACTGGTCTTTGTCTGCGGTGGTGCCGAGGTCTACCGCCAGTTTTTTCCTCTCTGCGACGAGCTTTTGCTTACCCGCGTTCATGCGGAATACGAGGGCGATACCACCTTGCCAGCCTTTGAGGATTTTTTTACCCCGGGAGAAATAGTCGAGGTGGCGGAGGGTTACCGGATTGAGCGCTGGGTTAAAGCTGAGGCCTGAATCCCGGTCCGTATGACCAGGCCTGTCAGGATTGAAATTCGTAGAGGAGTGTGCTCGTGAGGAAAAGAGTTGCGGTTTCAGTTCTCAGAATGTTGGGTCCCAGGCTGACCGGTAGATAGCCCGCGCTCAGAGCCAAACCTATTTCGGCGGGGGTGAAATCTCCCTCGGGACCGATCAGGTAAATCACTTCCCCGGTATCTGCCCCGTTTAGTTTGGCCGCTGCCAAGGTGCTGCG
>Ga0209591_10002797_pt1 | contig 20666 bp, 11 predicted proteins | sample MAT01_FD_187207 | JGI IMG/M metagenome (GOLD analysis project Ga0209591, IMG submission 187207) | Freshwater microbial communities from Lake Fryxell liftoff mats and glacier meltwater in Antarctica - MAT-01 (SPAdes) (version 2) | ecosystem: Environmental > Aquatic > Freshwater > Ice > Liftoff... | reverse complement strand
CGGCGTCCTCGCGCGCGGAGTGGATGACCTTGCCGTCGGTGCCGCGGCTCTGGCGGGCGGGCACGATGCCGGCGCGGCTGGGCGCGGCTGGGCGCGGCTGGGCGCGGCTGGGCGTGGCTGGGCGTGGCTGGGCGTACAGAACACCGGACGGCCCTAGTACGACAGGCGTGCGTGTCGGTGGAGGACCTCGCTGCGGGCGCGGTCACGGACACCTGCTGCGGCACTCCCGGCCCGGTGACGGCGTCGGACATGTCGGCCTCCTGATCTGGTTCCCGTCGGTCACCCTCACCGACGAGATCGTCCGGAGGACGGCCTGCCGTTATCCGGCGCGCTCGGGGATACCCCCATCGTGTCGTCCCCCGGCCGGCAGGGCGGGAAGGGTCCACACGGCGACGACGGCCCGTTCCCGCCCGTGCGCGGGACTGTCGGTGCCTGCCTCTAGCTTGTGGACCATGACCGGAACGGCGGGCGCCGCGACGTCGGGTGCCGCGACGTCGGGTGCGCTGCATGTGCACCGGGCGGAGCGGGCCGACGCGCTCGCCGACGCCCTGGCCGATCTGCTGGTCGATCCGCTGCCCGATCCGTTCGCCGCGGAGATCGTGGCCGTCCCCGCGAAAGGCGTGGAGCGCTGGCTCGCGCAGCGGCTGTCCCACCGGCTCGGTGCCGCGAACGGCCGGGCCGACGGGGTGTGCGCGGGCGTCGCCTTCCCCTCGCCGGCGGCGGTCGTGGCCACTGCGGTGTGCGGCGCGCTCGGTATCGACCCCGAGGACGATCCGTGGCGTCCGGCGCGATCGGTGTGGCCGCTGCTGGAGGTCGTCGACGCGAGTGCCGGCGAGGCCTGGTGCACACCGTTGAACGCCGTCCTGACCGGGGATCGGCGCGGGCGCCGCTATGCGACCGCGCGCCGCCTGACCGAGCTGTTCGCCTCCTACGCCGCGCACCGGCCCGAGATGGTGCGGGACTGGCAGGCGGGCACCGACTCCGGCGTGCCGCAGGACCTCCGGTGGCAGCCCGAGCTGTGGCGGCGGTTGCGACGGCGGATCGATGCGCCCGGGCCCGCCGAGCGGCTCGCCGCAGCGTGCGAGGTGCTGCGCGAGCGGCCGAGCGGGGTCGACCTGCCGTCCCGGTTGTCGCTGTTCGGCCCCACCCGCCTGCCCGCAGAGCACCTCGCGGTGCTCGCCGCACTGGCCGAGCACCGTGAGGTGCACCTGTGGCTGGCGCACCCCTCCCCCGGGCTGTGGGAACGGGTCGGGCGGGCACAGGTCGGGCAGGCACGGGTCGGGCCGGCACAGGTCGGGCCGGCACCCGCGGTCCCCCCGCGGCGTGCCGATCCCGGCGCCGTGGCAGCGCGGCACCCGCTGCTGTCGTCGCTGGGGCGCGACGTCTGTGAGCTGCAGGTACGGCTCGCCGTGGCCGCGCCCGCACTGCGGGATCACCATCACCCCCGGCCCGACCCGCCACCCACCCTCCTCGGGCGGCTGCAGCGTGCCCTGCGCGAGGACGAGCTTCCCGACGTCACCCCGGTGCCCGTCGACGACCGCACCGTCCAGGTCCATTCCTGCCACGGGCCCGCACGACAGGTCGAGGTGCTCCGCGAGGTCGTGCTCGGCCTGCTGGGCGCCGATCCCTCCCTCGAACCGCGTGACGTCCTCGTCATGTGCCCCGACATCGAGACGTTCGCGCCGTTGATCTCGGCGACCTTCGGGCTCGGCGGCCACAGCGCACTCGGCGGCACGACCGCGGCACCCGACGGCACGACCGGGCACCCCGGCCAGAACCTCCAGGTCCGCCTCGCCGACCGGGCGTTGCGTCAGGTCAACCCCGTGCTCGACGCCGTCGCGCAGCTGCTGGACCTCGCCGACGCCCGGCTGACGGCGTCGCAGGTGCTCGACCTGCTCGCCTCGGGCCCGGTGCGTCAACGGTTCCGGCTCGACGACGCCGACCTCGACCGGCTCCGCGACCTCACCGTCCGCTCCGGGGTCCGCTGGGGTCTCGACGGCACGCACCGCGGCCCCTACCGGCTCGACGGGTTCGGACAGAACACCTGGGCGGCCGGGCTGGACCGGTTGCTGCTCGGCGTCACGATGTCGGGCGGGGAGCAGCGGGCGTGGCTCGGCACGGCGTTGCCGATGGCCGAGGTCGAGTCCGGCGACACGGTCCGGATAGGACGGCTCGCGGAGTTCGTCGACCGGACGACCGTGGCACTGTCCTCCCTCACCGGCGAGCGACCTCTCGCGGGCTGGGTCGAGGCGCTCACCACCGCGCTCGACACCCTCACCGCCACCACCGCGGCCGACGCCTGGCAGGCCGCCGCGGCCCGCGCCGAGCTCGCCGACGCCGCGCGGGCCGCCGGCCCGTACGCGGGCGCCGTCCCGCTCGGGCTCGCCGACGTCCGCGGGCTGCTCGCCGAACGCCTGCGTGGCCGTCCGACCAGGGCCAACTTCCGCACCGGCACACTCACCGTCGCCACGCTGGTGCCGATGCGTTCGGTGCCGCACCGTGTGGTGTGCCTGCTCGGCCTCGACGACGGGGTGTTCCCCCGGGCCGGGTCGGTCGACGGCGACGACGTGCTGGCTCGCGATCCCCTCGTCGGCGAGCGCGACACGCGGAGCGAGGACCGCCAGCTCCTGCTCGACGCGATCTGCGCGGCCACCGGGCACCTGGTCGTGGTCCATTCCGGGGCCGACGAACGCACCGGGGCGCGTCGCCCGCCCGCGGTGCCGCTCGGCGAGCTGCTCGACACGGTCGAGGCGATGGCCGGCCCGGCCGCCCGGGAACAGGTCGTCGTGCGCCACCCGTTGCAGCCGTTCGACGCCCGCAACTTCACGGCCGGTGCGCTCGTCCCGCGGAAGGCGTTCAGTTTCGACGTCGTCGAGCTGGCCGGAGCGCGGTCCGCCGTCGACGCCAAGGCACCGCCCGCCCCGTTCCTCGCCGCCCCACTGACTCCGGTCGCGCGGGAGGTCGTCGCGCTCGACGATCTCGTGGCGTTCCTGGAGCACCCGGTCAAGGGCTTCCTGCGGCAACGGGTCGGACTGTCCCTCTTCGCCGGGGAGGACGATCCGGCCGACGCACTGCCCGTCGAGCTCGGCGGGCTCGCCACCTGGGCCGTGGGCGACCGGTTGCTGCGCGACAGGCTGGCCGGGCACCCGCTGGAGCGGTGCCGCCAGGCGGAGTGGCGCCGCGGCGAGCTGCCGCCGGGGGCCCTGGGCGACGCGTTGCTCCAGCGGGTCTTCGACGACGTCGAGCCACTGGTCGCGGCGGCGGCACCGTTCCGCACGGCCGATGCGGACGACCGCGACGTCGATGTCTCCCTGCGCGAGGGCGGGCGGGTGGTCGGCACGCTCGGGGGGTTGCACGAACGGACGCTGCTGCGCGTCGAGTACTCCCGGCTCGCCCCGAAGCAGCGGGTCCGGGCCTGGGCGCGGTTGCTCGCGCTCACGGCCGCCACGGGCGAGCCCTGGCGGGCGGTCACGCTGGGTCGCGGCGCGGGCCACGGCCTGGCGATGGCCACCGCGGGCCCCGTGGATCCCGCTCGGGCACTGGTGATCCTCGGTGATCTCGTCGCCCTGCTGCAGGAAGGCCTGTGCGAACCGCTCCCGTTGCCCACGGCCACCGGTTTCGGCTACGCCCGCGCGCGCCTCGGCGGTGCGGGCGCCGAGGAGGCGGCCGACGAGGCGGTCAAGAAGTGGACGACGGGCGCCGGCGCCGAACGCCACGACGACGCGTACGTGCGGGTCTGGGGCGCGGCGGCGGACCGCGCGGTCATCACCGGCGCGCCGGGCCCGCCCGGCGGCGAACCCACCCGCTTCGGCACGTTGGCGATGCGCCTGTGGGCCCCGCTGATCGGCGCCGAGGACGTGGTGCGCCGATGACGTCCCCCGATTCCCCGTCCCCCGATCGACCGTCCCCCGATCCACCGTCGTTCGACGTCTGCGGGCCGCTGCCGACGGGCACCACCGTGCTGGAGGCCAGCGCCGGCACGGGCAAGACGTTCACGATCGCCGCGCTCGCCGCCCGCTACGTGGCCGAGGGGCTCGCCACCCTGCCGGAGCTCATGCTCGTGACGTTCGGTCGGGAGGCGACGCAGGAGCTGCGGGAGCGCGTGCGCGAGCGGCTGGTCTCGGCCGAACGCGGGCTCGCCGATCCGCTCGCGGCCAGGGCCGGGACCGACGCCGTTCTCCGGCTGCTCGCTGATGCGCCGCGGGAAGAACTCGGGCGGCGGCGGGCGCGGTTGTCCCGTGCGCTCGCCGGGTTCGACGCGGCGACCATCGCCACGACCCACCAGTTCTGCCAGCAGATGCTCGACGGGCTCGGCGTCGCGGGCGACAGCGACCCGGACGCCACGTTCGTCGAGTCGATCGACGACCTGCTCACGGAGGTGGTCGACGACTTCTACGTGCGCAAGTACGGCGACCGCGCGGCCGGCACCCCGGCGTTCGGCCGCGCGGAGGCGCTCACGCTCGCGCGTCGCGCGGTGCACGACGGGCAGGCGCGGCTGGAACCCGCCGCGGCGCCGCCGGGGAGCACCGCCCACGTCCGGCACCGGTTCGCCGTGGCGGTCCGCGCCGAGGTGACTCGCCGCAAGGGCGCACGGCGGCTCTACACCTACGACGACATGCTCACCCGCCTGGCCGCGGCGCTGGCCGATCCGTCCCGCGGGGCTCCGCAGCGCCTGCGCGACCGCTACCGGGTGGTGCTGGTCGACGAGTTCCAGGACACCGACCCCGTGCAGTGGGACATCCTGCGCCGGTCCTTCCACGGGCATACCACCCTCGTGCTCATCGGCGACCCCAAACAGGCGATCTACGCGTTCCGCGGTGCCGATGTCGTCAGCTACCTGGACGCCACGACGGCCGCCGGTGGCCACGCCACCCTGGCCACCAACTGGCGCACCGACGCCGCGATGCTCCGCGCGCTCGACACGGTCTTCGCGGGCGCGGCACTGGGCGACGCACGGATCACGGTGCGTCCGGTGGGCTCCGCGCATCCCGGCCGACGGTTGACGGGTGCGCCGGTCGACACCCCGCTGCGGCTGCGGGTGGTCTCCCGGGCGGCGCTGCCACGGGCGCCGAAGCGCGACCTCGCCGTCGTCGGCCCGGCCCGGCAGCTGGTGGCCCGCGACGCCGCGACCGACATCGCCGCCCTCCTCGCCGGCCCCGCGCGCGTCGAGGCGCAGCCGGTGCGCCCGGGTGACGTCGCGGTGCTGGTGCGCACCAACGACCAGGGCGCCATGATCCGGGATGCACTCGCCGACGCCGGGGTGCCCGCCGTGCTGTCGGCCACGACCAGCGTGTTCGGTACCCCGGTCGCGCGCGAGTGGCTGCTCCTGCTGGAGGCCTGTGAGCAGCCGAGGCTGTTCAGGCTGCGCGCGGCGGCTCTGAGCTGCTTCCTCGGGCATCCGGTGGACGAGCTGTGCGGTCCGAGGGCGGAACAGCTGCTCGACGAGGTGGGCGTCGCCGTCCGGTCGTGGGCCACGGTGTGGCACGAGCGCGGGATCGCCGCGCTGCTGGAGTCCGTCACCGCCGGGACCGCGCTGCCGCGACGGCTGCTGCACACCGCCGATGGGGAGCGGCGCCTCACCGACCTGCGCCACGTCGCGCAGTCCCTGCACGCGGCGGCAGTGGCCGGGCATCTCGGGCCGGGCACTCTGGTCGACTGGCTGCGGCACCGCATCGACGAGGCCGCCGTCGACGTCGGTGCCGAGCGCAGCCGGCGGCTGGAGTCCGACGCCGCGGCGGTGCAGATCATCACCATCCACCGCAGCAAGGGCCTCGAGTTCCCGATCGTGTACGTGCCCTTCGGCTGGGACCGCAACGTGCGTGACCCGGAGGTCCCGCTCCTGCACGACCCGTCCGGCGTCCGCGTGCTCGACGTCGGTGGCGAGACCGGCGACGGGTGGAAGGAACACTGTGCGCGCCACCGCGCCGAGGAGGCGGGAGAGGATCTGCGACTCCTCTATGTGGCGATGACCCGGGCGAAGTGCCAGGTCGTGACCTGGTGGGTGCCGGCCACCACCACCTCGGCGTCGCCGCTGCACCGGCTGCTGATCGGGCGCCCGGAGCCGGGCCGGGAACCGGCCGAGTCCTGTCGCGTCCCGGCCGACGCTGCGGCTCTGGCGGCGTTGAGCGCCCTGGCCTCGCCCGATCTCGCCGTCGAACAGGTCGCGGCGGCGTCGAGCGGCGGGCCGGCACCGCACGGGCTGGTGACGGGGCCGCGGCCGTCGGCCGACCCGCTGCGGGCCGCCAGGTTCGACCGCGAGCTGGACCGGCAGTGGCGGCGCACGTCCTACACGGCGCTGATCGCGACGGCCGGTCACTACGGATCCGGTGGCCCACCCGGTGTGGGCAGCGAGCCGGAGGAGCGGGGCACCGACGACGAGTCCGACGTCGATGTCGAGACCGCCCCGGCCGCGCCGTCGGCCGACCCGCTGACGCAACCAGGCCTGTCGCCGATCCCGCCCGTCGTGGCATCGCCCACGGCATCGCCCACGGCATCGCCCACAGCATCGCCCACGGCATCGGCCACCGGATCGGCCACCGCATCGCCGATGGCGGAGCTGCCGGTGGGCGCCGGATTCGGCACGCTGGTGCATGCGGTGCTCGAGGTCGTCGACCCCACCACCCCCGACCTGCTCGGCGAACTCGTCACCCGGTGCCGGGAACAGCTGGCCCGCCAGCCCATCGCCGGGCTCGACCCCGCGACGTTGGCCGCCGGCTTGTTGCCGTCGATCCTCACCCCGCTCGGCCCGCTCGCCGGGGGGCTCCGGCTCGCCGACATCTCCCCGCGTGACCGGCTCGCCGAGCTGGACTTCGAGTTCCCCCTCGCCGGCGGCGACGATGCGGGTCGCGGCCCGACCGACGGGGAACCTGCCGGCCGGCAACCGGCCGGCCTCGACGCGCGCGGACCCCGTCCCACCGGCCCCGGTCCCGCCGGCCCCCGCGCGGCGCCCCGGCCCACACTCGGCGACCTCGCGCCGCTGCTGCGCCGCCACCTGCCGGCCGACGACCCGCTGCGGGCGTATCCCGACGTCCTGGCCTCACCGGAGCTGGCCGCGCAGCCGCTGCGGGGCTACCTCACCGGCAGCATCGACGCCGTCCTCCGCCTGCCCGACGGGCGGTTCGTCGTGGTCGACTACAAGACCAACTGGCTCGGGCCGATCGGGCCCGAGGGCCGCGAACCCCTCACCGCGGCCCACTACACCGCTCCGCTGCTGGCCGCGGCGATGATCGCCGCGAACTACCCGTTGCAGGCACTGCTCTACGGGGCCGCGCTGCACCGGTTCCTGCGCTGGCGCCAACCCCGCTACGCACCCGCCCGCCACCTGGGAGGCGTGCTGTACCTGTTCATCCGCGGCATGTGCGGGCCCGACACCCCCACCGTCGGAGGAGTTCCCCGCGGGGTGTTCAGCTGGGCCCCACCACCGGGTCTGGTCGTGGAGCTGTCGGACCTGCTGGATCGGGGCGCGCCGTGACGGCCGACATCGGCGATCCGCGACTCGTGCGATCGGCGACCGGCATGCTGGCCGCGTTCAACACCGCAGGCGTGCTGGACCCCTCCGACGTGCACGTCGCCGTCCGGGTGGGCGGGCTCGGCGGCGAACGGCGCGAGGAGGTCCTGCTGGCCGTGGCGCTCGCGGTGCGGGCGGTGCGACTGGGTGCGGTCTGCGTCGACCTCGCGGCAGTGAGCCGCACGGTGCTGGGCGAGGGTGACGAGCTGCTCGACGTGTCCGCCCTGCCCTGGCCGGAGCCGCGGTCGTGGCTCGCGGCCTGCGGGGTGGGGCCGCTGGTCGCCGACGGCGCGCAGGCGCCGGGTGGGCGGCCGTTGAGGCTGGTGGACGGGCTGCTGTACCCGGAGCGCTACTGGGGTGAGGAGGAACTGGTCCGGCGCTCGTTGCGGGACCGCGCCGCGGCGGCGCCCCCGCAGGTCGACCTCCCGCGACTGCGGGCGGGCCTGGACGAGCACTTCGGTGCGCCGGGCTCGGAACGGCAGCGGCTCGCCGCTGCGGTCGGCGCGCTTCGGCGCGTGACGGTGCTGGCGGGTGGGCCGGGCACGGGCAAGACCACCACCGTCGCCCGACTCCTCGCGCTGCTGCACGACCAGCCCGGGCCCCCGCCGCGGATCGCGCTGACCGCGCCCACGGGCAAAGCCGCTGCACGGTTGCAGGAAGCGGTCACCACGGAGCTGCCCGCGGACCTACGCACTCGGGTGGCCGAGGCGTCCACGCTGCACCGGCTGCTGGGTGCCCGCCCGGGCACCGGCCGCTTCCGCTACGACCGCACGCAGCGGCTCCCGTTCGACGTGGTCGTGGTCGACGAGACCTCGATGGTGTCGCTCACGATGATGGCCCGACTGCTCGACGCCGTCCGGCCGCAGGCGCGGCTGGTGCTGGTGGGCGATCCCGACCAGCTCGCGTCGGTCGAGGCGGGGGCGGTGCTCGGCGACCTCGCCCGCGCGGGCGGTCACCCGGAGGAAGCCCTCGACTCCGCGCTGCGCGCTCTGGACCTGCCGCCCGGGGTCGTGCACGGAGTGGTGACGCTCGACCACGTGTGGCGCTTCGGGGGCACGATCGCCGAGTTCGCCCGGGCCGTTCAGGCCGGGGACGCCGACACCGCGATCTCGCTGCTCCGCCGGGGGTCCCCTGACCTCGCCCTGGTCGACCCCGCGTCATCGGATGCGGTGCGCGGCGACGTGGTCGAGGCCGGAAGGGTGCTCGCCGTCGCCGCCCGCAACGGCGACGTCGACGGCGCCCTGGCCGCGCTGGAGAGCCATCGGGTCCTCTGCGGACACCGTCGTGGCCCGTACGGCGTCGCCACCTGGACCGCGGGGATCGAGCGCTGGCTGGCGGCGGACGCACCACCGTCGGCGGGCCCCTGGTACCCCGGGCGGCCGGTGCTGGTCACGGCCAACGACTACGACACCGGCCTGTTCAACGGCGACACGGGCGTGGTCGTGTCCCGGCCGGAGGGCCCGCGCGTGGCGTTCGCGCGCGGCGGCTCGCCCACGCTGTACCCACCGTCGCGACTGTCCGATGTGGTCACGGTGCATGCCATGACCGTCCACCGTGGACAGGGCAGCCAGTTCCGTCGGGTCACCGTCGCGCTGCCGCCCGTGGAGTCGCCGTTGCTCACCCGGGAGCTGCTCTACACGGCCGTCACCCGGGCGCGGGAGTTCGTACGGATCGTCGGCACCGAGGCCGCGGTCCGCGCCGCCGTCGAACGCCCGGTGACCCGGGCCAGCGGCCTGCGCCACCGCCTGGGCGTCAAGCGGGGAGAGGACGAGGCGACATCGTGATCCGCAGGGCCGCGTCAGGCGGCGGCGACACGGAGTGCGCGGTAGAGGAGGGCGGGCTCGCCGAGCCTGCGCCGGAGGGCCCGCTCCAACCCGGCGATCGGGTAGAGGTTCTGGGGTGCCCGCGAGTCCTTGTACTCGGTGGACGCGAAGCGCACGAGCGTGACCTGGCTCAGGGCCGCCAGGCAGATGGCGGCGTCCGGGGTGAGGTCCGCGCTGCACTCGACCCGTACCACCCCGGCCCACGGGGCACCGGGCGTGCACGGCAGCCGCAGGTACCAGGTGTGCCGCTTCCACGAGCTGCCGAGCCGGAACACGGGAGTGCGCTGCCCCGGCCGCAGGGCCGCCACGACCCCACCGAGCTGCGGTGGGAGGTAGTCGCTGCGGTGGCTCTTCACGAAGCCGATCGCCCGCGGCAGGTGCTGCCGTCCGCGCAGCGGCCCGTCCACCACGAGCAGGTCGTCCTCACCGCCATGGTCGGCTCGCGCCGCGCCGGCGGCGATCAGTTCCGTGTCGCCGAGGTCGCGTTGCAGGGCCAGGGACAACACCTGCATCGGGGCGACGTCCGGGACGGCTGCGGTGGGGGTGGCACGGTACGTCCCGGCCGCGGTGACGACGTCGGTGCTGTCCGCGGCCGTGGTGAACAGTCCGCGGCGGACGTGAGCGGTGAGCAGGTGCGCGCGCTGGTTGCGGCAGCAGCACACCACCCCGGCGGCGTAGGAGGCGCACAGCGCGGGTGAGGCGGCGCCGTCGGGCTCCGCCACCCATACCTGTGCGTCGACGCGCCGCACACCGTCGACGAACAGCACGGCGTCCGGTGCCGCCACTCCGGGGGCGGGGTCGATCGGTGCCCACCGGTCGGCCGGCACCTCGAGGTCGACCTCGAGCTGTGCCGTCGACTCCCCCAGTGCGGTGTCGAGGCTCGTGCCGTAGGTGGGATCCCAGGGATCGACGCTGAACCTCATGTCCGCACCGTCACGCCGACTCCCGGACCACGGACGACGTGCGCTGGTCCCGGCTCACCGCGAACCGCACCGGCACCCGCTGCGCCAGCGCCGGTACGTGGGTGACGACCCCGACCATCCGGTCGCCACGGGTGGCGAGGTGCTCCAGCGTGCCCGCGACGACCTCCAGGTTGGCCTCGTCGAGGGTGCCGAAACCCTCGTCGAGGAAGATCGACTCGAGTCGCGCGGCGCCGCGGGCGGCGAGGCCCGACATCTGCGCCGACAGCGCCAGCGCCAGCGCCAGGCTGGCCTGGAAGGTCTCCCCGCCGGAGAGGGTCTTGACGGGGCGGCGTGCGTCGGCGTCGGCGTGGTCGACCACCAGGAACTCGCCACCGGCGTGGGTCAGTTCGAACTGCCCGCCCGACAGCTCCGCGAGACTCCGGGACGCGTCGGCGACGAGCGCGTCCAGGGCCGAGGCCACCAACCAGCGCGGGAAGCCGTCGGAGCGCAACAGGGCGCCGAGCAGCTTCGCGACCTGGTGCACGGACTCGGACTCGTCCCTGTCGGCGGCCATCGCGGACGCGGCGGCGCGGCGCTCGACGACGCGCTCCCGCGCGCCGCGCGCCCGCTCCAGCGTCGCCGCGACGGCGGGCAGCGCCGCGGCGGCCGACACGCCGAGCAGGGCGCCGGGCGTCCCACGTGGCAATGCGGTGGTGTCCGGCGAGGCGGTCCTGCCCGGAGCAGTCCGACCATCGGCATTCTCGTCGGCGGCCTGCACCACGCCGACCTGCACGTCGACCTGGGCCACGTCGACCTGGGCCACGTCGACCTGCACCACGTCGACCTGGGCCACGTCGACCGTGTGAGCGGCGAGGTCCTCGGCGAGGCCTCGCTCGATGTCGTCACGGGCGAGCCGAGCCTGTGTGAGCACGCCCTGCGCGGCGGTGATCCGTGCGTCACGCAGATGTGTCTCGCGGACCGCCCACTCGGTGAGCGCGGTGCCTGCCGCGAGCAGGTCCTGGCCGGCGACGGTCGGCGCCGCGAGCCCGACGAGGGGGTCGCGGGCCGCTCGCAACCCGTCCCACGCCGACGTGACCTCGCGGCCGATCTCGCCCGCCGCCTGTTCGGCGGACCGCACGGCCGCGCGGGCCGCGCGCAGCTCGCCGTCGGCCACCCGGGCGGCGTGCTCCAGCGCGGTGAGTCGTTCGAGTTCGGCGGCGGCCACCGTGTCGGCCGGGGCCTCGGCCAGCGCCGAGCGCAGCTCCGACGAGCGCCGCTCGATGCCCGCGACCGCTCCGCGCGTCTCCTGCTCGGCCCGGGCCGCCGCGGTCTCGTCGCGACGCCGGGCGTGGGCCGCCGACTCGGCCGACTGCAACGCGGCCGCGACGCGGTCGCGCTCCTGCTCGGCGACGGCCGTGGCGGCACGGGCCTGGTGGAGGGCGGTGTCGCGAGCCGTGGCCTGCACGCGGGCCCAGCCGACCAGCGCGGACCAGCCCGCGAGGACGTCACCGCTGTGCGCCTGCTCGTCGATCGCGGGCGCACCGAGCGGGACCAGCGGGTCGCGCGCCGCCCGCAGGGCCGCCGCGGCGGCGGCCGCCTCTCCGCCGATCGCCTCGACAGCCGCTGCGGCCGCCTCCCGGTGACGCCGGGCGGCGCGCACCGCGGCGTCGGCCTCCCCGGCGCGCACCGTGAGAAGGTCCAGTGCGTCGAGTGCCGCGTCGACTGCCGCAGCGGTGGGGGCCCCCGCGGAACCCCCGTCGCCGAGCCGGCGGTCAGGGTGCCGCCCGGCTCCGTCCGCCGATGTCCCCCCCGCGTCACGATCACCCACCGGAGCCACAGCAGCCGGCTCACCGGGCACGGGCACGCCCGGAACCTCCACCTCCGCGAGGGCGGACCGCAGCGCGGTGATCACCCCGTCGAGCCGTTCGATCTCGCTCGCGGCTCGTGCGTGCGCCGCTTCGGCAGCGGACTCCTGCCGCCGGGCCTGCTCGTGCTCCGCCTCGGCCCGGGCGACGAGGCGCTCACCGCCCGCGACATCGGCACCCGGGAGCGGCGCCGGCAGCGTGGTGACGGCCTGCGCGCACACCGGGCACGGATCCCCGGGGACCAGCGAGGGCCGCAGCGTCGCCGCGAGGTTCGCGCGCTGCATCTCCGATCGCCGCTCCCGGGCGTGGTCGAGCCGGTGGCGATGGCGCACCACCGCTGCGGCGGCGGCATCGAGATCCCACTGCGCGGACTCCGACACCTCGACGGCGACAGGTCGCGCGCCCAGCGCCACGGCGAGGTCACGGTGATCACGGCGGGCCTGTTCCAGCGGGCTCCGGGCCGGGGCGGCGGCGAGTGTGTCGCGAGCCGACGCGTCCCGTGTCTCCGCAGCGGACAGCGCTGCTGCGGTGTCCTCCAGGGTGGAGACGGCCGACGACCGGCGGCGGTCGAGCACGGCGAGCCCGGCGGGCGTCGTCACCGTTCGCAGGCGGTCGCGCTCACCGATGATCCGGTGCTCGGCGTCGCGGGTTGCGGTGAGCGCCGCGGCGGCTGCGGCGCCCTCCGTGCGGACGGCGTCCAGGGCGCCGGCCACATCGGCGGCGTCCCGCGCGGCAGCACCCTCGGCGGCGACGGCCTTCGCGTGACGGTCGCGTGCGCCCGGCAGCTCGGCCGTGAGGGCGCCGAGCTCCGCGTGGTGGCGGCGCGCCTGCTCCAGCGGCCCCCGGGCGGGCGCGGCGGCCAACCGGTCGCGGGCGGTGGCGTCGGTGTTCTCGGCGGCCTCGGCCCGCAGGCGAGCCGCGTCCTGCGTCGCGGTGGTGCAACGCTGCCGCGCGTCGAGATCGCGCAGGCCGTCGGGGACCGAGAGCGCGCCGAGCAGAGCCTGCTCGGCCCGCAGGTCGGCGAGTTGCGCCGCCACCTCGTCCATCGTCGCGGACAGGGACGCCAGTCGGGGGGCCGCCGCCGTCACCCGTGTGCGCAGCGCCACCAGCTCGGTGACCCGCGCCGCGGCCACCTGCTCCGCCTCCGGTGTGGCATCGGCGTAGGCGATGAGCTGTTCGGCGAGCACGTCGACGCGCTGGCGTGCCGCCGCGGCCTCGGTGTTGGCGTCGCGCGCGATCTGGTCGTAGACGCCGAGACCGAGGATGCGGACCAGCTTCTCCTGGCGCTTGCGCGGCTCGGTGTGCAGGAACTCGGCGAACTCACCCTGCGGGAGCACCACACAGGTGCAGAAGTCGCCGAAGGGGAGCCCGAGAAGCTCCTCGACGGCCTTCGTGACCGCCCCGGCGCCGTCGGCGAGCGGATCGGTCTCCTCGTCCACGCTGCCGGTGCCCTCGGCCGAGCGCAGCCGTTCGAGCCGAGCGCTGCGCACCGACACGGCCCCCGACGTGGCCCGGCGCAGCTCGCGGGCGACGACGAACCGCGCGCCACCCACGTCGAACACGAGGCGGACCGTGCCTCGCCCGACAGTCGGCGCGAGGGCGAGGGCGACCGTCCGCCGGTCGTCCCAGCGTGGCACCGACCCGTAGAGCGCGAACGTCAGCGCGTCGATCACTGTGGACTTGCCCGATCCCGTCGGCCCGACCAGCGCGAAGTACTCGGCGTCGCGGAAGTCGACCGTGGTGGGTTCACGGAAGGAGGCGAAGCCGGCCATCTCCAGCAGGACCGGGCGCATCAGCCGATCCTGTCGTGCAGGCGCCGGAACATCGCCTCGACGCGGGGATCGTCAACGGCCTTCGTTCGGAGGTACTCCCCGAACAGCTCCGCGGGACTGCGTTCGACGCCCCCGCCCGACGGCCGCGACTCCGTGACGGACGCGGCGAACTCCGGATCGATGCGCACCTCGAGCGCGTTCGGCAGCAACGCCGTCACCTCCTCCCGCAGCCCGGCCCGCGCGGGCTCGCGGACCCAGATCCTCAGGTAGTCGTCGCCGACGCTAGCGGCGAGCACCGACAGTTCCGCGACGGTGCCGCGGACAGTCCGCAGCCGACGCCCCGACGTGATCGGGATGTCGGTGACCGAGGCGGGCGTCGCGGGCGAGGCCTCGACCAGGCAGACGACGGGCTCGTTCTCCTGCTCCCCGAAGTCGACGGCCAGCGGCGCACCGCAGTAGTGCACCGGGCACGGGGCGTCCATCCGCTGGCGGCGATGCAGGTGGCCGAGTGCCACGTAGTGGGTCTCGATCGGGAAGATCGACGCGGGCACGGCGTACTCGAAGATCGACTGAGCCGTCCGTTCGCCGCCACCCATCCTCCCGTTCAACACCGTCAGATGGGCCATGACGAGGTTGACCGCGTCGTCGCGGAACCCGGCCGTCAGGGACGCCAGGATGTCGCGCAGCTGCTGGTCGTAGGCACTGGTGTTGTCGGAAGCGGTGTTGGTCACCAGCTCGGCGGCCCGCACGGCGTAGCGCTGAGACAGGAACGGCAGCACCGCCACCGTCACCGCCTCGCCCGTCGACCGGGCCTCGAACGACACCACCCCGCCGTTCTCGGCCGTCCGCATGGCCCCAGCCAGCGTGATCCCGGCCTCGCCCGCGAGCGGGCGGTACGCGTCGAGCGTCGGCGCGTGGTCGTGGTTGCCCGCGATCGCGATCACCTGCGCCCCGGTGCCGGCCAGCCCCATCAGGGTGCGGATCACCAGTTTCTGCGCGTCCGCCGAAGGCGCCGCCGTGTCGTAGAGATCACCCGCGACGAGCACCGCGTCGACCTGCTGGGAGCGGGCGACTCCGACGATCTCGCGGAGCACCTGCTCCTGCTCGTCGAGGCGGCTGCGGCCCTTGAGCGTCTTGCCGACGTGCCAGTCGGAGGTGTGCAGGAAGCGCATGGGTAGACCATCCCAGGCGCCGCCCCCCGCCCACTCTCCCGCCCACAGCAGCGAGCCCGGCGCGAACGGCACTCTCGGGCGAACCTATCGCTCGAGAGTGCGTTCGCGCGGCGTGCTCCGCCGGTCACGCGGCGGCCTGTCCCGCCGGTCGTCGGCTCAGAAGGGGGCGTCGTCGTCCTCGGACACGGCGGGGAGGCGGGCGAAGGGGTCGCGGGGGGCGGCGCCGTTGCGGGCCGGCACCTCGCCCGCGGACTCCGCCAGCCGGGTCGCCCAGGCCGGGAACGGGAACTCGACGGCGAGCGGCACCGGGATCTCGGGCTGCGAGACGAACATCGTGCCCGGCTTGGCCAGCACCGCGCGGGCCCGCTGTGACGGCGGGAGGAAGCCGTACTCGGGACGTCCGGCCTCGGCGGGATCGAGCCGCCCGACCACCTTGATCGAGGAGTTGGAGACGATGCGACGCTCCACCTCGCTGGCGGTCTGCTGCGCGCCGATGAGGATGATGCCCAGCGAGCGGCCGCGCTCGGCGATGTCGAGCAGCACGTCCTTGATCGGCGAGGAGCCCTCGCGCGGCGCGTACTTGTTGAGTTCGTCGATCATCGTGAACAGCAGCCCGCCGGCGCCGGCGGCCTCCTTGCGGGCGGTCTCCGCGGCCAGGACCACCCCGACGACGAACCGCTGCGCGCGCTCGGGCAGGTTGTGCAGGTCGACGACCGTGACCTGCTGGTTCTCCGTCGACACGCGCCGCCGGAGTGAATCGGAGAGGTCACCGCGGACGATCGTGCGCAGCGGCTTGAGGCTGGAGCGCAGTCGGCGCAGGAAGGCGTTGATGGTGCCCGTGCCGGTGACCGGGCCGGCCCAGTCGCGGCGGGCGTCCTCGTCGCCCAGCCGCTCGCTCACGAACTCGACCAGCGCGTCGTAGGTGCGCAGCACCTGTCCTTCGACCGAGATCGCGCCGTCGCCGACGGGCGTGGCCTCGCGGCGCAGCCGGGCCGCGACCTGGTGGATCACCATCGTGTACTGGTTGCGCTCGTCCTCGGCGTCGGCGAAGACGAAGGGCAGCAGTTCCTGGGAGCAGAACTCCGCGAGGGTCCACCAGAACGCGGCCACCCCGGACGTCCGTCCCGTGACGTGCGGGCGCCCGGACGGGTCGTCGGGCGTCGGGGGCGCGAAGAACCCGGCCGAGGAGAACGGCGCCGCGGGCAGCCCGAGCCGGTCGTATGCAGCGCGACGGCCGGGATCGAGCTTGGTGTTGGGGTGGTCGAGGAACAGCAGGTCCTCGCCCTTGACGCTGAACACCAGCGCCTTCGCGTTCACCGACCGCCGCCCCAACACCCCACTGCGGAAGATCGAGTAGAGCAGGAACAGCGCGAAACTGGTCTTCGTCGCCACCCCGGAGATCCCGCTGATCGACACGTGCCCGCCCCGCGTGCCGTCGAGGAACTCCAGGTTGACGTAGATGGGTTCGCCGTCGCGCCCGAGCCCGACAGGCACCTTGAGATCCATCTGGTCGAAGTACAGCGCCTGGGCGCGCTCGTCGCCGGTGGCGCGGCGCACCGGCGTGCCGGGCGTCGGCGGGACGTAGACCTCGGGCTCGACGCGCGTGGTCGTGACCTCGGCGATCTCCTGCACCTGCGCGGGCAGTACGCCGTCGGCGATGAGGAAGACGTCGGATCCGAAGGTGGCGCCCTCGTGCCGCGCCCGCACCTCCGTCACCACACCTGAGGTCATCACCGGACCACGACCCGGCACGGGCCGCACGGTGACCACGACGTCGTCGAGTTGCAGGTAGGCGTCGGGGGCGAGCGCGACGGCGAACTTCAACGGCGTCGAGTCCTCGGTGCCGACCACCAGGCCGACGGGGGTCTGATCGGCCACCCGGAGAGGCTAGCCGGGCTCGACGACGGCGCGGCCCCGGCCCGGCTCCACCACCGGATGAACCCGTTCGGGCGGATCGACAGCCCTCTGGTGGACGCATTTCGTCGGTGGGTGGTGGTTGGCTGTGCGCCGTCCCACTCCACCGTCCCACTCCACCGTTGCAGGAGGCGCGAGAACCATGACCGTTCGCACCGAACCCTGGCCCGCCGGCACGCCGTGCTGGGTCGACATCTCCGTTCCCGACCTCCCGGCCGCCACGGCGTTCTACTCCGCCGTCCTCGGCTGGGAGTTCACCAACGCCGGTGAGGAGTACGGCAATTACCACATGGCCCGGACGGGCGGCCACGCCGCCGCCGGCATGGGCCCGATCATGCAGGAGGGCCAGCCGACGGTCTGGACGGTCTACGTCGCCAGCGACGATGCCGACGCCACCGCGAAGCTCGTCACCGAGCACGGCGGAAACCTGATGTTCGACCCGATGGACGTCCCGGGCAACGGCCGCATGTGCGTCGCCCTCGACCCCGACGGCGGCGCCTTCGGCATCTGGCAGGCCGACGGGATGATCGGTGCCGAGATCGTCAACGAACCGGGCTCGCTGACCTGGACCGACGCCCGGCTCACCGACGTCGATGCCGGCAAGGCCTTCTACTCCGCGGTGTTCGGCTACACCTACGAGCCGGTTCCGGGAGCGCCGGGCGACTACGGGACGATCCAGCTCAACGGCCGGACCGTCGGCGGTATGGGCGGGATGATGGGTGCGCCCCAGGGCACCCCGGCCCACTGGGTGCCCTACTTCTCGGTGGCCGACGTCGATGCCGCTGTCGCCGCGGCGGGTCAGGGTGGCGGCAGGGTGCTCATGCCCGCCGAGGACACGCCGTTCGGCCGGATGGGCATCGTCACCGATCCGTTCGGTGCCTCGTTCGCCGTGCACCAGGCGCCGGAGGCGCAGTAACGGCCGGGCCGCCGGGCTCGGCACGCCCGGTCACGTTGACGACGTCCGTGCCGTGATCGGCGCACCCGGCCCTACCGACGTGGGGAGGTCACGACCTCTGCCGTCCGGGCCGTCACGGCCGGAGAGGTCAGCGCGAGGGGCGTGAGCTGCGAATGATCTCGGCGACGACGCCGCGCGTGAAGGGGGCCCCGCCGGGCGTCGTCCGCAGGATCGGGCCGGCGACGGCGTCGAGTTCCAACGTGGCCCCGGCCAGCGCGTCCTTGAGCATGGAGGACCGCATCGCGGTGGGGAGGCTGCGCAACCGCTCCGCGACCGCTGTCGGATCGACCGTGGCCTCGTCGGCCGCAGCGGCGGCCACGGACTCCTCGACCAGCGCGTCGAGCAGCTCGGGCCGGGCCTCCCGAGCCGGACCGAGCGCATCCCGTGCCGCCGTCGTGAGCAGCGCGAACGGGGCGAGGAAGGTCAGCTTGCGCCACAGCAGGGTGGCCTCGTCGGGGGCGGAGGAGTCGACGTCGAGGCCCGCGCCGCGGAGCAGGGTCGCCGGATCGACGACCACCTCCCGGTGTCCCGCGGAGATCGCGTAGTCGGCGAACGGCGACACGTGCTCGATCACGCCGGGCTCGACCCGCGTCGCCTCGACCGACACCGTCATCGGGACGACGGCGGTGTGGGGGAACATCGCGCGCAGCAGCGGGACGTGGTCGACCCCGTTGAGCAGCGGCACGACCGCCGCACCGTGCAGCAGCGTCGCCGGGACCCGGGTCAGGGCGGGGAGCAGGTCGGGCGCCTTGACCGCGACGAACAGGACGTCGGCGGGCACGGTGAGCCACGGCCGGGCGGGGATCCGGGCGTGCAGATCGCCGTACCGCGTGCTGCGCAGGGCCAACCCGTCGATGTTGATCGCGGTGCCGGTGCTGTCGGACGCCAGCAGCGTCACGTCGTGGTCGGCCTCCGCGAGCAACACGGCGAGCATGCCACCGACCGCGCCCGCCCCCAGAATCGCGATCCTGTCCGCCACAACCACTCCTTCGCGGGGTGCCGTCGTCGTGCCGGACCTTACCGAGCTGACGTCGAGCACGGGTTCCCACGTATCGTGGCACCGAGCCCGCCGCATTCATCAGCCCGAATGATGGCCCGATGACCCACGAGCGTCGACCCGCCGGGAATCCTTCGCACGGCGGACGGCCCGGATAACGATTCGGGGTCTCCCCGTGCGGGCCACACCGGCTGTCGGGATGATGCCCGTCAACCCACCGAAAGGATGCGCAATGCTCGCGATTGCCGCTGCAGTGCTGTTCGGCCTTGCCCTGATCTTCCAGCTCGCCGGTTTCGCCCTCGACATCATTTCCAGCCAGGTGCTCATCATCGCCGGTCTGCTCTGCGTCTCACTGCACCTCGCCGGCGTGGGTACGACGATGCGGAGGCGCTCGCGGCGCTGAGCTGATGATCGGTGAGTCACCACCGACGTTCCCGCTCCGCCGACCGACACAGGGGTCGCTCACCGCCCGACCTTGATCAGTCGTCTAGTCTGATGCTGCGGCCCGACGGGCACCGAGCGTGAGTTCGTCGCTGACCCCACCCGGGGAGATGGGCACCGGGGCCGACATCCGCACCGCCGCGGAGAAGGCGATGTGCCAGGTCGAGGTGGTGCGACTCGCGGGCCAGTTCCGGTGCGGTGGCGCGTAGGTCTACGACCAGTGGGTCCTGCGCCTGCTGGGACTCAGGATGCTCGACCCCGTCGCGTGGTCGACGATGACGAGTCAGACCGACGAGACCTACGAGGTGGCCGCGTTCCCCTCGCCCGAGGCACTGGAGTCATGGTTGCTCCACCGCCGCCCCGACTCGGGCGACACGGCGCGGATCGCGGCGGGCTACTGCTGGCAGTGGACCGACCCGGTGGTCGTGGACGGCGCCAAGACCCTCGTCGACGACGACGTCATCGGTGACTGGCGCCGGCCGTGGAACGCGAAGCCGGTTCCCGGTGTGCCCGCGTCGCACTTCTGGGCGAGCGACACCCGCGGATTCGGGCAGGTGGGGTGCATCTACACCGCCCAGGGGTTCGAGTACGACTGGTCCGGGGTGATCTTCGGCGACGACTTCGTGCGCCGGGACGGGAGGTGGGTGGCACGCCGGGACCCAATGGCACTTCCTTAGAGGGCATCTCGAAACTCGATCTTCGGACTCGAGTTGATCACGGCATCGGGGACGGTGGGCGCGTCTGGGCTGGTCATGAGTGAACTCCTGGTAGAGCGGTCGGTTGTCTACACCAGCCGATCTACCAGGAGTTCGTGTGCCATCCTCGCCTGTCTGCCCGTGTCTGTCACGCCCGGTCCACGATCGGACCCCGGCCCCGCCGTGCCCGGTGTATCCGTCCTCATCGATCACCGACGCCCAGTAGGCAGTGCTCGAGCCGCTGCCGCCGCCGGGCAACACCGGCGGCCGGGGTGGGCGCCCTGAGAAACACCTCCGCCGACGGGTCCTGGACGCGATCTTCTACCTGGTCCGCGGCGGTATCGCCTGGGCGGCGATGCCCTACGGGTTCCCGCCGCACCAGACCGTCTACGGAATCTTCGGACGCTGGGCCCGGGCTCAGGCCTGGCAGCACATCCACGACGCCCTACGCGATCTCCTACGCGTCCACGAAGGCCGCGACCCGCTACCCACCGCAGCGATCATCGACTCGCAGTCGGTGCGCGCCGCGGACACCGTGCCTGGACCGTTCCCGCGGTTACGACGCCAGGAATCATGCCGGGCGACCGGTTGTGCCGGGTTCGGTGCTTCCGATGGGTGTCGCA
>Ga0209591_10002795_pt1 | contig 20683 bp, 21 predicted proteins | sample MAT01_FD_187207 | JGI IMG/M metagenome (GOLD analysis project Ga0209591, IMG submission 187207) | Freshwater microbial communities from Lake Fryxell liftoff mats and glacier meltwater in Antarctica - MAT-01 (SPAdes) (version 2) | ecosystem: Environmental > Aquatic > Freshwater > Ice > Liftoff... | reverse complement strand
GATTAATCTAGGCCTGCGGCCGCTCGATCCGGGGGATAGAAGATAGAGGCGAGAACGAATTATTGGCTGGCCTGAGCTTTTCATCTTCGGCGAGCCGCCATGCAGGGTGTCGACGCTGAGCGGATCCGGGGAGAGCCGCGTCCAGAGGACGACGCCCAGCGTGAAAGGATCCTTCGCAAAACGCGGCGCGGCCAACAGCGGACCGCGCACGGCCGCGCGCGATGGGCTTGGACCCCAATGTACCGGAGGCCGATGAATGCTTGATAAACTGTGGCCCATGATGCGCCTCACACTTCTCTCCCTCGCCACCCTCGCTTACGCGACGCTCGCCTATACAGCCGAGCCGCAAACCAAGGAAGCCATTACCGCCCACGAAAAAGAGTGGGCCGCCGCCACCATGAAGGCCGACGCCGGCCCGCTAAACAAGCTGCTCGCCGAAGATTTGAACTACATCCACTCCACGGGCATGATCGACTCGAAGAAGATGTTCATCGACAAACTGCTCAGCGGCGAGCAAAAGTACACGAAGCTGCAACACGAAGGAATGGAAATCCGCTTCTACGGGCCCACGTCGATTGTGACGACCACGGCGCAGGTGGAGTCCACCACCAAGGGCGTCAAAAATGCGCCCGGCCGGCTGCGCTTTATCCACGTCTGGTATTACTCGAAGGGTGCCTGGCAAATGGTAGCGCACCAATCTTTGCGCATTCCGTAAAGCCGAAAGCCCGCGTTGCGGCATCTTAAGATTGAGGACAAGGAGTTCGCCATGATCATTGGGGTGCCGAAGGAAATTAAGGATCACGAGTCGCGCGTCGGCCTGGTGCCCGCGGGCGTCACCACGCTGCGCGAGCATGGCCACGAGGTGATCGTCGAGACCGGCGCCGGTCGCCAGAGCTCGATTCAGGATGTGGAATACGAAGAGGCGGGCGCGCGCGTACTCAACTCCGCCAGCGAAGTGTGGGCCAAGGCCGACATGATCGTGAAGGTGAAGGAGCCGCAGCCAAGCGAATATCAGTACTTCCGCCCCGAACTGCTGCTGTTCACCTATCTGCACTTGGCGCCGCTGCGGGAACTAACCGACAAACTGGTAGAAGCGAAGGTGACCGCCGTCGCCTACGAGACCATCCGTGAGCGCGATGGTTCCCTACCCTTGCTCACTCCGATGAGCGAGATCGCCGGTCGCATGTCCGTACAGGTGGGCGCGCAGTATCTCGAAAAGCCGATGGGCGGCCGCGGCATTCTGCTGGGCGGCATTCCCGGCGTGCAAGCGGGCACCGTGGTGATCATCGGCGGCGGCACCGTGGGCCACAACGCGGCCAAGATTGCCGTGGGCCTGGGCGCGCACGTCATTCTGATCGACAAGAACCTCAATCGTCTGCGCGAACTCGACGACATCTACAACGGCCAAATCGTCACGCTCGCCTCAAACACGCACACGGTGCGCGAAAGCCTGCGCTTGGCGGACCTGGTCATCGGTGCCGTCCTGGTGCCCGGCGCTTCCGCGCCCAAGGTGGTGCGCCGCGAGATGATCAAGCTGATGCGGCCAGGCTCAGTGGTGGTGGATGTCGCCATCGACCAGGGCGGCTGCATCGAAACCGCGCACGCCACCACGCACTCCGACCCGGTCTACTACGTCGACGACGTGCTGCACTATTGCGTCTCCAACATGCCCGCCGCCGTGCCCCATACCTCCACTTACGGCCTCACCAACGCCACCTTCCCGTATCTGTTTAAGATCGCCGACCGCGGATTGGTGGAGGCCTGCCAAGCGTCGCCGGCCATTGCTGAAGGCGTGAATACCTATCAGGGTCATGTGGTCTACCCGGCGGTAGGCGAGAGCCAGAATCGCGAATGGAAGGCCGTGGCGTCTCTTTTCTAGCCTGTTGTGCGGAAAGGGTTTGCCATCCCCCCCCGAATGCAAGTAGCCTAGTGATGAATTATTCATGCGGCGTCGTGCCCTCACTTTCGATCCGGTCGCCCACCGCTTTGCCCGCCTTGGGGTCACCCGCCTCTAGATGCTCGTCGACTTCACCCTGATCGAACGGGCTACCAAGGGCGAAGATGCCGCCTTCAACGAGATCGTACGGGCTTACCGGCGGAGGATCCTCGGCACCATCGGCCGCCTGATCGGTCGTCCGGAAGATGTGGAAGACGTGGGCCAAGTGGTCTTTTTGCGGCTCTATGAGTCGCTCGAGCAGTTACGCACGGCCGAAATGTTCGAGCCCTGGCTCTACCGGCTGACCGTGAACGCCTCCTACGATTATCTGCGCCGCAAGCGCCGCCGGCCGGAATCGCGCATGGCGGACCTGTCGGAGGAGCAAGTGATTTTGGCCGACGCCAGCGCCTCAATGGACCGTGGTACGGAGGACGCCCGCAAAGCCGCCACGCGTGAACTCGTGGAATCGCTGCTCGCCTCGGTTTCCGAAGAGGACCGTATCTTGTTGACTTTAAAAGAGGTTGAGGGCTTGTCGATTCGCGAGCTCGAGAAAATCTACGACGCGAAGGAAAATGCCATCAAAGTGCGCCTGTTTCGGGCCCGGCAGCGGGTGCTCAAGGCCTTTGAACGGCAAAAGGGCGGGCGGTCCGTCCCGGAAACAGAGTAACCTTGCCTCGGCAGGAGACGTTATCATATGGAGAGTACAGCTTGATGGACGAAGATCTAAAATCTCCCGAACTCGATCGACTTTTCGCCGCCTACCGGGCAGCGAGCCCAGATATGGACGGCGGCCCGGACTTTATGCCGGGCCTCTGGAAGCGGATCGACGCCCGGCGCGCCTTCACCCGGCGCTTCCGGCTGTGGACCCATGGTATGCTTACCGCCGCCTTGGCTTGCTGCCTGGCGATGGGTGCCTTCCTGTTCACGCAGAACGCTCCCTACTCGGACTACCTCGAGGTGTTGGAGGCCGATAACCACGTCGACACCGAAGGCGGTGCATTCCTGCCCGCCAGCTTCGACACGGCCAAGCCGAACCCTTCCAATTCCGAGCCCTGGATTGTGGTTGAGGACGAATAACTTGAAACGCTCGAATTGGGTAATCGCCCTCTATGTGGTGCTGATCTTTGCTTCTGGCGTCGCGGCCGGCGTGCTGGGTCAGCGCTTGATGGCCTCGAACGTCGTCAGCGCCGCCACTTCGCCACGCACGCCCGAACAATGGCGCGCCAAATACGTCGCCGAGATGAACCAACGCTTGACGCTGGACGCCGCCCAATTGACCAAGGTGAACCAGATTATGGACGTCACCCGTGCGCGCTATAACGAAGTGCGCGAGCGCAACCGCCCGGAGATGAAGCGCGTTCACGACGAGCAGATCGAGTCGATCCGCGGCGTACTCAGCGACACCCAGAAGAACGGCTACGCCCAGTTTCTTCTCGAAAAAGAAGCCGAAAAGAAAGCCCGCGCCTCAGAATCGCGCTAAGCGCAGAAACTCAATCGGCAGTTCGCTGCGGCCGTCCATCGCCAAATCCACCAGGGCTTCGCCAATCACCGGCGCGAACTTAAAGCCATGCCCGGAAAATCCACAGCCGAATACGACTTGCCCATGTTGCGGATGGCGGTCCACGATAAAGTCAGTATCTGGCGTCATCGCATAGAGGCAGCTTTCCGCCCACAATAACTTCGCCGCCGACCCCGGCAATAGTAACTCCATCGCCGCGCGAAACTCCTCGATTTGCTCCGCACTTACTTCGCGATCCACCGTGTCCGGATCGCACGCGGTCGACGCCCGGTGCAAGCCGAACTTCACGCCCGCTCCGGCGCGATAGGGCACGCCGTAGTAATAGACGCCGGGGGCCCAATCAATCAGCCACAATGGCGACCCGGCGAAGCGTTCCGGCTGGTCGGGCTCGCAATGCAGGTAATGGACGCGATGCGCCTCCATCGGCACCTGGAGGTCGCCGAGCACTTTGGCCGCCCAGGGTCCAGCGGCGATGATCAGCCGGTCGGCCGTAATCCGCAGTTCATCGGTCTCTACGTAGACGCCGTCGCCGTCGGGGCCCCATTTCACAACGCGCTCGCCAAAGCGCAGGCGAGCGCCGCGCTGTTCGGCCTCCGCTAATTGGGCACTGACGCAGTCCTCCGGCTTCAGGATGCCGGCATTGGGCTCAAGCAGGCCCCAGACTTGGTCGCCCACGCGGAACTCCGGATACCTTTGGCGGATCTCATGGGCCGGCAGAAGTTCATGCGCCAGGCCATGCCGTTCAGCGCTCAGCCGCGCCCCGGCAACGATCGGCGAATCGAGCGCGCCCATCCACAGGCCGCCCGTGATCTCCAGCAGCGCCCGACCGCTGCGCGCCTCGAGATCGCGCCATTGGCCATAAGCGCGCTGCACCAGCGTCACATAGTCCGGCTTTTCAAAGTACGCCTCCCGGATAAAGCGGCTTTTGCCGTGCGAGGCACCCCAGTGGTGCCCGCGCGGATGAGCGTCAATGCCCAACACGCGGTAGCCGCGCCGGGTAAGATGGTCGGCGGCGGCGCTGCCCATCGCGCCGAGCCCCAAGACAATGCAATCAAAATTTGGCATTCGTGAGATAAACTAATAGTTTCGCAAACGCGGCCCGACTTTGATCGCGCCGCGTCCAAATAGACCAGTGAAGTTCAACCCGAAAGTCCAAACCTTATGATCCGAGTGGAAGGCTTAACCAAGCGCTACGCCCAAAATTTGGCCGTAGATAACATTTCCTTCGCCGTCGAGCGCGGGCGCATCGTCGGTTTTCTTGGTCCCAATGGGGCCGGCAAAACCACCACCATGCGTGTCCTTACCTGCTTCATGCCCCCCACGGCAGGCAAGGCGAGCGTCGCCGGCTTCGATTGTGTCGAGAAACCCGAAGAGGTGAAGAAGCGTATCGGCTACCTGCCGGAAACGCCACCCTTGTACCCGGATATGTCGGTCGACGAGTACCTCCGCTTCGTCGGCGCCCTGAAGGGCATTCCCTCCGCCGAACTCGCCAAACGCGTCGCCGAAGTGGAAGAGCGCTGCGCCGTGGCCGACGTCAAAAACCGGCTGATTAGCAAGCTTTCGAAAGGCTATCGCCAACGCGTGGGCCTCGCCCAAGCCATCATCCACAACCCCGACGTGCTCATCCTCGACGAACCCACCTCCGGGCTCGATCCGCGCCAGATCATGGAAACGCGCGACCTCATCAAAGGCCTCGCCGGCGACCACACCATCATCCTCAGCACGCATATCCTGCAGGAAGTGGAAGCCATGTGCGAGCAGGTGATCATCATCGCCAAAGGTCAATTGCGCGCCATCGAAACGCTCGATGACCTGATCGCCCGCGGCGTCGGCGCCGTCGACGTCGAACTCGAGCCGCGGGAAGGCGAATTGAATTTCCCGCTGGTGAAGCAGGTACTGGAAAAAACTCCCGGCGTGGTCCGCGTAACCCAAACCGGCGAGGTGCGGCATAACCGGGTGCGCTTCGCGGTAGAAAGCACGTCCGGCCATGATGCCCGCGGCGACATCGCCCGCTCCGTGGTCGCCGCCAATCTCAACCTGAACGAGTTACGCTCCGGCCTCGAAAAGATTTATCTGGAATTAACCGGCTCGCAAACCGCGGCCATCACGCAAGAGGTGCCAGCATGAGAAATATCTTTACCATCTGTAACAAAGAAATCAAGAGTTACTTCTACTCTCCGGTGGGCTACTTACTGCTCACCATGTTCGCCCTCATCATCGGCTTCTTCTTCTGGAACGTAGTAGGTTACTTCGCCATCATGGGCGCGCGCCAGATGCAATCGGGCGGCAACATGAACGTGAATGAATTCGTCATTCGTCCCCTAATCCAGAACATGAGCGTCGTGGGCCTCTTTCTCATTCCGCTGATCACCATGCGCCTCTTCGCTGAAGAGAAACGCCAGGGCACCATCGAGTTACTGCTCACTTCACCCATCACCGACGCCGAAATGCTCATCGGCAAGTGGCTCTCCGCCGTCATCATGTACGGCGCGATGGTCGGGTTCGCGGCCATCAACTTCGTCTTCCTCTTCGCCTACAGCAACCCGGATTGGAAACCCATGTTAGTCGGCTTTCTCGGCCTGATGCTCCAGGCCGGCGCGTTACTCTCCATCGGGCTCTTCATCTCCACCACCACCAAAAACCAAATCATCGCTGGCGCTACCACTTTTGGCGTCGCCCTGCTGCTGTGGACCTTTGAGTGGGTCGCCGGCTACGAAACCGCCACCTGGGCCAAGGTAATGTCGTATCTCTCGGTGATGTCCCACTTCGAGTCCTTCACCCGCGGGGTGATCGACACCAAGGACGTCATTTACTATGTGTCGCTGACGTTCCTCGGTCTCTTTCTCACCGCCCGGTCACTTGAGTCTTTACGGTGGAGATCCTAACCATGGCTTCGAATTTCATGCAAAAACGGCAAACCAAGTTCGTAGCCTACACCTCGGCTTATGTCCTGGTAGTGTTGGCCATCCTCGCCGCCATCAACTGGCTCGGGACGCGCCACAGTAAGTCCTTCGATTTAACAGCCAACAAACGCTACAGTCTCTCCGAGCAAACCGAGAAAATCGTCAAGAACCTGAAGCAGGAAGTGAAAATCAGCTTCTGGGACGCCCCCGACCAATTCCGCGGTGCCCGTGACTTACTCGACCGCTACGGCGCGCTCTCCGACAAGCTCACCGTCGAATACGTCGACGGCAATAAGATGGCCCGACTGGCCCGCGAGAAGAACATCAAGCAACCCGGCACTATTCTGATCGAAAGCGGCAATGCGCGTCAGGAGGCGAAGTCGCTGAGCGAAGAGGAAATCACCGGCGCCATGGTCAGGTTGCTGAAAGGCACGGAGCGCGAAGTCTGCTTCCTGCAAGGTAGCGGCGAACGAGACCCCGGCGACAGCCAGAAAGGCAGTGGTTACTCGCAGGTAAAGACGGTGCTGGAACGCAACAACTACAAAACCCAAACCATCAGCCTGCTCGAGAAACGCGAAATTCCCGCCAGTTGCACCATCACCATCGTCGCCGGCCCTCGCTTCGACTATCCGGCCGAGATCGTGCAAGTCTTACAGAATCGCGTCGAGCAAAATGGCGCGGTATTATTCATGGTCGATCCGCCGCTGCAACTGGGCTCCGAAAAGATCGCCCCGAACGCCAACTTAGTCGCAATGCTGGCCAAGTGGGGAGTGACGCTAAACGCCGACTTAGTCATCGACGATAGTCGCGCCGGCCAGATGTTCGGCTTAAGCGAAGCGACTCCCTTAGTCGCCAGCTATGACAATCACCCCATCGTTCGCGAAATGAGCCGCTCGGCCACGGCCTTCCCGCTGGTGCGCTCGCTCGACGTCAAGGCCAATGCTGGCGAAGCCACGGCGCAGAAACTCTTCTCTACCCTCGAATCGAGCTTCGCCACCAAGAATCTGGCCGCCGCCCAGATCGCGCCCAGCAAGGACGACCGGCAAGGCCCTTTGGCCATCGCCGCCGCGGGCAGTGTCAAGAAAGGCCGCTTTGTGGTGGTCGGCTCGTCGATGTTTGTTTCGAACAGCATCCTCCGCTTCCAAGGCAACGCCGACCTATTCATGAATATGTGTAACTGGCTCTCCGCCGACGAAGACTTGATCTCCATTCGTCCCAAGGATCCCGACAGCCGGCCCATGAATCTCAGCCGGGCCCAGATCCTCACCATCCGCACCTTTAGCCAATTCGTGTTGCCTTTACTCGCCATCGGCGCCGGCATCATGGTTTGGTTGAAGAGGAGATAGGAGCACCTTTTTTTATGAACACCCAACGTTTGTATGCGGCTCTGGGCCTCGCCGTCCTCTCGGGCGTCGGGATCTGGTGGTCCTTGCGCGAGGAAGAGAAGCGCACGAAAGGTTCGCCCGATAGCACGGCTACTAAGTTACTCGACATACCCGCGTCGCAAATCACCGGTCTTGAACTCAAGAAACTCGGCCAGCCGCCGTTGATCTTACAGCACGGTGCCGGCAATACCTGGCGCATCACCGCCCCCGCCGAATACCGCGCCGATGAAGCGGCGGCCACATCCCTGATGGGCACTGTCGCGTCACTCTCCGCCGACAAGATCATCGACGAGAAACCCAAAACCCTCGACGACTATGGCCTCGGCATTCCCGCCATCGAAGTGTTGATTCGTAAGAAGGACGGCAAAACCAACCGCGTGCTGATCGGCGATCAATCCCCTATGACGGGCAGTTTCTTCGCCAAAGTCGACAACGACCCCAAGGTCTACGCCGTGGGCACCTTCGTCCAAAGCAACCTCGATAAAACTGTCGCCGACTTACGTGACAAACGGCTGCTCACCTTCGATGCCAGCCAAGTTACACAGCTCAATTTAACCGCCCGCGGCGCAACCAGTGAGTTCACCCGCAGCGGCCAAGGCAAGTGGCAGATGGTAAAGCCGCAGCCCTATCGCGTGGACCTCCTTACCCTGGAAGAGATGATGGCGAAGTTACTCGAGGCCAAAGCCGACCTCGGCTTACCCCCCGAAGAAACGGCCAAGCTCACCGCGTCATTCGCCACGGCCGCGCCCTTGGTCACCGCCGTCGTCCGCACAGCGTCCGGCCCGCAAACGCTCGAAATTCGGAAAGCCAAGGACGAGTATCTCGGCAAAGCTACGACTGCTGAAGGCGTGCATAAAATCCCCAAAGATGTTGCCGACCGCCTCAACAAATCGATCCAGGATCTGCGCACGAATAAGCTCTTTGACTTTGGCTTTGCTGAAGTCACTCAGGCCGGCTATCGCGAAGGCGCGACCAATCTGAGCTACGAACATCAAGGTGACGAATGGAAGTCCGGCGGCAAGAAAATGTCGGGTGTTACCGTGCAGAGTTACATTGACAAGCTGCGCGACCTTTCCAGCCTCCGCTTCCTCGACTCCGGCATGCCGGCCGAGACCGTCGAGCTTACTGTCTCTAGCAATAAGGCTACCGAAAGGGTCACGCTCGGCAAGCGCGGCAACCTCTGGTTCGCCCAACGGCCTGGCGAGACCGCCGTCTACGAACTCGACACCAAAGTGGTGGAGGAGTTACAAACCGCCGCCCGCGCCGTGAAGCCGGAAACGACCGAGAAGAAAAAGTAAGTGGACGCACCTTCGGCCCTGCTGACTGATCTCTATCAGCTCACCATGGCCGCCGGCTATTTTGCGGCCGGCAAACAAACCGACTTCGCCACCTTCGACCTTTTCGTCCGCCGCCTGCCGCCCGAACGCGAATATCTCATCGTCGCGGGCCTGGCCCAAGCCCTGGAGTATCTCTCGCAAGTAAAGTTCACGGCGGAAGAGATCGAATGGCTGCGCCGCTTGGCGGTGCTTTCGCACGCGCCGCCAGAATTCTTCACTTACCTAAACCAATGGCGCTTCACTGGGACGGTGCGCGCCATGGCGGAAGGTACCGTGGCCTTCGCCGGTGAGCCGATCCTGTCGGTACGCGCCCCGTTGATTGAAGCCCAAATTGTCGAAACCTACTTACTCGCCACCATCAGCTTCCAAACGATGATCGCCAGCAAAGCCGCGCGCCTAGTTCACCTGGCCCAAGGCCGGGCGGTCGTCGAGTTCGGCACCCGCCGCGCCCACTCTCCCGCCGCCGGACTCTACGCCGCCCGCGCCGCCTATATCGGCGGCTGCGTCGGCACCAGCAACGTGCTCGCCGGACAGCGCTTCGGCGTGCCCGTCTTCGGTACTTCAGCCCACGCCTGGGTGCTCGCCTTCGGCGATGAGCCGGAAGCCTTCCGCCACTTACAGCACTTACTCGGCGACCGCGTAGTGCAGTTAGTCGACACTTACGATACGCTCACCGGCGCGCAACACGCCGCTGCCTTGGGAGAGCCCCTCGCCGCCGTCCGCATCGATAGCGGCGAGACCATTGGTCTCTCGCGCGAAGTCCGTAAGATCCTCGACGACGCGGGCTTGCGCGATACCCGTATTATGATCACCGGCGACCTCGACGAGGCCAAGATCGCCGAAATTGTGGCCGCCGAAGCGCCCGTCGATTCCTTCGGGGTCGGTACTCACCTCGCCACCTCCGCCGACGCGCCATCCCTCGCCGCTGTCTATAAGTTAGTGGAGTACGAAAGCCGCGGCCAGGTCCGGTATCCCGAGAAACTTTCGCCCGGCAAAGAGACTTTGGGCGGCGCGAAGCAAGTCTATCGAGAAGCCACCCGCGACCTGATCGCCACGCCGACGGAAGCCGCTGCCGGTGAGCCGTTGCTGGTCACCGTGATGCACAATGGCCAAGCCGCCGACTCACCTTCCGCCACCGCGGCACGCGACCTCGCCTCTCGACAGCCGCGCACCCCGCGTACCATCGAAGTAAGTGAGAACCTGCGTGCCCACCGTATTCTTTGACATCGATACCCAACTCGACTTCCTCTACCCCGCGGGCGCCCTCTACGTCCCCGGCGCCCAACACCTCGTGCCGTTGATCGCGCAGTTGAACCACTACGCCCAAGCTCAGCGTATTGCCTTGATCTCGACAGTGGATGCCCACACCGAAAACGACCCCGAGTTCCGCCAATGGCCGCGCCACTGCATTGCCGGCACCTTAGGCCAGCGCAAGCCCGAATGCACCTTACTTTCGGAACGCGCGCTGGCCCCAGCCGTCGCGCCGCAGATGATTCTCGAAAAGCAGTCAGTAGATTGCTTCACCAACCCGCACTTGCCCGCCCTGCTCGAAGCGCTCGACACCCAACGATGCGTCATTTACGGCGTCGTCACAGAGATCTGCGTCCGGCACGCCGCCCAGGGTCTGCAGGACCGTGGCTATCAAGTGGAAATCGTCAGCGACGCCGTTCGCGAACTCTCGCCCGAAGCCGCGCACAAAATGCGCGACCGGTTCCGATTTGTCAGCCTCAGCCACATACTGTCCGGCGGCGAATAAGCCGATACTAGAAGCATGATTTGTGCGCGGCTTGTCCTTCTCCTTATCTTCGCCCAAGTAATCTTGGCTCAACCCACGCAGCCTCCGTTCAAAGAAGCCGAACGCTTGGCCTGGTTCCAAGATTCGAAGTTCGGCATCTTCTTTCACTGGGGCGCTTACTCGGTTCTTGGCCGCCACGAGTGGGCCCGGCAGCGCTTCCAGATTCCGCAAGCCGAATACGATCAATACGCGAAGCGCTTTAATCCGGTGAATTTCAACGCCGAAGAGTGGGTGCGTATCGCGCAAGACGCGGGCGCCAAGTATATGGTGGTTACGTCAAAGCATCACGACGGCTTTAGTATCTACCGCTCCAAAGTCTCCGACTACGATATGGAAATTACCCCTTACCCCGGGGATCCATTAAAGCAACTCGCCAATGCCGCACAGCGACAGGGGATGAAATTAGGCTTCTATCACTCGATCATGGATTGGCATCATCCCGAATATCGCCCGAAGCGCGAGTGGGAATCGAAGACGCCCCTGGCCGGCGGCAACAATGGCCACTATGTCGACTTCATGAAGTCCCAACTGCGCGAGTTACTTACCGGCTACGGCGACGTGGCCATGCTCTGGTTCGATGGCGAATGGGAACACACCCTGCGCGACCTGAAGCGCGACGACGAAGTGTATGACTTTATTCGTAACTTACAGCCCAACACGCTGATTAACGATCGTCTTTACGAACGCAAGTCCGGCAGCCGCGGTGACTTTGGCACGCCCGAGCAATTCGTCCCCGCCACGGGCGTGGTGGATCCATCCGGCAAGCCCGCGCTATGGGAATCCTGCGTCACTATCAATCAGGACAGTTGGGGTTATAACCAATATGAGACCGAATTCAAGACTTCGCGTGACTTAGTCCGCATGTTAGTGGAAGTAGTCAGCAAAGGCGGCAACTTACTCCTCAATGTGGGCCCCATGCCCGACGGCCGGATTCAGTCCGAGTTTGTCGAGCGGCTGGACGCCATCGGCCGCTGGATGAAGGTGAACGGCGAAGCCATTTACGGCACCGCGGCCAGCCCCTTCACCCGCCTGCCCTTCTTCGGCCGCGCGACGGTGAAGAACAACACGCTCTATCTGCACGTCTTCGATTGGCCTAAGAGCGGCCAGTTGCGCGTGCCGGGCCTCAAAAATCCGGTCTTCTCCGCGCGAATCCTGGGCCTGCCGAACGCCCAGGTGGGCATCAAGAAGGAGAACGACGACGTCCTGCTCACCTTGCCCGCCGAGGCCCCCAACGACTTCGCTGGCGTTATCGCCTTGAAGCTCGACACCACCCCAGTCACCGTGCCCTACACCATCCGGCCAGACCGCCAGGGTGTCATCTACCTGGGCACCGAATCGGCCGAGATCGAAACGCGCTTCGAACAGCGCGCCAAGAAGGAAAACGCGCTCGGCCACGTCTTCCTCACCAAGTGGATCCGTCCCGACGACGTCCCAGCCTGGGCCTTCACCGCCCCGGCCGGACGCTACCGGGTGGAGGTGATCTACGGAAAGTCCGCCCAGCCGGAGCCAAGCGCCGAATACACGGTCGCGGTGGGCTCACAAAAGCTCACCGGCAAGGTGGAATCCACGGGAGGCGACTGGGTCTTCAAGCCACACGTGGCCGGCGTCCTGGCCCTCGCCGACGGCGAGCAAGTGCTGAAAATTACAACGAACATTAAAGGGACCCCAGCCATGGAGCTAGTCGGCATCCGGCTCCATCCGGTAAGGTAAAGCCTACATTTCAAAATACTTAGTCGATCTGATTGCCAGAATGGCCTTCCGCCTGTTAACCTGTTAGTCAGAGGATCTCATCTGATATGGCGGCAAAACCTGCCTTCGCCACTGGCGCCCAAGTCGAACATGTTAAATTCGGGCTTGGTTCTGTTCAAGTCTGTAATGAAGAACACGTCTCGATCAAATTCGATGACCACGGCGAGAAAAAGTTCGTTCTCGCCATCGTTCTCCCCAACCTCCGGAAGAGTGATCGTACTCCTCCCCCCGAAAAGCGAAAGCCCCGCAAAACTAAGGCCACCACGGTCGCCAAAGTGCCTTCGGGCAGCGGCAAAGCCGTCTCGATGTCCTAGCGTTTAGAGAGCACAAGGCCGACTGGCCTTGCCTGCGGCGATCCGTTCCGCTCGCCGCCAGCCCCCCAACTCATCCGGCAAATAAAAATCCGCCATAGGCCGCGCCGCCATCAAGCGGCGCAGGTCTATGGTGTCTCGCGCCAGGATCACCGTACCCAAGCTTCGCCGATCCGGTAATCCCCATGCCCGAACGTCTTCCCTTGGCGTGATATCGGTCAGCTCTTCCTCCACCGTCCGGGTGATGCCCAAGGCATGGAAATCCAGGGCCGCAGTGCCATATTCAGGCTTTGGCGCAATGAACACGTAGCGCACGCGGCCTCCCAAGGGCAACAAGGTGGCATGAAACTCATCCGGCGTGCCCAGGATGTAGAGGTCATTCCCGCGCCGCTCCTCGCAATAGAGCCGGAGAGCCGCCACCGCCGGCAAGGGCGGATCCGCCGACCGCCGTAGGCCTGAAGGCGTCAATAGCGATAAAAATGCCACCGGCGCCACCCACGCCCAGCGCGGCCAACGGTCCAGCGCTTCGCCGATCGCCATCGCGAAGGCCGGAATCAACGGCAGCCAGTAGGACAGATTCCGGTATTGATAGCCAAACACGGCCGCCACCACAGTCGCGACGATCGCCAGCGGTACGGCTGGCCGCAGACGCACCAACGCGGCCAATCCCAAGCAAGCTAGCGCCGGCTCCAGCTGGAAGAACCGCCAGCCGTAGAACATCGCCGTCGATTCGGTCGAAGTCTGCGGCGGCGCTCCCAGGCCGTAGCGCAGGATCTCGACGCCCACATATTCTGCCAGGAACCAGCGCGGATGTACTGCCCATTGATAGAGATGCCAGGGAGCGGCCACCGCGCAGGCAACGCCCAGCATCGTCAGCAGCGAGCGCCAAGCGGGCAAGGGTTGCCGTTGAGCCAGACGAATAACGAAATAGGCACCGAGGGCAATTAACGGAAGAAAACCGGCGATTCCTTTCGTAAGAATTGCGAATCCGGTGAGCGCGCCGAAGGAAACAACCGAGGCAATCCTGGACATTTGTTCGTCGCGTCGTAAGATATCCAAGGCAAATAGAATCAATGCAGTAAGCACCACATCCGTAAGCGCTAAGCCTGCTAAGCGCGCCAAGTACTCGTTGCCCGCCAAGGTCAGCAAGGCGAGCGACGCCGGCCACGTCTTCGCCCGCCAAGCAAGCCAAGCCACCATCGCCGCCGCCGCCAGCATCGACCCTAGGCGCAAATTCACGACCGAGACCCCAAACAGCTTTACCATCGCCGCCGTCAGCCAATAGAATAAGGGCGGCTTGTAGAGGGCAAAACGGTCGAGGAAAAACGGCGTAAGCCAATCGCCTTCCGTCGCCATCCGAATCGCCGTGTGGCTATAGACGGCCTCGTCTTGCGCCCGGATCTGCCCGATCGGGTCGACGTAGCCTGCGCCCACGCTCCCGAAGGTCACCTTAAGCCACAAGAGGGCGAGCGCCGCCAGGAAGAAGAGCAACAGCCGCATCATGTGTCGGTCTCAATCGCCATCCCGTCGTCGCACAGCACCTGGCAGCTCTTCACGTGCGGCTCGCCATCCACCCGGACGCGGCATTCGTGGCAAATGCCCATGCCGCAAAGCGGGGCGCGCGGTTCACCCGTGACGGAGCGGCGAAAGGTGGTCTCGCCGGCGAGGTAGATCGCCACCGCCACCGTGGTGCCGCGATGCACGGTCACCGGGCGGCCGTTCACCGTGATTCTCATTCGCCCGTCCCCTGGAATCGGCCAGGCAGATACGGCGCCACCGGAATCGCCGGCTGGCGGCGCAGGATCTGGTCAGCTAGCAGACGCGCCGTCCCCAGCGACGTGGTGATGCCCAAGCCTTCGTGCCCGGTCGCCAGATACACGCCCGGCCGGGTGAGCCCAATCAGCGGCAATTTGTCTGGCGTCGCAGCGCGGAATCCGGTCCACGTGCGCAGAATGTTCAGGTCGGCCAGATGGGGTATATACCGCAAGGCCCGCTCCACCATCTGCCGCAGCAATCCGTCGTTCACTTCGCTCCCCGTTTGATCGTACTCTCGCGAGGAGCCCAGCAACACCTGCCCCGTGCGGCGCGGCTGCACGTTAAATGCGACCGACTCCGTGGCATGGCTATGCGCGCTCTTTAAGTAACCCAACTCCACTAATTGGTGCCGCACAAATCCCGGGTAACGGTCCGTAATCACTAAGTGCCCTTTTCGCGGCCGTACAGCTAATTGCGGAAAGAACTTCGTCGCCGCCGTACCCAAGGCACAAATCGCCAAGTCACAGGATAATTTCTTAGAAGCTAACTTCACCCCACCCGGCTCAAACGCCTCTACCACGCCTTGCACCAATTTCGCCCCTTGCCGAAGAGCTCGACCGAGTAACCACTTAGCGGCGCATGGCGCATAAATCACACTATCTCCCGGCACCCGCAATCCGCCGGCCAATCCGCGCACTAAGTTCGGCTCGGCTTCGTGAAGCGAGTGTGAGTCAAGTAACTCGGTCTCCACTTGCCGATCGGCATAGTAACTCTGCTTCTGTCGGCAAGCTTGATACTCTTCCTCATCCGCCGCCACCCACAGCGTACCCGCCGGATCGTACTCCACCGCGGGAGGCATCTCCGGCACGAGGGCTTGCCATAAATCACGGGAGTACTTAGTCAAGGCGAATTGCGCCTCGCTATCGTCCATCACCACGATATGGCCCATACCCGCCGCGGTCGCCCCGCCACCCACCTGCGCCTGTTCGACAATCGTTACCCGCACGCCCGCGCTCGACAGAGCATCGGCAATCGCCGCCCCCACAATGCCCGCACCCGCAATCACCACTTCCGTACTCAAGGCACAATCCCATGCCGGAAAGGATCGCGCGGATCGAGCAGCAACGTCGACTCCGCCGTCACATAAGCCGTCCCGCGAATCGTTGGCCGGATGCCTTCCGCCGTCAACTGATACTGCCCCTCAAAGACACTGCCCACGATGCTCTCTTGACGAAACACTTCCCCCGCCTGCAACTTGCCGTCCGCCGCCAGACAAGCCAGCTTCGCACTCGTCCCCGTCCCACAAGGTGACCGGTCATAAGCCCCACCCGGGCACAGCACAAAGTTGCGGCTATCGGCCTTCGCCGACGGCCCGAATAACTCGACATGGTCAATCACCTGGCCGCCGCCGCCCGCAATGCCTTGCGCGTCCAACCCCCGCCGAATGGCCTTCGCGCAAGCCTCAAGCTCAGCCAAATGCGCCAAGTCCACCGTCACGCCGTGGTCATCCACCAGGAAAAACCAATTGCCGCCCCACGCGATATCGCCGTGAAGAACGCCATAGCCGGGCACGTCCAAAGGCACGCGCGAAGCGTAACGATAACTCACCACATTGCCGACGCTCACCTGCCCGTCCGCATGCAAAGTCGCCGTCACCTCACCGACGGGCGTCTCAATAAGATGCTCGCCCGGGCCAATGCGCCCCAGATGGGCCAATGTAACCATCAGTCCGATCGTCCCGTGTCCGCACATACCCAGGTAACCGACATTGTTAAAGAAGATGACGCCCGCCGCGCAGGCCGGGTCTACCGGCGCACAAAGCAAGGCACCCACCATCACCTCCGAACCGCGCGGCTCGTTGACGGTTGCCGCGCGCAACCAGTCATGCTCGTCGCGCAAATGCGCCAAGCGGCTGGCCATGTCGCCCAAACCTAAGTCCGGTGCGCCGTCAATCACCATCCGCGTCGGCTCGCCGCCCGTGTGCGAGTCGATAATGGAAAGTCGCTTCATGCGTAGCGCTGCAAGTCCGGCCGCAAGGCAATCGCATGCCGGATAATCCGCAGCACCTCGTCCCGCTCCGCGCCCTCAATCGCCAGCCGCGGCGCCCGCGTCGTCTCACTGCCCAGGTCGACCTCCGCCATGCACAGCTTAATATATTGCACTAACTTCACTTTCGTATCTAAGTGCAATAACGGAGTGTACCAGCGGTATAACTCCCGCGCTTCTGCCCAACGCCCGGCCTGGGCCAATTCCCACAAAACCCGATTCTCATCCGGAAACGCATTTACTAACCCTGACACCCAGCCTTGCGCCCCCAACATCGCCGATTCCAGCACTAAATCGTCCACGCCGGAGAACAGGATAAAGCGATCGCCCACCGTATTCACTAAGTCCGTAATCCGGCGCACATTGTCCGAGCTCTCTTTAATCGCCACAATCGTCTCTTCGTCCACTAAGTCCTGAAACATCGTGGGTGTAATATCGACGAAGTAAGCCGGCGGATTATTGTAAATCATCACCGGCAACGCCGACGCTCGGGCTACCGTCCGGAAATGCGCCATCGCCTCCCGTCCATCCGCCTTATAGACCATCGCCGGCAGCACCATCAGTCCGTCGATCCCGATCCGCTCGCAATCCTTAGCAAATCGGCACGCCGTCGCGGTCGTAAACTCGGCCACGCCGCTCAGCACCGGGATCCGCCCCGCCACGGCTGCCTTAGCCGCCCGCAGCACTTCCAGCTTTTCGTCGTAGCTCAGCGCCGTATTCTCGCCCACCGAACCCAGCATGATCACGCCGTGGATCCCGGCCTTGATCATCACTTCCAGGTGCCGAAGCGTCGCTTCCAGATGCAAACTTTCATCCGGGTGAAATTGCGTCGTCGCCGCCGGATAAACGCCATGCCAGTTGGTCTTCATCGCGACAGGATAACATTGCTCGAAGATAAAGCTTGCTAGGCATAGGATCCTAGGTGTAGACTTCTAGGCATGCGAGCTTCGCGCCAAGACATCCTTCAAGGCACCCTCACCCTGCTCATCCTCCAAACGCTGGGCAGCGGCGAAAACCACGGCTACGCCATCGCCCAAACCATCGAACAGGTCTCGAACGAACTCCTCCGCGTCGAAGAAGGCTCGCTCTATCCCGCGCTGCACCGCATGGAGCAGGACGGCTGGATCGAAAGCCAATGGAAGTTGACGGAAACCAACCGCAAGGCGCGTTTCTACTCCCTCACCGCCGCCGGCCGCACCCGGCTTCAACAAGAAACAGAAAACTGGGAACGCCTCAAAGCTGGCGTCGGCCTGGTTCTCGGATGGGCCCAATAACATGTCCTGGTTCAATCGATTCGCCAACACGATCCTCCGCCGCGACACCGTCGGGCAGGAGGCGGAAGACGAAATGGCGTTCCATTTGGAGGAACGCACTAAGGAGAACATCGCCCGCGGCATGACGCCCGCCGAGGCTCGTCGCGAGGCCCAAATGCGCTTTGGCTCGCGCTCAAAACTTAGAGAAGAGACGCGCGACGCCGACACGCTGGTATGGCTCAACACCTTGGCGCGCGATTCGCGCATTGCCATGCGCGGCATCGTCCAGCGCCCCGGCCTCGCCATCACCGCGATCCTCTCGCTCGGCCTTGGCATTGGCGCCACCAGCGCCATCTTCTGCGTCGTCGATACGGTCCTTCTCAAGCCCTTGCCCTACCCGGACGCCGACCAACTGGTGATGATCCAGGAGACCATCCGCGGCGAGCAGATCGGCGGCAACCCCGCCCGCCGGCGCGATTGGCAGCAGCAACTCACGGCCGTCAATGGCGTCGGCGGCCTTTACAGCGAAGGCGTCGTCCTCACCGGCCGCGGCGAACCGCGCCGCCTCACCATGCAGCGCAGCGTCGGCCCCGTCTTCCCGATTCTCGGCGTGCCACCCCAACTCGGCCGCGGCTACCGCGAAGGCGAAGAACGCGTCGTTGTGCTCTCGCACAAAACCTGGCAAACCCACTTGGGCGCTAACCCCGATATTCTAGGTACCTCGCTCAATTTGAGCCAAACCCCCTACACCGTCATCGGCGTGATGCCGCCCACCTTCGCCGCCAGCACCCGCGCTGACCTCTACTCCGCCGCGCCACCGGATCTCGACTCGCCCCGCCGTACCGGAAGTTGGCTCGGCCTGGTCGCACGTCTGCAGCCGGGCCAATCGCTCACCGCCCTCAATACCCAACTCGCTACCGTCGGCGCGCGACTCGGTGCCCAATATCCGGATACCGAAGCCGGCCTCACCGCGCGGGCTGAACCGCTGCTCGACGCCACCACTGGCCCCGCTAGACGGCCGCTTTGGCTCTTACTCGCCACCATCGGCGCCGTCTTGTTAGTCGTCTGCGCGAACCTTTCGAGCCTATTGCTTGTCCGCGCCAGTGAGCGGCAAAGAGAATTCGCCGTCCGCTCCGCCATGGGCGCCGAACGCTTCGCCTTACTCCGTTTACAGTTACTGGAAAGCCTTTGGCTTGGCCTGATCGGTGGCGGCCTGGGCGTCTTAGTGGCCTACTGGGGCGTCGAGTTACTCAAGTATTTACTACCGGCTGACCTGCCGCGCGTCGAAACAGTGCAGCTCGATGGCCGCGTGGCTATCTTTGCCCTGGGGCTTGCCTTAGTCGCCGGCCTCCTCTGCGGACTTCTGGCTGCCCTCGGCGGCGCCAGCCGAGCCACCGCCGACCATCTGCGCGACGGCCTCCGCACCACCCGTCGCACTTGGCTGCGCCCCGCCTTCGTTACGCTGCAAGTCGTTCTCTCCACGCTGTTACTCGCGGGCGCCACTCGCTTCACCGAAAGCCTGATTAGTAACTTACGCACGCCGCTGGGCTTTAACCCGAACGGCGTCATCGCTCTCAGTTACTCTTTCCCTTGGGACACGCCAGGCAGGAAACTCTATTCCACCTTCCAGCAATCCCTCGACCGTTTCGCCGCCATTCCCGGAGTAACTTCCGTCGCCTTTGTCGATCGTCTCCCCCTCGGCGGCGGCACCCAATCCGGACAAATCGAAATCCCCGGCCACGAATTTCCCCCCGCCCTGCGCAATCTCCCCGTTTCCCATCGCGCCATTAGCGACAATTACTTCGCCACCCTCGGCGTGCCGCTGCAATCCGGCCGCATTTTCCATCCCCCCACGACGAACTTAGTCGAAGCAGTCATCAACGCCACCTTCGCCAAACTCTATTTCCCTAACGAGGACCCCATCGGCCGTAAGTTCACCTTCGACACCAAACGCGAACCCGGCAAGGCACCCAACTGGATCACCATTGTCGGCGTCGCTGCCGATATCCGGCAGGAACTCCGCCAAACCCGCCAGCCCCCCGAAGCCTACGTGCCTTTTAATAGCGTTTACTGGCCGCAAGCCAACTTCGTCCTACGCACCAACGGCGACCCCACATCCATCATGGCCGCCGCCCGCCAGGAGTTTCTCACCATCGATCCGCTGCTGCCCATCGAATCCCTGCGGCCCCTCACCGATGACGTAAAAGAAGCCTCCTCCCAAACCCGCACCATCGCCAGCCTTCTCGGCGGCTTCGCCCTCACGGCATTGCTGGTCGCGGCCATCGGGCTCTACGGCTTGCTCGCCGGCGAAGTCACCGCCCAGCGCCGCGAAATCGGCATCCGCCTCGCCTTGGGCGCCGAACCCTCGGCCGTCCTCTCCGGAGTCGTCCGCCGCGGGCTCATCCTCGTCGCCGCGGGGCTCGCTCTCGGCCTCGCCCTCACCGTACCCGCCCTGCGCCTCGTAGCCAGCCAAATCACCGACCCCAACGACTCGCCCCTCAATGCCGCGCTCCTCGCCGGCCTCATCATGCTCACCGTCGCCCTGGTCGCCAGCCTCATCCCTGCCCGCCGCGCCTCCCGCGTCGACCCGGCCACCGCGCTACGCCACGAGTAACCTCGAATATAATAGGCCCAGCACCTTATGACCTACCGCTACTGGATGTTTCTCTTCGCGACCGCGATTTGGGCGCACAC
>Ga0209591_10002794_pt1 | contig 20690 bp, 13 predicted proteins | sample MAT01_FD_187207 | JGI IMG/M metagenome (GOLD analysis project Ga0209591, IMG submission 187207) | Freshwater microbial communities from Lake Fryxell liftoff mats and glacier meltwater in Antarctica - MAT-01 (SPAdes) (version 2) | ecosystem: Environmental > Aquatic > Freshwater > Ice > Liftoff... | reverse complement strand
TCGATCGCGACCGTGATGATCTGGTCCTCCTGCTTCGAGCCGGTGCCGCCCATCTTCATTTTGTTCGGACCGGCCGCCTTTACCGCGTCGGTATATTCTTTGGCGGTCTTGTAGGGCGACTCGGCGTTCACCCAGAACACGAACTGGTCGAGGGCGACCATCTTCACCGGTGTCAACTCTTTCCAGTTGAATGGAACACCGGTGGCGAGCGGCGTAGTGAACAAATTGGACAGCGTGATAATGATCTTGTGCGGATCTTTGTCCGCGCCCTTGATGTCGAGGAAGCCTTCCGCCCCCGCGCCACCGCTCTTGTTCACAACCATCAGAGACTGTTTCATCAGGTTGTTCTTGCTGATGACGCCTTGAATAAAGCGCGCCATTTGATCAGCACCACCGCCGGTACCGGCCGGGACGACAAACTCGACCGACTTGGTCGGTTCCCAGGCGCCAGCCGCACTAGCACCGAGGCCGACGACGGCAGCCGCCATGGCGATGATTGACTTTCTCAACGGATGAAACGACTGCGAGCTCACATTGACTTTGTTCATTATGGTCTCCAAGAAGAAAGGTGCGTGATCACACCGGTTGTTATGTACTACTGAGCGTTTACATCGAAGTACGACTGAACGGCTACATCTAAGGAACATCTGATTAAGTCCATTTGGTCGCTTCGATTTTGCCAAATGAGGTTGTTGCTTACGCAAGAAATTCTCCTTACATATCAGACATATGCGGCGTCGAATTTCTTGCGTGTTTGGCAACTGCAGTGCCTAGCCTGACTTAAAACTGAACTTCATCAGAGGTTCCCTAATTTTTTACGTGCGCGTTTGCAAATATACGAGCAATCAACTCGCCGGGCGGTCCGTCGCGCCCAGCACCTGCTGCCGCTTGGCGAATTGTTTGCCGACCACCACCACCATTGCCGCGAACGCCCCCGGCAACACGTAGTGCATCCAGCCGGCGTTGGCGTCGATCCATCCGGCATCCACCGGATCGGTAATGACCATTTCACCGGCAACGAATCCCAATAACGCCGCGCCGAGCGTAATGATGACAGGGAAGCGCTGCATGAGCCTCATTAGTACGGTGCTGGCAAAAATAATCAGCGGAATGGATATCGCCAAGCCAATCACCAGCAAGCCGAGTTTGAACTCGGCAGGTGCCGCGTCCGCGGCTGCTGCCACTGCAATAACGTTATCGATACTCATCACCAGATCGGCGACCAGAATGGTCTTGATTGCTGCCAGCAGATTCGAGTGACCGGCGATGTCGGCCGCGTCTTCGTCAGGTGCCAGTAGCTTGATGCCGATCCAGAACAACAGCACAGCACCGACAATCTTTAACCAGGGGAACGCCAGCAACTTCACCGCGAAGACCGTCAGGATCACGCGCAGCACAATCGCCGCTGCGGAGCCCCAAAAAATCGCAAGCTTTTGCTGCCTGCCGTGCAGGCGCCGCGCCGCCAGCGCGATCACCACCGCGTTATCGCCGGAAAGAATGATGTTGACGCCGATGATCTTCAGCAGCGCAGCAAGAAACAACGGGTCAAGAAAGTCCATGTCAGGCATTCGCGCAGGTTGGTGACTTGGGGGAACGGCGTGTTGCGGTAGATCGGCGGCAGCCAGCGATTAACAACCACTGCCCGGCGGCCGGTCAAACCAAGCCTCAGATGCTGCATTGACCAACTTGCCGAGGTAAAACGATGGAGCCCGTTGCCACGTCAGCCGACGCCCGAAAGGCTACAATGATACTCAATGACGACTACTGCGGTTATTCTTGGTTTTTTCTGCATGCGCTCCTCGATCCCCCACTCCGTGTTGTTGTTTCCCGCCGCGCTTCGCACCACCCGGCGCGGCAAGAAATCACGATCTGCGATTTCGTTTTACGCCTTGGTCGCGACCATTGCATTGACTTTCAGCAACAACCCGGCCGCCGTGGCGGTCCCGGCGGTGCAGGCCACCAACGTGCGATCGCTGGGGGCCTTGGAACGCGACTGGCTGGCTGCCAGAGCCGCCTTTGAGCGTCGTGACATGGCCGGGCTTGCCGCCGCGCGTGATCGATTTTCAACGCGTAACGATTTCCCGCTCTCGCCGTATGTCAGCTGGTGGTGGCTAAGCGCCCAGCTCGCACAAGGCGCGCAGGCGGCGCGCCCCTTTGGGCAGGAGATTGAACGCTTCGCCGATGACAACCCCGATGCGCCGTTCACGGACCAATTGCGCCGGGACTATCTACGCGCGTTGGGCAAACTCGACGCTTGGCAGGCGTTTTCCGCCTATCAGGCGAAGTACGTTGGCGACGACGGCGAAGTCGGCTGTCAGCGACTGCGTCACCGCCTGACGGCCGATGATGCCAGCTTGAAGGCGGCGGCGATCGCGGAGGCAAGGTCGCTCTTGCGTACTGCCAAGCCAGCCGCAGAGCCCTGCTATGACGTGTTCGAACGTCTGACGGCGAATAAGGCATTCACGGAGGAAGATCTGTGGCTGCGGGCGCGGTCTTTGTTTGATGCCGGTCAGCTTGCCGACGCGCGCCGGACCGCTGCGCTGATTCCAAATCTGCCGGCCGGTTTTGAGGCGGCGACCGGCTCGGCAAATCTGGATGCACGACACTTTCTGTTGAAGTCCGTCGCCCGCGCAAACGACCGCGCCGCTGTGGAACTGGTTTTGTTCGCGGTCAACAAACTCGCACGAACCAATCCAGAAGCGGCTGCGCAATGGCTGGAGAAAAATGAAATGCGCCTGCCCAATCCCGCGCTGGCGCACGGTTGGGCGCAGATCGGTTATCAAGCGGCGATGCAGCTACACAGTGAAGCATTGACGTGGTTTGCTCGCGCTGCGCGCATTGATGGCTACAATTTCAACGATCAACAGGCCGGCTGGCTGGTGCGGGCTGCGCTGCGCGCGACAGCGACTGACCCGACCAAGTGGGAATTGGTTCGCCGCGCCATCAGCCGCATGTCCGACAGCGAACGACGCGACCCGACGTGGCGCTATTGGTTGGCGCGCTCAACCATCCAGACCGCCAAGGGTTCGACTGCGACGGTTGACCTCGCCGCCGCCCGCGCGATACGCGAGACTCTCGCCGCCGAAAATCACTTCTATGGCGTACTTGCCGCAGAAGAACTGGGCCGAACAGCCGTGCCGAATTTCCAGCCCAATCCGCCCACGTCCGAGGCACTCGCCCGAATTGGCGATCGATCCGGCGTCAAGCGCGCGTTCGCCCTGTATCAGCTGGCCGATCTGAAGCCGGATGTGAAAGACCTGCGCAACGACGCCTTCCGCGAATGGGTGTTTGCCCTGCGCAACGCAGATGACGAAACCCTGCTTGCCGCCGCTGAAGCTGCGCGTCGACAAGGGCTGCCCGATCGCGCCATCAATACCGCCGAGCGCACCAAAGTGGTCCACGATTTCGCGCAGCGCTATCCATTGCCGCACCGCGCGACGTTACAGATGCAGGCACAGAACTTTGGCCTTGACGAGGCGTGGGTGTTCGGTTTAATCCGGCAGGAGAGTCGCTTCATTACCGATGCACGCTCACGCGTGGGCGCGATCGGCCTTATGCAATTGATGCCAGCGACCGCAAAATGGGCGGCCAGCCAGATCGGCGTGAAGGACTATTCGGTGAACCGCGTGGCCGAGGTCGGCGTCAACTTGTCGCTCGGCTCTTTTTACCTGAAACACGTTCTGGATGATCTTGGTCACCCGGTGCTGGCGACGGCTGCTTACAACGCCGGGCCGGGCCGCGCACGCCGCTGGCGCGCCGATGTGGCGCTGGAAGGCGCAATTTACGCAGAGTCGATCCCGTTCAATGAAACGCGCGACTATGTCAAGAAAGTCATGCTCAACAAGTGGTATTACGGCCATCTCATCCACGGCAAGTCGCCAACGCTCGCCCAGTTGATGGGCAGTGTGCCGGGTAAACGCAGCGGCGCTGGCAACGCATCGGTGGCCACCGCACTCGCGCCCCCGAATTCGAACTCAAACTCGACCTCAAATTCAACCTCAAACTCAACCTTAAATGGCACAGCGGGCAGTGTCGCTGCACGCTAGCGCCAACAAGAGATCTCATGCATAAAGTATTGCTTCTCGGTGGCAGTGGTTTTATCGGCAGCGCGATCGCCGAGGCGCTAACCAAGCGCGGCGATTTCGTCACCGTCCCAACGCGCGACCGCGAGCGCGCCAAACATCTGTTGCTGCTGCCGACTTGCGATGTCGTCTCCGCGAATGTGCGCGACCCGGTAGAGCTCGAAGCGCTGATCGGCGCGCACGATGTCGTCATCAATCTGATCGGCGTCCTGCACGGTGATTTCAACGAGGTACACGTGGAGTTTCCGCGTCGGGTCGCCGAGGCCTGTGCGAAGTTTGGCGTGAAGCGGCTGATCCAGATGAGCGCCATCGGTGCGGATGTGTCCGCGCCGAGCAACTATTTGAGCTCTCGCGGACGTGGCGAGGCGGCGGTGGCTGATGTCGCGAATCGTAGCGGGCTGGCGGTGACGATGTTCCGCCCTTCGGTGGTGTTCGGCCAGGGCGACAACTTCCTCAACATGTTCATGCGCTTGGTGAAACTGTTTCCGGTCATTCCGCTCGGTTCACCGGACGCGACATTCCAAGTGGTGTGGGTTGAGGACGTGGCACGCGCCATTGCTATGTCGATCAACATGCCGGAGGCCGTTGGCAAAACCTATCCGCTGGTCGGACCCAAGGTTTACACGCTTCGTCAACTGGTTGAATTTGTGATTTTGCTGTCAGGCAAGCGCAGAGCCGTCATCGGCCTGGGTCCGCTGTTGTCAACGTTACAGGCAACCGTTTTTGAGTTCCTGCCCGGCAAGATCATGACGCGCGACAACGTGGCTTCCATGCAAGTACCGAACACGTCGAATGAGCCCTTCCCGGCAATCTTTGGCCGCGCCGCACCAATGGAAGAAACCGTCTATGGCTACCTGCATTCGAGCGGCGGGCGTTCGCGTTACCAGCAGTTTCGCGAAGGCGTTGACAGCGCACCGGCACATTCGGAGCCGCCACCTAAATGAGGCAAGCTAGCGCATGCTGACATTGGTCATCGGCAACAAGAACTATTCCTCATGGTCGATGCGGCCATGGGTGCTGCTAAAGGCCCTCGACATCCCGTTTACCGAAGTGCTGCTCAAGTTTCATTCGGCGGAATGGCACGCCAACATCGCCCGCTATTCGCCGTCAACGCTGGTGCCGGTGCTGTGGGACGGCAATGTCGGCGACGCCGATAGCGTTTGCGTTTGGGAGTCGACCGCCATCTACGAACATCTGGCCGAAGCGTTTCCTGAAAAAAACATTTGGCCGACGAATGCCAAGGCGCGCAGCCACGCCCGCGCCATCGTCGGCGAGATGCACGCCGGCTTTCGTCCGCTGCGCACTGCCATGCCGATGAACATTCGCGCACGCTTTCCCGGCGCGGGCATGAACGACGAGGTCGCCAAGAACATCGCGCGGATTGAATCTATATGGCGGGCGGCAAGAGAGCGCTTCGCGGCCGACGGTCCGTTCCTGTTTGGCCCATTTGGCGCTGCGGATGCGATGTACGCGCCGGTGGTGATGCGCTTCATGACGTACTCACCGACGCTCGCGCCAGATACCGAAGCCTATTGCCAGGCGTTGCGAGAACACCCGGCCGTCGCCCAGTGGCAGCATGAGGCCCTCGGCGAGTCCGAGTTTGTCGCGGAAGACGAACCGTATGCAACGCACGCAAACTGATAGAACTCTAGCAAAGGCGGGCGTTTTCAGCCATTTTTGCCTGAAAACGCCCGCCAGTCGGCGACTTTGAGGTTTGCATGAATAGACTATTCTTTACCCTGGTGCTGCTCTGCGCTGGCACCTCCATCGCCAATGCGCAACCGGCAACCGACCCCGCCCAGCAGTTCGCCAATCTGGGCGAATGCACGCTCGCAAGCGGTAAGGTTATCAATGACTGTCGAATCGGCTACCTGACGCTCGGCACATTGAACCGCGAACGCAGCAACGCGATCCTGTTTCCAACCTGGTATGGCGGCACCAGCCGCAACATCCTGCAGTACCTCGGCCCGGGCAAGCTGGTCGATACGGACAAGTTCTTTGTCATCGTTGTCGATAGCTTCGGCAACGGCGTGTCATCGTCACCGTCGAACAGCAGCAAACAATCCGGCGCGGCATTTCCGGCGGTGTCGATCCGCGATATGGTGCACCTGCAAAAGCGCCTCCTCAACGAGCACTTGAAGCTGAGCTCGCTGCACGCCGTGGTGGGGATTTCGATGGGCGCAATGCAAACTCTTGAGTGGGCAGTGTGGCAACCGGGCATCGCATCGCGCTTTGTCGCCATCGCCGGTTCACCGCGGCTGGCACCGTACGATCTGGTGCTCTGGCACACCGATTCGCGCCTCATCAGGATGATGATCGACTGCAATTGCCAGACACCCATGCAGGTGCTCGCCGGTACGCGGTTTCTGAGTAACGTCGTCGACAATCAGAACGCTCCCTACCCAAGCAAAGATAAGATTCTTGGCAGCATCGCCGAGCAAAAGATGGACCCCGCAATCGGCTACGATCGATTGTTACAACTCGGCGCCATGATTGGCCACGATGTCACGCGCGGCTTCGACAACGATCTCGCCAACGCCGCCAAACAAGTCGGCAACAAATTACTGGTGCTGGTCGGCAGCAAAGATCGTGTGGTCACGCCGGCACCCGCGCTTGAGTTCGCCAAACTTGCCGGTGGCAAGGCGCTTGAATTCCCGACTTGTGGTCACGACATCCCACGTTGCTCGGCCGACTTAATTAACCCGGCGGTTCGCGACTTTCTCGAGCGCTAATTGCGCATCCTTGATGTCGCGATGGCTCTGATGACGCCATAATCAGGCGATGAAAGTCTATTCTGTTGGCGGCGCTGTCCGCGATGAACTGCTTGGCTTGGCCGTCACTGACCGCGACTATGTCGTCGTCGGTATGACGCCGCACGAAATGATCAAAGCTGGTTTCAGGCCGGTGGGTGCAGACTTTCCGGTGTTCCTGCACCCCGACACCCACGAGGAGTACGCACTCGCGCGCACTGAGCGCAAAGTCGCTCCCGGCTATAAGGGTTTCGTGTTTCACGCCGCACCCACCGTCACGCTCGAGCAGGACCTCGCGCGGCGCGATCTGACCATCAACGCGATGGCCAAAGACGCCAATGGTCACATCATTGACCCTCACGGCGGGCAGGCGGACTTGCATCATAAGTCGCTGCGGCACGTCGGCGACGCCTTCCGTGAAGACCCGGTGCGTATCTTGCGCACCGCACGCTTCGCCGCGCGTCTCGCGCCGCTCGGCTTCACGGTCGCCGACGAAACAACGGCATTAATGCGTGAGATGGTGGCCGCCGGCGAAGTTGACGCGCTGGTGCCAGAACGCGTCTGGACCGAACTGGCGCGCGGCATCATGGAAGCAACGCCGTCGCGCATGTTTGAGGTGCTGCGTTCGTGTGGCGCGCTGGCGCGCATCGCCCCCGAGATCGACCGGCTATGGGGTGTCCCGCAAGCAAAAGCATCGCACCCTGAAATTGACACCGGCGTACACGTCATGATGGTGCTCGACTACGCCGCCTCAATCCAAGCCAGCCTGCCGGTGCGCTTTGCCGCGCTGACCCACGACCTCGGCAAAGCCGTCACCCCTCCGCAATATCTGCCACGGCACCCTGGACACGAGGTCAAAAGCGTCGAACTGGTTGCAGCCATGTCGGCGCGCTTGAAGATTCCCGCTGAATGCCGCGATCTCGCCGTGACGGTGGCGCGGTGGCATGGCGACATACACAATGCACTGTCCTTGAGCGGTGAAAAACTGCTGGCACTCTTAGACGGGTGCGACGCACTGCGGCGCGCCGATCGGTTTGCCGACGTCCTCACATCAGCCGCCTGCGATCACCACGGCCGCCTCGGATTCGGATCTACGCCTTACCCGCCCCGAACCTATCTGTCGCGCGCCTTGGGTCGCTTGCAATCACTCGACTTCGGCGAAATCGCAAACGCCCATCCGGCCAACGTTGCCGACGCGATTGTCCTAGCCAAACTTCACGCACTCCAACAATTCATTGAAGAGGAACAGCAAACATGACCGCCGCCTTGAGTTCGAAAGCGATCCGCATCCACGAATACGGCGGCCCGGAGGTGTTGCGCTGGGAAAACGTAGAGGTGCCGGCACCCGGCCCCGGCGAAGTCCGCCTGCGCACGACCGCGGCGGGACTCAACTACATTGACACTTATCACCGCACCGGCGCCTACAAGGTCGCCTTGCCCGCTGTGCTGGGCCGCGAGGGAGCGGGTATGGTCGAGGCGGTCGGCAGCGGCGTGAGCGAAAACAGCGACATCGCCGTAGGTGACCGGGTCGCGTATGCCTCCGCGCCGATGGGCGCTTACGCCGAGCTGCGACTGATGCCGGCCGAGCGCGTCGTCAAGGTGCCGGCGGGTATCAGCGACAAGCAGGCTGCATCGATGATGTTGAAGGGCATGACCGCCCAATACCTGCTGCGGCGAACCTATCGGGTAAAAGCGGGCGACGTCATCTTGTCGCAAGCGGCGGCCGGCGGGGTCGGCTTGATTCTCGGGCAGTGGGCAAAAGCATTGGGCGCTACCGTAATCGGCACGGTGGGCTCCGACGAGAAGGCGGCACTGGCACGGGCAAACGGGTGTGACCACGTCATCAACTATCGTACCGAAGACTTTCAAGCGCGTGTAATGGAAATCACCAACGGCAAGAAGTGCCAGGTGGTCTACGACGGCGTCGGCCACGATACGTGGTCGAAGTCGCTCGATTGCATCGCGCCGCTCGGCATGATGGTTTCGTTCGGCGCCGCATCGGGTGCGGTCAAGCCGTTCTACATCGGCGAACTGGCGGCCAAGGGCTCGCTCTATCTGACCCGCCCCACCCTCGACACCTACACGGCAACACGCGCTGATCTGGTCGCCACGGCGAATGAATTGTTCGAGATCGTCCTTAGCGGCAAGGTCAACATTGAAGTCAATCAGACCTACGCGCTGGCGGACACCGCGCAGGCCCACCGCGACCTCGAAGCCCGCAAAACCACGGGTTCTACGGTGCTGCTACCATAGCGCCCTCGCTGGAACTATTGTTCCGTGCGATAGTCAGCAATAACGGCATTACCAAACCAACAATAGAGGAGCTACTATGATTCGCAGAACACTCACCGCGACGGCGGCAGCGGTTGCATTAATGGCGGGCGTCGCGTCCGCGCAAAACTTTCCGAACAAAACGATCAAATTGATCGTTCCATTTGCGCCTGCGGGCACCACCGACATCGTCGCGCGGATTGTCGCTGACCAACTCGGCAAGGAGCTCGGGCAGCCGGTGATCGTGGAGAACCGTGCCGGTGGCGGTGGATCGATCGGCGCTAATGAAGTTGCCAAAGCTGCACCTGACGGTTACACCATCGGTGTGGCGACCGTGTCGACGATGGCGGTCAACCCGGCAGCCAATTCAAAAATTCCGTATAACAACCTGACTGATTTCATCCCGGTGACCAACATGGCCGCCGTGCCCAACCTGATTGCCGTGAATCCATCAGTTCCGGCCAAGGACATGAAAGAGTTCGTGGAGCTGCTGAAGAAGAATCCAGGTAAGTACAGTTTTGCAACATCGGGGACCGCCGGTATCGGCCACATGATGGGTGAACTGTTCTTGAGCGCGACCGGAACCGAAATGGTACACATCCCCTACAAAGGTGCCGGTCCTGCGGTGCTCGACGTGATTGGCGGACAGGTTCCGGTGTTGTTCGACAATATGCCGTCGTCGAAAGCGCAAATCGAGGCTGGCAAGCTGCGCTTGTTGGCCGTCGCAGCGCCAAAACGCCTTTCCTATTTCCCGAACGCCCCGACCTTTGCGGAACTGAACATGGTGGATGTGAACGATCCAGCCTGGTACGGGCTGGTCCTGCCGGCCAAAACGCCGAAGGACATCGTCGACAAAATTGCTGCCGCTGCGGTCAAAGCGCTGGCCAACCCGGCGGTGAGAGAGAAGCTGGCGGCGCAGGGCGCGGAACCGGTCGGCAACACCCCGGCGCAATTTGCTGCACAGATCAAGGTCGAGTACGAAAAAATGAAGGCGTTGGTCACCAAGAAGGGCATCAAGCTCGATTAATTGATCGACTTACCCAGATTCAGCATCTGGCAGCCGGTTGCGATCGCAACCGGCTGTGCGCTACACAGCGTTGCGCGATTAGTTGGGCATTAAATGGCTTCCCAAGCAAAAATATAGAGGCTCGCAATGTGGCAAAAGTCACTTGACAAAGACGCCACTGGAGCCGAAATTAACATCAGATATCGCGAGTGAGGCACAAGGCTTCAACCGGCAGTCCAAAGATGTCAAGGTGGCTCCCCCCAAGGGTGCATTTTCTGAATCCGGGATTTAGCCCCGGGCAACAATTTGGAGGCAACATGTCTGAGAATCAAAAGAACCAAAACAACGACGGTGAAATTAACGACGCAGCACTGGATTCAGTATCCGGCGGTCAGGGTAAGCAGCCGGTGCAGGTCGAAGGATTCACGGTAACGGCAACGCGCCTCAAGCCTACTCAAAGCGCCGCCGCTCGGCCGATTGAAGGCATCACCGTTTCGGCAACCAAACTCACCGACAAGCCAAGCTCCCAGGTTGCGTCTGTCGGCACCAACAAGAAACCCGCTTAATCCGCAGCACGGTAGGCGGATGTTCCCGCCGATTACGCGAGTTGTCTCTCAAGCAGCGCGGCAAATGGCCCCTGCGTTGATGCAAGCTGGTCGAAGGTACCTTGTTCAACCAGCTTGCCCTGTTCAAGCACGATAATCGCGTCCGCATTGCGGACGGTGCTCAGGCGATGCGCGATCACCAGTCTCGTGCAGCTTAATTCTGACAGCCCCTGCTGCACCACCGATTGCGTCAGATTGTCGAGCGCCGACGTCGCCTCGTCCATCAGCAGAATTCGCGGTTGATGCACCACGGCGCGCGCAATCAAGATGCGCTGTCGCTGGCCGCCCGACAGGGTGCTGTCGCCGTCGCCAATCGTCGTGTACAGCCCCATCGGCATGCGCTCGATATCGTCCTTGAGTCCGGCGATCCTCGCCGCCTCCCAAACCTGGTCGACCGGCACACGGCTGGCGCCGACAATATTTGAATAGATGTCACCCTGCCACAGCTCGCCGCCTTGCAAAACGGTACCGATGCGCGCCCGCAGGCGTCGGGTATCGAGGCCGGCCAGATCGTGCCCGTCGTAACAGATCGACCCTACCGTCGGCGCTTCAAAGCCCAGCAGTAAACGAATCAATGTCGACTTCCCGGAACCGCTCGAGCCAACCACCGCCACCATCGCGCCGGGCGCCACGGTAAAGGTCACCTCGTCGAGAACCTTCGGCCCGTCCGGATAGCGAAACCCCAAATTGACAATCTCGATGCTTCCCAACGGTTCGTGTTTCTCGTTACGCCTGCCGCTTGTCTCAGGCAAGGTCTCGACGATCGGGCGCGCACGCTCCCACACCGGCAGTAGCTCGACCAGATCAATCGCCGTTGTCATCAACCCGTACAGACCACCCACCAGACTAAACAACGCCGCATTGAATGCGATGAAATCACCAATTGTGAACGTCGCGAACTCACCGCTTCCGCTACCCGATTGAGATGCGGTGTAGTACACAATCAGTAACATCGCAGGCAGTAATATGTTCAGCACCAGCGTCTCGGCATTGGCCAGTGATTCACTCCGCACATGCAGACGACGCAGTTTGATGAAGCGATCCGTCCAATTCACAAATGCCCGCGTTTCCGACGCGCTGGTCCGGATCTTTGATATTCCCGATAGATACTCAAACACCAGTGATTGGATTTTCCCACCGATGTCCTCGATCTTGCGTGCAATTTGCAGGCGCGCATAACCAATGACCGACGACACCAGAAACAGCAATATGACAACGAACAGTGCAACCAGCGTCAGTTTGATGCTGTACCAAAGCATCAAGGCGAAGTTGCTCACGAGGAAAATGGAGGTGAGGATGGTGCCTATGGTCGAACCGGTGACGACTTGCTGGATCGAATTAACCGCCGCCATACGCACCGCCAGATCGCCGCTTGAGAACTTGCGAAAGAACGTGACCGGAAGCGAAATGACTCGATCCAAGATCGCAGCATGGACGCTGATACCGGCGCGCGCTTCTATTCGCAGGATGGCGACCGTGCGCAGGGTATCAAACAACAAGACGGAAAGTCCCGCCACCAGCAATCCGGAGATGTACTGCCAGAGCAGCAGCTTGTCACTTGAGGGAATCACGCGGTCGATGATCTTGCCGCTGACCACCGGCACCAGCAGGCCCAGCAAGCCTGCCAGCAAGCTGGCCAGCAACAGCACCCACACGTCGCGGGCCTTGCCCTGAATACCGAACTTCACCACATCAAGGGCGCTGAGTTTTCCGGGGGGAAAGGTCCGGTAGAAGGTGTACGCGAACGGCGCAAGCCGATGGGCAATCGCGTCGGTGACGATCGCGCCGGAGGCGGCATCGCGCATCGGCCGGGCCGAGAAAATCCGGTAACCCGACACCTGTCCCGGCAGCAAGGCGACCCAGTGGCGCGCCTCACCGGGCGCGAGTTCGTTGTCCGAAAGCCGCCCCAGCAGCGGCCCGCCCTCTTCGGCCCACCAGTTACCATCGAGCAACACCTGCCTGGCCCGAAGACCCGATGCCTCGGCAATCAGCTCCACCGTATCCCCGCCGCCGTCGGTTGCTCCGTCGACGCCGGCCGATGCGAACCTCACCTGACGCGATGGCTCAAGGAAGCGGAACGCACCCAGCAAGCCTTCGCCGTCGTTATCGTTGGCCCCCGGCGCACCAAAATCAACCTCGGGCGCGACCCCCTTGGAGATTTGCCCCATCGCCTCAGCGAAGCGGCGCTGGTCGCTGGTCTGCTCCAGCACGAGCCGCTGCTCGTCACGCACATCGGCATGGCGGGAGTTGATGCTGATCCGCTCAACGGCCATATCGGCGAACGTCAGCAAGCGCGAATGGAACACCCGTGTATCCAGATTCCCTTCAGGTTCGGTGCGGGGTCGGCGGCGTCTGGCGGCGAGCAACGTTCCCTTTGGATCGAGGCCTCGCATGACACCCTTCATCCAGTCCTCGATTCTCAGCTTGGCGTCCGCGCCAAGACCGTCGAGGGTGGTAATCGCCTCTCGTCGAATCCGGGTACCTGAAACGGCGCGGCATAGCAGCCCCATTCCGCTCGGCAGCCCGCAGCGAGCCACTACAATCGCCGTACCCGCCGGCACGTCGAAAAGAAACCGGCGCGGCAGTTCTGGCTCAACCCCATCGAAGCTCGCAAGGTAAACCATCACGGTACCGTCATCGACGTACCAGGCTGAGTCAGCGTCATCTAGCCAAAACTGGTTCATCGCTAGCCCAACCCCGACGAGACAAGCTTCGCGTAGTGACCATCCACCTCCGCAACCAGCGATTCATGCGTTCCGCGTTGGGCGATGCGCCCCGCGTCCAGCACAATGATTTCGTCAGCATCACGGATCGTCGAGAGCCGGTGCGCCACCACCAGACAAGTACAGCCCCGGCGTCTGAGATTTTCCTCGACCTCGCGCTCGGTCGCCGGATCGAGTGCACTCGTCGCCTCATCAAGAATCAGCAATCGTGGATTGCGCACCAGCGCGCGCGCGATTTCAAGGCGCTGGCGCTGGCCTCCGCTCAAATTTCTACCGCCCTCATCGATCATTGCGTCATAGCCGCCGCTACGACTGACAATCACATCGTGGATGCACGCGTCGTGGCAGGCTGCCACCAGATCTTCATTGGGTATGGACTGGTCCCACATGGTGAGGTTTTCACGAATCGTGCCGTGAAACAGAAAGATGTCCTGATCAACAATCGACACTGAAGCCGCAAATGCAGCCGGTGCATACTGTTCGCGCGGCCTGCCATCAAACAGCACTTCCCCAGCCCATGGTTGATACAAGCCGACAACCAGCCTGGCGATGGTTGATTTTCCGCTCCCCGATCCGCCAACCAAGGCGATACGCTTCCCCGGCGTCAAGCGCAGGCACATCGATTCGATGATGGGCGCTTCGTTGCGGTTGTAGCCAAAGGTGATGTCACGTAATTCGAGCTCGCCGCGCAATTTGTGGTCCGATACGACGCCGTCGGCGTGTCGCGCCGGCTCTGCCGGATAGCGCAAGACATCTTCAAGGCGGGCAATGTCTCCGCGCAGCGATTGGATCTTCTGATTGAGCGAGAGAAGCGCGTGGGCCGGCGCAACAAATCCCGCCAGCAACGTCTGATAGGCAACCAACTGACCGATCGTCATCTGGCCTTCCATGATGCGCACGGAACCTACTGCAAGAATCGTCATGTTGACGATCAGACCGAGCAGACCCGGAACCTGCCCGAGGGTGATGCCGATGCCTTGCACTTTGATGGATGTGTTGACCACCTGCGTCTGCAGGGATACCCATTTTGAAAAAAGCCCCCAGTCTTGACCGGCCGCTTTAATGGTTTCAATGTTGGAAAGACCGTTGACCGACGCGCTCGAGAGTCGCCCGCTTTGCACCGACATCTGCTGCGAAAGCTCGGCGGTGCGTTCTGAAATGATGCGCCAGATGAACAACTCGATCGAGACGGCGACCACGGCGATCAAGGTCAACTGGACCGAGTACCAGAACATCGCGATAAGAAAGAAACTCGCCGTGAACAGGCTCAACAACACCCGGCTCAACTCGCTCGACAAGGTGTGGGCAACCTGCTCGTTCAGTCCGACACGCGAAGCAATTTCACCGGCGGAGCGTTGCGTGTAGAACTCGGCCGGCAGTCGCAACACATGCCAGAAAAAATTGCTCGACAGATCGAGCGCTTTGCGGGCGTGCGTCAGGCTAAGGAACTGCGACTGGAACCATTCAAGACCGGCCCGCACAATGGCTGTCAACGCCATGCCGATGAGCAGCGGGACCGCAATCCCTTTCACTTGCGCAACCAGTACTTCATCGATGAACCGACTCGACAGCATCGGCAGCAACACACCGGGCAACACCAGCATGAGTCCGAGCACCACCAGCAGCGTCACGGCACGCTCAAGCCCGGCGAAAAACTGCTTGAGTGACCGCACCACGGAGGGCTTGTGGCCGCCCGGCTGAAAGTCGGGCCCTTTCTCAAAAACCAGAATAACACCGGTAAAACTCCGGTCAAATTCAGCTGCGTCTACCGTACGCCGCCCTTGCGCGGGATCGTTCAGGTGCGCCTTGCCGTCACGAAACCCTTCCAACACCACGAAGTGATTGAAATTCCAGAAGACAATGGCCGGCAGCACAACCGAGCCGAGATCTGACGGCTCTTTACGGTAGCCTTTCGCCATCAAGCCTTCGAGGCGCGCCGCTCTCAATAGGTTGCTGGCCTTGGTGCCATCGCGGCTCACACCACACGCCACGCGCAGTTTCTCGAGCGGAACGTAGCGCCCATAGTAGGCGAGGATCATCGCCAGCGAGGCGGCACCACACTCGACCGTCTCCAATTGGAGCACGGTGGGGGTTCGATGGAGACGGCTATTGGTAAAGGTAGACGCGGAGTCTGCTGCCAATACGGCCGCGGTCACAAGACACCCGCAATCCAGATTAGATATGCAAGCATCACGAACACCAGCGTCGGCAGCCAGCGCTTAATCCACGGTCGGTAGGAGACGAGCGTCAACCGCTCGTCAAGTTGATCCGGCGACGAGAGTCGCTCAAGCGCCGTCTTACGGAATAGCTGATTTCGCTCTGTGGTCATGCCAGCATATCTGTCAGGTCAGTGTGGCGCGGACTAACCCGCCAGCCGTCTCAATAGTCGATCAAATCTCGCGCCGGCGACATGGAACGTATCCAGCAGCGTCTCGTTGAGCTCATCTTTGGCGTGGGGATCGGCAGTCGCTTCACCATAACCGAGTCGCATGGTGGTGTTGCGCATGCGGTCGGCGAGGAATATACAAAGTGCAAAATAGAAACGCGCGGCGAACATCGGATCGCTGCGTAGTTTTTCCCGGATGACGCCGTCAGCAATGCGCAGCAGCGTCGCATCCATCGCGACCTCGACCGATACCGTCGTCGGTGCCGGATCGACCAGTGACATTTCACCGACGATTTCACCACTCTCAAGTGCGGCGATCGCGGCACCCGATCCGGTGCGGATGACGAGCTGCCCGTCGAGCAGAAAGTAGATGTGCTCGACCCGCGAATTGTGCTCAATGAGCACGCTACCGGCCTTCACATGAATCCGCTCGCCAGCATCGGCAAGCCAGTCCACGTCGCCGTCGGTCATCTGCCCAAAAATGAAGAGTACTTTGCGCATCTCCGCCCAATTTTTTGGTTCTTTTAGATAGCCCGCAGGATAGAGCATTTTCTACCGATGGTAAAGCCGCTTGCATGGCGGGCATGCAAAGCGGCTGATCATGGTCGGCGCGGCGCGGCCAAGTTTCCCGACTATTCTGCGACCACTGCGCATGCCGGAGTAGGCGATCAACGGCTGCGACTCAAATCACGATAAAGGCATATTGTCTTATCGCGCGGGTGTGCAACAATCTCGCCCTTCTACCCGCGCCCTGTCGGCGCCTGATTGGACTACCACGTGCTCAACGCAACCCGAATTTTCAGCCGCATACTCATCGTCAGCGTATTGGCGTTCAACGCAAGCGCCGAAGCGCAAACGGCAAAGCGACCCTTGCAGCACAGCGACTTTGACGCCTGGCGCACGATCGCCACCCCGACGTTGTCCAACGATGGCAAATGGCTGGCCTATTCGGTACAACCGCAGGATGGCGACGGCGAGCTTGTCATCCGGGAACTCGCCAGTGGCAAAGAACGCCGCGAGACCGTCGGGCTCCTCCCGCCGCCCGCGACTGCCGCTAATGAGGAAAACCCCGAGTCGCCGCCGGCGCCACGTGCGATCCGTGTTGTGTTCACCAGCGACAGTCGCTTTGTGGTCGCAACGACTTACGCGCCAAAAGCCGAAGTTGCCGCTGCCAGAAAAGCTCGGAAGAAGCCCGAAGAGATGCCGAAGGGCGGATTGCTGATCATCGACTTGCAGCGCACGGAAACGACGCGAATACCAAATGTGAAAAGCATGGCGATGCCAAGCAAAGGTGGCGCGTGGGTCGCTTACTTGAAGGAAGCAAAGGAGGAGTCGAGGGCCGAGGGCGGCAAGGCAGACGAGGCATCGAAAACCGCTGAGCCGGCAAAACCGAGTAGCGGCGACCAAGGCGACCAAGCTGACTACGACGATCAAGCCGCCGCACGCCGAGCGACTAGCGCTGCACCAGCCACCGCCGGCGCGAAGAAAGAATACGGAACCGAGTTGCTGCTCAGAGACTTGATGAATGGTACTGAGCGATCGTTCGCCAACGTCACCGAGATCTCGTTCCCGCGTGACGGGAAAGTGTTGCTTTATAACGTCGCCTCCAAAGGCGAGGCCGACAATGGCGTCTACACCGTGACTCCGGCAAGCGACGCCGTGCCGTCGTTACTCATGACGGGAAAAGGCAAGTACACGAAAATCACTTGGGATCGGGAACAAACGCAGGCGGTCTTTCTGAGTGATCGCGACGACGCGGCGGCAAAGCTCCCGCACTTCAAGCTTTATCACTGGTCGCGCGCCGGCAGCGGCGCCAAAGAGTTGGTGTCAGCCACCACCGCAGGGCTTCCCAGTGGCATGACCGTCAGCGACAAAGGTGTTGTCGCATTCTCGCGCGACGGCAAAAAGCTTTATGTGCCGGCGGCCTCTCCTGCCAAACCTCCGCGCACCCCTGAGTCCGGTCCGACCGACGAGGAGCGCGTGGTGGCAGATCTGTGGCGATGGAACGATGATTTGGTGCAGCCGATGCAGAAGGTGCGCGCGGTGCAAGAGCGCAATCGCTCGTTTCGCGGTGTCGTTGATCTCGCGAGCGGCCGCTACGTCCAACTGGCCGACGAATCGATGCGATCGCTTGCGTTGAGCGACGACGGTACGCGTGCGCTTGGCGCGGACGACCGCCCTTACCGCCGTTTGATCGACTTTGATGGCAGCTATGCTGACTGGTATGTCGTTGACGCATCGACAGGCGCACGTAAACTCGCCCTCAAAAAACAGCGCGGCAATGGCAACGTGACAACCGACCAATGGGCGCCGGATGGCAAGTGGCTGGTCTACTTTCAGAATAAACACTGGCATGCACTCAACACATTGGATGGCTCTTCAAGAAACCTCACCAGCCGACTCGGCGTCGCTGTGCACAACGAACAGCATGACGCACCGAGTCCCGCCGGTGCTTACGGCAGCGGCGGCTGGACCAGCGATAGCGCCTCGGTGCTGATCTACGACCGGTTTGATGTGTGGCAGATCTATGTTGACGGCCGCCCTGCGCGCAACCTGACCAATGGCGAGGGCCGGAAATCAAAGACGCGGCTCGTCGTTCAACGCGTTGATCCGGTGGATGAAGATGACGACGAGCGGGGCATCGACGTCAAAAAGCCGCTGACCCTGCGCGGCGAGAGTCAGGAGACCCGCGCCAGCGGATTCTTCCGAACGACATTTGCCGCCAACGCCGTGCTACAGAAACTTGTTTGGGGCGACCGGGCGCATCGCTTTATCGCTCGTGCACGCGAAGCCGATGTGTTGCTGACGGTTGCGTCGCGCTTCGACACGTTCCCCGACCTTCAGACCAGCGACGCAAACTTTGCCAACCTGACGAAAGTGACGGAACTGGGCAAGCAAACCGCACCTTTCACTTGGGGCACAAGTGAGCTGATGGGCTTCAAGAATGCCAAAGGACTACCACTCAAGGCCGGCCTCTACAAACCAGACAACTTCGACCCGAAGAAAAAATATCCGCTGATGGTCTACATTTACGAGCGGCTGTCACAGAACGTCCATGCCTTTAGCAATCCTGCACCAAGCCAGAACGTGAACCCCGCGCTATATGTCAGCAACGGCTACGTACTGTTAATGCCCGACATTGCCTACACCATCGGTTATCCGGGCAAGAGCGCGATGGATGCCGTGCTGCCGGCCGTCGATGCGCTCGTTAAGCAAGGCTTCATCGATGAGAAAGCCATCGGCATTCAAGGGCATTCGTGGGGCGGCTATCAGATCGCCTGGATGATCACGCAGACCAACCGTTTCCGCGCGGCCGAGGCCGGTGCGCCGGTCGGCAATATGACCAGCGCTTACTCGGGCATACGCTGGGGCACAGGATTGCCAAGGCAATTCCAGTACGAGCAGCAGCAGAGTCGGATTGGCCCATCACTACAATCCGCACCCAATCTCTATCTCGAAAACTCGCCTGTGTTTCACATCAAGAAGGTCAAGACACCGCTCTTGATCATTGCCAACGACGCTGACGACGCGGTGCCTTGGTATCAGGGCATCGAACTCTTTCTGGCGCTTCGTCGCTACGAAAAAGAGGCCTATCTGTTCAACTACAACGGCCAACTACACGGCCTGCGACGCCGCGCCGACCAGCGGGATTTTTCGCTGCGCACCCTCCAGTACTTCAATCATTTCCTGAAGGGGGCCCCCGCGCCGGAATGGATGACCAAGGGTATTCCGTTCATTGAGCGGGAAGAAGAGAAGGAGCGGTTTAGCAAATCCGCATCACCCGTCGCGGCGCTGACCAACTAGCTGCACGCACGAACGAGCAGTTTGTTGAAATTCGTATTGCTAAGTCCGTGTGAGCTCACGGCGTGCAATTTCCCCCTTTGAAAAAGGGGGACTAAGGGGGATTTGCGGTCGTTGTCGATACGCAAGTGCTTAAAATCCCCCTCGATCCCACTCTTCCAAAGGGGAAGTAGGTCACCGAAACCTACTGCCAAACGAATATCGTGAATTTCAACAAACCGCTAGCCGCGCATACGAAAAAAAAGCCCACCGAACTTGATTCGGCGGGCCTTTCTTGCGTGTACGCTTGGCGTGCGCGTGGACTGGGCCTAGCTGAGTGAATCCTTCAAGAACCCCCGCATATCCGCCGCCATTTTGATTAGCGACGGCGCGTGGATGTACATCATGTGTCCGGCCTCGTAGTAATGCCGCGAAATGTTCCCGGCAATCGCCGGATCAAGCGACAGGTGATTCATGGTGTAGTCAGAGGCAAAGTGCGGTGTGGCGAGGTCGTAGAAACCGTTCGCCACATACACTTTAAGGTGCGGATTGGTATTCATCGCCTTGCGCAGCGTTTCGCCGACACTCACGTAGCGGTTGGCAAAGTCCTTCCAGCCCCAGGTCAGATAGAGCCCGGACAAGACGCGATAGTCGAGGTCGGTTTCGAACTTGAGCGTACGGCGCACGTAGTCGTTGAGCGTGGTGGCGAAGGCACCGCCAATCGCCGCATGTGCGGGATCAAAATCAAAATGTTCGCCGGCGCTATCTCGGTCGCGCGCGGTAAACCGGCTGTCGAGTCGACCGACCGTCGTACCTTCGTCACGTAACAGCTCTTTGCAGAAACGGTGGATTTGAATTCGAAGTTTGGTTGACTTCACATAGGCCGCAGACAAGCCGCTATAGCGCGCGACCTTTTCCGCCATCGCATTGAAGTCCTTGGGCGCAAGGCTATCGCCTTGGAAGAGTGCATGCGCGTATTCGCTAGCAGCAAACGCTTCGACTTCTTTCATCAGGGTCGGCAGCGACTTCTTCTGCAAGTCGGCAGGCAATTTCTTGTGCGTCCATGCGGTTGCGGCGTAAGTCGGTA
>Ga0209591_10002793_pt1 | contig 20690 bp, 15 predicted proteins | sample MAT01_FD_187207 | JGI IMG/M metagenome (GOLD analysis project Ga0209591, IMG submission 187207) | Freshwater microbial communities from Lake Fryxell liftoff mats and glacier meltwater in Antarctica - MAT-01 (SPAdes) (version 2) | ecosystem: Environmental > Aquatic > Freshwater > Ice > Liftoff... | reverse complement strand
CATGTCGTCAGGCATGCGGTGGGCAGAGACGACAAGTTTCTCGTAGGAAACGCCGAACTCGTCGAGGATGGCAGCGGCATGCTGGAGGGTGTCCCAGTCGCTGGAGGAGCCCATGGCTAGGGCGATTTTGGTCATTGTGATTTGTAGTGAGCGCGAGCGCTGGCGACGAGTGCCTGCAACGCAACAGCTCTAATCGGACCCGGCACGAGCAGGTGGCGGAAAATTCGTCAACTTTTCAGCGAGCTTGGAGCAAAGCTGGGCGTGTCGCTCTACTGCCCCTGCGAGTTGCGCGGTCCAGGGCTTGCAGACATCGAGCAAGCCGCAAAGCCTGGCCGCTTCACTCACCGAAGACGCGATGAGGCATTGGTCATCATCTGGAATCGAGATCACGTCAGCGTATGTTTTTGCGCATGACTCCACATACTTACGGGCCTCCTCAAAACGCTGCAATTTTGCAAATGCAAGCGCAAGGTCTGCTTCAAGTAATAGGCGTTGAACTGATGGATTCGGTACTTCTTCAGCTGTCAGCAACTGCGGAATGACCAACGCCGCCTGGTCGAACCGTCCTTGCAAAATGAAAAGGCTGGCCCGCGCCGTCGTCAGTAAATGTTCCAGCGATCTGAGCTGCGCTGCGGTCTGGTAGTTGATAGCCGAGTCCACATCGACACGCAGCAGTGATCGATCAATACCAGAATCAACCTCCGCCAGATCATCAAAACGCGCACGCGCCACGCGCAACGCGGCACGGTTGTAGGTCATGGCACCGATGGCTGCATGATCACCGATTGCATTCGCCTCGCGGCGAGCAATGTCGTACCAAGACTGAGCTACTGATGGCAACCCGGCAATCAAATTCGCATCTCCCAAGGTCAGAGCTATGCGACAAGGTGCGAAACCTCGGTCCAAACTCAAATCCTGGAGGGCTTGGGTCGCGCAAGTGAGTTCGAGCACCATCGAGTCGAACCGTGCGTGGTTGAACTCAATGTGGGCCATCCACGCCGAAGTGAGAGCAATGAGGCCGGGGTCTCGGAATCCTTTACTCAAGAGACTCGCACGCAGCATTCTGTCGCGCGCGAGTGGACTCAGTTCGCCGTAATAGGCCTGCAAGGCCTCAAGAACGATGATCAACACCGAAACGCGCGGGTTTCGATAATCTCCAAACTCGTTCCGCAGCGTAATTCGGGCTTTCTCAGCACGATCGGCTTCGCCTGCCCTTGCCCAATACCCGCCAAGCTCCGCAAGCAGAAGAGCTCTTTGGTCCGGACTGGTAGCTGCGTCCAGCGCAGCGATAAGTCTTCTTTCTAGCGGCGACTTCACAGACCTACCTCCGGTTCATGCAACTTGCCGTTGCAAGAACTTCGCAATGTTGAAACCCCAATCACTCCTGCTGCGATGGTACCCGTCAAAAAAAGAGCCCGGCAGTTACCGAGCTCTTTGCGGTTCAGGTTCCCGCTTTCGCTGAGCGCCCTGTCTGACTTCGACTTGGCGTCAGGGCTTGTTGCCCGTGGGGAATGGCCAAGCTGCCGCAGGATTCAACGCGGTTTTGGCTGGCGCGGCGGATGGCGCCGGAGCAGGTGCCGTGGGTGCAGCAGGCGCTGCCTTCTTCGCAGCCTTCTTGGCTGTGGGCTTCTTGGCTGTCGGTTTCTTGGCCGCAGCGGCCTTCTTCGTCGGCGCAGCCTTCTTCGCTGGGGACGCAGCCTTCTTCGCCGGTGCCGCAGCCTTCTTCGCCGGAGCCACCTTCTTCGCAGCGGCCTTCTTCGCCGGCGCTGCTTTCTTCGCGGGCGCGGCCTTCTTGGCAGCGGCCTTTTTCGCCGGTGCAGCCTTCTTGGCGGGCGCTGCCTTCTTCGCAGGGGCCGCAGCCTTCTTCACAGCGGCCTTCTTCGCCGGAGCAGCCTTCTGGGCCGGGGCTGCCTTCTTTGCGGGAGCCTTCTTGGCCGGAGCGGCCTTTTTTGCAGTTGCCATAACGATCTCCTTGATCAAGTTACAAAAGGCTCCGCGCTGCTGTAGGTCGCAGCGCAGAGATCCACCGCCCGGTGGTCTGCTGGAAGGTCTTCACCCCCAGCGGTTGCCCCAGTGCGGTGAACGGGGACGCGAGCTCGGCTGTTGATGCCGGTCTGTGCCTGCCTTGGCTCGCAATGCTTGATCCTTCTCTTGCACGCACAGCTGCCGCGTCTGCGCGCGGTCGGGTCTGCGGGTGCTGCGGGTTGCCGGTCATGGGCTATTCGTTCAGTCCCACGCCAGCGCGCCGCCGGTCTGGTAGTCGATGACACGCGTCTCGAAGAAATTGCGCTCCTTCTTCAGATCGATCATCTCGCTCATCCACGGAAACGGGTTCTCCTCATTCGGGAACAACGCCTCCAGGCCAATCTGCTGCGCGCGACGGTTCGCGATGTAGCGCAGGTAGCCCTTGAACATGCTGGCGTTCATACCCAGCACACCACGCGGCATGGTGTCCTCGGCATACTGGTATTCCAGCTCGACCGCCTTCTCGAACAGCGCCTTGATCTCGGCCTTGAAGACGGGCGTCCAGAGGTGCGGGTTCTCGAGCTTGATCTGGTTGATGACGTCGATGCCGAAGTTGCAGTGCATCGACTCGTCGCGCAGGATGTACTGGTACTGCTCGGCCGCGCCGGTCATCTTGTTCTGACGGCCCAGCGCCAGAATCTGCGTGAAGCCGACGTAGAAGAACAAGCCCTCCATCAGGCACGCGAAGACGATCAGGCTCTTCAACAGCGTCTGGTCGTTTTCCGGCGTGCCGGTATGAAAGTGCGGGTCCATGATCGCTTCGATGAAGGGGATCAGGAACTCGTCCTTGTCACGGATCGACTTCACCTCGTTGTAGGCGTTGAAGATCTCGCTCTCGTCCAGGCCCAGGCTCTCGACGATGTACTGGTAGGCGTGGGTGTGGATGGCTTCTTCAAAGGCCTGACGCAACAGGAACTGTCGGCACTCGGGCGCGGTGATGTGGCGGTAGCTGCCCAGCACGATGTTGTTGGCGGCCAGCGAATCGGCGGTGACGAAGAAGCCGAGGTTGCGCTTGACGATGCGGCGTTCGTCGTCGGTCAGGCCGTTCGGGTCTTTCCAGGTCGCGATGTCGCGCGACATGTTCACCTCTTGCGGCATCCAGTGATTGGCGCAGGTCGCGAGGTACTTCTCCCAGGCCCACTTGTACTTGAACGGCACCAACTGGTTGACGTCGGTCTGACCATTGATGATGCGCTTGTCAGCCGCATTCACGCGCCGATGGCTGACCACGGCCTTGATGGCGCCAGCGGCCACCGAAGACGGCAGCGCGATGGGTTTCGCATCGGCGATGGCGTCCTTCGATGCATTCGTGGTTGCACTCGCGGATGCATTCGTGGGTGCGCCCGCTGATGGATTCATGGACACGTCCTGAAACGCAGCGTTTGCAGGCTTCACCGACGACGGCTCAAACGCCGGCGACGGCAGCGCCGCGCCAAGCTTTTGTTTCGGTGTGCTCTGAACTTCGTCTTCCCAGACCAGCATGTGTGTACTTCCAATTCAATGCTAATTATCGGAGTGTTGTGCACGAACACCAAGCATTGCTTGACATCGCGCACCTCTCGTTGTTGCAGCAGCGCATCGACCTTTGCTTCATGCAAAGTCGATGCGTGCCATCGGCCTCACGTCAGGGTCACTGGCAGGCCTCGCAATCGGTGTTGTCGATGGAGCAGAACTTGACATCGCTCGCGGGTTCGGAAGGCAGGGCCGAAGCAGCCGAAGGCGCAGCGGCTGCACCACCGGCTGCACCACCGGCTGCTTTACCGACTGAATTACCACCATCCCCCATCGACACCGCGTTCAGCTTGCCTGCGGACACCGTGCTCTTCTCGCTGTAGGTCGCGCTGGTAGTGCGCAGGTAGTAGGTGGTCTTCAGGCCGCGCAGCCACGCCAGCTTGTAGGTTTCGTCGAGCTTGCGGCCCGAAGCACCGGCCATGTAGATGTTGAGAGACTGCGCCTGGTCGATCCACTTCTGGCGGCGCGAACCGGCCTCCACCAGCCAGGAAGGCTCGACCTCGAAGGCGGTGGCGTACAGACGCTTCAGTTCTTCCGGCACACGGTCGATGGGGCGCAGCGAGCCATCGAAGTGCTTCAGGTCCATCACCATCACGTCGTCCCACAAGCCCAGCTTCTTCAGGTCGCGCACGAGGTACTCGTTGACGATCGTGAATTCGCCCGACAGGTTGCTCTTCACCGACAGGTTGCCGAAGCTCGGTTCGATGGAGGCGTCGACGCCGATGATGTTGCTGATGGTGGCGGTGGGCGCGATGGCCACGCAGTTGCTGTTGCGCATGCCGTGCTCGGCAATGCGGGCACGCAGTGCATCCCACTGCAGCGTGACGCTGCTGTCCACTTCCAGGTGGCCACCGCGCGCTTCACGCAGCAGCGCCACGCTGTCTTGCGGCAGGATGCCGCGGTCCCACAGGCTGCCGCGGTAGCTGCTGTAGCGGCCCCGCTCGGCAGCGAGTTCGGTGCTGGCCCAGTAGGCGTGGTAGCACACCGCTTCCATCGAACGGTCGGCGAACTCCACCGCTTCCGGGCTGGCATAAGGCAGTCGCAGTTCGTACAGGCAATCCTGAAAACCCATGATGCCCAAACCCACCGGGCGGTGACGCAGGTTGCTGTCGCGCGCCTTCTTCACCGCGTAGTAGTTGATGTCGATGACGTTGTCGAGCATGCGCATCGCGGTGGCGGTGGTGCGCTTGAGCTTTTCATGGTCGATCGACTTCACACCATCCACGTCTTTCAAGTGCTGCGACAGGTTCACGCTGCCCAGGTTGCACACCGCAATTTCGGTGTCAGACGTGTTCAGCGTGATTTCGGTGCAGAGGTTGGAGCTGTGCACCACGCCCACATGGTTCTGCGGGCTGCGCACATTGCAGGCGTCCTTGAAGGTGATCCACGGATGGCCGGTCTCGAACAGCATCGAGAGCATCTTGCGCCACAGGTCCTTGGCCTCCAGGCGCTTGAAGAGCTTGATCTCGCCGCGGTCCGCCTTGGCCTCATACGCCGTGTAGGCCTCTTCGAACGCCCGGCCGAACTTGTCGTGCAGGTCAGGGCAGGTGCTGGGGCTGAACAGCGTCCATTGGCCGCCTTCCACCACACGGCGCATGAACAGGTCGGGAATCCAGTTCGCCGTGTTCATGTCGTGCGTGCGGCGGCGGTCGTCCCCGGTGTTCTTGCGAAGCTCGAGGAACTCTTCCATGTCGAGGTGCCACGTTTCCAGGTAGGCACACACCGCGCCCTTGCGCTTGCCGCCCTGGTTGACGGCCACTGCGGTGTCGTTGACCACCTTGAGAAAAGGCACGACACCCTGGCTCTTGCCGTTGGTGCCCTTGATGTAGGAGCCGAGCGCACGCACGCGCGTCCAGTCGTTGCCCAGGCCGCCGGCGAACTTGCTCAGCAGCGCGTTTTCCTTCAGGGCTTCGTAAATGCCGTCCAGGTCGTCGGCCACCGTGGTGAGGTAGCAGCTGCTGAGTTGGCTGCGCCGCGTGCCGCTGTTGAAGAGCGTGGGCGTGCTGCTCATGAAATCGAAGCTGGACAGCACGTTGTAGAACTCGACGGCGCGCGCTTCGCGGTCGATCTCACCCAGCGCCAGGCCCATCGCCACGCGCATGAAGAAAGCCTGCGGCATCTCGATGCGCACTTCTTCGATGTGCAGGAAGTAGCGGTCGTACAAGGTCTGCAGGCCGAGGTAGTCGAACTGCAGGTCGCGGCTGGCGTCGAGCGCGGCGCCCAGCTTGACGAGGTCGAACTGCAGCAGCTTCTCGTCCAGCAGTTCGGCCTCGACACCTTTCTTGATGAACTGCGGGAAGTACTCTGCGTAGCGCGTGGCCATCTGGCCTTGCGTGACGTCCTCGCCCAGGATTTCGCGGCGGATGGTGTGCAGCAGCAGGCGCGCCGTGGCGCGCGTGTATGAGGGCTCTTTCTCGATGAGCGTGCGCGCAGCCATGATGGCGGCCTTGAACACCTCGTCGATCGGCACGCCGTCGTACAGGTTGCGCCGCGTCTCGGCCATGATGGGCTCGGCCTTCACGTCGGCGCCCAGGCCGGTGCAGGCGGCTGCCACCAGATCACGCAGCGCCTGCATGTCCAGCGGCACACGCTGGCCGCCTTCGGTGACGAAGAGTTCGGGCGCCTTGGTCACGGCCGGCGCACCCTGGCGAGCGCGCTCCTGGGCACGGCGCTCACGGTACAGCACGTAGGCGCGCGCCACCTCGTGATGGCCACTGCGCATCAGCGCGAGTTCGACGTGGTCCTGCACGTCTTCGATGTGGAAAGTGCCGCCGCCCGGACGGCTGCGCAGCAGCGCGCGCACCACGCCTTCGGTCAGGCGCTCCACTGTCTCGCGCACGCTCGCCGAGGCCGCGCCCTGGGTGCCATGCACCGCCAGGAAGGCCTTCATCAGCGCCACCGCGATCTTGTTCGGCTCGAAGGACACCACCGCTCCGTTGCGACGGATGATCTGGTAGCCGGCATAGACAGCGTTGGCGGCGCTGGTGGCACCGCCCGAAGCGGCCGTGCCGGTGGCCACGGGTCTGGCGGTGGTGGCCGGTGCGAGGGTGGTGTTCTGGGCAGCTTGCATTCAATCCCCTGTAGTCGTTCGTTTGTTTGTTCGATCGGTTCGATCTATTCGATCGGGTCGTTCGGGTCGTTCGGGTTGTTCTGCCTCGCAGCAGGCTCAACGCCCGTCATGTGGGCTGCGAGTGTTAGTCCGGCGCATGAGATGGGTTGTGGCCGGGTCGGCAAGTCGGGTTGGCGAACACGCGTGCGGCTTGCCTTGCGCATGCATCAAACAAGCTCGCAGAACACCGGCATGCCAACCGCCTGAGGCCTCGAAGAGGCTCACCACATGCAGGTCGATGGGGCTACGAGATTATCACGTGCAAGCACTATATCTGGGGTGCCGGGCCCCTTCAAGCACTACAGCTAGTGTCTGATGCGGGCTTGCCCCAATGCCGCGCGGTGCTGCCGCCGCCCCACCGCACCGGTCTTCACGACCCCCCGCCTCGCGATAGGCCGCACCCTCACGGCTTGCGCTTGCGCAGGGCCGCGCGCTGCCTTGCAAAAACCGTGCAATCAGACCGCAAGGCCGCATGGCGCGGGGGTTCCGGACTGGCTTGACAACTGCCGGATGGGCGGCACCACCTCGCCAATTTTCTTCAGTCACTTTCGTTATCAGCCGCACCCACGCCCAGGCGCGCCATGCGATACCGCATCTGGCGCAATGACAAGCCCAGGCTGGCACCCGCGGCGGTGCGGTTGTAGCGGTGACGCGCCAGCGCCCGCTCGAGGATCTCGCGCTCGACCCCGTCCAGGTGCGCCGCCAGGTCGTTCGGCAGCGTCGTGGCGTTGGGCGCCGATGTGGCTGTCGACGCTGCCGCTGTTGCGGGCGCAGATGCTGACGTCGATGCCAGCGGCATCGGCACGGTCGCCTCTTCGCCGTCGGCTGCGGCTGCGGCTGCGGCTGCGGCCGCACCGAGCGCTTCATCGAGCACGCCTTCGGGCAGGCCGATGTCGTCTTGCTCGATGCGCGGTGAACTCGACAGCGCCAACGCTCGGTGCAACAAGTTCTCGAGCTCGCGCACATTGCCGGGGAAGCCGTAGCGCGCCATGCGCAGCAGCGCCGCTTCCGACAGCGTCGGTGCCGGGCTCACGCCGGCGTCGCGGGCAATGCGGATCAGCACGCTGGCGCACAGCGCCGGCAGGTCGGCCAGGCGTTCGCGCAGCGGCGGCATCGTGATGCGAATGACGTTCAGGCGGTAGAACAGGTCTTGTCGGAAGCGGCCGGCCTGCACCTCGGCGGCCAGGTCCTTGTGCGTGGCGCTGACGATGCGCACGTTGACCGGCGCTTCCGCCACGGCGCCCAGCGGCCGCACCGCGCGCTCTTGAATGACGCGCAGCAGCTTGCTCTGCATGGCGAGCGGCAGGTCACCGATCTCGTCGAGAAAGAGCGTGCCGCCCTGTGCGGCCTGGAAGAAGCCCTCGCGGTCTTCGTTGGCGCCGGTGAAGGCGCCTTTGCGATAGCCGAAGAACTCGGCCTCGAGCAGGTTCTCAGGAATGGCGCCGCAATTCACCGCCACGAAGGGCAGCGCGCCGCGCGGCGAGACCTCGTGCACGGCGCGCGCCACCAGTTCCTTGCCGGTACCCGATTCGCCGCACACCAGCACCGGCGCCATGCTGTGCGCCACCCGTTCGATGAGCGCCCGCACCTGCTGGATGGACAGCGCCGCGCCAACGATGCGTTGCAGCGCGGGGTGCACGGTCGCCCCGCCCTGCGCCGCACTTTGGCGCGCTGCAGGTGCCGCGGCCCCTGTGCGCGGCGATGCGAGCGCGGTCGACGCAGGCGTGCGCCCCAGCGCAGACGCCACGGCGGCGCGAAACTGACGCAGATCGACGGGCTTGGTCAGGTAGTCGTAGGCGCCAGCCTTCAGCGCTTCAACGGCGTTTTCGGGCGACCCGTAGGCGGTGATGACGATGGCCTTCTCGGGCCGGCCGGCTTCTTCCATGCGCCGCAGCAGGTCCAGGCCGGTGCCGTCGGGCAGGCGCATGTCGGTGATCACGAGTTGATAGCCCCCGACAGGGCGACTTTCCAGCAGCGCCCAACCCTCGGCCACCGAGGCTGCGCTCTCGACGTCGTAGCCCTCGCGCACCAGCGTCAGCTCGTACAGCGTTCGCAGGTCGGGTTCATCGTCGACCACCAGCAAGCGCGCGGTGCCAGCGGATCCGGTTGCGGGGTAAACGGGCGGGCTCATGGCATCGATGCGGTGGTGAGTACGGTAGCGAGTGCGGTGGTGAGTACGGTAGTGAGTGCGGGTCAGCGCGGCTCCAGCGGTAGCGGGTGGGCAGCGTCAGGCAGCGCGGCGCTGCGCAGGTTCACGACAAACTCGTTGCGCAGACGCTCGGCAGCCGGGCGCGGGCGGTACTCGATGCTGGCGCCATAGCGCTCGCACAGCTCTCGGCAAATGTACAAGCCGAGGCCCGAACCGCGGCTACGTGTGCTGGAGAAGGGCTCGAAGAGATGGCGCTCGACCTCGGGTGGGATGGGCGGGCTGTCGCTCAGCACCGAAATCTGCACGCACCCTTCGTCGCGGGCCATCAGGCGGAGGAAGATGGCGCCGCGGCCCGCACCGGCATGGCGGTGCGCGTTGTCGAGTAGGTTCACGAGCACACGGCGCAGGTGTTCGGGGTCGAAGATCACGCCCAGCGGCGAGGTAGGCAGTTCGGCACGCAGGCGGCTGTCGGGCGCCAGCGGCACACCCACCGTGCGCGCCCACTCAGCGGCCGCACCCGCCACCGTGGCGCTGGCGTCGATGGCGCGCAGCTGCGGCTCCGCGCCTGGGGACACTTCCATGACGTCGTCGACCAGACGCTTCAGCCGTTCCACGTTGTCGGCCACCATTTGCGCCAGCCGCTGCTGAGCGGGCGGCAACCCGTCCTCCAGCAACAGGGCATTGGCCTGCGAGATGGCGGCCAGCGGGTTGCGGATTTCATGCGCGATGCCGGCCGACACGCGGCCCATCGCGGCCAGCTTCTCTTGTCTGATGCGCGCCTGCAGCGTGCGCAGGTCTTCTATCAGCAACACCGCATAGGGCTCGGCAGCGCTGGCTTCGGAAGACGGCGTTTCCACCCCGGCGTCGGCACCCCGTTCGATCACCCGGCCGCGCATGAAACGCACACGCAGGCGCAAGGTGCGGGTATGGCCCTCGCCGAAGCTCAGCATCACATCGCGGCCAGCCTCGGGCCATGTGCCTTCCGCCAAGGCCTGCGTCACCGCGGCCAGCAGCGCAGCCCAGGCGGGGTTCAGGTCCAGCACAAAAGGCGCGGGTGCGTGCAGGCCCTGGTCGACCAGCAGCGCACGCGCGGCGGGGTTGGCGGCCCGCACCCGCATGCGGCGGTCGACCACCAGCACGCCATCGGCCATTTCTTCGATCACCAGGCGGTTCAGCTGGGCTTGTTGCCGGGCCAGTTCCAGGCTGCCACGCGCGGCCAGTTCTTCGCGCGCCAGACGACCGGCCAGTTCACCGGAGAGCAAGGTGATGACGAACATGCCCAGGCCCGCCAGGCCCGACTGCAGCATCAGGGGCGCCGCGGCGTCACCGCCCAGGCCAGCGCGCCAGGCTGCCAACAACAGCACCAGCGAAACCCCCGCTGCCGTGCCCAGGGCGAACAGCCGCGAGGTCAGCACACCGGCCATCAGCACGGGCAGCACCAGCAGCGCAGCGTAGTTCAGCGAGGCTCCCACCTCCACCAGGTGCAGCAGCGAGAACGCCAGCAGGTCGACGCCGATGGTGGCCAGCCACTGACGGCGGCGCTGCCAGCCCTGCGACTGCGGCTGCGCCAGCGCACCGAAACGCGGCAGCAGCCACAGCGTCACGGCCTGCACGCCGTACAGCAGCGAGATCAGCGTCAGCCATTCGGCCGGGCGCGTGCCCAGCAGGCTGCCCGCCCCCTGCACGCCCACCAGGCCCAGGCCGATGACGGCGCGCGCTGCGGCATAGGTGCGGTAGACACGGGCCAGCGCATCGTCCTGCGCGTGCACGATGCGCCGCGCCTGGCGCAGCAGGAAGCGGCTGTCGGTAGAGGCCTCGCCTGCTGCCAGCCAGCCGGCGTCGAAGAAAGACTCGCCGCTGCCGGAGGCGTCTGTCGCGCCGAAGCTGGGGAAAAGGGTGTCGTCGCGGCGGCGCCCACCGGGGCTCGAGCCACCGCCGCGCCGCTCTGTTCGTCGCCTGTCGCCCTGGCGGCGGTTGGCGTCCGACGCGCCCATGCCGGCGTCGCTGGCGTTCAGCGCGGGCCGGCCAGGCGATGCGCCTCGCCGCAGAAGGGCCGGCCGGCGGCGTCAGTCAATGCCTCTGCCTGCGGCAGGTGCACGCCGCAGTGCGCGCACGCGAGCATCGGCGTGGGCTTGTCGGCGGGCTTGTTGCCGGGTTTGCCAGAGCGGCCCGCAGCGTCCCTCTTGCCTTTGCCGTTCGGCTGGCGTGGCTGACCGTCATCGCGCGGCTTGTCGTCGGCAGAGCGGGCGCGCCTCAGCCACCAGATCGCCAGACCCACGACGGCCAACAAGATCAGAACCTTGATCATGGGGCGGCACCCGGTACGAGCAGCACTTCCACGACGAAACGTGAGCCTGCATAGCCCAGCAGCAGCAGCACGGCGCCGGCATACAGCCAGCGGGTGGCACGACGGCCGCGCCAGCCGCGCAGATAGCGGCCCAGCAGCAGCGCCGCGAACACCGCCCAGGCCAGCAGCGAGAACATGGCCTTGTGGTCGGTCCAGCTCCAGTGCACGGTGTAGGCCACACCCAGCACCAGCGTGGCCGTCAGCACCGCGAAGCCGGCTTCGACGAAGTGGAAGGTGACCCGCTCCAGTTGCAGCAGCGGCATACCCATGGCGCTGGGCCCCAGCGCCTGCAGCCGGCCTGCCGGCCCGCCGGCGCGCAGGCGGCGCTCGGCGGCGTCCAGCATCAAGGCATGAAAGACCGCGGCGCCGAAGAGGCCGTAGGCACTGACGCCCAGGACAAAGTGCAGCGGCGCCAGGGTCGAGGTGATGGGCCGCACCTCGCCCGGGAAGGCGGCCATCACGCCGACGGCCAGCACGCCCGCCGCGGCCAAACCTCGGCGGGCCGTCAGCAGCGGCGCGAAACGAATCTCCACCGCATAGACGGCAATCACCAGCCACACCGTGATGCTGAGCACCGGCGCAAAACCCAGGCGAGCACCGGGCTGCGGCAGGCCGATGCCGGCGATGTCGATCACCAGCAGCACGCCGTGCAGCACCCAGCCGCCCAGCAGGGCTGCGGCCGAGAAGCGCTGAAGCGCAGCCAACGGCAGCGCCGCCAACCCATACAGCGTCAACGCGATGACCACAAGCAGCAAGCCACCGCCCGGGGCCAACACGGGGGACGCGGTCGATAGAATCATTGCGACAGTGTAATGACCGCGCGCCTTTTCACGGCGTCGTGGGCCGACCCCATTCCCCCCACCTGCCCAGCCATGGCCTCGACCCTTTCAGACCGCCTGTCCAAGCTGGTCAAGACCATGCGCGGCCAGGCGCGCATTACCGAAGCCAACGTGCAGGACATGCTGCGCGAGGTGCGCATGGCCTTGCTGGAGGCCGACGTCGCACTGCCCGTGGTGCGCGACTTCGTCGCCCGCGTCAAGGAAAAGGCGCTGGGCACCGAGGTCGCCGGCTCGCTGAACCCCGGCCAGGCGCTGGTGGGCATGGTGCACAAGGAACTCGCCGCGACCATGGGCGAGGGCGTCTCCGACATCAACCTGGCGGCCCAGCCACCGGCGGTCATCCTGATGGCCGGTCTGCAGGGCGCGGGCAAGACGACGACCACAGCAAAGCTCGCCAAGCACCTGATCACGAAACGCAAGAAGAAGGTGCTCACGGTCTCGGCCGACGTCTACCGCCCGGCGGCCATCGAACAGCTGAAGTTGGTGACGGCGCAGGCCGGTGCCGAGTGGTTTCCGTCCGACCCGACCCAAAAGCCGCGCGACATCGCGCTGGCCGCGTTGGACTACGCCAAGCGCCACTATTTCGACGTGCTGCTGGTCGACACCGCCGGCCGCCTGGGCATCGACGAAGCGCTGATGGCGGAGATCACCGAACTGCACGCCGTGCTGAAGCCGGTGGAAACGCTGTTCGTCGTCGACGCCATGCAGGGCATGGACGCGGTAAACACCGCCAAGGCCTTCAAGGACGCGCTGCCGATCACCGGCGTGGTGCTCACCAAGCTCGACGGCGACAGCCGCGGCGGTGCGGCGTTGAGCGTGCGCCAGATCACCGGCGCACCCATCAAGTTCGCCGGCGTCAGCGAGAAGATCGACGGCCTGGAAGTCTTCGACGCCGACCGCCATGCCGGCCGCGTGCTGGGCATGGGCGACATCGTGGCGCTGGTCGAAGAGGTGCAGAAGGGCGTCGACGTCGAGGCGGCGCAGAAGTTCGCCGACAAGATGAAGTCCGGCGGCGGCTTCGACCTCAACGACTTCCTGTCCCAGATCAGCCAGATGAAGAAGATGGGCGGCTTGGCCAGCCTGATGGACAAGCTGCCCAGCCAGCTCACGGCCAAGGCCGCCGGCGCCGACATGGGCAAGGCCGAGCGCGACGTGAAGCGCATGGAAGGCATCATCAACAGCATGACGCCGCTGGAGCGGCGCAAGCCCGAACTGCTGAAGGCCAGCCGCAAGCGCCGCATCGCCACTGGCGCTGGCGTGCATGTGCAAGAGGTCAACCGCCTGCTGAACCAGTTCGACCAGATGCAGGGCATGATGAAGAAGATGAAGGGCGGCGGCCTTATGAAGATGATGAAGCGCATGGGCGGCGGCGGCGGTTTTCCCGGCATGCCGCGCTGAATATCTTCCGTTTGAACGCTTGACCGCTTGATGGCTTGATGGCTTGACTGCTCGAGCGGGACACCGAGGGCTTGCATGTCGAAATTGCAGGTCAGCGAAACGCCTTGACACGCCTTTTGCCGCTGGCCCATTGATTGAAACGCCGGCATGGCCGATGTTCCGGGTTCGCCCGCCCGTACTCGTCGGTATTCGGCGGCCACGCTTGCTGAGACATCCGCCGCCACGCCCGCTGCCACACCCGCGCCCATGGACTTCCTGTTTTCCAACGCCTCCATCGCACTGCCCGCCACGGTGCTGTTGCTGCTGGCCTTGCTGGTCGTGCGCCTGCGTCTGCGTCAAGGTGCCCAGCGCGGCGCGGCCCGTGAAGCCTTGGACACCGTGGCGAGCTGGCCGCCTGAAGCGGCCCGTGTGTTGACCGTTGCCGAGCGCCAGGCCTATGAGTTGCTGCGCCGGGCACTGCCGGGCTATCTGGTGCTGGCACAGGTGCCGCTGTCACGCTTCATTCGTGTGCCGTCACGGCATTCCTATGTCGACTGGCTGCAGCGTGTGGGCTCGCTCAGCGCCGACGTGCTGTTGTGCGACGCCGGCTCCCGGGTACTGGCCGTGATCGACATCCGCTCGCCGGTGGAAAGTGACCGCTCGCGCCGGCGGCACGAGCGCATGACGCGGGTGCTGCGCAAGGCCGGCATCCACGTGCTGACGTGGCGCGAAGATGCACTGCCCAGCGCCGCTGAAGTGCGCCACGCCATGACGGCCGTGGTCGGTGGCGTTGTGGCGGTAGACAAGGCCATGACCACGTCTTCGCGTCCGATGCCGCTCATCCCGGTGGCCGACATCTCGGAAGTGCTGGCCGAAGGCGACGCCGCCTTCGACACGCAACTCGACCCTTCGATGGAGCCTGTGCCCTCGGGCTTTTACGAAGAGCTCGAACCCGAGCCGGCAAGGCGCTGAGTTACACGTCAGACCGCACGAACGGCTACACAAACGGCTGCATACACGGCAGCGCAAACGGCTGCGCAAACGGCTGCGCTCAGCGCGGCTCAGCCCAGCAAGGCCTGGGCGAACTCCTTGGCATCGAAGGTCTGCAGGTCTTCAAGCTTCTCGCCGATGCCGATGAAGTAGACCGGCACCACACCGCCGCTGCGTTCGGCGCCCCAGCGCGCAATGGCCGCCAGCACCCCGCCCTTGGCCGTGCCGTCGAGCTTGGTGACGATCAGGCCCGTGAGGCCTAGCGCAGCATCGAATGCCTTGACCTGCGCCAGCGCGTTCTGGCCGGTGTTGCCGTCCACCACCAGCAGCACCTCGTGCGGCGCGCCTTCCTGGGCCTTGGCGATGGTGCGGCGTATCTTCTTCAGCTCTTCCATCAGGTGCGTCTGCGTCGGCAGGCGGCCTGCGGTGTCGGCAATCACGACATCGCAGCCGCGCGCGCGTCCGGCGGTGACGGCGTCAAAACTGACCGCCGCCGGGTCGCCGCCTTCCTGGCTGACGATTTCCACCTGGTTGCGGCCGGCCCACACGGCGAGCTGCTCGCGCGCTGCGGCACGGAAGGTGTCGGCGGCAGCCAGCAGCACCTTGCAGTCTGCTTCGGCCAGGTGGCGCGTGAGCTTGCCGATGCTGGTGGTCTTGCCGGCGCCGTTGACACCCGTGACCATGATCACTGTCGGGCTGGCGCGGCCGATGTCGAGTGCGCCTTCCAGCGGTTTCAGCAGAGCGGTGATGGCTGCCGCCAGCAGCTGCTTCACTGCGGCGGGCTCGGTGGCCTTGCTGTCCTTGACGCGACGTTTCAGGTCGGTCAGCAGAAATTCGGTGGCGGCCACGCCAGCGTCCGCCATCAGCAGCGCCGATTCCAGCTCTTCGTAGAGCGCATCGTCTACGCGCGTGCCGGTGAAGACCTGGGTGATGCTGCCGCCGGTCTTGCGCAGGCCCTGGGCCAGACGGCCCATCCAGCCGCTGCGGGTCGGCGGCTCAGGGGCCGGTGCAACGATCGGCGCCAACGCCGGCGTCAGCTTCGGCGGGGACCCCGGCAATTGAGCAGGTGCAGGTACAAATGCGGGTGCAGCAGACGCAGCGGACGCAGCGGGTACAGCGGCAAGCGTGGCTGCCGGCGGCTTCTTCTTGAAAAAACTGAACATCTGGGGAACCGCAAGACCGCCTGTGGAAGGTCACCTGGGCTTGGCTATACTGCCGGGCTCAGGCGCTTTAGCTCAGCTGGTTAGAGCGACGGAATCATAATCCGCAGGTCCGGGGTTCAAATCCCTGAAGCGCCACCAGATTCGCAGCGGCCCGAGGTTCACGCCTGGGGCCGTTTTCAATTTCCACAGCCCCTGGATACACACCATGTTTCGCTGTGTCTTGCTGGTCATCGCGCTGGCCATCACCACCCTGCCCGCCTGGGCGCAGGCGGTGCGCAATTTCACCGCCCAGACGCTGCGCGGCGAGTTGACGGTCACTCAACCGCCGGAAGTGCTGCTCAACCGCAAGCCGGCGCGCCTGGCGCCCGGCGCACGCATCCGCGGTGCCGACAACATGCTGCAGATGTCGGGCGCGCTCATCGGCCAGCGCCTCCTGGTGCACTTCACGCTGGACCCTTCTGGCCAGTTGCTCAACGTGTGGGTACTGACCGCCGCCGAGGCCTCGCGCCAGCCCTGGCCGGTGACGCCGCAGCAGGCGGCAAGCTGGGCCTTCAACCCCGATACGCAGAGCTGGAGCCGCTGATGAGCACCCCCACCAAGAAGGTCTACATCCGCACCTTCGGCTGCCAGATGAACGAGTACGACTCGGACAAGATGGCCGACGTGCTGGGCGCAGCCGAGGGCTATGAGAAGACCGACGACCCCGAGGCCGCAGACCTCATCCTCTTCAACACCTGCAGCGTGCGTGAGAAGGCGCAGGAGAAAGTGTTCAGCGACCTCGGCCGCGTGAAGCACCTGAAGAAGAAGGGCGTGCTCATCGGCGTGGGCGGCTGCGTGGCCAGCCAGGAGGGCGCTGCCATCATCGAGCGCGCGCCGTATGTCGACCTCGTCTTTGGCCCGCAGACCCTGCACCGCCTGCCGCAGATGATTGCCGCGCGCAACGCCCAGAGCCGCCCGCAGGTCGACATCAGCTTCCCCGAGATCGAGAAGTTCGACCACCTGCCGCCGGCCAAGGTGGACGGCGCTTCGGCCTTCGTCTCCATCATGGAAGGTTGCAGCAAGTACTGCAGCTACTGCGTGGTGCCCTACACGCGCGGTGAAGAAGTGCACCGCCCGCTGGACGACGTGCTGGCCGAGGTGGCCGGCCTGGCAGCCCAGGGTGTGAAGGAAGTGACGCTGCTGGGGCAGAACGTCAACGCCTACCGCGGTGTGATGGGCGGCACCGCCGAGATCTGCGACTTCGCGCTGCTCATCGAACTGGTGGCCGAGATTCCAGGCGTGGAACGTATTCGCTACACCACGAGCCACCCGAACGAATTCACGCAGCGGCTCGTCGACGTGTACGCCCGCGTGCCCAAGCTCGTGAACCACCTGCACCTGCCGGTGCAGCACGGCAGCGACCGCATCCTGATGGCCATGAAGCGCGGCTACACCGCGATGGAATACAAGAGCACCATCCGCAAGCTGCGTGCCGTACGCCCCGACATCAGCCTGAGCAGCGACTTCATCGTCGGCTTCCCCGGCGAGACCGAGGAAGACTTCGGCAAGATGATGAAGCTCATCGAAGACGTCGGCTACGACAGCAGCTTCAGCTTCGTGTTCAGCAAGCGCCCTGGCACACCCGCGGCTGCGCTGCACGACGACACACCGCAGGAGCTGAAGTTGAAACGCCTGCAGCACTTGCAGGCCACCATCGAGCAGAACGTGCGCCGCATCAGCGCCAGCCGCGTGGGCACGGTGCAGCGCATCCTGGTGGAAGGACCGTCACGCAACAGCGGCAAGGCCGGCAAGCCGGGCAGCGGCAGCACCGAGCTGATGGGCCGCACCGAGTGCAACCGCATCGTCAACTTCGACGGCGGCCCCAATGCTGCGCGCCTGACCGGACAGATGCTGGATGTGAACATCACCGAAGCCTTGCCGCACTCGCTGCGCGGCGCCCTGGTGTTGAGCGAGGGAGGGGTGAACGACCCCGCTTGCAGCCTCGCTAACAGCCCCGCTAACAGCCTCGCTAACGACGCCCCGGCCCGAACCCGCGCCACCACAGCGTGAATGCACACGCCAGCACCATGGAGGCATATGTGGCCATCTTGCCGTCGCGCCCGAAGACTACCAACCCCGCCAGCGTGACGGCTGCGCCGACCAGGGCTGCAGGTACCGCCAGCCGCCTGAAGCTGACTGGCGCCAGTTCGCGCCGCCACAGCAGCTTGGCCAGCGCCGCAGTCAGCGCAGCCAGTGCCAGGGCGGGCAGGAACAGGTTGCCCAGGTGCATCAAGACGTCGAGCGGTCCCATCTTCGGTCTGCCTGTCCTTCTTGTCCGTCTTGTCGTAGCGGGCGAGGCCCGAAACCTACAATTGTGAAGTGAGCGTCTTCGCACTCGGGCTGAACCACACCACCGCGCCGCTGGACGTGCGCGGAAAACTGGCGTTTTCGCCCGAGCAGATGGCGCCGGCCCTGCACGGCCTGCGCGAACGCCTGGCACGCGTGCTGCCCGAAGCGGCGCTGGTCAGCACCTGCAACCGCACCGAGCTCTACGTGGCCGCGTCGGCTCAAAACGCCCATGAGATGGTGCGCCCGGCCATCGCCTGGCTGGCCGAACAGGGCGGCATCAGCGACAGCCAGCTGCTCGACCACAGCTATGTGATGGAAGACCGGCTGGCGGCGCGACATGCCTTCCGCGTGGCCGCAGGCCTGGACAGCATGGTGCTGGGCGAGCCGCAGATCCTGGGCCAGATGAAGCAGGCGGTGCGCCTGGCCGACGAAGCCGGCACCCTGGGCACGACGTTGCACCAGCTCTTCCAGCGCAGCTTTGCGGTGGCCAAGGAAGTGCGCACCTCCACCGAGATTGGCGCGCACAGCATCAGCATGGCGGCCGCCGCCGTGCGCCTGGCGGCACAGCTGTTCGAAAACCTGAACGAGATCAAGGTGCTGTTCGTCGGCGCCGGCGAGATGATCGAACTGGTGGCCACGCACTTCGAGGCCAAGGGCCCGAAGTCCATCGCGCTGGCCAACCGCACACTGGAACGGGGCGAACGCCTGGCCAGCCGCTTCGGCGGTGAGGCGCTGCGCCTGTCCGACATCCCCATCCGCCTGCACGAGTTCGACGTCGTCATCTCCTGCACCGCCAGCACGCTGCCCATCATCGGCCTGGGTGCGGTGGAGCGGGCGCTGAGGGCGCGCAAGCACCGGCCGATGTTCATGGTCGACCTGGCCGTGCCGCGCGACATCGAACCCGAAGTGGCGCAGCTGGCCGACGTCTATCTCTACACGGTGGATGACCTCTCGACACTGGTGCAAACCGCTGGCGAGAAGCGCCAGGCTGCGGTGCAACAGGCCGAAGCCATCATCGACGCCGGCGTGCAGAGCTTCGAGCACTGGCTGGACCAGCGCGCCGCAGTACCTCTGATCCAGGCGCTGAACCGCCAGGCCGACGACTGGGGCGCCATCGAGCTGGCACGCGCACGCAAGGCGCTGGCGCGCGGCGACGCACCAGAGCAGGTACTGGAAGCCCTGGCGCGCGGCCTGACCGGCAAGATGCTGCACGGCACGTTGGCCGAGTTGCACGCGGCCGACGGCGAAGAACGTGCGCGCCTGGCTGGCACGGTGCAGCGGCTCTTCCTGCGCCAGGGCGCGCGGGCCGTGCCGGGTAACAGGGAAGGCGGCGAAGGCGGCGAACGGGAACGCGGGCGTTAGCGGCGCTGATTAGCGGCGCTGATCACGCCCGTGTTGCCGCACCGCACATGCGGCCCCGCCCACCCGCCTTGCCTGCCTTCCTGCTTTCATGAACCCTTCACTGCGCGACCAATTTGAACGCCTGGCCCTGCGCCTGGCCGAGCTGGACGCCACGCTGGCCGACCCCGCAGTGGCCGCCGACATCAAGCGCTGGCGCACCGTATCGCGCGAACAAGCCCAAGCCAACGGCATCGTGCAGCGCTACCGCCAGTACCAGCAGCGTGAGGCAGATCTCGCCACGGCCATCGAGATACGGGCCGACCCTGAATTGGCCGACTTGGCCGCAGAAGAGATTGCCGGCGCCACCGCCGAGATGACACGCCTGCACGGCGAACTGCAGGCGGCGTTGATCCCGAAAGACCCCGATGACGAGCGCGCCGCTTTCATTGAAATTCGCGCCGGCACCGGCGGTGACGAGAGCGCGCTCTTCGCCGGTGACCTGGCACGCATGTACCTGCGCTTTTTCGAGCGCCAGGGTTGGCGCGTCGAAGTCATGAGCCAGAGCGACAGCGAGCTCGGCGGCTACAAGGAACTGGTGCTGCGCGTGGAGGGCGAGGCCGTCTACGGGCAACTGCGCTTCGAGAGCGGCGGCCACCGCGTGCAGCGCGTGCCAGCGACAGAGAGCCAGGGTCGCATCCACACCAGCGCCTGCACTGTTGCCGTGATGCCCGAGCCCGACGAAGCCGAAGAGGTGACGCTGAACCCGGCTGACCTGCGCATCGACACCTTCCGCGCCAGCGGCGCTGGCGGCCAGCACGTCAACAAGACCGACAGCGCCATCCGCGTGACGCACTTGCCCACGGGCCTGGTGGCCGAGTGCCAGGACGACCGCAGCCAGCACCGCAACAAGGCCAAGGCGCTGGCCGTGCTGACAGCGCGGCTGCGCGAGAAGGAACGCAGCGAACTGGCGGCCCAGGAAGCTGCCACGCGCAAGGGCCTGATCGGCAGTGGCGACCGCAGCGACCGCATCCGCACCTACAACTTCCCGCAGGGCCGGCTGACTGATCACCGCATCAACCTGACGCTGTACAAGCTGGGGCAGATCATGGACGGCGACCTGCGCGACGTGATCGACGCGCTGCAGGCGGCGCGCGCCGAGCAGCAGCTCGCGCAGCTGGAAGCCGGGTCGAGATAGTCGGCGAAGGCCGAGTCCGAGACCGTGCCCGCCATGCGCATCCACGAAGCCTTGATAGAGGCCCAGCTGGCCGGCGTCCAGCGCCTCGATGCGCAGCGCCTGCTGCAGCACGTGCTGCAGCAAGACCGCGCCTGGTTGCTGGCCCACGATGACCACAAGTTGAACGATGCGCAGACCGGGGCCTGGTCTGCGCTGCTGACACGCCGAGCCTGCGGCGAGCCGCTGGCCTATCTGACTGGCGAGCGTGAATTCCATGGCCTTTCGCTGCAGGTGAGCCCGGCGGTACTGGTGCCGCGCCCCGACACCGAAACCCTC
>Ga0209591_10002790_pt1 | contig 20698 bp, 26 predicted proteins | sample MAT01_FD_187207 | JGI IMG/M metagenome (GOLD analysis project Ga0209591, IMG submission 187207) | Freshwater microbial communities from Lake Fryxell liftoff mats and glacier meltwater in Antarctica - MAT-01 (SPAdes) (version 2) | ecosystem: Environmental > Aquatic > Freshwater > Ice > Liftoff... | reverse complement strand
TGGAACAGCGGCCTCTTTGCGATGAAGGCCATGCGCTACACACCGGGCAGCGGTTTCTCGGTGCCGGTCAGCGTGGCGCCTTACAGCATTGAGCGCACGCTGGGCATCGATGACAGCGGCAATGCCGGCGTTGTGTACTCGTCACCCATCCAGTGGCCGAACCCGCCCTCGGCGACACAGAACGTGTACAGCCGCCGCTGGGCCTGGGGCGAGGCGTGGAGCGACGCCGCTTTGATGGAAACCGGCGCAGGCGGCCTCAAGGACAACATCGCCGTCGCCTTCAACCGCGCGGGTGCGGGTGTGGCAGCATGGGCGCAGAACGATGTCGTTGGCACCGATGTGCGCAACAGCTTGTGGGCCAATCTGCTGAGGTAGGCTGTGCCCATCGACGCAGCGCCCGGCCAGCATTTCACGCGTTGCGCTCTGCGGATGGCCGTTGTGCAGGGCCTGCAACAAGACCGCCTTGCCGCGCGTGAGCTGCACAACGCGGCCGGCCCAGCAGCAGCTGACGTCGCGCACGCCCGCCTGCGACACCTGCGGCGGCGCGTGCATGGTTGGCTACCGGCGCCGCCCAGACCGCCTGGGTGCGTGCCTGTGCCTGCTCGGGCTTGGAGCACCCTGCGGGCGCTCGACGCTAACCTGCAAAGATTCGTCAGGGTGTCTCAGGCGCCGCGCGCTGGGAGCGTGCCGACCTTCTCTTTGGTTGCCGCGTCCGCGGCGGCGATGACCAACAAGGACACCATCAACGAGACGCTGTATTCCATGCCGCCAGTGCCGTGCTCGCCGACGAACCAGCCGCGCCGCCAGTGAATGATGACGATGCCAATCGCGGCAATGATGAGCAGGCCCAGCGCCATCCGTCGCGTACGCCACCCCAATGCCATCAAGGTGCCTGCAATCAACTCAACCAACGTGAGCACGTGCATCGCTGTGGCCAGGCTGACGAAGGGAAATCGAGGCACGGGGTTCAACTGAGTTGGGGTTGCGAGCTGCGAGCTGCGAGCGAAGAGTTGCAAGCTTTCCAGCCAGGCTTCGGACGAAAAACGCGTAGCGACGGCCCTTGCAGTCCATGCAGTCCATGCAGTCAGCGAAAGGAGGACAGCTAGCCAGTCAGCGCCTGCGAGTGAACAGCACCTTGGGGCAGAAACGCGGACTATCCATCGGGGCGACGGTCGGCCGTGACGCATCGAGAACTTCGGACCGCATGGCAAACCCGTAGGGTGTTCGACATGCTTGCCGACGCGCTGGGGGGAAGCGCCAGCGGCCGCAAGTTCCATCGGGCGCGGATGATCGTGGACGATCGCGGCCAGTCCGCGCGACGGCTGTCCAAGACCGTCTGAGCCTGGCTCCCACCGGACGAGCCCGCTCGTGGCGCAGCCAACCTGCATCTGCCCGAAGGTGCCATCGACAGGCGCAGCGGCAGCGGCTCCAATCGCCCGTGAGCTGCCAACCATGCCGAGCCAACCTTCACTTTCGAGGTCTTACTGATGTGTCCACTCATTGGCCGTGCGATATGCGCGTTGGCGATGCTTGCTCCCTTTCACTCTCAATCGGCGGTCACCGCCACGGCGCAGATCGACGGCTTTGCGGTCGAGTTCACGGCCCTGCAGCCCGGTGACGGCAGCTTGCTAGCGCTGACCCTGGTGGGGGGCCGGAGCCAACTGCTGGGCACGGCATTCAATAGCGGCGGCCCCATCGCCGGGGCCTCGCTCTGGAGTGCAGGTCCGTTTGGAGACCTCGATGCGCGCTTTGATGCAGCCAGCGTTCGCGGCGCCGCGTCGATTCGCGGCGGCGCCGGCGGCCCGCCTTGGGCCGGCGCAATGCTGTACGCCGAAGGCTCGCTGGACGACGCCACCAGCGCCTACCGCTACTTCACTGCCAGCGTCAGCTCCAACGGCGATTTCTATCAGGGCTACAGCCTGCTGCTCAGCGCTCACACGGCGGTGACGATCACCGCCCATGGCTCACTGGCGCTGGCCAAGACGGTGGCCCCCGACTTCACCGGCATCAGCGGCGAAGCCGGCGCTGCACGCGCCAGGCTGTACCTCGAAAACGCCGGCGTCGGCAATGGCTCAACAGCCGCGCTGAACTTGGACTTGTTCGATGAGGCACAGTCCCTGAGCCGCAGCTTCAGCGTCAGCGCCACGGCCGTGAACGCGGGCAATGCACCGCTCTTGCTGCGCTTCCTGGCACAGGTGTCTGTCGACGGAACGAGCACCGCCAGCGTGGTGCCCGAACCATCTAGCTGGGGCCTGCTGCTGACTGGCCTGTTTGTCGTGGCGTGGTGCGCGCGCGGGCGCCGGTTTGCCGCTCTGGCCACTCGGCCGCTGTGATGGGCTCACACCGGGCCAGGCCGCGCACCAGGCTGGCCTGGTCGCGGTAACGGTAACGGCAACTTATTCTTCGATCCAGAATGAAAACTCCCCCACGAATCCTCGCATTCTTAACCTGCGGTCTTGGTCTCGCGCTTGTACTTCTGGCGATGGCGGGCTGCTCGGTCAAACCGCTTCGCTTGCAAGTTCCCGAAGACCTTGCGCAGACCAGCACTGCCCTGTCGGTCACTGGCCGTAACGGCTGGCGACCGGACCGCCAGAGCTTGCGCTTTGGCGACTTTTCGACCGGGCCCCGCCAGAACCAGCAGCAAGTCCGCGCTGCCCGCTGCGAACCGGGCTGCACGGGCATCGAGATCGGCGTCTATGCCTGGAGAGTCGAAGAGGGCTTCCGCACCGCGAAACAGAAACTCAGCTTTACCCAACGAGGGCCAGCACAAGCCGAGGCGATGGTGCTTGCGCTGTACGAGCTCAACGTGCAGGAGAGTCGTCTGCTGCTGCGCGTGATGGCGGTCGAAGTGCAAACCATCACGCGACAGACGCGGCGGGCAGCCTTCGCCGGTACCGTGCAACCCAAACAGCCAGACGAGCAGGGTTGGCGTTTTGCCATCTGGTTCCCCGATCAGTTGCAGACCGGCGTACCGGACATCGGATTCATCCAGAGCGACGCAGGGCAGCGCATCACCATCCGTCACCTCTCGGGCTGGGAGGGCCAGCCGCGCGGCAACAAGATCGCCCTGAAGATGGGTCTGCCGATGGGCTTTGCGTTTGAGCTGGATGGGGTGACGGTGGGTGCTGTCTCCACCTTCGGCGACGGCGAGGTGTGGCTGCGCAATGATCTGGCGCCTTCGGTACGGCTGGCGCTGGCCAGCCTTTGCAGTGCCGTTCTGGCACGGGCCACTTGACTGCGCGGCCTGCCCTGATGACCCCGTTGCCAAGGCCCGGTCGAAAAAGGGTCGTTGCTCGTTTGCGGGGATCAGACCCGCGCGATGCCGGCCGGATGGCTTGACTCGCGCGCCACCGCGCCGACATGTGCCGTTCGCACTAGCCGGCGGCAACGCTCAGCTCCGGAAACTCTGCCATTCAAACCTATGGCTTGGCGCGCGGTGGGCACAAGCGGGCCCTGCACCCTATCGCGCGGCGTGAACAGTGGCGGGCGCGCATGGTCAGAGAAAAGCATGGTCGCGCGCGACGATCAGCAAGTGCGTGCGGTTGCGCGCACCCAGCTTTTGCAGCAAAGCCGTGATGTGCAGCTTGACGGTCCGCTCGGCAATGCCCAATGCAGAAGCAATGCGTTTGTTGGGCTGCCCCTGCGCCACCAGTGCCAATACCTGGCGTTGCCGCGCCGTGGGCATGGGCCTATCCTGTGCGGGCAGGCTGGGCGAGCGCTGGCCGAACACAGACTCGCCGCGGGCGATCGACTTCAAGGCAGCCAGCAATTCGTCGACCGAGCGCGACTTGCCCAGATACCCGCTGGCGCCCGCGCTTCTGGCGCGAGCGGCCAGTGCAGGGTCTTCGTCGCTGGAGATCAGCGCGCGTGCCATCAGCGGAAAGTGGGCGCCGAAGCGGCGTATCCCTTCGATGCCATCGGCGCCAACGAGCCGTTGGTCGATCAGTACCATGTTGTGACCTCCGCGGGTCGCGCGGCTCAAACCGTCGTCGACCGTCGGTGCGGTATCGACTTGTATGCCAGCGCCAATGTGCATCAACGCGTGCGTAAAACACACGGCGAATAATGGATGATCGTCGATCAGTAATAGCTTCATGGCGACTTCTTGGAAGAAGCGGACGGCATATGGGTTCCCTGGCTGCAAGCCTTGTAGATGGTCGCCAGCAACTGTCTGCGCGCCTGCCCCATTGACTTGGACGCCGCTTCGCAGCAGTTGCCTTCAGGCTCAAATTTCAAATCAGGTCGCCGAACCTGTTGGATCGGCTTGGTTCCCTGATTGAAGCCCGATAGCCGGCCAGCGTCTACTGCCAGATCTGATAGGGTCTGCCAGCCAAAACGGCGGAGGTTCTAGAAAGGCAGGGGCTGTATCAGCCCTTGCAGAGTGGCCTTGGCCACCGCTTGCTGGCGGTTCACAACCTCGAGCTTGCGCACGGTGTTGTTCAGGTGGAAATTGATCGTGCTTTCCGACAACCCCAGCAACTGCGCGATTTCGCTGGACGTCTTGCCGTCGGCGGCCCAGCGCAGGCACTCGATTTCGCGCGCGCTCAGGGCGGGGCCGTTGACATCACTGCACAGCAGACCACTCAAGCGGCGCACAGCCTCGTGCACGTGACTGGCAAGCAGATGCACGTACGGAATTGCACGCCCGCATACAGCGCGCGCCTCCTCGGGGGGCGCATCGAGGGCGAAACTCAGAATGCCGAGTTCGCCTCTGGGGCTATGCACTGGCATGGTCACACCGTCACGCAGGCCGAATGTCGCGGCCTCTCGCATCACCCGCTCGGCGTGGCTTCCCGCCTCCAGTGAAAGATCACTCCAGCGTAGGGGGATGATGTGGTTCGTGCAGTGCGCCATCACCGGGTCGGCCTCGAAATGAGCTGCTTCAAAGTAGCGCTTGACCCAGCCTGGGGGGTAGCCGTCGAGCATGATGACCCGCGCTTCTGCAAAGTGCGTCGGTACGCGCAACGCATAAACGAAAGTGTGAAAGCCAAGTCGGGCACATTCTGTGCGGCACAACCCTTCGAGGTCGTCCAGCGTCGTGCTCACGGCGATATGTTGTGTCAAGGCGTCCAGGTGCTGCAGGTTCATCGACGTGCCCATTAGATGCAGAAAAATTGCCGGTGAAGTGAATGGTCGCGGGGCCTTGCAATTGCGTATTGCATTTGCGCCCTGAATTGAGCATCCATGCGCGCCACGCACCCGAGCAGACCTATGGATTCGTAGAGGCGAATGACTTTGGGCGTCGCGGCAGCGCGCTTGAAAAGTTCTCCGATGTACATAGTATTCCTCAACAAGGCTCGGGCGAAGACAGGGAACTCACCCTCGCATCACCGACCCGAGAGAGTTGATTTTGGTGCGCTCCTAGCGGGCCATCTTTCCCGTCGGGCTGGAACCAGTTCCCCAGCCCTTCTCGAGCGCAACCCGAAGCGCCTCCATCGCGTCCGCACCAATCCCGTCGGAAATCTCCGCTTCGATCATGCGCAGTTCACCGCGTGCTTCGAGAGCAAGCTGCATGCCTCGTTCGACCATCACGACCAGCTTTTGATTTCTCCGCGCTGGATCGTCCTCGAGCCGCAAGAAACCCAGTTCCTGCAACTCCCTCAGAGTCTTGGAGATGGCCTGCCGCGACACCCGCATGCGCTGTGCGATCCGGGCCGCATGCGTCGCACCACAGTCCAGATGGCCGAACAGAATCAAATGCGGCTCGGTGATCGTTTCGTATCCGCGCGCCCGCAAGCGGTCGGTCAGGGTCCGCAGAACGCATTGAGAAGCAGCCTCAAGGAGAACCGTCAAAGGTTCGGGCCATCCTTGCCTCTTACCCATCGTCGTCAACTTGGTTGACATCAACGCTGCCTCTCGAATATAGTCAACTGAGTTTACAAGAAAGGTGTCCGCAATGGTTGGACTTGCCCTTGTGCTGCGCCTCAATGCAGCGAGCTGTCTCGGCTTCGGCGCCCTGTTCATGGCCATCCCCAGCGAAGTCTCGTCCACGCTCGGCCACGTCTCACCCGCGGTGCTTTTTGGAATCGGCGGAGCCTTGCTCGTCAACGGTGCGCATTTGCTCTTCGCCTCGACACGGACGCGCCCGCTGCCAGCCGAGATCCTGTGGTTCTCGATGGGCGACATGGCCTGGTGGCTGGCCACGCTGACCCTGATCGCCACCGGGGTCTGGATCACCACGCCACTGGGAATTTGGCTTGCCTTCCTTGTTGCGCTGTGCGTCGCGGCACTGGGCCTGGGCCAGCTTCTTTACCTAGGTCGCGATGGCTCCGGATTGCGCGGACGAGCGCACTTAAGACGTATAGGGCATTCATGGTTGGCGCTGCCGCTCTGGGTGAAGGTCTGGCTCTTTGCGCTCAACGCAGTCTTCCTGCTGTCGCCGGCTTTTCTCCCATGGGAGGCCGCACGCTTTGTGCTGATTGCCTACGTCGCAAGCGGCCCGCTCCTGGGCGCATTTGCCCTGTTCGAGGGGGGCCTGACCCGCGCCATGGGGCTTGCCCACCTCGTTACATGGGTACCCATGCTCGTTTGGCTGACGATCTGGATTGGTAGCTCAGGGGCGCATGGTCTCTCGTTCGGATATGCGGTGCTGCTCGCCACCATGACCACAGTCTGCCTCGCCTTCGACGTCCACGACCTGTGGCGATGGATACGCGGCGAGCGGGAAATTCTCTCTGCCTCCACGACGGCCACGCCGCGCGTTGGCATCAAAGGCACAACCCCGTGCGTCGAATCACGCCATGGCCCCCAAAATCCTGGTGGCGATACAGCGGCTCAGTCGCGGACCGGATCAGCCAGCATGCCCAGCAGTGGCGCATAGCCGACGTCGTGCAGCGCTTGCCCGCGCTGCGCGAAGACGGCCGGCGAGCCTTTCACGCCATGGCCTTCGAGCAGTCGGTTCATGAAGTTGAACAGGCACACGGTGAGGATGGCGTCATGCAGATCGCGCTCGGTCCAACCCTCTGCAAAGATGGCATCGACGTGCTTCTGCGTGGCCTTCGTCGGCGTCAGGGTCAACACGCGGGCATACGCCAGGATCGGCATCAGTTTCGAGCTGACGGGCGCGCTTTCGAGGTCGGCGAGCAGCGCCGGAATCAGCGACTCCGGCGTGCCGAAAGCCTTGGCAGTCTCGCTGTGCACGCCGTAGCAATACTGGCAGGCGTTCAGCCCGGACACATAGGCGGCGATCAGTTCCTTGTCGGCAGCCGTCAGTTGCGAATCGGTTCGTAGCGCCGCGCTGTGGAATTCAACCAGCGCACGCCCGGTGGCCGGATTGAGCCTCAGGATGTGGCCTACGCCGGCATCGTCAGGCAGAGAAGTCAGAAAGGGCATGCTGGGCTCCAGGTTTGCACGTCAACGGCCGACCGCCGCGCCACTAGCCGAATGCACTGGCGACGCAGACGAACAGCCCCAACAACGTCAACAGGCTAAGGCCGAACGCGATGGATCGCCCCATTTTGATGTTGGCGTAATAGAAGCCCATGTGCGCCAGGCGGCAGGCCAGCCACGCAACGGACAGGGCGTTGACCCATGGCGGCGAAGCTGACAAGAGCATCGCAGACAGTGACAGCAGCGCAAACGCCGCGATGCTCTCGTTGGTGTTCGCGTGCACCCGCGCGGCCCTGAAGATGAACTTGCCACTGTCCGCGGGAATCGGGTAGCCGGCCTTGTGGCGTTGGCGAATCGCCGAGAGATCGGCCACCACGAGCTGTATCACCAGGAGCAAGCCGGCCGAGGCCATGACAACGATGGTGTGCTGGTAATCGGCAGTAGCAGGGATCAGCATCGGGATCGACTCCTGGATCAAAAGTGAAAAGTCTGCGCCTGGCCCAACCCGCGAATCGGGCTGAACCAGGCGTCGGGCTGGACTGCCCCTGGGTCTTCACCATTTCGGTGGTCCGCGCACAGAGCGCTGCGAGACGCGCATCCGGGATCGGCTGTCCGGCGCGAATGGTCTTCAGGACGTCGACAGGCACGCCCGATTTCTTGTCAGCGATCATGCTCAGATGCTCGAAGCCAGCGCGTGGACCTGTTGCAGCCATGCGCCACGCTCGGCCGCGGTAGAAATGATGACCGGGCCGAACATGCGGGTTTCAGTTGGGCGAACGCCACAAAACTCCAACGTGGTTCTTCGCATTTGGTGGATAGCGGGCATCCGGTACACCCAGCGGTAATACCACGGCGGCGTATCCATGGGGACCAGCAAGTGCGCGCTGCGGCCGGTGAGCAGGGGTACCGGGAGAGAAGAGCCCTTGTTGAACTTGTAGGCCCAGCCAGCCGTCATGGTGCGGTCCAGGAAACCTTTCAGCAATGCCGGCGTTGTCCCCCACCACACCGGAAACACCCAGGCCATGTGCTGCGCCCACGCAATGCTTTCTTGCGCCGCCAACAGGTCCGGCTCCAAAGGCTGGTGGTGGGGGTTGCTGCCATGCAGGATGGGGTCAAAGATCAGCTCGGACAGGCGCAGCACGCGCACCGTGTGGCCTGCAGTTTTCGCACCCTGCGCATAGGCTTCTGCCAAGGCTGCGCTGTAGCTGGTGTTGGAAGGATGGCCCAGGATGACGAGTATGTTCTTGGGCCGGGTGGATGCTTGCATCGGGATGCCTCTGTAGTGGACAAGCCAACACGGTAAGTCTGTCCTCAGGGGCAGAGTCAAGCGCGTTCCGCGCAGGCGCGTATTTCTTTGTTGACTTCTCGCAACCGCGCGCCAAGGGCCTTCAGGCGCAATATCTCGCGGGCGATCTCGCCGCGCCGCAGGTCCACCTGTTCTGCCATGGCGGCCCAGTCGGGCTCGGCGCGCTGGCCGCCCACGGAAGGCACTACATCGGCCAATTTGAAGCCCATCGCCTGGGCTTGCTTGATCAAGCGCACTTGCGTTACGTGCCTGTCGCTGTAGACCCGGTATGCGCCCATGCGTGCCACGCGCCCGAGCAGGCCCATGGATTCGTATAGGCGAATGGCCTTGGGCGTCGCGGCAGCGCGCTTGGAAAGTTCTCCGATGTACATGGCATTCCTCAACAAGGTTCGGGCGAAGATAGGGAACTCGCTGCGTCAGTAAACGTTGTGGGCGAGTTTTGGCTCTGCAAGCCAGTCGAACAGGTGGTGCAGAGAGAGTTCCGCGATCATGAAGGTCCAATGGCCGAACGCTTCTCTCGGTGTAACTCTGACTCCATTGTTCAGACCCTCGATAACGTCGCTGGAGAACTGCCCAGTAACGTTGGCACGTCACGGAGTGGTTCTCGCGCAGACATATCGCTTCATCTTTGCACAGGACTCGCGCGATGGACGTCTGAAAGAAGTTCTGCGTGACTCGGCAGGCGCTTCCCGCCCGTTTTCGATCCTCTACCCCGCCAACCGGCACATGCCTCACAGGGTGCGGGCACTCATCAAGTTCTTAGTCGAGGAGTTCGGGCGCTGAAGTGATCAGAAGATTCGTGGCCCTCACATGCCTATTGAGGCCACCACGATGCCGAAGGCCATCACCGCTGTCATCACACCCAGCAGCGCCGACACCGCCAGCACCGCCGCGGCATTACCGCCGGCACGAGCGCGAAGGTAGGCCTCGAGCACCAGAAGCGGCAGGACAACGTAGACAGCCCAGGCCAGCACGGTAAGGAACGGCCCCGAGAAACTCTTCGGGTCGAAGCCGACCGGCGCGCCATGCAGCCCGATCCACGCCATCAGCCCGACACGAAAGAACCACACACCGCTGGCTGCAACGAATACCCGAAGCGCCCAGCGCCGGTGTTGCTCGAAGCTGCGTGCACGGGCCGCGCGCCAGGCCAGACCCGCGCAGCCGAGAATGATCAGCGCATTGGCGCTTATCGCGAGGTGCTGCGACAGGTCGCCCGCGGCGCCGCCCCGCAGCCACACCAGGCCGAGCCCACCGATGGCCAACACGCTGGCGGCACTCAGGTAGACGCGGCCTGTCCAACGGTGCACCGCAGGCCGTGCTCGGCGCAGCGCCGGCACCAACTGCATCGCTCCAGCCAGCAACAACACAACCGCCAAACTTAGGTGCAGAGCCAACACGCCGTTGGCAAACGGTTCGGTCGCGTCCCAACCCCGAGGCAACACCACGTTCCAGCGTTCGGGTGCCCCGGCAAGCGCTGCGCCGCCGTAGAACACCGCGACGTACAACGCAAACACCATCTGCCCAGTCAGCGCCAGCACGAGCCAGCCGGCCGCGGCCGCGCGCAGCAGACGAGAGTCACCGGCGTTGCGCTCGGGCACGTTGATAAAAGTTAGTGGGACGGACGCCTGAAACATCGTGAACTCTTCGTGGCAGAGACACCGCAACGGTAAGCGACACATAAGTTGCCATCGTGTGTCATGCGACAGACTGCACCGTTGCAGCGACCGCCTGCGGTATAGGCCGACGTCCGGTGCTGGCGGCTAGCTGCAGTGCGGCAGTTGCCGGCTGCGTCATGGCCGCTCTATCGAGACTGAAAGGCACTCCGGTTCGTCTGCGGCCTACAGCAGCGCGATTCGCAGCAAGCTGCTGAAGCGGGTTTTGAGATCGATATGGTGCACCTCCCGAACTGCGGCGACCACCTGAATATCATCGCGGCGATCATGGAACAGCCGGTCATCGAGAAGATCCTCACGCACCTGGGTCTGCAGGCCCGAGCGCCGCCGAGCGCGCCCACCCGCCGCTCGCAACTGCAAGCGGCCTGAGCGCTTCCAACCAAGACGTTTCAGGCGGCCAGGTGCACCGGGCTGCGGGGACCGGCTACGCCAGGGCTTCGCAAAGCCGAGGTTTGGCGCCACATCGTCCGCAAAAACCCGAAGACGGTCGCTACGGATGAAGCTCGTTTGGGCTGCGATCGACCCTCAACAGGTCGCTGCCGAATCAAGGACCGCATCAGTGGGTATTCAAGAACATCGCCTGGGGGCCTCTGGGACAAGAAAGTGCGTTTGAATTGCCGGTTCTTCCGTACTACTCGCGGGCGGTTTGTGGTCGTTCTGAGCGGTTGACCAGCTACCCACCGCGCCGGCCGGGAGTTCGTCGTGAGCGACGCCCGCCCGTCGCCGTGGACAACTCTGCGCCGCCTGCAGCGGTAGACGTGGCACTCTCAAACTTGCTGTGACAAAAGCGAAGCTGTTCTGGAACCGGCGTGTCTCGGTTCTCATAGGACAGAACGGGCTGAACAAGCCTACTGGCCCAGCCTGGCACCCACAAAGTCTCCGGACGAAGCGACTTTCCTATCCTCCGCCATGTCTTCGGCGCCGATACGGTGCTGTACGTCGTTGTCAAATGCTGCGGCTCGGTCGCAAGGTCGTAGCCAGCGAGAGCCTCGTTATCTTGTAGGCCAAGCTGGTGGACTTGCGATCCGGTCAGTTATTTTGACAAGGCGCAGCTACAGCCTCCAGCACCGAGGAGGTCGGCTCGACCCAGGGTGGGCAGGTCCAGACTGCTCGACAAGGCGGGTGCAGTGGGAAAAAGGGAGCAGCCATTCAGCCTGTCAAGCATTCGACGAAAACAGCTGCGTTAAGCGGCGATAGACATTTCGAAACCGGGCGTTGCGCGCCGGACTCGAAACCGCCAAGGGCGGATGTCAGTCGGCGGCGGTAGCCTCGATCTCGAACATCAGTTCTGCAACGGCGAGCCGTGTGACACCGAGCAGAGTCATTGGAGGGGCCGAGTCGACCGCACCGAATCGGGCACCCAGCAAGTCGAAGTGCTTCATGGCTTCGTCCACATCGGTCGTGTAGATGCTGAGTCGAATGATGTTCGCGAGGCCCATATCTGCGGCGTGCAGGACTGCCTCGAGATTGTCGAGCGCGAGTTTGATCTGACTGCGCATGTCCTCAACGTGCTGGGGCTTGCCTTCGGCGTCGACGGCGGTCTGTCCTGCGCAGATCAGTTGCCGTTTGGCGCCTTCTATTGCTTCGGCCTGGTTGTAGCCGAGAGTCAGCGACCAAGGCCAAGGATTGACCGGTACTCTTTTCATTGATTCTCTCCAGTGGGTTCATCTGTCGGAACAGCTCCGGACACATGTGAACGGCGTTCGACCGTTGAACCAATTCTGGCAAAGCGCACTGACAACCCTGTGTCAGGAGAGTTTTGACTTGTCGTTCCAGTGCGCTGCAAGTTGCGCTGAAAATTGCTGCAACGCCGCCTTGATTGAATCGCCCCGGAGGACTTCAACGTCATCGGTGTATTGCAGCAGCCAGCGAGCCATGTATTCCGGAACATGGGTCAGAAATCGCATTTTTACCCCTTCCTGCTGCCGCTCCTCTTCGATGAAACCGAACATGTAGCGCTGTTCACCGACAAATCGCGCCGCCTCTGGTCCAAAGAACAATTCAACCTCTTGCAATTCATCCTGGTCGGGTCGTTCCTTGAGATATTCCTTGAGCGTCAGCCGGCTACGGCGAGTAAACTGCTCAGCCTGTGGCAAGAACGACAGAATTCGATCGAGGCGAAAGTCCCTGTAGGCCTGACGCATTCGGCACCATGCGATCAAGTGCCAGTGCCAGCTGTAGTAAAAAAGCCCGATGGGCTCAATTGTCCGGATGCTTTCGTGATTGCTGCTCAGGGCAGTGTATTCAATTTCAATGACTTGTCGTCGCACCAGCGCACTTCGACACTCTCGTAACCAGCGGTCATCACTGTTCGAGACTCGCTGCATTTTGAGGGGGCCGTGCCCTGCCGCATGACCCAGACCCCGGTCCGTCACGCCAGACAGGCCTTCGTTTTGATTGCTCCTGTTGACATCATCAATCGGAAAATGGCTCCCGGTGGGCAGAACTTCGATGTCTGCTTCAAGCGAACTCAGGTAGTCCTTGCCGGAACTGTCGATAACTGCTCTGACCTTGTTCAGTGCCTGTTTGAAGTCATTCAACGAGTCTGCATCAAGGCTCGACATCACGAGCTTCTCGCCCAGCAACAGGGAAGCGGCTTCATCGGTTGTAAAACTGACCGGGGGCAACCGGTGACCCTTTTCAAGAAAGTACCCAAGGCCCGCCTCGGCGCCTATGGGTACACCGGCCGTTGCAAGGGTTCTGATGTCTCGGTAGATCGTGCGTTCGCTCACGTTGAAATGGGAGGACAAAAACTGTGCTGTAACAACCGATCGTGTTTGCAGCATCAGCAGCAGCGAGGTGACTCGATCAAAGCGGTTCATCATGGGTCAATGGCAGTGACGCACACGCAGCTTCGCAAGTTTGCTCGACATCGCTGACAACGTTGTGGCTGGAGTGAGTAGTTGAGTTTCTAGCGTTTCTTCGAATTGATCGACTTGCTTGCCCTGGTTTCTACCACGGCGCTTGCTGATCCACTTCGCTTGACGGTCTCTATTGGCTTGCGCGCCGCCATCGCTGCGGTCATGGCCAAACCAGCCCAAGGCTGCATGGAGGCGGGGACTCAAGTGCGTTCTCGGGAGCGGTGTGGTACTGCATTCGCCTGGTTCTGCCTTTGGCAACATGCTCGAACACTTGATCGCCGCCCGGGCACCCCGCTCAGGCCGGTCGACATTCATTCGGCCTTTCACCGCGTTTGTCGGAGTAATCTTGCTTCCATCGAAAGACCGTCGCGCAGCGGCCCACGGCCGAAGAGACTGACCGGGTCGGACGCCAAGCAGGGCGTCTCGACGGTCCATCAATCCGAGCAAGGAATTCCCCATGTCACTCACCTCCAGCCGCTGGTTTCCTCCCGTCGCCAGTGCCACTGCCGCCATCGCGGTGTTGTTCCTGATGGGCGCCAAGTCGCCACCGACGCGTTTCGACGAGATCGATGTCGGTCGGATCAATGTGCGCGAGCCGGATGGAACCTTGCGCATGGTCATCTCGAACCGCGCCCAGTTTCCGGGTTCGCCCTGGAAGGGCGGTGAAGTGGCGCGGCCCGACCGAACCAGCTTTGCCGGCATGCTGTTCATCAATGACGAAGGCACGGAGAACGGTGGCCTGATCCAGAAGGGCGCGATCGATGCCGACGGCAAGGCCAGCGCCGGACTCAGCCTAACATTCGACCGTTTTCGGCAAGACCAGGTGATTCAGTTGCTGCACCGCGAGTCGGGAGGGCGCGCCACCAGCACGCTGGCCTTCAATGACGAAGCCGACGGCACAGAGATCGACCTCATGCAGCGCACCGCGCGCATGGCAGAGCTCAGGAAACTGAAGCCAGAGGAGCAAGAAGCCGCGTTCGCAAAAATGAAGGCGGCCGGGCAGCTGCCGACCAACCGGATTCGACTGGGCACGACGGGTGACCGCGCGGCTGCGTTGGCACTCGCAGATGCCCAAGGGCGCCCTCGGCTCATGCTGATCGTGACGGCCGATGGCCAGCCCAGCGTGGTGCTGATGGATGAGGCCGGCGCGGTTCGCAAGACAGTCGATCTGCAAACGAAATGAGCACGACCCAGTCAGCCTTCCGACGCCACCGGTGGTGGCGCGATCGCGCCAGCAAGTCACTTGGCCTGGCGCTGTGCTTCGTTGCGCTGCGCGTGGCGGTTTCGTGGTGGGCATTGCTGACCGCAGTGACCGCGGTCTTGAGTCCGCCGGTGGCACTCGTCAACGCGATACTGTTGTATCCGCCGCTGGCGCTGGTGATCGGCATCCGCGCCGCCATCGCCCAGCACCGGGCGCTGAGCGACGCCAGAGCGGGGTGGGCACCCTTGGCACTTGGTCATCGCCACGCCTTGAGCCTCGACTTGCCGCAAGAACCCGCCCTGCGGATGGCGCGCGGCGTTGTCGAATCGACCTTCGGGTCGGTGGAACAGCGCCTGGCCGATGGCACCCTGTTCGTACGGATCAGCTCAGCGGATTCGCGGTCTTGGTGGACCCGCGCGCTGGGCACCGACCTACTGACGGTCACGATCAACGAGGAGGGCCCCGGGCACAGCGCCATCGAGTTGGCGGGCGAGCCCGCGCAGCGCTGGTTCTACCGTTTCTTGTGGGTGGACGGGGGCCGCTGCCGCGCCCGAGTGGAGGCCCTCGCGTACGCAGTCCGCGGCCACCAGCGCGCCCAGCGTGAGGTAAACCTTGCGACGGCGCATCGTGATGCACTGCAGACACGCTTGTCGCAGGCGGAGCTACTGCTGCTGCGCGCCCAGATCGAGCCGCACTTTCTCTTCAACACGCTGGCCCACCTGCGCAGCAGCATCCAGAGCGATCCGGACGCGGCCTGCGCCATGCTCGACCAACTGGTGGAGTTTCTGCGAGCCACCAGCCGTGTGGCAACCCACGCGTTGACGCCCCTGTCGGCCGAGCTTTCACGCGTGGAGACTTACTTCAAGCTGATGGCGACCCGGCTCGGCGGGCGCTTCCGGTTCACGATCGACTGCGAACCTGATCTGGGCTCGTGCGAGGTGCCTGCGGCGAGCGTCCTGATCCTGGCTGAGAACGCCATCAAGCATGGGATCGAGCGCATCGATACGCCTGGTGCTGTGGCCGTTTCATGCCGGCGCGAAGACGACCGTCTCGTGATCACCGTCCACAACGACGGCCCGCCCCTGGCCCCTGGCGTCAGCAGCGGGGTGGGTTTGAGCAACCTGCGGGCGCGCCTGGACTTGTGTTTCGGCTCAGGGGCAGACCTGTGCATCGAGGACGGGGAGCACACAGGCGTGCAGGTGTCGATGCGCGTGCCGATGCGCGTGCCAGTGCGGGGTGATGAGCATGCGCGATGACGGCCCTTCACTGAGCAAAGATGAACGCTGGGTGCTGGTGCTCGAGGATGAGCAGCGCCTGCGCGACGACCTCGCTGGACGACTCAGCGCCATCGCTGCCGACTTGGGGCCTGTGTCGGTGGCCGCGTCTGCCGAAGAGGCCTTGCAGTTGTGCCAGCACGCCTGGCCGCACATCGCCTTTGTGGACATCCGCTTGCCAGGACAGTCCGGCCTTGCGTTCGTCAAAGCCCTACACCCGGACACGAGTGTCGTGTTCGTCACCGCCCACGAAGAGCATGCCGTTGAGGCCTTCGAACAAGGCGCGGTGGACTATCTGCTCAAGCCGGTGGTTGAAGAACGGTTGCAGCTTTGTGTCGATCGCTTGCGAGCCAAGAGCACGGCGCCACTGTCGCAGGTTCTGGCTGTGTTGGATGGCTTGCAGTCGCGCGCGGCGTTGCAAGTTCAACAAGCGCCGCAAACAGCTTTCGCGCGCTGGATCAGCGCGAGCGCCGGGCGTCGCATGCGACTCGTCTCGGTGCATGACTTGATCTACCTGCAGTCAGACAACAAGTACACCCGGTTGATCACCCGCGACGGCGAGCACTTTGTGGAAGAGGCCATCCGCAACCTGGCACCGCGTCTGGATCCCGCCGAGTTCCGCCAGATCAGTCGCTCCGTCATCGTCAGCCTTCGTGACGTGTTGCTGGTAGAGCGGGACGACTCGGGCGGTGGGCAGTTGCACCTGCGCGACCGTGAAGACGTACTGCGGGTGAGCCCGCTGTTCATGCGTGCGTTCAAGGCGTTTGTCGGCTGACAGAAGGTTCGCTGACCTGGACTGAATGCAGGGCTCGACAGCGAGCCTGCCCGCCCATTAGCTGGCGCGAGCGTGGGGCGCGGCATTGCAGGTTCCGGGTTCCTAAATGAATGCGGCGCTGCTCATGGTGTGGACGTGTCTTCGCGGGGATGCCGACACCAACCGCGCTAAGTCCTTGATTTGCCTAGTAGCGCCCTTCAAGTGCGCCACTACAGCAAGGAAATTTGAGCGTTCAGAGTGGGTCTCTTGACCTTCAATGCAGCCAGCGTGCTGGCCTGTTCGGTGTTGATGGTGGAGATGTCGGTGACGGGTGCGGCGTCGTCGATGCACACCTCATGGCGCTGGATTCGGCGTAATTGCTTCAACGCGGCGTCTGGCGACAATTGGCTACCGGCTATCTTTAGCCACTGACGCATCACCCGGTGCAACACCAGCGCCATGAAGCAGATGCTAGCGTGCGCGCGGATGCGTTCTGGCAGCCGGTGGAAGACCGGCGCAATCTCGATCTCGGACTTCAGCACATGGAAGCCCCGCTCGATGTCAGCCAGGCTCTTTTAGCGCGCCACGATCTCTTCCTTCTTGAGATCGGGTACGTTGGTTGCCAACAGCAGCTTGCCGTCCATGGCTTCGGCACGCTGCTGCGCCGCCGGGTCGATCTCAAAAGTGAACAGCTCGGATTTCAGGTCCACCCGGACGATGTGGGCCAGCCGGGCTTCGCTGGCCTCGTGCAAGAACCTGGCTTTGGCGCCGATGTCTGAGAGCTTGCGTCCCCGTTTGACCTGGCCGCCATCCTGCGCATCCAAGTTACCCGCCTGCGTTTGTGCGCGCGCCACCAACGTTGTGATGCGGTCTTGTCGGCGCTCGGTCTGCACTTGGGCCCGTTCGGGGTTGTGCGCCACCACCAGGCGGTGACCCTTCCAGCGCAGCTCATCAATCACCTCAGCCGTGGCCGCCTCGTGCTTGGCCTGCAGCGGCTGTAGCAACTCCACGAAGTCCCCATGCCGCCTTCCGGGCACAGCCAGAACGAACTCCAGCGTGCGCTCGCCCGGTAGCTTTAACTCGGTGAGCATCTGCAAATTGTCCAGCGACAGCAACCCCCGGTCAGCCATCACTACCAAGCGGCGCACATGCGGGTAACGATGCAGCACCCGCTCTAGCGTGGGCTTCAATGTAGGCCCCTCACTCGCGTTGCCACCAAATACCTCGCAGAACACGCATTTCAACTATTCGCAGTGTCAGCAATCAGCCAACACTCATCTGCATCCCAACCGCAGTGCAAGGTCAACCACTTCCACATCTTGAATGTAGTGTGCGCTTCGCGCGGGCGGCTGAGGCAGCGCAGTCAGTTTGGTCAAGGCCGCCAGAGGCGGCCAGGAAAGACGGTGGTGTAGCACCGGAAGCGCTTCAGTATGAGAAGGACAACGGTCTTGGGGTCGGCCGCCGTCCCTTCAGCGCAGTGCGGCGAGCCAGAATCAGCCTCACCCGTCGTTCACGCCTAGACTCTTGGCGTCGGTCCAACGCACAGAGAGAACTTCAGCAACGCTGCAGCAATCGCGTCTTTGAGTGTCGGCTATACGGCCACCGGCGGCATCCTCCACCAGCGCGGCCTAACCAGTCGCTCAGGCGGGCCGCCAACGGCAGGCCACCGGGCCCGCGCGGCGGCTCTGTTTATCATCCGCCGCGCGGGCCCGGTACCCTGCCGCCGGCGGCCGCTTAGCTCCAACGTTAGGCCGCACGAAACGGCTTGGTCTGCAGCTCATCCGCCCCAAATGCAATCTGTCGCAAGCCGGCCTTGGAGGCGCAGCCTAGACCAGAATGCGGAAGCTTCTTGCTCAAGGAGCACCCTTGGCCAATATCGACAAATCGAAACCAACATTCGGGCCGCTCGGCGGACTCTTTCGACTACAACGAGTAGTCATCTTCGCGCTAGCTGGTCTGCTTGTTTTCTACCACACGTACACTCTCTTCGCGTTGTACGTTGGCTCAGGCCTTGACCTTTACGGAGGCCCGAGCGCTAACGGACACCCCTTGTATATGCACACACACTCTATTCTTCGCCTCCTAATCATTGTCAGCTTAGTTCTTGTTGCCATGAATAGACGATCCGCGTTGTATGGAATGTGGGCTGCAATCGGCGCATTGGTAGCCACGCACTACTGGGCATACTTCTTCGATCTTCCGTTCCCTTTCTTGGAGGGAAGGCATCCGCTCTCATTCCTGAAAGGCTTCATCATCCCTACGGTGATCACGCTGTTGTACTTGTCGACAAACTTCCGCCGCAACCTCCGGGGTGCGGCCTAACCCCTCGTTCAAGCCGAGCCCCAACGGCAAGCCACCGGGCCGGCGCTACAGTGCAGTACTGCATTTTCTGCAGCGCCGGCCCGGCGTCTCGCCGTCGGTGCCGGCTTAACTCGAACGTTAGGCCGACATGAAAGATCATGACCCAGTTGCAGATTCTCTGCTCCCTGACTCACCCCTATCCAGCAAAGATGCCATGTCTTCTGATCGTTTCGACCCGAGCCGCACCCTTCCTGCGGAACCGGAAGGCATCGCTCGCCAGCGCATACGCGTCACCCTCCGGATGCTGGGCTCGCTCCTGCTGGGCGGGGTGGCGATCATGGGTTCGGTACTGGTCTTTCGGCAAGGCCTGCTGCCGCTGATCGATACGGTGTTCCAGCCTGGGCCCGCATGGCTCAGCGTGTTCAGACGTGCCGGCATCATCCTGGTGGCCATGGCGGGCTACTGGGCCTATGTGCACTGGCATGAAAAGCGCAAAGCGACCGAGCTGCAGCTGCAGCCGGTTCCCCTGATACTTGGCGGTGTAGGCGGCGGCGCCCTGGTGGCGTTGCCGATCGCCATGCTGTTCGCGTTCGGCGCCTACGAACTGGTGCTGTTCCGCGGCGCCTCGCCGGCGCTGTTGGGCGTGGCGGCTCTCATCGGAATTGCGGCCACCTTGGAAGAGCTGGTCCACCGCTGCCTGTTGTTTCGGCTGCTGGAGCGGGCCTGGGGAACGGTGGTGGCATTGGCGGTGCAAGCGGTGCTGTTCGCCCTGCCGCACTTGGAGAACGTGGCGCACGGTGGAACCGGCGATATCGTGGCCATGCTGATGTCGGTGACAGTGCTGGGCCTGCTGTGGGGCGGGCTGTTCGTCCTGACGCGCAACCTGTGGGTGGTGGCCGCCAATCACGCGGCATGGAACTTCACCATCTTGCTCAGTGGCGTGCCGCTTTCCGGCATCGAGGACTGGCGCGCCGTAGCGCCGCTCGAAAGCCGCTATGTCGGGCCCGACTGGCTGACCGGCGGAATGTTCGGTCCGGAAAGTTCGCTGCTGGTGATCGTGTCGGCCACAGTCGCGGTTGTGCTGTTGCTGCGCGCGGCACGACGGCGTGGGGCCTTCCTCAAGCCGGCGGCCTAACAATTCGTTCAAGGCGACGTGCGTACCGCACGCGCCTTAACTCCGGCGTTAGGCGTCACGAAACACCAGCCGTTGCGATCCCAACGATGTCGAAAACCGCAGCTCAACTTTTCATCCTGGCTTCGGCCGGCGTAGGCGTCTTTCAAGTCGCACTGGCACTGGGTGCACCTTGGGGCGAGTTCACTTTGGGCGGCCGATGGAAAGGAAAACTCCCACCAAGAGCCCGGATAATTCCAGTACTATCGGTATTGATCCTGACTTTCTTCTGCGCAGTGGTCCTCGCCCGCGCCGGGTTTGAGCTGCCACTCCTTCAACAATACTCGCACTTTCTTGCGTGGGTCGTCGTCGGCTACTGTGTTATCGGAACGGTCGCCAACGCCGCTACACCGAGTAAACGTGAACGCAACCTATGGCTTCCAGTAGTATTACTGATGCTTGCCTCAAGTTTGGCAGTTGCAACCTCGTGACCTCACGTTCGGTTTTATCCCCAAACGCGACGCCTAACCCGTCTACAAGGACTTCCCGATAGGTCAAGCGCTTCATTGCATTTGGCTGTTCCCCCTTGATTGGCTGAAATTCGTATTCGGTTTGTTCGTGAGCGTGGGGCGTGCTGGCAAGAAGGTGCGGTGCGACAGAAAAACAGACTGCACATCTACAAACGGCCTTGTTGCGGTCACCTAACCGAGGGCTGGCGCCGCGGACCCAGATACGAACCGCTCAATTGGGCTCCATTCGCCCCACGGGGTTGGGCATGATCGCCGCCACGCAGGGTTAGCCGAGTTCACCAATTGCCGGTCTGACCTGTCAATGCATCTTCGAGAGCACGTCTACGCTGGAGGGTGTGATGGGTTGGTTGGGGCTGGG
>Ga0209591_10002789_pt1 | contig 20698 bp, 20 predicted proteins | sample MAT01_FD_187207 | JGI IMG/M metagenome (GOLD analysis project Ga0209591, IMG submission 187207) | Freshwater microbial communities from Lake Fryxell liftoff mats and glacier meltwater in Antarctica - MAT-01 (SPAdes) (version 2) | ecosystem: Environmental > Aquatic > Freshwater > Ice > Liftoff... | reverse complement strand
GGTGGCACCGGTCGATGTATATGCGGCGATTGCGGCGGCAGTGGCCTCCGTGAGCGCGGAAAGATGAGACGGATCGGAGATGATTGTCTGTCGATCGGCGGCGGAGCTGGAACGGCTGGCGCGTGTCAACGCGCTGGTTGCTCGCGTGCTCGTCGAGCTGGCGGCGATGATCGCTCCGGGCGTTACGACGGCCGAGATGGATGCCGTGGCTGAGCGGCGGCTGCGCGAGGCCGGTGCCGAACCGGCGTTCAAGGGCTACCACGGGTATCCCGCGACGATCTGCGCGTCGGTCAACGAGCAGGTGGTGCACGGCATCCCGTCGGCGCGCAAGCTGGCGGCGGGCGACATCATCTCAGTGGATCTCGGCGCGAAGATGGACGGGTTCTACGGCGACAGCGCCGTGACGGTCGCGGTCGGTCCGGTCAGTGCCGAGGCCGCCAAGCTGCTCGACGTCACGAAGCAGTCGCTGCACGAGGCGCTGGCGGTCGTGAAGGCCGGCGCGCGGTTGTCGGACATCGGCGCGGCGGTGCAGCGGCACGTGGAGGCCAACGGCTTCTCCGTGGTGCGCGAATTCGTCGGCCATGGGATCGGAGCGACGCTCCACGAGGAGCCGCAGATTCCCAACTACGGCACGCCCGGGCGCGGACCCAGGCTGGCCGAGGGCATGGTGCTCGCGATCGAGCCCATGGTGAACATCGGCCAGGCCGGAGTGAAGGTACTCTCGGATGGCTGGACGGCGGTGACCAAGGATGGCAGCCTGTCGGCGCACTTCGAGCACACGGTGGCGGTGACTGCCGACGGGTGCCGGGTGCTGACGCGGGCGGATGCCGCAGCCAACGCCGCGGCGTAGATGGCGACCGACGAGTCGACGCCGTCGCCCCTCGACGTGGAGGGCACGGTGCGGGAACTGCTCCCGAGCGCGTTGGTCAGAGTGAGTGTGGATGGACGGCACGACATCGTGGCGCACCTGGGCGGATCGCCGTCGAGGAATTACGTCAGGGTGGTGGTTGGCGACCGGGTGAAACTGGCGCTGTCGCCCACGGATCGAACCCGTGGGCGCATCGTCGAGAAACTGTAGGGACGAGCGATGAAAGTGCGAGCGTCAGTCAAGAAGATTTGCGACAAGTGCAAGGTAGTGCGTCGCAAGGGTGTCGTGCGGATCATCTGTACGAACGCCAAGCACAAGCAGCGGCAGGGGTAGGACTCAGGACTGGGGACTGGGGGCTAGGGGCTGGGGCGTGTCACGCCGCCAGCGTCAAGGCACCGGCGCCCTCGAGGCGAAAGAGCTATGGCACGCATTTCAGGCATTGACCTTCCGCGCACCAAGCGCGTCGAGATCGGGCTCACCTACATCTTCGGGATCGGGCGGCATCGGGCCGTGAAGATCCTGGAATCCGCCGGCGTGAGCGGCGACATCCGCGTGAAGGACCTGACCGACGACGACGTGCGCAAGATCAGCCGCGCCATCGAAGAGGCAGGTAGCGTCGAAGGCGACCTCCGCAAGGAAGTGTCCCTGAACATCAAACGGCTGATGGAAATCGGCAGCTACCGGGGCATGCGCCACCGTCGTGGACTGCCGGCTCGCGGCCAGCGCACCAAGACCAACGCGCGCACGCGCAAGGGTCCGCGCAAGGGCGCGGTTGCCAAGAAGAAGACGGTGTAGACCATGGCCAAGACCGAAGCCGCGAAAGAATCCACTCCCAAGAAGAAGACGTTCAAGAAGCGCGGCGAGAAGCGCGTGGTGCACCACGGCTACGCCCACATCCAGGCGTCCTTCAACAACACCCTGATCACGATCACCGACACCGAAGGCAACGTCGTGTCGTGGTCGAGCGCCGGCGCCATCGGCTTCAAGGGCTCGCGCAAGGGTACGCCGTTTGCCGCCACGCAGGCGGCCATGACGGCCGGCAACGTGGCCAAGACGTTCGGCATGCGCTCGTGCGAGGTGCTCGTGAAGGGCCCGGGTTCCGGCCGCGAGTCGGCCGTGCGCGCACTGCAGAATGCCGGCATCGAGGTCAAGTCGATTCGGGACGTCACGCCGATTCCGCACAACGGATGCCGGCCGCCCAAGCGCCGCCGCGTGTGATCACGCGCTCACTGGATTAGAGAGAAGGACGACGTTACATGGCTCGATATACCGGTCCGGTCTGCCGCCTGTGCCGCCGCGAGGGCATGAAGCTGTTCCTCAAGGGCGAACGCTGCTACACGGAGAAGTGCGCCATCGAGAAGCGCAACATGCCGCCCGGCCAGCACGGCCGCCGGCGCTCGTCGAAGATGCAGGGCTACGGTGTGCAGCTGCGCGAGAAGCAGAAGGTCAAGCGCACCTACGGCGTGCTGGAAGACCAGTTCCGTCGCTACTTCGAGATGGCCGATCGCACGCGCGGCATCACGGGTGAGACGCTGCTGCAGTTCCTCGAGCGGCGCCTCGATAACGCCGTCTACCGGATGGGCTTCGCCACGTCGCGCGCCCAGGGCCGGCAGCTGGTGCGCCACGGCCACTTCCTGGTGAACAGCAAGAAGGTCGACATCCCGTCCTACTCGCTCAAGGCCGGCGACGTCGTGTCGGTGCGCCAGACGAGCAAGGAGAACGCCGCCATCCTGCACGCCGTCGGCGAGGTCAAGGGCCGCGGCATTCCCGACTGGATCGCGCTCGAAGGCGAGCTCGGCGCCAAGGTCAAGTCGATGCCGACGCGTGAGCAGATCAACCTGCCGGTGCAGGAACAGCTCATCGTCGAACTGTATTCGAAGTAAGCACGGCCCTGGGCTTCGGCTCGGGGACGCCCATCGCCGGCCCGCAGCTCGACAGACCTGCAGCGGGAGGCCGGCGATGCCCACACGCAGGTCTGGAGGCCGGTCTGCCGGCCCGTTGGCGAGAAGGATACGTACATGTTGTGGAGAGGTTTTCAGCGCCCCAAGCGCCTCGAGTTCGAACGCGATACCCTGACCGACCGGTTCGGCCGGTTCACCGCGCAGCCGTTCGAGCGCGGGTTCGGCACCACCGTCGGCAACACGATGCGGCGCGTGCTCCTGTCGTCGATTGAAGGCGCGGCGGTCACGGCCGTCAAGATCGACGGCGTGCTGCACGAGTTCTCGCCGATCAAGGGCGTGGTCGAGGATGCGACCGACATCATCCTCAACCTGAAGATGATCCCGCTCAAGGTGCACACCGACGCGGCCAAGACGCTCACGCTGCGCGTCAACAAGGCCGGTAAGGTGAAGGCCAGCGACATCGAGACCGACCAGGACATCGAGGTCCTCGAGCCGGACGCGCACATCGCGACCATCTCCGAGGGCGGCAAGCTGCACATGGAACTGCGTGTGAAGCGCGGCCGTGGCTATGTGGCGGCCGACAAGAACTTCGACGAAGATCTCGGCATCGGCTGGATCCCGATCGACTCGGTGCACTCGCCGGTCAAGAAGGTGAACTACCTGGTCGAGGCGGCGCGCCTGGGTCAGACCACCGACTACGACAAGCTGACGCTCGACGTGTGGACCAACGGCTCGGTCACGCCGCGCGACGCCGTGTCGTTGTCAGCCAAGCTGATCCGCGACCATCTGAGCATCTTCATCAACCTCGACGACGAAGACGAGCCGTCGATCGAGGCCGGTGGCGACGCGGCGCGCGTCGGCGGCTCCAACGAGCACCTCGACAAGAGCGTGGAAGAACTCGAGCTGTCGGTGCGCTCGTACAACTGCCTGAAGAACGCGAACATCCGCACCATCCGCGAACTCGTGCAGAAGACCGAAGGCGACATGCTGAAGACCAAGAACTTCGGCCGCAAGTCGCTCAACGAAATCAAGGAGATCCTGCAGACGATGGGCCTTGGTCTGGGCATGCGCCTCGACCAGACCGGCGCGCAGGACTAAGGGACGGGCCCCGGGTCTCTGGGCCCCGGGCTCGGCGATACCCACGACGGAACGACTAGGAACAGACCATGCGTCATCGAGTTGGACATCGCAAGTTGGGTCGGGTCACCGAGCATCGGATTGCGCTGCTGCGCAATCAGGCCGAGGCCCTGCTCACGCACGAACACCTCACCACCACGCTGCCGAAGGCCAAGGAACTGCGGCCGTTCGTCGAGAAGCTCATCACCGTGGCCAAGCGTGGCGTGAAGGCGGCCGAGCCGAAGGGCAAGACGCTGGCGGCCAAGCGGCAGGTCGGCCAGGACGTGCTCAACCCGGACGTGGTGGCGAAGCTGTTCGCCGACATCGCCCCGCGCTTCATGGAGCGGCCTGGTGGCTACACCCGCATCCTGAAGCTCGGTCATCGCCGCGGCGACGGCGCCGAGACCGCGATGGTCGAACTCGTCGGATCGGAATTCGATCCGAAGAAGGCCGCGGCGGAGAAGGCAGCGGCCGCAGAAGCGGGCGATCAGCCGAAGTCGCAGAAGAGTGTCGGCGAGCGCCTCCGGGCGGCGGCGTCGCGCATCCGCGGCAACCAGAAAGAGAAGAAGACCGACGCGACCAAGGCCTCCAAGCCAGCGCGCAACACGGCGAAGAAGACCACGACGCCGCGCAAGGCCGGCGGCTCCTAGGCCGCCCGGTTCACGACTCCCACGACCGACAGCCTGGTGCCTTCGCGGCGGCCAGGCTGTTTGCCTGTACGCGGCCGCGTGGCCAGTCAGGCGTGCTCGTGGCCGTGCGGGTGTTCCGCCTTGAAGGCGGCGATGATCTTCGACTGGAGGTGCGCGGGCACGTCCTCGTAGTGCGAGAACTCCATGTGGTAGCTGCCTCGTCCGCCAGTCATCGAGGTCAGGTGCTGTTCGTAGGTGAGCATCTCCGCCATCGGCACCTGCGCCTTGATCACCGTGTCGTGCGACTGCACGTCCATGCCGGCAATGCGGCCGCGACGCCCGTTCAGATCGCCCATCAGGTCGCCAGCAAAGTCGCTGGGGGCGTAGACCTCCACCCGCATGACCGGCTCGAGCAGCGTCGGTTTGGCGCGTGTCATGCCGTCGCGGAACGCGAGCGACCCAGCGGTCCTGAACGACAGCTCGTTCGAATCCACATCGTGGGACGAGCCATCGACGAGCGTGATCTTCAGGTCGACCACTGGGAAGCCCGCCAGGAAGCCGCGTTGCCGTGACTCCTGCAGCCCCTTTTCGACGGCTGGAATGTACTGCCGCGGAATCGACCCGCCGAAGATGGCGTCGACGAATTGGAAGCCCTGGCCCCGGGGCAGTGGCTCGATCGTGATCTTGCAGTCGCCGAACTGGCCGTGGCCGCCAGTCTGCTTCTTGTGACGCCCGTGAGCCTCGACCGCCGCGGTGACCGTTTCGCGGTAGGGAATGCGGGGCGGCTTCAGATTCACTTCGACGCCGAAGCGCCGCTTCAGCCTGGCGACGGTGACTTCGATGTGCAACTGGCCCTGACCGGCCAGCAGTAGTTCGTGGGTGTGCGGATCGCGCGTGTAGTGAATGGCGCCGTCTTCCTCCTCCAGGCGGTGCATGGCGGTGCTGATCTTGTCCTCGTCGCCGCGGCTCTTCGGCTCGATGGCATAGGCGAGCAGGGGCTCGGGGAAGACGAGCGGGGCAAAGGCGAGGCGAGCCCGCGGGTCGGCCAGCGTGTCGCTCGAGCGCGTGTCCTTCAGCTTGGCCACCGCGCCGATGTCGCCGGCCTTCACCTCGGGCACCGTCACTTGGGTCTTGCCCTGCATGAGTGACAGGCTGCCGAGCCGTTCGTCGGCATCGCGGGAGCTGTTGCGCACGGTGGAATCAGAGGTCAGCGCACCCTGATATACGCGGAAGATGGTGATCCGTCCGGCGAACGGATCGGCGACCGTCTTCCATACGAACGCCGCGGGCGGCGCGCTGTCGCTCACGGGCCTGGTGATCGCCCCGCCCGACGCATCGAGGGCCTGGAAGGGCCGATCGGCGGCGGTGGGCAACCAGCTCAGCATCGCATTGAGCAGCGCCTCCACGCCAATGTTGCGCAAGGCCGCCGTGCACACCGCCGGAAAGAGAATACCGGCGGCGGTCGCCCGCTGCAGCCCGGTGATGAGGTCGTGGTCGTCGAGCGTGCCGTGCTCGAAGAAGCGCTCCATCAACGTCTCGTCGGTTTCGGCCACGGCCTCGATGAGCGCGGTGCGGGCAGCCCGAGCCTCGCCGACGAGGGCGTCTGGAATCGGCCCTTCCGCCGCGGGGCCGCCGATCACCGGGGCAATGAACGCCTTCATGCCGACGACGTCAACGATGCCGGTGCAGGCGTCGCCCTCGACGATCGGCAGGTGCACGGGCATCACGCTGCGGTGGCAGGTGCGGCGCAGCGAGACGATCGCCCGCTCGAGCGAAGCACGGTCGCGGTCGAAGCGGCTGAGCGCCACGAGCCGCGGCAGGCCGAGCTCGGCCGCGGCGGCCCAGGCCTTCTCGGTTTGCACCGCCGCGCCGGCCACGGCATCGACGACCACGAGCGCGGCATCGGCGACGCGCAACGCGGCCTGGGCATCGGCGAAGAAGTTGCCGACGCCCGGCGTGTCGAGCAGGTTGATCTTCGTCTTGCGCCACTCGGCAAACGCCAGCGAGGTGCTGAGGGTGTGTGCGCGCGCAATCGCGTCGGGGTCGTGGTCGGTGACGGTCGTGCCGTCGTCCACGCGGCCGAGCCGGTTGACCATGCCGGCGGCGAACAACAGGGCCGAGATGAGCTGCGTCTTGCCGCACCCGCCGTGGCCCACCACGGCGACGTTGCGGATACTCGGGGCGTCGTACACTTTCATGGCCGGTCCTCCGCGCGCGAGTCGCGGCCATCTCCGGCCCAGTGCCGGCAACGGCCCTGTGACGAGTAATGTGCGTAGAGTATGCCTTCGCCCCCGGAAGTCAAGGGGCGGGCGGCGGCCGTATCGGGCGGCGGCCGGCTACTCGTAGCGGAGGGCCTCGATCGGGTCGAGGCGCGAAGCGCGCCAGGCTGGCAGCATGCCGAAGAAGATGCCGACGAAGGCCGAGAATCCGAGGCCCAGCGCGAACGACCACCAGGGCAGGGAGATCGGGAACCCCGAGAAGAAATTCACCAGGAAGCCGAAGCCGCTGCCAATGGCAATACCCAGGATGCCGCCAATCGATGTGAGCACGACGGCTTCGATCAGGAACTGGAAGAGGATCTCTGAGCGGCGCGCCCCAATGGCCTTCCGCACGCCGATCTCGCGCGTGCGTTCGGTCACCGAGATGGTCATGATCGACATCACGCCAATGCCGCCCACCATCAGGGCGATCGACGAAATGACCACGAGCGACAACAGCACGGCCTGGGAGATCTGATCCCACACCTTGAGAATCGCGTCCTGGGTGACGAGGTCGAAGTCGTTGGGCTGGTCGAGCGTCAGGCCGTGGCGGATGCGCATCACCGCCTCCACCTCGCGCATCGCCTCATCGCGCGAGACGTCCTCGCGGGGCACCACGGCGATCATCACCGACGCCGCCCCCAGCTGGCCGCCACGAATCCGCTCATTGCCGAACTGCTTCCGGTAGGCCGTGTAGGGAATGATCGCGAAGTCGTCTGGGCTCGGACCGAAGCCGCCTCCGAGCGACGGCCGCTTGTCGACGACGCCGATCACCAGGTAGCGGTTGGCGCCGATGCGGACGTGTTTGCCGACCGGGTCGATGCCGCGATTCATGAACAGCGCCTCATAGGGTCCGTAGCCCAGCACCGTCACCGCGCGGCGGCGAGTCACCTCCTGCTGCGTCATCGATCGGCCGAGCCGCATCTTGGCGAAATTGACGTCGACGTACGACTCGCTGACGCCCATGACCGCCTGCGGCGCCGTGCGCTCGCTGCCGTAGAACACCCTGGCTTGCGTGGGTGGTCCGCCGACGCCCAGCCACGTATCGACGATGTCCGCTGACGGGGCGAGCCGCTCGATGGCATCGCCGTCTTCCACCGTGAGCGGGGGACGCTTGATCAGATCGACAAACGAGGCGCCGGACGAGAAGCTCAACGCGCCGAAGCGCTGGACGAAGATCGTTCTGGGTCCCAATGCCCGGATCGAGTCGCGGAGCGACTCGTCGAAGCCGCGGATGAGCGCCGTCATGCTCACGATGGACGTGATCCCGATCACGACGCCGAGCACCGTGAGCGCGGAGCGCATCTTGTTGGCCCACAACGTGTCGAGGGCCATCTCCGCCGTTTCGCGCAGGAGCGAGAGCCGTGTGCCGATGCCGAACATCATTCTCGCCTCAACGCTTCGATGGGCGCCAGACTGGCCGCGCGGCGCGCCGGATACCAGCCGAAAAAGAGGCCGACCAGGCCGGTCACGAGCACGCCGGCGGCGATCGACCACGGCTCGATGATCGCCGGCAGGGGTGTGACGGCAGCGAGGATCTTCGCAAACAGGGCGCCCAGGCCAGCGCCTACCAGTCCGCCCATCATCGACAGGGTGATCGACTCGGTCAGCACTTGCGACATGATGTCGCGGCTGCGAGCGCCGAGCGCTTTGCGCAGGCCGATCTCGCGCGTGCGTTCGCTGACGATCATCAGCATGATGTTCATGATGACGATGCCGCCGACCAGCAGCGACAAGGCCACCACGCCGACGAGCACCGCGGCAATGCCCTTGGTCGCCTGCTGGAAGATGTCGAGCACCGAATCCGACGCGACGACACCGAAGTTGTCAGGCTCGCCCGGGCCGAGATGCCGGGCGACCCGAAGGGCAGTGCGTGCTTCGTCGCGCGCCAGCGCCACCGACTCGGGGGTGCGCGGCTTGACCATGAGCGCCAGCGACTGCCGCGACCCGAAGAGCTTCTGGTACTGGCCGAGCGGAATGACGACGAACTCGTCGAGCGAGTTGCCAAAGAACGCGCCCTTCTTGGCGCTCACGCCCACGACCAGAAACGGCACGCCCGCAATCCTGATCGACTTGTCGATCGGGTTCTCCTGGCCGAACAGGCGGTCGGCGACCTGCCAGCCCACGAGGGCCACCCGTCGGTCGCGCGCGATCTCGACCGGGCTCACCATGCGCCCGCGTTCGGCGTCGAACGCCGAAAACTCGAGGTAGGCGTCGGTGACGCCCTGCACGGTGATGGATTGCAGTTCCTCGGCGCGATAGCCGACGGTGCTGTTCTGCTGCGCCTGCGCCATCACCGCCGAGATCGTCGTGCCGAAACGCCGGATGGCTTTGGCTTCGTCGAGCGTGATGCGCGGGTTGTTGCGCTGGCGATCGATGTCGTCCTGGTTGCGCCCGATGCCGGTCCGGCGGATGGTGAACGAGTCGGCGCCCAGATCCGAGACGATCGCGTCGGTCACTGCGCCGTTGACACCCCGGATCAGCGCCACCACCGCGATGATCGACGAGACCGCCACGATGTTGCCAAGCAACGTGAGCAACGATCGGAGCTTGTTGCCCCAGATCGACGCCAGCGCCAGGTTGACGGCCTCCCAGATCTGCTGCATGGACCCTATCCGAATGTCCGGCTACGTGGCCGGTGTGGGCGTGTTCTCGCGAGTCGCGTCCCCTTCAAAGAGGCTGCGCACGCTGTCAAAGGGACCGGTGATGACGCGGTCTCCCTCGTTCAGCCCCGAGGACACCTCGAAGTACCGCTCGCCAGCGATGCCAACCTCCACGATGACGAACTGCGCCTTGCCGTCGCGGATCACGAACACGCCTTCGACTTCCTTGCGCGTGTGGCCGACCGGCAGCTCCGTGGGGAGGGCCGGGGCGGTGGTGGCGGGCGGCGGTCCAAAGCCCCAGCGGGAGGCGGACGCGGGCCGCACGCGTGGGACGACCGCGCCGGCCTTGTCGTACTCCAGCTCACGGACCGTGAGCGCCTGGATCGGCACCGACACGACTCCGGACTTCGACGCGGTCGAGATCTCCGCGGTGCACGTGAACCCCGGCCGGATCTCGGGAGCCGCCTCGTCGAGCGTAACGACGACCTTGAAGTTCGTCGCCGTCCGCGCTCCGGTGGCCTGGCCCGCGACCTGAATCGGGCTGTTGCCGATCTCGGTGACGCGGCCCGCAAACGTCTTGCCCTGGACGGCGTCGATGGTCACCGTCGCCTTCTGGCCGATCTGCACGAGCGGGATGTCGGTCTCGTCCACTTCGACTTCGGCTTCGATGAGCGACATGTCGGCGACCGTGAGCAGCACGGTGCCGGCGTTGTTCATCGTGCCGACGACGACGTTCTCACCTTCTTCGATGTTGCGGCGCGTCACGATGCCGTCAAACGGCGATTCGAACCGCGACTGCGACAGGTTGTAGCGGCTGTTGGTGAGCCCTGCTTCCTGCTGGCGCACCTGCTCCTCGCGGGTGCGGATCTCCTGGCCGCGGGCGTTGAGGTCGCTCTCGCGCATTTGCACTTCGGCTTCCGCGCGTTCCATCGTCTCCCGCGTGGTCAGGCCCGCTTCCCAGAGTTCCTGTTGACGCTTGAGCGCCTGTTTGGCCACGTCGAGACTCGCGCGGCCGCTCTGGACCGTGACCCGCGACTGCTCGAGGCCGGTGCGGGCCCCGGCCACGGCCGCCTCGTCGCGACGAACCACGCTCTGGGCCGCCACCGGGTCGATGAGGAGCAGGAACTGCCCCGTTTTGACGCGGTCGCCTTCGCGTACGCCAATCTGGGTGACCCGGCCCATCGACTGGGCACTGATGTTGACCGACCGCTTCGGCTCGATCTTGCCTGACGCCGACACCAGCGACTCGAGGTCGCGGCGCTGGACGTTCTCGGCGGTGACCAGCGTGCCTTCGTCCTGGCGCGACCGCGAGTACGCGGCCCCTGCGATTCCGGCGATGACCAGCACGCCGATCACCCACGGCCATTTTTTACGGAACACGATTACGACCCTCCCGTCAGTAACACTGCGGCGGCTACGACGGCCGCCACGCCCGCATAGGTCCCCACCAGCGGTCCGACAAACGTCTGGGCCCGGCCGCCGGCCATGGCCGCGCAGCCGAGCGCCAGCAACAGCACCCACCACAGCCCGAAGACCTCGACCGTCCCCAGGAACCTCGCGACGGCCGAGCCCTCGTCGAAGAAGGGGAGAAGAGCGGCCAGGTTGAAGGGGCTGGTGAGGGATTCGCGCAGCAGGTGCAGCGGCGTGGCCACGAGCTGTTGCGCGACCAGGGCTCCGGTGGCGTGCACCGACGTGCTCAGGCACTGCCCGAACGTTGCGCGGCTGCCGCGCCGGAGCCACAAGAAGAGGCCGGCCGCGACCGCGAGCGTGACCGGCGGCGCGAGCAGCAGCCGTCCGCCGCTCGTGAAGTAGACCCAGACCGGCGGGGCCGCCTGCAGTTGGGCGTAGGCCGTGTCGGTCACCCGACCGCCGAGGCTCTCGATCACCCTGACCCGTTCGTCGACCAGCGCCTGGCGTCCGACCGGGGTGGCAAGCAGCCACGTGCCCGCCGCGGCCCAGAGGGCCAGCAGGACGATCCACGTCATGAAGACCTCGAGCAGGGGCAGGCCGACTGCGCTGGTCATCGCGGAACGGGGCGCGGTCGCGAGCCGGACGAGACGTCCGGCCAGCGTCATGGCCGGAGGGTTGCTAGAGATGAACATTCTGGAGCGTGGGAGCTGGCCAAGGGCGGCTGCTTCTCACGAAGTGTAATACGGCGGGCCGCCGGAAAAGTTTCTGGGACCTGCCGTCAAGTCGCTGATGGTGATGGACTTCCGGCTGGGTGGCGGCGAAGGGCCTGGGCGCGGCAGAGACCGCGCTGAATCTTCCCGGCGGAGGGCGGACGCACGCGCCCACTCGACAGAATTGTAACTACCTGCATGATCTTGGCGCGTTCTCGTCAGTTCGTGACGGTGGGTGCGGCTCGGAAGCACGAATTCCGGCGGCTGGGCCGGGACGGCGCAGCTCGAATCTGCACGGACTGGCGATACGTCTGCGGATTGGTGGAGCGGGGCAGCCTGAAGAAGTGGCGACCGACGACCGAAAAGGTAATGGGACGACAGGCCTGGAACCCCTCCAGCGCTGACGACCGAAGGCGGACAACGCGACATGGCGGTGCGGATCGGTGAACTGCTGCTCAAAGAGAAGCGGATCACCCCGGAACAACTTCAAGAAGCGCTGAGCTATCAGCGCTCGAATGGCGGCAAGCTCGGCGCCAACCTGGTGAAGCTCGGCTTCGTCAAGGATGAAGAGATCACGTCACTGCTCTCGAAGCAGTACGGGGTGCCTTCGATCTCGTTGAACCAGTTCGAGATCGACCCGGCGGTGATCAAGCTGGTGCCGGCTGAGACGGCGCACAAGTACCAGATCATCCCGCTCAGCCGGGTGGGCGCCACGCTCACAATCGCGATGACCGACCCGACCAACGTCTTCGCCCTCGACGATCTGAAGTTCATGACGGGCTACAACGTGGAGCCCGTGGTGGCGTGGGAGACGGCGGTTCTCGACGCGATCCAGAAGTACTACGGCGCCCCGGGCATCGGTGGCGGCAGCAAGAACAGTCAGAAGATCGTCGAGACGGCACCGGGCGAGAGCGCGCTCGACCTGGCGACCCGCGCGATGGCCGAGATGCCCCTGCTGGACGCCGACGATGTCGAGATTCTCGACGAAGTCGACGAGATCAGCGCCGAGGCGCTGACCCGCCAGGGCGAAGAAGCGCCGGTCATCAAACTGGTCAACGTCATCCTGATGTCGGCCATCTCGAAGGGCGCCAGCGACATCCACGTCGAGCCATACGAGAAGGAATACCGCGTCCGCTACCGCATCGACGGCCTGCTGCACAGCGTGATGAATCCGCCGCTCAAGATGAAGGACGCGATCACGTCCCGCATCAAGATCATGGCCAAGCTCGACATCGCCGAGAAGCGTCTGCCGCAGGACGGCCGCATCAAGATCCGCTTCAGCGACGCCGGCCAGCAACGCGACATCGACTTCCGCGTATCGGTGCTGCCGACGCTCTTCGGCGAGAAGATCGTCATGCGTCTGCTCGACCGCACCAAGCTGATGCTCGACATGACCAAGCTCGGCTTCGAGCCCGAGTCGCTGAAGAAGCTCGAGGCCCAGATTGCCAAGCCGTGGGGCATGGTGCTCGTGACCGGCCCGACCGGCAGCGGCAAGACCAACACGCTCTACTCGTCCATCTCGCGCATCAACACGATGGAAACCAACATCATGACCGCGGAAGACCCGGTCGAGTTCAACCTCGTCGGCGTCAACCAGGTACAGGTGCGGGAGAGCATCGGCCTCAACTTCGCGGCCGCCCTGCGCAGCTTCCTGCGCCAGGACCCGAACATCATCCTGGTCGGCGAGATCCGCGACTTCGAAACCGCCGAGATCGCCGTCAAGGCGGCGCTCACGGGCCACCTCGTGCTGTCGACGCTGCACACCAACGACGCGCCCAGCACCATCAACCGCCTGATGAACATGGGCATCGAGCCCTTTCTGGTGGCCAGCTCGCTCAACCTCGTGTGCGCGCAGCGCCTGGTGCGTCGCATCTGCACCAACTGCAAGATCGACGATCCGCTTCCGGCCGCGGCACTGGTCGCCGTCGGCTTCACGCCGGAGCTGGCGGAAACGGTCGTGCCCAAGAAGGGCAAGGGCTGCGAGAAATGCACCGGCACCGGCTACAAGGGCCGGGTCGGCTTGTACGAGGTGATGGAAATCGCCGAGGAACTGCGGGAACTGATCCTGGTCGGCGCCTCGGCACTGGAACTGCGTCGCAAGGCCATCGAGGAAGGGATGATCACGCTGCGCGGCAGTGGCCTGCGAAAGATCAGCGATGGCGTGACCACCATCGAAGAAGTCGTGCGCGAGACCGTCAAGTAACCGAAACCGGGGATTCAGGGACACCACATGGCCACGCTGCTGGAACTGCTCAAGACCACGGTGGAACTCAACGGATCGGATCTGCATCTGTCCATCCAGTCGGCACCCGTGGTGCGGGTGCACGGCGAACTGCGCCGGCTCGAACAGCCGGAGCTGACGCCGTCCGATACCAAGACGCTCGCCTACAGCGTGCTCACCGACGCCCAGAAGAAGCGCTTCGAGGAAACGCAGGAACTCGACTTCTCGTTCGGCATCCGCGGCCTGGCCCGCTTCCGCTGCAACATGTTCAATCAGCGAGGCGCAGTGGGCGCCGTCTACCGCCTGATTCCCGAGCGCGTGCGGCCCTTCGACGAACTGGGCCTGCCCGCGGTCATCGGCAAGCTAGCCGAGCGCCCGCGCGGGCTGGTGCTGGTCACCGGGCCCACCGGCAGCGGCAAGTCCACGACCCTGGCGGCGATGATCGACAAGATCAACATCGAGCGCAAGGCCCACATCCTCACCATCGAGGATCCGATCGAGTACCTGCACCAGCACAAGGGCTGTCTGGTCAATCAGCGCGAAGTGCACAGCGACACCCAGAGCTTCGGCAATGCGCTGCGCGCCGCATTGCGTGAGGATCCCGACATCGTCCTGGTCGGCGAAATGCGCGATCTCGAAACGGTAGAATCGGCCCTGCGCATCGCGGAAACCGGCCACCTCACCTTCGCCACGCTGCACACCAACTCGGCGTCGTCGACCATCAACCGCATCATCGATGTCTTCCCGGCGCATCAGCAGTCGCAGGTGCGGGTGCAGCTGTCGCTCGTGCTCGAAGGCATCGTGTGCCAGTCGCTGTTGCCCAGGATCAACGGGCAAGGCCGCGTGGTGGCGCTCGAGATCCTCGTGCCCACCCCCGGCATCCGCAACCTGATTCGTGAAGACAAGGTGCACCAGATCTACTCCGCCATGCAGACCGGGCAGGAGAAGCTCGGCATGCAGACGATGAACCAGTCACTCGTCACGCTGCACCAGCGCCGCCAGATTTCGATCGAGACGGCGATGAACGCGTCGAGCTTGCGCGATGAGCTGACCGAGATGATCAGCCGCGGCGTCGGAGTCGTCGCGGGCGCGGGGCTCGGCCGGACCACGGGCATGCGGCCAGGCGCGCGGTAACGACGTTCGAGAGCACGAGAGCTCCCCCAGGAGACGACGCATATGCCGACTTTTGCATTTTCAGGCCGCACACGGGGTGGAGAGACCATCTCCGGCGAGCGTTTGGGCGACACCGCCGAATCGGTGACGACCGCCCTCAGACGCGAGCAGGTCATGGTCACGCGAATCGCGGCGATCGCCGTCAAAGCCGTGGCGCCCCCGCGGAAGGCCCGCGAAAAGACCGTGAACCCCAAGAACCTGGCGGTCTTCGTCCGCCAGTTCTCGGTCATGATCGACGCCGGTTTGCCGCTCGTGCAGTGTCTCGACATCCTCGGCAATCAGGAAGAGGACAAGAACTTCGCGGCCGTCATCCTGGCCACCAGGTCCGACGTCGAAGGCGGCGCCTCGCTGGCTGACGCCATGAAGCGGCACCCGAAGACCTTCGACCCGCTCTTCACCAACATGATCGCGGCCGGTGAGGCCGGCGGCATCCTCGACACGATTCTGAAACGCCTGGCTACCTACATCGAGAAGGCCGTCAAGCTCAAGGCGCAGGTCAAGTCGGCCATGATCTACCCGGTGGCGATCATCCTGATTGCCGGCGCCGTGGTCACCATCATCTTGTGGAAGGTCATCCCGACCTTCGCCAGCCTGTTCGCCGGCCTGGGCGCCGAACTGCCGTTCCTCACGCGCATGGTCATTGCCATGAGCAACCTGCTCGTGCAGTTCATGCCCTTCATCATCGTCGCCGCTGTCGCCCTGGTGTTCGCGTTCCGCCAGTATTACGCCACTGAGGGCGGGCGGCGCGTCGTCGACCGCATCGTGCTGAAGCTGCCGGTGCTGGGCGACATCATGCGCAAGATTGCCGTGGCGCGCTTCTGCCGCACGCTCTCCACGCTGATGACCTCGGGCGTGCCGATTCTGGACGGCCTCGAGATCACGGCGAAGACCGCCGGCAACGCCATCATCGAAGACGCGCTCTTCGAGGTGCGACGCAGCATCGAGCGCGGCGAGACGGTGGCCGCGCCGCTCAAGGCCACCGGCGTCTTCCCCGGCATGGTGGTGCAGATGATCGGCGTGGGCGAAGCCACCGGCGCGCTCGACACGATGCTCGCCAAGATCGCAGAGTTCTATGAGGACGAGGTCGACACGGCCGTCGCCGGGCTGCTCACGTTGCTCGAGCCGGTGATGATTGCGTTCCTCGGCATCGTCGTCGGCGGTATCGTCGTGGCCATGTATCTGCCAATCTTCGGCCTCATCAGCCAGCTGACCTGATGTCGGCGCTCGGGCCTCGCCTCTCGAGGCTGGTCGCGGTCCGTCTTGGCGCGGCCACGCTGCTGGCGGCCTTCGCGGTCACGCTGGCGCTCGCCGGGTCGGCATTGTGGCCGATTGACCGGGCCGTCGTGGCGCTGGCGGGTCTCTTTGCGATCGGCCTCGTCGATGCGGCCACGGTGCGGTTCGCCAACCGCATCAGCCTCACCGCCGACGTACACTTCGCGCTCGACGCCGCGTTGATCTCGGCCTACGTCTACGCCACCGGCGGGGTCGCGAGCGTGTTCACGCCGCTCTACGCGCTGCCGGTCGTGGCGGCGGCCGGGGTGCAGTACCGGCGCGGCAGCGTGCGCGTGGCCGCGCTCGCCAGCGTCTGCTTCGTGGCCATCGTGGTGGCGCAGTACTCGGGCCGCGGCATGGCGTTCGGACTCGATGCGGCCGTGTTGCCGCCGGTCGACGTGGCCTGGGTCACTGTGGGCATCAACGTGTTTGCCTTCTTCGCCGTGGCCTTCCTGGCCGGACAGCTTGCCGAGAACCTGCGCTGGGCCGACGTGGCCGTCGAGGCCGCCTCCGAGAAGATCGCCGATCTCGAGGCTTTCAACCGCAACGTCATCGACCACCTGGCCAACGGCCTGACGACCATGGATGCGAACGGCCGGGTGATGACCTACAACCGCGCCGCGGCGGTGATCACGGGCTGGGAGGGCGACATCACGGGCCAGCCGACCACTGAGGTGCTGCAATTGCCCGAATCCTTCGCCACCGCGCTCGCCTCCGACCGCGAAGCCGGACGCGCCCGCCGCGTGGACTACACCTACCACCGGCCCGATGGGCGGCCGATCGAACTCGGCGTGAGCGCGGCGCCGCTGCCGCTCGGCGCCGGCCAGCGCGGCTTCATCTTCACGTTTCAGGACGTCACCGACATCAAGGTGCTCGAGCGGACGGCGCAGCTGCGGCAGCGCCTCGCCGCGGTGGGCGAGATGGCCGCGGGCATCGCCCATGAAATCCGCAATCCACTGGCGTCGATGTCCGGAGCGATCCAGGTGCTGCGCGGCGAGCTGCCGCTGTCGACCGAGCAGGCGCAGCTCATGGACATCGTGCTGCGCGAGTCGGATCGGCTGAACGGCACCATCCGCTCGTTCCTGACCTACGCGCGTCCCAGCCCGGTGGCGGTGGCCCGCACCGATGTGCGTCGTGCCGTGGAAGACACGGCCAAGCTCCTGCGCGCGAGTCCCGAGCTGTCGACCCACCACCACGTGGCCTTGACCATCCCCGACGCCCCGGTATGGCTCGACGCCGACGAGAATCAGCTGAAGCAGATCATGTGGAACCTGGCGACCAACGGACTCAAGGCCATGCCGCGGGGGGGGCGCCTCGAACTCTTCGTGACGGCTGGCGACGGCGCGGTGAGCCTGGGCGTGCGCGACCAGGGCACCGGCATTCCCGCCGACGAGGTGGACGCGATCTTCCATCCGTTCCGCGGCTCGTTCGGCCGGGGTACCGGCCTCGGTCTGGCGATCGTGCATCGCATCGTGACCGACTACAATGGGCGCATCGACGTCGCGTCCACGGTCGGTCAGGGCACGACGATCACTGCCACATTTCCAGTATGAGCACCCCGCCGGAACGAAAGCCCCGCATCCTCGTGGTCGACGACGAGCGCTCGCTGCGCGAGATGCTGTCGATCGTGCTCGGCCGCGAAGGCTACGAGGTGACCACCGCCGAGGGTGTCGGGTCGGCGCTCGACCAGATTCGCACCGGCCCACTGCCGGATCTGCTCATCAGCGACTTGCGCATGCCCGACGGTTCGGGTGTGGACGTGCTGCGCGCCCTCAAGGAACGCAGCCCGTCGTCGGTGGGCCTGCTGCTTACGGCCTATGCCTCCGCCGATACGGCGGTCGAAGCCATGCGGCTCGGCGCTGTCGACTACCTGACCAAGCCGTTCGACGTCGCCGACCTGAAGCGGCGCGTCGCGCGCTACCTCGAGGTCAAGCGGCTCAACGAGACGCAGGTGGCCCCGGCCGATGGTCGCAAAGGGCAAGGGTTCGTGCTGGCCGGACGCAGCCGGCAGATCCTCGACGTGATCAGCCTCGTGGCCCGCGTGGCCCGTACCGACGCCAGTGTGCTCATCACGGGCGAGTCGGGCACCGGCAAGGAATGGACGGCCCGCGAGATTCACCAGCAGTCGACCCGTCAGCCGCAGCCATTCGTGGCCGTGAACTGCGGCGCCTTCACCGAGTCGATTCTGGAATCCGAGCTCTTCGGGCACATGAAGGGGTCGTTCACCGGGGCCGTCGACACGAAGAAGGGCCTGCTCGAGTCAGCCGACCGCGGCACGCTCTTTCTCGACGAAGTGGGCGAGACCAGCCTGGGCATGCAGGTGAAGCTGCTGCGCGTGCTGCAGGAGCGCCGCTTCCGGCGGGTCGGCGGCACCCAGGAACTCGAGGCCGATGTGCGCTTCATCGCGGCCACGAACCGCAACCTCGAAGAGATGGTGCGCACCGGCGCCTTCCGCGAGGACTTCTTCTTCCGCATCAACGTGATCTCGGTGCGCCTGCCGGCGCTGCGCGAACGCGCGGATGATATTTCGATTCTGGCGGAGCAGTTCGTGAAGCGGTTTGCCGAGCGCATGGGCCGGCCAGTGCGGGGTATCGCCGCCGATACGATGCGTCTGCTGATGGCCTACCGCTGGCCGGGCAACGTGCGCGAACTCGAGAACGTGATGGAGCGGGGCGTGGCGCTCGAGCAGTCGGCCGAGCTGAGCGCCGAAAGCCTGCCGCCGCACTTGTCCCAGACGTCCGGCGGCGGCAGCCAGGCCGTGGAAGCCATTCCCGCATCAGGTTTCAACCTCGAAACGCATCTGCAGCAGATCGAGCGCATGCACCTCGAACGGGCGCTCAAACAGGCCGGCGGCGTGCAGGTGAAGGCGGCCGATCTGCTTGGCATCACCTTCCGGCAGTTCCGCTATCTGGCCAAGAAGTACCAGCTCAAGTAGGGTGCTACTGCGTGTCAGCCGGCGCGACGAGGGTGACAGGCGCCGTCAGAGCTCGGCTGACCAAGTCTCGGCGGTCGACCTGGTGTGGCCTGTAAGCATCTGAATCTTAATGACTTATGGACGTTGTTCCGGTTCGGATGGAGATGGCATCGCAGTTGCAATCTCTGGGTGTGGCAGCGGCGACGCCTCATTGGCGCCATCGGTTTCCGTCATGCTCTGCTCACCCCAGCCGCGTCGTCCTGAGAGACGATCGGGAGATACAGCGCCATGCGCATTCGAGACACGAAAGGTTTCACACTGATCGAGCTGCTGATCGTGGTCGCCATCATCGGCATCATCGCGGCGATTGCGATTCCCGGCCTGTTGCGCGCCCGGATGGCGGGTAACGAAGCTTCGGCCATCGGATCGGTGCGAGCCGTGAACAGCGGCGAGGCGACCTTTTCGTCGGCCGGCACCGGCTCGCCCTATTCCATTACGCTCGCTCGCCTCGGGGCTGGATGTTCGGTTGGCACCCAGGGGTTCGTGTCGCCTGACATCGCCGTTGATCCGGCGGTGAAGAGCGGCTACCGGCTGACGCTGGCCATTACCGGCGGTGGCGGTGTGCAGGGCACGGCGTGCGATGGCGCAGCCGGCAGCAGCGGCTATTACGTGACGGCCGTGCCCGTCACCGTGGGCACGAGCGGCCAGCGCGCCTTCGCAACCAACACCATCGGCACCATCTATGTGAATGTCTCCGGCGTGCCCCCTGCCGAAGGCGCCGGCACCGCGCTGCAGTAGACGCCGCCGTCTTCGGCTCCCACAACGGGCGCAGCCTTCGGGGCGGCGCCCGTTTCTGTTTTCATGGCCCCCGGCGTCAGTTACTACCCGTGTCAGCACGAATTTCCGGCGACTGACGGGAATTGACGTTGGCCAGTTGTCCGGCCCCGTCCGGCCCCCCTCCCTAGCCAATCAATCGCCATAAGTATCTGTAGCATATGAACTTGTCTGTTCATATCAGCCGCAGTTCAGGCTTCATCTCGCCAGACATCGCCGCCGACCCGGCGGTGAAGAGCGGCCATTCGGTGGCACTGGCTATCACCGGCGTCGCTGGCGCGGGTGCCCAGGGTGTGGGCTGCGACGGCGCGGCGGGTCGCAGCGGTTGCTACGTGACGGCGGTGCCGGTCACGGTGGGTACGAGCGGCCAGCGTGGCTTTGCCAGCAACACGGCGTCGACCATCCGCGTGGACGTCTCTGGCGCGGCTCCGGCCGAGGGTGCAGGCACGATTCTTCAGTAGGTGCGGCACACGACATCGCAGATGCTGCACACGCTCGTGTACAGCACAAACCCCTCCGGCTGACACGGCGCGCCTCAGCTGACGGAAAATGGCGGCTTCAGCGGTCCCGACGCGTGCGCGGGCGGCGCTATGGCCGCTCGCAATTGCCAGCGTTTCAACGGATTCGCGAAAATCTGACCCTCGCGGTCCGGACGGCATCCGGCTTGCAGAACCATGGTGTTGACAAGGCGGCCGTCGCGAACCCGACGACAGGGACGGCACCACCAACCAATTCGGATAAGAGGAAGCGCCGTCACAACCGAGAGGATGTGGCGTAGCAGTGACAAGA
>Ga0209591_10002782_pt1 | contig 20719 bp, 19 predicted proteins | sample MAT01_FD_187207 | JGI IMG/M metagenome (GOLD analysis project Ga0209591, IMG submission 187207) | Freshwater microbial communities from Lake Fryxell liftoff mats and glacier meltwater in Antarctica - MAT-01 (SPAdes) (version 2) | ecosystem: Environmental > Aquatic > Freshwater > Ice > Liftoff... | reverse complement strand
AGCCGTGACCGAGCCCGTGACCGAGCCCGTAGCCGTGACCGAGCCCGTGACCGAGCCCGTAGCCGTGACCGAGCCCGTGACCGAGCCCGTGCTCACCGCGCCCGACGACCTCGACGACATCGAGCTCGAGCCCATGCCGACCCAGGCCGCCGATCCGGCCGCCGACACCGCGCCGGTCGCCGACGACGATTCGCCCACGGCAGGCGTGCTGCCCGCGCCGACCGTGGCGCCGGCACGCTCGGTGAAAGAGGCGCTGGCGCTCGCCAAGCAGGGTCACCGCGACGCGGCGATCGCCGGGCTGCGGCTGTTGTGGCGCAAGCAGCCCAAGAACGCGCAGCTGCCCTACGTCCTGGGCAACCTGTACAGCGACCAGCGCTGGTGGACCGTCGCGATGCAGCACTACCAGGCGGCGATCGCGCGCAGCAAGGCGTACCGCTCCAACCCGACGATCATCCGCAACGTCATCGGCGCGCTCGCCAGTGGCAAGACCCGCGCAAAGGCGACGTGGTTCCTGCGCAGCCTGATCGGCTCGCCGGCGCGCCGCTACTTGCAGGCCGCGGCCAAGCACCACGCCAGCGCCGAGGTGCGTCGGCGCTCCGCGGTCGTGCTCAAACGTCTCTAATTTCAAATCCTTGCGCCGCATCGCGAGAGATCGGCGCCACCATGTCGATCGAGCGCGGCCGACTTCGGCGAGCTGCGCAAGAAGTAACGAGCGCGGGCGCTCGGTGGGCGGTCACCGCTCGCGGCGCGTCGCGCCGACTCGGCCCCAGGGGGCTGCCGGAGAGCCCCACGTGAGGCTGGGCGTTGGCCAGCGCCGTGCAAGAGCCTGGCTCATGCTGCTCGTCCTCGGAATCCTGCTCGCGATCGCGTGGCTCACGGGCCTCGTGGTCTTCAAGGTGGCCTCGGTCGCGTTCCACGTCTTGATCGTCCTCGCGGTGATCGGCGTGGTGCTGCACTTCGTGCGCGGCGCTGGCAAATCCAAGACTGGCTGAGCGCCGTTACCGCGTGGGATCGAAGCGCGTGACCTGACGCAGGAAGCTGGCGTCGAGGTACTCGCGGCGGATCACGCCGGCCATCTCCTCGGCGGTGGCGAAGCGCTCGTAGTCGACCCGGATCACCGGGACGACCTTCGAGATCGACGCGATGAAGTCCTGGTAGCCCTCGTGGAGGGCCTCGAGGTATTCGAGCTTGATCGTGGACTCGACGTCGCGGCTGCGCGTGAGAATGCGTTGGTACGAGCTCTCGGCCGAGACGTCGAGGTAGATGATCACGCTCGGCTTGCACATGAAGTTCGACATGTGCCGGAACAGCTGCACATAGGTGCGATAATCACGCTCCTCCATCAAACCGGTGCGTGCGAGCATCTTGGCGAAGATCGAGTCTTCGTAGATGGTGCGGTCCTGGACCGCCGAGCGACCGCGCCAGATGATCTCCTGGTGCTGCTGGAAGCGGCGGTTGAGCAGGTACACCTGCATCGCGAACGAGTGGCGCGCGGTGTCGCGGTAGAAGTCGGAGAGGTACTCGTTGTCGGCGACTGGCTCGTAGTGGACGTCGATGCCGAGGTGCTCGCCGAGGGCGGCGGCCAGGGTCGACTTGCCAGCGCCGATCATGCCGGCGATGCCGATGAAGATCGTGCCCAGGGCGTCGTCGATGGCCCCGGCGCGCGTGGGCCCGGTGCCGTCGGCGCCAGCGAGCGGTGACACCAGGACCGAGGGCGCAGTTGCGGGATCGACGTGCACGGCGCGAATCTGCCACCCCGGTCTGACGACGTCAGATCTCGGGGCCGCGCGGTGCGTTGCGGCGAGATGCGCACCATCGCGATCGCTCTCGTGGTCCTGCTCGCGGCCGTCGGCCTGGCTCACGCCGACGACAAGTTCCACGCCGTCCCCCTCGCCAAGGGCAAGTCGGCCCTCGCGCTCAAGGTCGTGGCCTACGACGGCGCGGTCAACGGCGCGCTCACCGTCGAGGTCAAGAACCCGAGCGCCAAGCCGATGCGCTTCACCGCCGAGGGCCTGTACTTCGTGCCCGACGGCGATCCCGACAAGGCGCCGCAGCGCCTGGGCGCGGTGGGCCCGCTGCGCCTCGCCACCGACGACGAGGCCGCGCCGACTGGCATGGTCGTGATCGCGGCCGGCGCCTCGGTGAAGGTCAAGCTCGACGTGTTCTGCATCGACTCGCACCGCGACGCGCCGTCGCCGAGCAACTCGTTCACCGTCGGGCACAAGCGCCTGCCCAAGCAGCTGGCCGACACCATCGAGCGCCAGGCCAAGCACGCCGCGGACGAGGTCGGTGGCTTCGCGGCGCCGGCGGCCAAGAGCCAGATCCAGGGCGAAGTGTGGAAGGCCCGCGACGCCAAGTGGATCGCCATCGACGGTGAGGGCGCGCAGGAAGCTGGCAAATAGCGGCGGGGACACCGCGCGACCACCCCGCGCGGGAAGCGTGACGAGGTCCTGGTCCGATCGTGACCGACGGCGGTCGCGGCGCGGGTCACGGTCGGTCATGCAGCTCTCGCCGTTGTCCGAGTACGTCCGGGTCTTGCGTCCGGTGCTCGGGCCGACCGCCTTCGCTCCAGCCCGCTCGCGCCTGCTGTGGTTGCCGCTGCACCTGGCGCTCATCACGCTCGCGATGATCGCGATCGCGGGTGGCTATCTGCCGTGGCCGCTGGTGCCGGTGGCGTCGCTCGTGATCGGCGTGAGCTTCTCGGGCATCACGTTCCTGGCCCACGAGACCCTGCACGGCGGGGTCGTGAAGCACCGCCTCGCCAAGCGCGTCGTGGGCTGGATCGGCTTCTCGCCTTTCCTGGTGTCGCCGCGACTGTGGATGGTCTGGCACAACCGTGAGCACCACGGTCACACCAACCAGCCCGGCCGCGATCCCGACATGTATCCGGAGCTGTCGACCTACGAGCAGAGCCGCCTCATCCGCCTCATCACCGACGGGTTCTCGCTCGGTGCGCGGCGGTGGACCGGGGCCTTGAGCCTGCTCTTGGGCTTCACGGTGCAGAGCGCGCAGATCCTCTTCGCGGTGCCGCGCTGGGGCTGGATGTCGAAGCGCGACCACCGCGTCGCGCTGGCCGAGAGCGCGCTGGCGCTGGCGATGTGGCTGGGCCTGGCGTTCCTGGTCGGGCCGCTCGCCTTCGTGTTCGTGTTCGTGCTGCCGGTCATCGTCGCGAACGTGATGGTGATGGCGTTCATCCTCACCAACCACGGCCTCAGCCCGCTCACGCCGGGCGTGAACGACCCGCTCATCAACTCGCTGTCGGTGACGCTGCCCCGCCCGCTCGAGTGGATCACGCTCGGCTTCGGCTACCACGTCGAGCACCACCTGTTCCCGAGCATGAGCGCGCGCCACGGGCCCCGGCTCCGCGCCCTCCTCCAAGAGCGCTACCCCGAGCGCTACCAGTCGATGCCGCTCACGTCGGCGCTGACCTCGCTGCACCGCACCGCCCGCGTCTATCGCGACAACGTCACGCTCGTCGACCCGCGCAGCGGCGCGGTGTGGCCCACCCTGTTGCCGCGCCCGACCCCGCCCTGACGGACCCGCGCCATTTCCGAAACGCCAAAGGCGCCGACCCTTGCGAGCGGCGCCTTCTTCCTTCGAGGCCATCGAGGCCTGCGCTCTGTTGAGAGCCGCAGGTGTTCGACTTACGCGACCCCGTCCGAGCGAGGTACGTCGACGCTCTCGCGCAACGCACCGGGTTCACAGGTATCAGCTAGTAGCGACCGCCGCCACCGCCGCCGCCGCCGCCACGGCCACCACGGCCGCCGCCGCCACCGCCGCCGCCGCCGGTGCGGGCCGGGCGCTCCTCGGCCTCGTTGACGCGAAGCGGGCGACCATCGACCGTCTTGCCGTTCATCTCGGCAATGGCCTTGGTGGCCTCGGCGGGCGAGCCCATGGTGACGAACGCGAAACCGCGCGGACGGCCGGTGTCGCGATCCATCACGACGTGAACGTCAGTGACTTCACCGATCTGCGAAAACTCGTCGCGGACGGTATCGCCGGTGGTGTTGAAGGACAGATTGCCAACGTACAGACGGGTGCTCATGACTCTCTCGTGCTCTCGGCGCGTCGAAGAAAAAGCGACCAACCGAGGGCGCCGCCGCCCGGTCGATCATTGAATGTCGTAGTTACGAGCCGGCGGCAGCCCGGCCAGGCGCAGAGCGCTGACCGTTGTTGCCCGAATCCTGATTGCCAGAACCCTGATTGCCAGAACCCTGATTGCCAGAACCCTGATTGCCAGAACCCTGATTGCCAGAACCCTGATTGCCAGAACCCTGATTGCCAGAACCCTGATTGCCAGAACCCTGATTGCTGGTCGAGCTGGTCGAGGACGGGCTGGTCGAAGGCGGCGGAGGCGACCCTACGCCGTCGTCCTTGGGGACGAGCGAGATGCCGTCGTCGGTGTCGATGACGGGCATGATGGGCGTGCCATCGGCGTTGAACTGGAGCTCATCGACGGGTGCGCCCACCTCGCCGTTTGCCTTGCGAGCGTCCGCGCGGGCCTGACGCTCGTCACGGCGCGAAGAGCGCTCCTTGACTCGGTCTTTCTGGTCCATCTCGCGCTGGCGCTTGGCCATGGATGCTTTGCGGTTTGTAGCCATCGGTTACCCCCGCGCGGTGTCGCGCGTCTGAGGGACCCCGTGTACCACGGAAAGTGGCCTCCGCAACGATCATCGCCGGGATGTTGCCGCAACGAGTAGTGCCCGCGCTTAGGGCCCGCGAATGAACAAGTCGACCGTTCTCGCGGCCGATCCATCCCGGCTGGCTGCGTTGCCGGTTCCGGTCCTCGGATCACATCCGTCGAGGATGATCCCCTGCGGTCCTCACCGTCGCCTTGCCATCCGAGCGCCTCGACCGCGATCATCGATCGACTTGTCCACTCGCGAGCCCTTAGTGATCGGTGTAGATGAACTGGTCGTCGCCGTTGGTCACCGCCACGATGAGGATCGCGCTGCCGCGAGTCTCGTCATCGAGCCCGACCCAGGCCTGCATCGCGACCTGCGCGTGCTGGAGATCGTAGGCCTCGGCGACCACCATCTGCTTGGTCCACAGGTCAGCCGCGACCACGTGCTGCGTCGCGAGCTGGAGGTCGTCGAGCTTGCGCTCGAACAGCGTGGTGGCCGCGGTCAGCGTGTAGGGCTGCCCAAACGGGAAGGTCATGGCCCGCGTCACGCTCACGCCGACCTTGCGGCCGTCGATCTCCACCAAGAGGTCGGCCTTCTTGCTGGTCGGGATATCGTAGGCGATCTGGGTCTCGGTCTTGACCAGCCCGGCCTGCTCGCAACGCGCGAGCCATTCGTACGCAAAGACTTCCGAGAAGACCGAGCTGCCACCGGCGTTGCCGTCGGACATGATCTGCTGCCCACCCGGGGTGAGGAGATCGCGCTCGTCCGGGTCGTCGTACCGGTTCGAGAACGTGAGGTCGCCCTGGAACCACAGCGGCTGCGTGCCGTCGAGCTCGACCAGCGTCAGCACGCCACAGTCGCCGGTGATGTCGCCAAAGCCGGCCAGCGCGCCGCCGGTGTCGGGTGCCGCGTCGACAGGAGCGTCGGGCTCGGCGTCGAGGTCGGCGGCGTCGAGGTCGGCGGCGTCGAGATCCGCGGCGTCGAGCGGCGTGTCGACGGCAGCATCGACCTGCGGCGCGTCGACCGGGTACACGTCATCTTTGCCACCACAGGCGGCGGCGACGAAGATCATGACGACACCGAGCCGCTTCACGATGCGCATCGTAGCAGAGCCTATGGATCGGGTACGATGGTCATGATGTGGCGACTCGCCGGTCTCGGGTTCTTGGCGTTCGGTAGCGCCGCCTGTACGCTGCCCGAGACCACGCCGACCGCCGAGGCTTGTCTCGGCGACACGCCGATCGGCCCGCCGAGCTACGTGAGTCCCAAGGCCGGGCGCAAGGACGTCACGCTCGCGAACTTCGCGATCGAGACCTCGGGCGCGATCGATCCCGACGGGGACGCCGTGTCCGGGACCGAGGCCGAGATCTGGACGCTCGACGACGACGGGTCGCTGCGCGAGCGCGAGTGGTACGCGACCCTGGTCGAGGGCGAGATCGTGCCGATCGTGCTCGCCGACGGGTTCTACACCGGCACCGCCGCGTTCATCGGCGGCCTCGAGCCGTGGCGCGATCATGCGGTGCGGGTGCGGCTGGTCACGACCTCGGCGACCGGCTGCACCGCGCCCGGCGCGTGGAGCGAGCCGCGCGCCTTTCGCACCGACGACGGCTCGTCGGAGCTGTTCGATGCGACGGTGATCCGCGACTTCCGCGTGAGCCTGCCGCCCGAGAGCTACGCCGCGATCGACGCCGAGGCGGCGCCCCCTGGCTGCGTTCCGTACGAGCGCAGCTACTACGTCGGCGCGGTCGACTATCGGGGCGTCACGTCCGAGGGCATCGGCGTGAAGATCAAGGGCGGCTGCGGCTCGGCCCGCGACCTGAGCCAGAAGGCCGGGCTCAAGCTCAGCCTCGACTGGGACGACCCGTCGGTGCCGGGCTGTCCGGCCGACCGCCGCATCGGCGGCCTCGACTCGTTCACGCTCAACAACATGGTCCAGGACCCGAGCATGGCCCACGAGCGGCTGGCCTACGAGCTGTTCCGCCGGCTCGGCGTGCCGGTGCCGCGCACCGCGCCGGCGCGGCTCTACGTCAACGAGCAGTTCTACGGCTACTACCTGAACCTCGAGACCGTGAACCGCCGCTTCCTCGACCGCAACTTCGGCTCGAACCAGGGGATGCTCTACGAGGGCACGTACCGCTGCGACATCAACCTCGGCAACCTCGCCGACGACGACAGCGGCTGTCTAACCCGCGAGTTCCGCCCCGACGAGTGCGACGGCGCGCCTCGGCCGGGCGCCGATCCGATCGACTACTCGCCGCTGCGCGACATGATCACGCGCGTCGACGCGCTGCCCGACGGCGGCTTCTACCCGGCGATCGCCGAGATCATCGACTGGGATCACTACCTGTCGATGTGGGCCGGCGAGGTGCTGCTCTCGCACTGGGATGGCTACACGTACAACGTCGTCAACAACTGGCGCGTCTATCACGACCCCAGCACCGACCGCTGGACCTTCATCCCCAGTGGCCTCGACCAGACCTTCCAGTTCGGCTCGATCGATGCGTGGAGCCCCAACAGCAAGCTGGCGCGCCGCTGCCTGGGCGAGGCGCCGTGTGCGGCCGCGTTCGCGGCCCGGCTCGCCGACGCGGTCCGCACCTTCGAGAGCATGAACCTCGAGGCGATGCGGGCTGGCATCCACGACCAGCTGCAGCCGCTGCTCGCCGCCGACCCCGGCCGCGAGTTCAACTCGGGCCGCTTCGAGCAGGTGCACAACGACACCGCGTCGTTCATCAGCGCCCAGCCCGGCGAGGTGCGCGAGCTGTTGTCGACGCGCGGCTTCTAGCGCGGCAAGAGATCGTGCAAACTGGCCCGATGGCCGCGCCGCAGCTCCCGCCCCCGGCGTCGCGCCAGCTGCGATTGTCGGCGCTCCTGGCCGGGATGCTGGCCGATGCCCGGCGCCGCGGGGTCGATTCGATTTCGGCAGAGATCGCCGAGCTGCCAGCCGCCGCCGCGACCGTGGCGCCAGGCGCGCCGGTGCCCGAGGCCCGCGGCGGGCTCACGATCGGCGAGATGCTCGACGCCACCGCGGCGGCCGGGTTCGGCTTCGTCGTCGCGCTCCTGGCGCTGACCGCGATCCCGTTCGTCGGGCTGTCGACGCCGTTCGGCCTGGCGGTCGCGTTCCTCGGCGCGCAGATGCTGATCCGGCGGGCGCGGCCGTGGCTGCCCCGGCGCATCCGCCGGGTCCGGCTGTCGGTGCCCGCCATCGACAAGATCGGCCGCTGGCTGGCGCGCTTCACCCGCTGGATGACGCGTCTGGTGCGCCCGCGCTTGCCGCGGCTGTCGCGCAGCGGCGGGCTGGTCCTGGTCGGGCTCGGCCTGGTGATCCAGGGTCTCGGGCTGGCGCTGCCTCTGCCGATCCCGGGCTCGAACATGGTCTTCCTGGTGCCGATCCTTCTGTACGCGATCGGGCTCCTCGAGGAGGATGGGCTCTTGGTGCTGGTCGGTCACGTCACGACGCTGGCCCACGTCGGGCTCGGCTTCGCGACCTGGCACGCGATCGCAGCGGCGGTGCGGCCGGTGCTGGACTGGATTGGCTTCTAGTCGTTTGGCCAGGTTGCCGTGCTGCCTCGGGGTGCCGAGCTTGGCACGCATGTCCAAGAACCTCCCTGTCATCCCGATGCGGAGCGGCGTGCTGTTTCCCGGGGTGAGCCTTCCCATCTCGGCGGCGCGCCCGCAGACCCTGCGCGCCATCGAGGCGGCGCTGCGCGATCCCGAGCATCGCGTGTTCGTCGTCGCGCAACGCGAGGACGTCGACGACATCGTCGCCGACGGGCTCTACACCATCGGCACCATCGCCACCCTCGGGTCGGTGCAGCGCGGCCTGGGCGGCGTGCGGGTCGCGCTCGAGGGCCAATCGCGCGGCATCGCGGTGCGCCTCGCGGCCGAGGACGGCTTCCTGATGGCGACCGTGGCCGACGCGCTCGAGTCGGGCCCCATCGACGCCAACGACCCGACCTTCGTCGCGCTCTACCGCGAGCTGCGCGAGCGCGCCGCCGAGCTGGCGACCCGGCGCGGCGTCGCCGAAGAGGCGGTCGGCCAGATGCTCAAGCAGATCCACGAGCCCGGTCAGCTCGCCGACCTGGTGGCGGGATATCTCGACGCGCCGGTCGCGCAGCGCCAGGCGCTCCTCGAGGCCTTCGCGATCGAGGACCGGCTGCGCCGCGTGCTCATCCTCGTGCAGCGCCAGCTCCAGGTGCTGTCGGCGCAAGAAGACCTGCAGTCCAAGGTGCGCGAGGAGATCGGCGGCAAGCAGCGCGAGCACTACCTGCGCGAGCAGCTGCGCGCGATCCAGAAGGAGCTCGGCGAGGGCGAGGGCGCCGACGACGATCAGCTCAAGGAGCTGAAGGCCAAGCTCGACGCGCTCGCGCTCCCCGACGACGCGCGCAAGGAGGTGGATCGCGAGTGGGGCCGGCTCAACCGCCTGGGCGCGCAGGCGACCGAGTCGGGCGTGATCCGCACGTTCCTCGAGACCCTCGCCGAGCTGCCCTGGGGCCTCCGCACCGAGGAGCACCTCGACATCGTCACCGCCGCCAAGATCCTCGACGAGGACCACCACGGCCTCGGCGACGTGAAGGACCGCGTCCTCGAGTTCCTCGCGGTCCACCAGCTGTCGGAGCGCAAGGACAAGAAGGGCCGCATCCTGCTGTTCACCGGTCCGCCCGGCGTCGGCAAGACCTCCATCGCCAAGTCGATCGCGCGCGCGATGGGGCGCAAGTACGTGCGCATCGCGCTGGGTGGCGCCCGCGACGAGGCCGACATCCGCGGCCATCGCCGCACGTACATCGGCGCGCTGCCCGGGCGCATCTTGCAGGGCATGAAGCAGGCCGGCAGCAAGAACCCGGTCTTCCTCCTCGACGAGGTCGACAAGCTCGGCACGTCGTACCAGGGCGATCCCGCAAGCGCGCTGCTCGAGGTGCTCGACCCCGCCCAGAACGACTCGTTCACCGATCACTACCTCGGGGTGCCCTTCGACCTGTCGGAGGTGATGTTCATCGCGACCGCGAACCTCCTGCAGAACATCCCGGCGCCGCTGCTCGACCGCATGGAGGTGGTCGAGTTCTCGGGCTACACCGAGCGCGAGAAGCTACAGATCGCCAAGGGCTACCTGGTCGCGCGCCAGGTCGAAAGCAACGGCCTCGCCGCCGACCAGCTCACCTTCACCGACGACGCGATCCGCGAGGTCATCACCAGCTACACGCGCGAGGCCGGCGTGCGCAACCTCGAGCGCGAGCTGGGGCGCCTGGCTCGCAAGATCACGCGGCGCATCGCGGCTCGCGAGATCGAGCGCGCCGTCGTCGACGTGGGCGACGTGCGTCCGCTGCTGGGACGACCGCGGGTCCATCCCGAGAAGGCCAACGGCCAAGATCAGGTCGGCGTCTCGACCGGCATGTACTACACGCCGTCGGGTGGCGACATCATGTTCGTCGAGGCCCAGCCGATGCGCGGCAAGGGCGAGCTCATCCTCACCGGTCAGCTCGGCGACGTCATGAAGGAGTCGGCGCGCGCGGCCTGGACCTTCGCGCGAGCCCACGCCGAGCTGTTGTCGATCGACGACCGGCTCTTCGATCGCGACCTGCACGTCCACGTGCCGGCCGGCGCGATCTCCAAGGACGGCCCGTCGGCGGGCATCGCGATGACGACCGCGATGGTGTCGGCGCTGTCGGGGCGGCCCGCGCGCCACGACGTCGCGATGACCGGCGAGATCACGCTGTCGGGTAGGGTGCTGCCGATCGGCGGCCTCAAGGAGAAGGTGCTCGGCGCGGTCCGGGCTGGCATCACGACCTTCGTCATCCCCGACGGCAACCAGGCCGACCTCGACGATCTGCCGGCCGAGGTGCGCGAGCGCATCGTGGTGCACCCGGTGCACACGCTGGCCGAGGCCCTGGCGATCACGCTGCGCGACACCACGCTGCGCGACGGCCGCCTGTACTTCGGCGAGGCCCGGGTCGTCGAGCCCAACCGGACCCAGGCCCAAGCCTGAGCGTCAGGCCTGCGCGCGCTGGCCGTCGACCAAGGCGAGGAAGGCGCAGGCCGGCACCGCCGGGCTGTACAGGAAGCCCTGGTACTCGCCGCAGCCGTGCTCGACCAGCCAGGCTAGCTGGGCCGGGGTCTCGACGCCCTCGGCGACCGGGGTGACCTCGAGGATCTTGCAGATCGCCAGCACGGTGGCAGCGATGGCGAGCCCGCGCTCGGAGGCCTGCACGAAGAGCCGGTCGATCTTGAGGCTGTCGATGGGATAGCGGTGCAGATATGCGAGGTTGGAGTAACCAGTGCCGAAATCATCGACCGCGATGCGAAAGCCGGCGGCGCGCATCGCGTCGAGCGCGCGCGCGGTGGTGGGCTGGTCCCCGAGCAGCACCGACTCGGTGATCTCGAACTCGATGGCCGTGGGGTCGCCACCGTGGAGCCGCACCAGCTCGGCGACGCTGGTCGACAGGTCGGGCGCGCGCAGCTCCTTGGGTGACAGGTTGACCGAGACCTTCACGTGGTGGCCCAGGGCTCGCCAGAGCACCTGCTGGCACACCACCAGGCGCAGGACCTCGCGGCCCAGCTCGCCGATGAGGCCGATCTCCTCGCAGGCCGGCACGAAGTCGTCGGGCATCACCAGGCCGCGCGACGGGTGGTTCCAGCGGACCAGGGCCTCGGCGCCGCAGATGCGGGCGTCGGCGGTCGCGACCCGGGGCTGGTAGTAGACCTCGAACTCGTGCATCCGCAGCGCGCGGCGCAGCTCGCTCTCGATCAGGAGCTGGTTGTGGCGCGGCTCGAGCTCGGGCGAGAAGAAGCGGATCTGGCTGCGACCCCGGTCTTTGGCCTCGTACATGGCGAGGTCGGCGTGGCGCAACAGGGTGTCGAGATCGGCGCCGTCGCGCGGGAACAAGCTGACGCCGATCGAGGTCGTGATCACGAGCTCGGCGGTGTCGACGCACAGCGGCTCGCTCACCGCCTCGACGAGGCGGCCGGTGATCGCGGTGACGTGCGCGAGGATGTCGGGCGCCGAGGCCAGCACCAGGAACTCGTCGCCGCCGAGGCGCGCGACCAGATCGTCGCCCCGCACCGAGGCCCGCAGCCGGCGCGCGAACTCGACGAGCAGCTCGTCGCCGGCCGAGTGGCCGAAGGTGTCGTTGACCTGCTTGAAACGGTCGACGTCGACGAAGATCATCGCGGCCTCGCTGTCGGTGAGCCGCAGCTGGCCGAGCCGATCGTCGAAGGTGCGGGCGACGTAGGCCCGGTTGGGCAGGCCGGTCAGGTGATCGTGGAAGGCCAGGTGGGTGGCCTGGGCCTCGGCGTGCTTAAGCTCGCTGACGTCGGTCTCGCTGATCAGCAGCGCGCGACCGCCGGTGAGGGCATCGCCACAGCGGCGCGCGATGACGTCGTGCCAGCGCTCGCCCGCCGGCGTGCGGACCCGGGCGACGATGCGGCCCTCCTCGGCGCTCGCGACCTGGGCCATCAGCGCGGCGTGGTCGGCGAGGTCGACGAAGCGCCCAGCCAGCGAGCCGTAGTCCGACGAGATCCGCTCGGCGGCGGCCGGGTTGCGATAGAGGGGCGGCCCCGCGTCGGTGTAGAGCGAGATCATGAGCGACGTGTAGAGCAAGGCCGCGGTCGCGCGCAGGCTCTCCTTGTCGGCGATGTTGCTCGACGCGGTGAGGTCGAGCAGCTCGTGGAGGATGCCGACCCGGCCGTCGTCGAGCCGGATGCCCGACAGCGAGATGCGCCCGGTCGTGGCCTCGCCCTGGTTGCGGAAGGTGTGCATCCCGACCTGCGAGGCGCGGTGCGCCATCTCGAAGTCGTTCCGCATCGCCTGCACGTAGCGGGCGATCTGCGGGTCGCGGTCCGAAGCGAGATCGCCGACCGTGGCGACGCCGAGGAAGGCCAGCGCCGGAGGATTGGCCCACACCACGCGCATGGCATCGACGTCGAGCACCCAGAACGGATGGGTGAGCCTCTCGAGCATCGGCCGCGATTCGCCGAGCTTTGGGAGCGCAGGCTGATCCGTCATGACTCCTTCATCGACCATTTTTCGGCCCGGCGGAGGTAGCGACCGGATAGCGAGACCCGCCAAAGAGGTAGCAATCGGCGCCCGGAGGGTAGCGCGCACCTCACCGGGGGGTCCAGACTCGCCGGATGCCGAGCGAAAGCCCGTCCGTGTACGTCCTTCCGGCGCGCTTCACCGGCTGGGTGACCGTCACGTTCGAGGTCGCGGGCGCGCCAGCGCTTCCCTTCGAGGGTGATGCCCAGCTGGTGCGCGTGCCTTCGAGCGGCAAGGTGTCGACCTCGTCGCCGCTGAGCACCGGCACCCGCCGCTTCTGGGCCGAGGGCTCCGACTGGCAGCGCACCGCGCTCGATGAGCCGACCGAGTCGACGCCCGAGCAGGTTCACGAGCGTCCAGTGGTGCTGGGCTACAACGCCGAGGGCACCGCCGCGCGGTTCTACGTCGGCGTGGGCCCGGCCGGCGCGCCGCCCGAAGCCTCGACCCCACCGAGCTGAGCGGGGCTACCCGCTTGGCGGGTTTGACAGCGACGACCGGGTTGCCGTACGCAGGCACATGCCACGCCGCATCCTGGTGCTGTTCGCCCACCCCATGCTGGAGCGATCGCGGGTGAACCGACGCATGGTCGAGGGCCTCGGCACGCTCGACGGCGTGACCGTCAACGACCTGTACGAGCGCTACCCGACGATGGTCATCGACGTCGAGCGCGAGAAGCAGCTCCTCGTCGAGCACGACGTGATCGTCTTGCAGCACCCGTTTTACTGGTACTCGGCGCCGGCGATCGTGAAGGAGTGGCTCGATCTGGTCCTCGAGCTGGGCTGGGCCTACGGGCCCGGCGGCACCGCGCTGCGCGGCAAGCTCATGATGAACGCGATCACCACCGGCGGGGCGAACGACGCGTACCACCGCGACGGCTACAACCGCTTCACGATGCGGGAGCTGCTCACGCCCTTCGACCAGACCGCGCACCTGTGCGGCATGAAGTACCTGGCGCCGTTCGTGATCCACGGCGCGCTCCGGCTCGGCGACGGCGACGACCTGCGCGGTCACGTCGCGGCCTACCGCACGCTCCTCGCCGATCTGCGCGACGACCGCGTCGACCTCGACCAGGCCGCGGCGGCGGCGACCCAGGGTGGTGCCGCGTGACCGACACCGTCCTGTTCCAGGCCTTCGTCTACCTGTGCGCCGCGGTGGTGTGCGTGCCGATCGCCAAGAAGCTCGGCCTGGGCGCCGTGCTGGGCTACCTGGTCGCCGGCGTGTTGGTCGGCCCCAACGTCATCGGCCTGGTCGGCCACGAGGGCCATCACGTCATGCACTTCGCCGAGTTCGGCGTGGTGCTCATGCTCTTCATCGTCGGGCTCGAGCTGCAGCCGTCGCTGCTGTGGAAGCTCCGGCGCTCGATCGTCGGCCTCGGCGGGCTGCAGGTGGCGCTCACCGCGGTGCTGGTGGCCGGGGTCGCCCTCGCGCTCGGCGTGCACTGGAAGCCGGCCTTCGCGATCGGCATGATCATGGCGATGTCGTCGACGGCGATCGTGCTGTCGACGCTGGCCGAGCGCTCGCTGCTCAAGACCGGCGGCGGCCAGGCCGCGTTCTCGGTGCTGCTGTTCCAGGACATCGCGGTCATCCCGATCCTGGCCATCTTTCCGCTGCTCGGCGTCGCGCAGGTCGCGACCGAGTCGGGGCGGCCGGCCTGGCAGACCGGCCTGCTGGTCATCGGCGCGGTGGCCGGCGTCGTCGCGGCCGGGCGCTTCGTCGTCAGGCCGGCGTTTCAGTTCCTGGCCTCGGTGAAGCTGCGCGAGTCGTTCATCGCGGCCGCGCTGTTGCTGGTGGTCGGCATCGCGCTGCTCATGCAGCAGGTCGGGCTGTCGCCCGCGCTGGGCACCTTCGTCGCCGGGGTGGTGCTGGCCGAGAGCGAGTACCGCCACGAGCTCGAGAGCGACATCGAGCCGTTCAAGGGCCTCTTGCTCGGGCTGTTCTTCATCTCGGTCGGCGCCCAGATCGACTTTCCGCTGATCGGCCGCGAGCCCGGCACGATCATCGGGCTGGTGCTCGGCACGATGGTGCTCAAGCTGGTGGTCCTGGTCGCCCTGGCCCGCATGTTCGATCTCGACCGGCCGGCCCGATGGTTGCTCGGCTTCTCGCTGTCGCAGATCGGCGAGTTCGCGTTCGTGCTGATCTCGTTCGGGATCTCGAGCAAGATCTTCGGCGAGGAGGTCGCCGCACCGCTGGTGGCCGCGGTCGCGATCTCGATGCTGCTGACGCCGCTCATGTTCATCGTCCTCGAGCGCTGGGTCTTGCCGTGGGCCACCATCGACACCGGCGATGCCCGCCCACAAGACCAGATCGATCACGCCGAGACGCCGGTCGTGATCGCCGGCTACGGCCGTTTCGGCCAGGTGGTGGGCCGCCTGCTGCGCTCGATCGGCATCGAGTGCACGGTGCTCGATCTCGATCCCGCGATGGTCGACGTCATCGGCCGCCTCGGCTTCAAGGTCTACTACGGCGACGCGTCGCGCGTGGAGCTGCTGCACGCCGCCGGCTGCCAACGCGCCAAGCTGTTCATCCTCGCCGTCGACGACGCGGCGCAATCGACCGCGATCGCCAAGAGCGTGCGCGAGCACTTCCCGACGCTGCCGATCATGGCGCGGGCCCGCGATCGCATCCACTACTTCGAGCTGCTCTCGCACGGCGTGGCGGCCGCGCACCGCGAGACCTTCGCGGCGGCCTACGAGATGGCGATCGAGGCGCTGCGCTCGCTCGGCTATCGCGCCCACACCGCGCATCGGCTGGCCCGACGCTGGCGCGCCCACGAGGAGCGCGAGCTGGCCGAGGTCGCCCAGATGTGGGCCCGCAAGGAAGAGCGCAGCACGATCTTCGCGCGTACCAAGCAGGCCTTCCAGGAAGCCGAGCGGCTCATGCGCGAGGAAGATCCCCAGGTCTTCGTCGAGCACGACGGCGCCTGGGACAACGACGCGCTGCGCAGCGCGCGGCGCCCCGACGACGAGGCCCCGCAGTCACGCGACGAGTCCTCGTAGTATCGTCGCGCGCAAATGAAGCGCTGCGCTGCTCTGTTCGCCTTTGCCCTCCTGGTCCTCTCCGCCGCGCCGGCCAGCGCCCGCGAGCCCGGCCCCCACGACGTCGCGCAGCGCAACGCGACCGAGCCGTTGCCGGCTGGCGTGAAGGTCAAGGGCGCCACGATCGACCAGGTCTGGACCTGGACCGAGGACGATCTGCTCACCACCGGTGTCGCGGTGTTCTCGAGCAGCGAGCGCGCGACCGAGCAGCACGTGACCGAGCGCAAGCTCTACGTGCAGCTCTACCGGGGCAAGCCCGGCAAGCTCAAGCAGGTGCGCCTGGTGCAAGACGGCGTGTCGGGCTGCGACTTCGACGTGACCGCGAGCTTGGTGCCGGGCTCGGTCACGGTCACCGACGAGGATACCGACGGCAAGGTCGAGCTGACCTTCGCCTACGACACTGCCTGTCGCAGCGACGTCAGCCCGGTCACCCGCAAGCTCCTCGTCCTCGAGGGCACCGCCAAGCACGCGCTGCGCGGCAGCGCCAAGCTCGACGTCGGCAACGGCGCCACCGAGGGTGGCGACTACAAGGCCGACGGCTTCGCCAAGCAGCCCGCCCTCAAGTCCTTCGCCGTCGCGCAGTGGGCCGCGCTGCTGAGCAAGTAAGGGCCCGCGGGCGGCCTTCGGCTTTCGGGCTCATTATCGCCGATTTCGAACCGGCCCGCGGTCACGGGCCGTGGGTTCGAAGAGCGCGCTCGTTGGCGTGGTGGAAGGCGGCCCACAGGTCGCGCGTCGCGTACTGCACGATCTCAGGCAAGCCGCGGGGACCGACGGGGACGCCCGGGAAGGGATCCCCGACGGGCGGTACGCCGCCGTTGGCGACCTCGTAGATCACGGCGGCGACCTCGTAGAGCCCGTCCACACGACGCGAGACCAGCGTCGTCATCGTGACGGGATCGACCGCATAGGCCATCAGGCCCTTTTCGGTCTGCACCGTCGTGATGACCGCCATCTGGTGGGGCTTGGCAGCGGGAGAGATGAACAATGAAACGATCTTCATGGGACCTCGTCGTCTACGGAACGCGTAGCGACGAAGGCCTGGTGACGTTTCGCGAGATCGAGCGCGCGGGGCTCAAGTTCCAGCGAGACGAGCGCGCGGTGGTCCAGCAACGTGCGGAGGAATCGCGTAGCGGGCAAGGGTTTCTGTTCAGGGCGCCGATGCTGGTGTCTCGCACCTACGAAGACGAGCTACGTGAGCGCTACTGTGGGCATGCGTTTCGCGTGCTCGACGGCATGATACGCGACCAGTCACCCGTGCCTTGGAACGAGCTAGTCCTGACGGCGTTACAGATCCCGATGATCGCCGAGGCCGATGTGAAGATGTGGCTCAAAGAGCGACAGAGCGATGGAGCGGTCGAGGTGCTGGGCCTCGCGCCGAACCAACGCGTCCCTCAGCGAGACCACGACCATCTCGTTCGTCGACTGAAGTAGCGCTGAAAATGCGTCGAGCCGCCGGGGCAGACCGGCGGCTCGGAGTCAGACGGGGCCGCGGGCGATCAGTAGCGGTAGTGGTCGGGCTTGTAGGGGCCGTCGACCGGCACGCCGAGGTACTCGGCCTGGACCTTCGACAGGGTGGTCAGCTTGACGCCGACCTTGGCGAGGTGGAGGCGGGCGACCTTCTCGTCGAGCTTCTTGGGCAGCACCGAGACGGTGCCCTTGGCGAACGACATGCCGGTGATCTCGTCCTTGCCGTGGGTGGCGTTGGCCCACAGCGCCATCTGCGCCATCACCTGGTTGGTGAACGAGTTCGACATGACGAAGGACGGGTGACCGGTGGCGCAGCCGAGGTTCACCAGGCGACCGCGGGCGAGCAGCGTGAGGCGCTTGCCGTTGGGGAAGATGAACTGATCGACCTGCGGCTTGATGTTCTCCTCCTTGATCTCTTTGTTGTTCTCGAGATAGGCGACCTGGATCTCGCTGTCGAAGTGGCCGATGTTGCACAGGATGGCTTCGTCCTTCATCGCCGTCATGTGCTCGGCGCGGATGACGTCCATGCAGCCAGTCGCGGTGACGAAGATGTCGCCGATCGCGGCGGCCTCTTCCATCGTCGTGACCTCGTAGCCCTCCATCGCGGCCTGCAGCGCGCAGATGGGATCGATCTCGGTGATGAGCACGCGGGCGCCGAGGCCGCGGCCGGCGTGGGCGCAGCCCTTGCCGACGTCGCCGTAGCCCGCGACGACGACGACCTTGCCGGCGACCATCACGTCGGTCGCGCGCTTGATGCCGTCAAACAGCGACTCGCGGCAGCCGTAGAGGTTGTCGAACTTCGACTTCGTGACCGAGTCATTGACGTTGATGCAGGGGAACAGGAGCTGGCCGGCCTTGGCCATCTCGTACAGGCGATGGACGCCCGTAGTGGTCTCCTCGGAGACGCCCTTGATGTCGGCGGCCAGGGTGCCGAAGCGGGCCTGGTCGCGCTTGAGGCTCTCGGTGAGGACCGTCAGCACCACGCGCCACTCCTCGTTGGTCGCGGTCGACGGGCTGGGCACGCTGCCCTTGCCCTCGAACTCGGCGCCCTTGTGGACGAGCAGCGTCAGATCGCCGCCGTCGTCGAGGATGAGGTTGGGGCCGAGGCCACCCTTGAACGCGTTGAGCTGCAGCTCGATGCACTGCCAGTACTCCTCGAGCGTCTCGCCCTTCCACGCGAACACCGGGACGCCGGTCTTGGCGATGGCGGCGGCGGCCTCGTCCTGCGTCGAGTAGATGTTGCACGAGCTCCAGGTCACCTCGGCGCCGAGCGCGACCAGGGTCTCGATGAGCACGGCGGTCTCGATCGTCATGTGGAGGCAGCCGGCGACGCGCGCGCCCTTGAGCGGGGCCGTGGCGCCGAACTCCTCGCGCAGCGACATGAGGCCCGGCATCTCCTTCTCGGACATGCGCAGCTTCTTGCGGCCCAGCTCGGCCAGGCCAATGTCCTTGATCTTGAACGCGGGAAACTCGGTGCGAATGTCCATGACGATCTCCGTAGATGATTGCTGTTATTGCGGGAAGTAGTCAGTCTCGTGAGCGACGAGACATCAAAGCGGGCGGCGGCCAATGGCCACTTGGAGCGCGGGGCGATCGGCGGTGAGCAGCGGCGCGAGGTGGACCAGGTCGAGCTGGGCGCCCTCGAGCAGCGCCCGCATCCGGGTCGGCTCGAACCCGAGCCAGACGTCGCCTTGGGTCCGCATCGACTCGTCGTCGTGCGGGAGGTACTCGACGACGATCAGGTGACCACCGCGCCGGAGCAGGCGCGCCGCGGCGATCGCGGCGTCGTCGGGGCGGGCGGCGTGGTGGAGCACGCGGGCCATGAGCACCAGATCGGCGCCGCCGCGCTGACCGATCTCGGCGGCGAGGTCGGCGTCGTCGACGTCACCCTCGCGCAGCCGCACGTTGGGCAGGCCAAGCGCGGTGAGGCGCGCCGCGCAGCGGGCCAGCCGAGCTGGGCTCCGGTCGACGGCGACCACGCGGTCGTAGAGCGGCGACAGCAGCGGCAGCATCGTGCCATCGCCGGTGCCGAGGTCGACCGCGAGCGCGCGCGACGGCAAGAGCGGCGCGAAGATGGGCAACCAGCCGAGCAGCTCGGCGCCGGGACCGGGGCCGACCTCGGCCAGCTCGGCGGCGGTGACGTCGTCAAAGTAGCGGCGCGAGTGCTCCTCGCGCTGGGCGACCACATGGGCGACCCGGGCCAGGCTGCCGTCGCGCACGCACAGGGCCTTGCCCTCGGTCAGCGCGGCATCGACCACGGCGTCGGTGACGGCCTGGGCGCGCAGCAAGGTGCGAGTGCCGTCGCGGCGGGTCTGAAGCAGGCCGGCATCGCGTAAGGACTGAGATTTTTTGCTGATCTGCGGCTGGCTCTCGCCCAGCAGCGTGGCGAGCTCGCCGACCGTGAGCTCCTCGGCCGAGCACAGCGCCAGGAGCCGCAGCCGGTCCTCGTCGCCCAGGAGGCGGAACAGGTCAGCGCGAGGAGCAGCCAGCACGGACCTTATATATTCTTCGATGCGAATATTGGCAAGTACAAAGTTGGCGCCGGGGCGGCGTGTTACCAACGCCCATGATCAGCTCCACTCACGTCCGTCGCCTCGGGTTCACGCTGGCCCTCGCCGCCGCGCTGGTCGGCGGCTGCAAGAAGAAGGAAGCGGCGCCGGCCGCCGGCTCTGGGTCTGGCACCGCCGCGACCCCGCCTCTGCCGCCAGCGATCGACGCGCCGCCGGCCGCGCCGAACCTCATCACCAAGGCCCAGACGCCCGACGAGGCCGTGGCCTCGGCTGATCGCACCGCCGACGACCAGGCCCTCGACGCCGGTCGCAAGCCGGCCGAGCTGTTGAGCTTCCTCCAGGTGAAAGCAGGCCAGAAGGTCGCCGAGCTGTTCGCCGGCGGCGGTTACACGGTCGAGCTGCTCGCGCGCGTGGTGGGCCCGACCGGCAAGGTCTACGGCGAGAACCCCAAGATGGTGCTCGAGAAGTTCGCCGAGAAGCCGTGGAGCGAGCGCCTCGCGCGCCTCAACAGCCCGAGCATCGTGCGCGTCGATCGCGAGCTCGACTCGCCGCTCCCCGCGGACGTCACCGACCTCGATCTGGTCGTGATGCACCTCGTCTATCACGACGCGGTCGCGCTCGGCGTCGACCGCAGCGGCATGAACGCGGCGATCTGGAAGGCGCTCAAAGAAGGCGGCCGCTTCGTCGTGATCGATCACTCGGCCAAGGAAGGCACTGGTCCCAACAACGCCGCCGACCTGCACCGCATCGAGAAGAAGTTCGTTCAGGACGAGGTCGAGCAGACCGGCTTCCTCCTCGACGGCGAGAGCGACCTGTTTGTCCACGCCGACGACACCCGCGACTGGAGCACCTCGCCGGGCGCCGCCGCCGACAAGCGCGGCACCAGCGATCGCTTCGTGCTCGTGTTCAAAAAGCCGGTCATCGCGCAGTAAGGGCCCGCGAATGGACAAGTCGATCGAGGATCGCGGTCGAGGCGCCCGGAGGGCAAGGCGACGGTGAGGACCGCAGGGGAGCATCCTCGACGGAGGTGACCCGAGGACCGGAACCGGCAACGCA
>Ga0209591_10002776_pt1 | contig 20744 bp, 16 predicted proteins | sample MAT01_FD_187207 | JGI IMG/M metagenome (GOLD analysis project Ga0209591, IMG submission 187207) | Freshwater microbial communities from Lake Fryxell liftoff mats and glacier meltwater in Antarctica - MAT-01 (SPAdes) (version 2) | ecosystem: Environmental > Aquatic > Freshwater > Ice > Liftoff... | reverse complement strand
GGAACTCTGCGGCGGCACGCATGTGCGGCGGACTGGCGATATCGGCGTTTTCGTGGCCCTTGGGGACAGTGCCTCGTCCAGCGGCGTGCGGCGGTTCGAGGCGCTGACCGGGCAGGCGGCGCTTGACCATCTGCGCGGGCAGGATGCTCGTCTGGCCGATGTGGCCGCGGTGCTGAAGGCGGCCCCGGCGGATGCGCTTGAACGGGTCAAGCTACTGGTCGAGGACCGCCGCACCTTGCAGAACGAGGTGGCAAGTCTGCGGCGCGAGTTGGCGATGGGCGCGGGTCCCGACATGCGCGAGGTGGCGGGTGTCAAGGTGATCGCGCAGGTTCTGACCGGGGTGTCGGGCAAGGATCTGCCCGCGATGATCGACGAGATGAAGGCGCGCCTGGGGTCGGGCGTCGTGTTGCTGATCGCCGATACCGGTGGCAAGCCGGCGGTGGCGGCGGGGGTGACCGCAGACCTGACGGCGCGGATCAGTGCAGTGTCGCTGGCCCGCGCGGCCGCCGAGGCGATGGGCGGCAAGGGCGGCGGCGGGCGCCCCGACATGGCGCAGGCCGGCGGCAGCGATATCGCCATGTCCGATCAGGCGATCGCGGCGGCGCTGGCCGTCATCGGAGGCTAGAATGCCCACCGCGTTGTGGATTGCGCATGTCGAGGTGACCGACCCTGAGGCCTATGCCCGCTATGCGGCTGGTGCCGGAGTGGCGATTGCCGCGCATGGCGGCGTGTTTCTGGCGCGCGGCGGCCGATATGTACAGCTTGAAGGCCGCGACCGGCCGCGCAATGTGGTGGCACGGTTTCCCGATCTGGAGGCGGCAGTGGCGTGTTACCAAAGCCCGGCCTACCAGGCCGCGCTGGCGCATGCCCGCGGCGCGGCGGTGCGCGACCTGATGGTGGTCGAAGAGGTCTAGCCCGCCGCCCGGCTTTGGCGCTTGCGGTCGTTGGGGTCGAGGAAGCGTTTGCGCATCCGCACCGATTTGGGCGTCACTTCCACCAACTCGTCGTCGTCGATATAGGAGATGCACTGTTCCAGCGACAGTTTGACCGGCGTGGTCAGGCGCACGGCCTCGTCGGTGCCCGAGGCCCGCACGTTGGTCAACTGCTTGCCCTTCAGCGGGTTCACTTCCAGATCGTTGTCGCGGTTGTGCTCGCCGATGATCATGCCGGTATAGACCGGCTCTTGCACGCCGATGAAGAAATGTCCGCGATCTTCAAGTTTCCACATCGCATATGCCACGGAAATGCCGCTTTCCATCGAGATCAGCACGCCCTGGCGGCGACCCTCGATGGCGCCCTTGAACGGCGCCCAGTCGTGGAACACCCGGTTCAGCACGCCGGTGCCGCGAGTGTCGGTCATGAACTGACCGTGATATCCGATCAGCCCGCGAGAGGGCACGTATGCGATGATCCGGGTCTTGCCGACGCCGGCCGGCTTCATCTCGATCAGGTCGCCCTTGCGGGGACCGGTCAGCTTTTCGATCACCGGGCCGGTGTAGTCGTCATCGACGTCGATGGTGACTTCCTCGATGGGCTCGTGCTTGACCCCGTCGATGTCGCGGAAAATCACCCGGGGACGGCTGATCGACAATTCAAAGCCTTCGCGCCGCATGTTCTCGATCAGCACGCCCATCTGCAATTCGCCGCGCCCGGCCACCTCAAAGGCGTCGCCGCCCGGCGTGTCGGTCACCTTGATCGCCACGTTGATCTCGGCCTCCTTCATCAGACGTTCGCGAATGACGCGGGATTGCACCTTGGTGCCTTCCTTGCCGGCCAGGGGCGAGTCGTTGATGCCAAAGGTGACGGAAATCGTCGGCGGATCAATCGGTTGCGCGGGCAGCGCGGTTTCCAGCTCCAGCGCGCACAGGGTATCGGCGACAGTGGCCTTGGACATCCCGGCGATGGTCACGATATCGCCCGCCTCGGCCACGTCGATCTGGGTCTGGCTGAGGCCGCGGAAGGCCAGCACCTTGGACACCCGGAACTGTTCCAGCTTTTCGCCATCGCGGGTCAGCGCCTTGATCGTTTCGCCGGCTTTCAGCGTGCCGGATTCGACGCGGCCCGTCAGGATGCGGCCGATGAACGGGTCGGCGGACAGCGTCGTGGCCAGCATCTGGAACGGCTCGCCGCGGCGGGCGACCTGCGAGGGGGCGGGCACGTGGCTCTGCACCAGATCATACAAGGCGGACAGATCCTTGCGGGGACCGTCGAGTTGTGTGTCGGCCCAGCCATTGCGCCCAGAGGCATACAGCACCGGAAAATCAAGCTGGTCGTCGTCGGCCCCGAGATTGGCAAACAGGTCGAACACCTCGTTCAGCGCACGCGACGGCTCGGCATCGGGCTTGTCGACCTTGTTCAGCACCACAATCGGCCGCAGGCCAAGGGCCAGCGCCTTTGAGGTCACGAATTTGGTCTGCGGCATCGGGCCTTCGGCGGCATCGACCAGCAGCACCACGCCATCGACCATGCTGAGGATCCGCTCCACCTCGCCACCAAAGTCGGCGTGGCCCGGGGTGTCTACGATGTTGATCCGCTGCCCCGCCCATTCCAGCGAGGTGCATTTCGCCAGAATGGTGATGCCGCGCTCCCGTTCGATGTCGTTGCTGTCCATCGCGCGTTCGGCCACTGCCTGATTGTCGCGGAAGGCACCCGACTGTTTCAGCAACTCGTCCACCAGGGTGGTCTTGCCATGGTCGACGTGCGCGATGATAGCGATGTTGCGAAGCTCCATCGGGGTCTCTTTTCACGGTTTCTGCGGTTGCGAGCGTCCTACAGGGTTTGGACGAGCATGGCCAGAGGGGTTTCCGAAAACCGAAAGTCCGGGGGCCAGCCCCCCGGACCCCGGAACACTGTGTCAGATGATGACGTTCAGCCGACGAGGGCCTTGTTGAGATACTCATCGACCTTTTCGAGATAGCCGATCGTGGTCAGCCATTTCTGGTCGGGGCCGACCAGCAGCGCCAGATCCTTGGTCATCCAGCCATCTTCGACCGCTGCCACCGTGACCTGTTCCAGCGTGGTGGCAAAGTTCAGGAGCGGCTCGTTCCCGTCCAGCTTGGCCCGGTGTCTCAGCCCCCCGGTCCAGGCAAAGATCGAGGCCACCGAGTTGGTCGAGGTGGCCTTGCCCTTCTGATGCTCGCGGTAGTGGCGGGTCACGGTGCCGTGGGCGGCTTCGGCCTCGACGATCCTGCCGTCAGGGGTCATCAGCACCGAGGTCATCATCCCGAGCGAGCCGAACCCCTGCGCCACCAGATCGGACTGCACATCGCCGTCGTAATTCTTGCACGCCCAGACGTAACCACCCGACCATTTCATCGACGAGGCCACCATGTCGTCGATCAGGCGGTGCTCGTAGGTGATGCCGCGGGCCTTGTACGCCTCGGCGAATTCGGCGTCGAAGGTCTGCTGGAACAGGTCCTTGAAGCGGCCGTCGTAGGCTTTCAGGATCGTGTTCTTGGTGGACAGATAGACCGGCCATCCGAGGTTCAACCCATAGTTCAGCGAGGCGCGGGCAAAGTCGACGATGCTGTCGTCAAGGTTGTACATCCCCATGTAGACGCCGGCCGAAGGGGCGGAATACACGTCGCGCTCGATGACCGCGCCGTCGTCGCCGACGAATTTCATGGTCAGCTTGCCGGGCCCGGGAAACCGAAAGTCGGTGGCGCGGTACTGGTCGCCAAAGGCGTGGCGTCCGATCACGATGGGTCTGGTCCAGCCGGGAACCAGACGCGGCACGTTGGTGCAGATGATCGGCTGGCGAAAGATCACGCCGCCGAGGATGTTGCGGATCGTGCCGTTCGGCGATTTCCACATCTGTTTCAGGCCGAATTCCGCGACGCGCGCCTCATCCGCCGTGATGGTCGCGCATTTGACGCCGACACCGTACTCCTTGATGGCAAGTGCGCTGTCGATGGTGATCTGGTCATCGGTTGCATCACGGACCTGGATCGACAGGTCGTAATACTTCAGGTCGATGTCGAGGTAGGGCAGGATCAGCTTTTGCTTGATGAAATCCCAGATGATCCGGGTCATCTCGTCGCCGTCAAGTTCGACGACCGGATTGGCGACTTTGATCTTGGTCATGTCCTGCCCTTTCGTGTTGGACTTGCGCGGTCATAGCGGAACTGGCTGGGCCGGGATAGGTGGTCTTCGGGTTGACGGCCGGGTCAGTGACCGCCCGCGTCAAGATGGATGTGCGGCCCGGTGCCCCCTTCGCGCTTGGCTTTCAGGGCGGCTTCGATGAAGGCGCGCCCGCGCTTTTCGGCGACGCGGACCCGGTAGGCGGTCAGGAACGCTTCTTGCATGGTGGGCGAAGCGTCGAGCAGAACCTTGGAGATCTTGTCGTAGAACCGCTCGTCGCCCAGTTCATCCATCGCCGCGATCACGTCGCGGGCCAGCGCGTCGCCCATATCCTCGAGCACGCTCACCGCGTGACCTCGGACAGGCGGCGTTTTACATAGGCGCTGACCGTCTCGATCATCGGTTTCATGTGATGCTCTTCGTCCTTGAAGAAGTGATCGGCCCCGTCGATCAGGGTGTGGGTGATCGTGATGCCCTTCTGTTCGTGCAGCTTGTTCACGAGGTTCAGGGTGTCCTTCGGCGGCGCCACCTTGTCGGCGGTGCCGTTGATGATCAGCCCGGACGAGGGGCAGGGGGCGAGAAAGCTGAAGTCATAAAGGTTGGCGGGGGGGGCCACCGAGATGAAGCCGGTGATCTCAGGCCGGCGCATCAACAGCTGCATGCCGATCCATGCCCCGAACGAGAACCCCGCGACCCAGCAGTGTTTGGCGTTGGGGTTCATCGACTGCAGATAATCGAGGGCCGAGGCCGCGTCCGACAACTCGCCGATGCCAAGGTCATACTCGCCCTGGCTGCGCCCCACGCCGCGGAAGTTGAACCGCATGACGGTGAAGCCCAGATTGTAGAAGGCATAATGCAGGTTATACACCACCTTGTTGTTCATCGTGCCGCCATACTCGGGGTGCGGGTGCAGAATGATTGCGATCGGGGCGTCGCGTTCCTTTTGCGGATGATATCGGCCTTCAAGACGGCCCTCGGGGCCGGCGAAAATGACTTCGGGCATCGTTTGGCGCCTGTCTTTCCTGTCCAGCGATTTGTTGACGACTTCGCTTGGCTGATCTAGAACCATTCTAAGGGGTTCGAGCCCCTGCGGATTGGCTTCTCAGTTAAGCGGTGGGGGGCTTTGCGTCAATGGATATGTGCTGGATCGGCAGGCTGGGGCGGGACGGATGAAGCTGTCGACCAAGGGGCGCTATGCGATGGTGGCGCTGGCGGACCTGGCGCTGACCGAGGCGAAGGGAGCGGGCGACGACCTGAAGTCGCTGGCCGAGGTGGCGCGGCGGCAGGACATCAGCCTGCCCTACCTCGAACAGTTGTTCGTCAAGCTGCGGCGGGCGGGTCTGGTCGAGGCGGTGCGGGGTCCGGGCGGCGGCTATCGGTTGGCGCGCAGTCCCGATGCGATCCGCATTTCGGAAGTGATGCAGGCGGTGGAGGAGACAGTGGATGCGCTGCATACCGGGGCAGGGGCGTCAGGCGGCGTGTCGGGGACACGCGAGCAATCGCTGACCAACCGGCTGTGGGAGGGATTGTCGGCGCAGGTCTATGTGTTTTTGCACCAGACCCGGCTGTCGGATGTGATTCGCAACGAGATGCACCCCTGTCCGGCCGTTCCGGCGCTGTTTCGCGTGGTGGATGAGGAATGATCCCGGGGGGAAGAAAAATCTTCTGCGAAGATTTTTCCGCGCGGCGGCGGGGAAAGGGGGGCCTTCTGCCCCCCTCGGCCCTTGCGGGCCTCACCCCCCGAGGATATTTCGGCAGAGAAGAATGACGGACCGGGTCTATCTGGACTGGAACGCGACCGCGCCGTTGCGGACCGAGGCCCGGGCCGCGATGGCGATGGCGATGGATCTGGTGGGCAATCCGTCGTCGGTGCATGCCGAAGGGCGGGCGGCGCGGCGGGTCATCGAGCGGGCGCGGGCGCAGGTGGCGGCGGCCATCGGTGCGGGCGGTTCGGAGATTGTGTTCACGTCGGGGGCGACCGAAGCGGCGGCGCTGGCCTGTGCCGGGCGCAGGTTGCTTTGCGGGGCCATCGAGCATGAGGCCGTGACGGCCTGGTGCGATCCGGTCTTGCCGGTCGATGCAGCGGGGATAGTGGCGGCGGGTGAGCCCGGGCGCAGTGCGGTGCAACTGGCCAACTCGGAAACCGGAGTTGTGCAAGTGTTGCCGTCCGGGCTTGCAGTCGCAGATTTGACGCAAGGGTTCGGCAAACTGCCGATCGTGTTTGACGGGTTGGACTGCGAGCGGGGGTTGATCTCGGCCCACAAGCTCGGCGGGCCGAAAGGTGTGGGGGCGCTGGTGGTGCGGGCCGGGGTCGATGTGGCCGCGCAGGTGCGCGGCGGCGGGCAGGAAAGCGGGCGTCGGGCGGGGACCGAGAACCTGATCGGCATCGCAGGGTTCGGAGCCGCGGCCGAAGCAGCGGCCCGCGATCTGGCAGACGGGGTCTGGGACGCGGTGGGGCAGATTAGAAATATTCTAGAAAGCGCATTGTCGTCGGCTGAATTTAAGACTATTTCTGTCGGGAATACCGGGCTGCGCCTGCCCAACACCTTGTGCGTCGTGGCACCGGGCTGGAAGGCCGAGAGTCAGGTGATCGCAATGGACCTTGCGGGTTTTGCCATCTCGGCAGGGTCGGCCTGTTCCAGCGGCAAGGTGCGGGCATCGCGCGTGCTGCAGGCGATGGGGTTCGACGCGGCCCGGGCGGGTCAGGCGATCCGGGTCTCGCTGGGGCCCGGAGTGACGGAGGCCGACGTGCTGCGGTTTGCAGACACCTGGGTCAGCAATTATCGACGCATCCGGGAACGGGTCGCGTAAGACAGGAGAAGAAGATGGACGCGCTGACAGATCTGGAGGTTCGGGACGGGGTGGATCGCGACACGATCGAGACTGTCTCGGCCATCGCCGGCCCGTACAAGCACGGCTGGAACACCGATATCGAAATGGAGTTCGCGCCCAAGGGCTTGTCCGAGGACATCGTGCGCTTGATCTCGAGCAAGAATGCCGAGCCGGACTGGATGCTGGAGTGGCGGCTTGCGGCCTATCGTCGGTGGGTGCAGATGGTCGAGCCTGACTGGGCCATGGTGCGCTATCCGGCGATCGACTATCAGGACCAGTATTACTATGCCAAACCGAAAAGCATGGCCGTCAAGCCCAAGGATTTGTCCGAAGTGGACCCCAAGCTGTTGGCAACCTATGAGAAACTCGGGATCCCGCTGAAAGAGCAGATGTTGTTGGCCGGGGTCGAGCCGCCAGCGGGCGAGCGGCGGGTGGCGGTGGATGCGGTGTTCGACAGCGTCTCGGTCGGCACGACGTTCAAGGCGGAACTGGCCAGGGCCGGGGTGATTTTCTGCCCGATTTCGGAAGCGATCCGCGAGTATCCGGACCTTGTGAAGCAGTATCTGGGGACCGTGGTGCCGCCGTCCGACAATTTCTTTGCGACGCTGAATTGTGCGGTGTTCACCGACGGGTCGTTTGTCTACATCCCGCCCGGCGTGCGCTGCCCGATGGAGCTTTCGACCTATTTCCGGATCAATGCCGAAAACACCGGTCAATTCGAGCGAACGCTGATCATTGCCGACCGTGGGGCCTATGTCAGTTACCTCGAGGGTTGCACTGCGCCCAAGCGCGACACCCATCAGCTGCATGCGGCCGTGGTGGAACTCGTGCTGCTCGACGATGCCGAGATCAAGTATGCCACAGTGCAGAACTGGTATCCGGGCGATGAAAACGGGGTGGGCGGGATCTACAATTTCGTGACCAAGCGCGCAGATTGTCGGGGCGCGCGGTCCAAGGTGATGTGGACGCAAGTGGAAACCGGGTCGGCGATCACCTGGAAGTATCCGTCCTGCATCCTGCGCGGCGATGACAGCCAGGGGGAATTCTATTCGATCGCCATCGCCAACAACGCCCAGCAGGCCGATACCGGCACCAAGATGGTCCATCTGGGCAAACGAACCAGAAGTCGGATCGTCTCTAAGGGGATATCGGCAGGGCGGGCGCAGAACACCTACCGCGGCCTGGTCAGCATGCACCCCAAGGCCGTCGAAAGCCGCAACTATACTCAATGTGACAGTCTGCTGATCGGGCAGAACTGCGGCGCCCATACCGTCCCCTACATCGAGGTGCGCAATTCCTCGTCCCGGGTGGAGCATGAGGCGACCACCTCGAAGGTGGATGAAGATCAACTGTTCTACTGCCGCAGTCGCGGGATGAGCGCGGAACAGGCGGTGGCGCTGGTGGTCAACGGATTTTGCCGAGAGGTTCTGCAGGCCCTGCCGATGGAATTCGCGATGGAGGCGCAAAGTCTGGTTGCGATTTCGCTGGAAGGGTCGGTTGGATGACGGTTTCTGTGACGCCGGCCGGGCAGGTCGTGCGTTCGGTGCATTGGGGCGGGCCGGTGTCCTTCATCGTGACCGACCCGCGCGACGTGATCCAGAGCGTGCATCTGCAGGGGAAATTCCATGAGCCCGAAGAGGGGGAGGTCATTTGGCAATGGTGCCCGCCGGGGGTGATCTTCTGCGACATCGGGGCCAACATCGGCAATCACGCACTGTTCGCGCTGAAGGTCCTGCGGGTTGCGCGTCTGATTGCGTTCGAGCCGAACCCCGCGGCGATCAGCCTGCTGCGCGAAAACCTCGAGCTGAACGGGGTTTCGGGACGGTGCGACCTGCAGCATCTGGGGCTGGGGCTGTCGGACGCGCCGCGTGCGGGCTTTGGCATCAAGGCGCGGCGTCGGAACCTTGGTTCGGGGCATCTGGTGGCCGACAGCGGCGATCTGGCCGCGGGGCGCGGCGATGCCGCTTTGGGGGATGCGGCGGTCGGTTTCCTCAAGATCGATGTCGAGGGGATGGAGGTTCGGGTGCTCGCGGGATTGCAGGGCGTGATCGAGGCGCATCGGCCGGTGATCTTCGTCGAGGTCGACAATGACAACCGGTCGGAGTGTTCGGGCTGGCTCGCCGAGAGCGGACATGCGGTTCGGGCGCGGCATCGGCGTTACAGACAGAAAGAGAATTTCCTTCCGGTTTCCGGGCCGTTGCGGCACAGAGCAGAGGCTTGACGATGGAAAGCCGGGTGAAGCGGCCGGAACTGACCCTGCCAGAGGTCGAGTCTGCGGCCCTGTCTGCCCTGTACCACGGGGCAACAGCCATTCTGGAATACGGCTCTGGCGGATCGACGGTTCTGGCGGCAGCGCTGCCGGAAAAGCGGATCTTCACGGTCGAAAGCGACGCCGCCTGGCTCGGAATGATGCAGGAGTGGTTTGCGCAGAATCCGCCGGTCTCGCCGCCGGAGTTGCACCATGGCGATGTCGGGCCGACGAAGCGATGGGGATATCCGGCCTCGACCGCGTCCTTCCTGCTGTGGCCGAACTATGCGCAGACGGTTTGGGATCGCGCCGATTTTGCGATGCCCGAAGTGGTTCTGGTCGACGGGCGCTTCCGATTGGCCTGCATGCTGACCGTGGCCTGGCGGATGACGCGACCCCTGGTGATGCTCGTTGACGACTACAGCGGCCGGCCCGGGTATCACGAGGCCGAATCGATGCTGGGTGCTCCGCAGATGATCGGGCGGTTGGCCCGGTTCGATCTGGTGCCCGGCCTGATCCCGATGACGCGGCTGCATCTGGTTGTCGACAGCCATTTGCGCGCCCTTTGAGCCAGTTGGAGAGAAATATGCTGCACATCAATAACCTGCACGTCAAACTTGAGGATGAAGACAAGCCCATTTTGCGCGGAGTTGACCTGGCTGTCGGGCCGGGTGAGGTACATGCGATCATGGGGCCGAACGGGTCGGGCAAGTCCACGCTGTCTTATGTGCTGGCCGGCCGCGCGGGCTATGCAGTGACCGAGGGGACAGCGACGCTGGAAGGCCAGGATCTTCTTGCGATGGAGCCGGAACAGCGGGCGGCGGCGGGGCTGTTTCTGGCTTTTCAGTATCCCGTGGAAATCCCCGGTGTGGGCAACATGACCTTTCTGCGCACAGCCTTGAACGCACAGCGGAAACTGCGCGGTGAGTCCGAGGTTTCGGCAGGAGAATTTCTGAAGCTGGTGCGCGCGAAGGCGAGTGCTCTCAAGATCGACGCCGACATGCTGAAACGTCCGGTGAACGTCGGTTTTTCGGGTGGCGAGAAGAAACGCAACGAGATTTTGCAGATGGCGATGCTGGAGCCGCGGATGTGCATTCTCGACGAAACCGATTCGGGGCTTGATGTCGATGCGATGAAGCTGGTGGCCGACGGAGTGAACGCGTTGCGCGGGGCAGGGCGGTCTTTCCTGTTGATCACGCATTATCAACGGCTGCTGGATCATATTGCGCCGGATGTGGTGCACATCATGGCCGCCGGACGGATCATCAAGAGCGGCGGGCCGGACCTCGCGCTGGATGTCGAGCAAAACGGCTATGCCAACCTGTTGGCGGCGGCGCTGTGATGGCCCTGGCCCTGCGAAACCGCGATGCGCTGGTGGCGCGACTGGCCGGAATGGAGGTCGCGGACTGGCCCGGCCCGGCGCGGGCCGCCGCTGCAAAACGGTTGCAGAACATGGGTTTGCCACTGCGGCGCGACGAATACTGGCGCTACACAAATCCGGATGATTATAACGCTGTTTCAGCGCCTTGCGCTGCAATAGCCGACCCCGCAGACGAACCTGAACCCTTCGCAGGCATCGACCGGCTCAGAATCGTGTTTGTCGATGGGGTGTTTGATCCGGCCGCTTCGGACGATCTGTCGCTGGCTGGGGTCGAGATCGACCGTCTCGCCACGGCACCCGATCTGCCTTGGGTTCGCGACCTGTTCGGAACGCTGGAGGCGCGCGGACAAGTTCCGGTCGCGCGCCCGCTGGCGGCTGTCAACTCGGCCTATGCCCCTGAAGGGGTTCTGATCCGGGTGACCGGCAGGGCAGTCAGGCCTGTGGCGCTGATTTATCGTCAAGAGACAACGACCTCGGACGTGATGCTGCACCATTGCATCCGCATGGAGGCCGGTGCGGAACTGACGCTGCTGGAAAGCGGGACAGCTGCGGCGCGGCTGTGCACGGTGATGGAGGTGGATCTGGCTCCGACGGCGCGGCTGCACCATATCCGCACCCAGGGTTCGGCGCATGACCGGCGCGAGATCACCCATCTGTTCGCCCGGCTGGCAGGGGCTGCGCGGCTCAAAAGCTTCACGATGACTGCCAATGGAGTGTTGACCCGCAACGAGGCGGTCGTCGAGTTGCTTGGCGACGACGCCGTGGCGCATCTGGCCGGGGTGGCGGTTGGAGACGGGACGTTTCATCAGGACGACACGGTGTTCATGACACATCAGGCTTTGCGGTGCGAAAGCCGGCAGGTGTTCAAGAAAGTTCTGAGGAACGGCGCGGTAGGGGTGTTTCAGGGCAAGATCCTCGTCAAGCCGGGCGCGCAGAAGACCGATGGCTATCAGATCAGCCAGGCGCTTCTGCTGGACGAGGACAGCCAGTTTCTCGCTAAGCCCGAGTTGGAAATCTATGCCGATGACGTGAAATGCAGCCACGGCTCGACCTCGGGCGCAATCGACGAGACCGCGCTGTTCTACCTGCGCTCGCGCGGGGTGCCGATTGTTGCGGCGCAGGCGATGCTGGTGCTGGCGTTCCTTGCCGAGGCGATCGACGAGATCGAGGATCCGGCCCTTGCCGACGATATTCGCGACCGGCTGGATGGCTGGCTGTCCCGGCACGCATCGTAGATGGCACTGGTTCCCGATCTTTGGCGCGGCTGGCGCGATCCGGAAGGGCTGATGCGCGCCAAACGGGGGAAGGGCGAGGGGGCGGCGCTGGCCGCGGCGTTGGGGTCTTGCGTGTTGATCTTCATTGCGCAATGGCCGCGTTTGGCGCGCGAGGCGACGCTGCAGCCCGAGGTGCCGCTGGAGGCACGGCTGGGCGGGGCGCTGTTGGGGTTGGTGTTCGTGCTGCCGCTGATACTGTATGTTGTGGCGGCGATCAGTCAAGTGGCGCTGCGGCTGATCGGCCGGCCGGTCAGCGGGCTGGGCGCGCGGGTGGCGTTGTTCTGGGCGCTGCTGTGCATCACGCCGCTGATGCTGTTGCACGGGCTTGCGGTGGGGTTTCTGGGTGATGGAGCGGCGGTTGCAGTGCTCGGACTTTGCGTTCTGGCGAGCTTTGGGGTGTTGTGGGGGCGCATGGTGATGCGGGTGGAACGATGATCGACGGAACGCTGTCCGGGCTGGTGCGGGCGATGATCTACAGCGTGCAGAACCCCCGGCCGGCGGCGCGGGCAATGCTTGGACTTCATCTTCCGGTTGCGGCCCGTTGGCTGGGGCTGGCGCTGGCGGCTGCCGGGTCGACCTTGCTGACCGTTCTGGCGGTGCGGCTGTCTCCGGCCGGCGACGACCTCGCGGTACAACAGATTCTAGCCAATCCGCTTTTTCTGGCGGCGGTTCAGGTGGGCGTGCTGCTGGTGGTGACGTGGCTGATGGCGCAAGTTGGGCGGCTGGCGGGCGGGCAGGGCGGATTTGCCGATGCGATGGTGCTGATGGTGTGGTTGCAGGTCATATTGATGGCGGTGCAGATCGTGCAACTGGCGGTCCAGTTGGTGTCGCCGATGGCAGGCGAGGTTCTGGGGCTTCTGGCGCTCGGTCTGCTGTTCTGGCTGCTTACAAATTTCGTGGCCGAGTTGCACGGCTTTACCGCACTGGGCGCGGTGTTTGCCGGGATCATCGGGACGGCGCTGGTGCTGTCGTTCGCGGTGGCGGTGCTTCTGGTTTCGCTGGTGGGGGGATAGACGATGTATGACGTTCAAGCGGTGCGCGGCGATTTTCCGATTCTGCAGCGCACGGTGCATGGCAAGCCGCTGGTCTATCTGGACAACGGCGCGTCGGCGCAGAAACCACAAGTCGTGATCGACGCGATGACCCAAGCCTACTCCATGGAATATGCCAATGTTCATCGTGGATTGCATTACCTTTCGAACCTCGCGACCGAGCAGTACGAGGCTGTGCGCGGCAAGATTGCGCGGTTTCTCGGCGCGCGCGAGGCCGAGATCGTGTTTACCACCGGCACGACCGAGGCGATCAATCTGGTGTCCTATGCCTGGGCCGCCCCCCGCCTGCAACCCGGCGACGAGATCGTGCTGAGCATCCTTGAGCATCACGCCAATATCGTGCCATGGCATTTCCTGCGCGAACGGCAAGGGGTCGTGCTGAAGTGGGTGGAGTGCGACGCGGCGGGCAATCTGGACCCGCTGGCGGTGATCGACGCGATCGGGCCGCGGACCCGCCTGGTTGCAATCACCCATATGTCCAATGTGTTGGGCACCGTCGTCGATGTGGCGGCGATTTGCGCTGGCGCGCAGGCCCTGGGTGTGCCGGTTCTGGTCGATGGCAGTCAGGCGGCGGTTCACATGCCGGTGGATGTGGCGGCCCTGGGGTGCGATTTCTATGCGGTGACCGGACACAAGCTATATGGGCCAAGTGGTTCCGGGGCGATCTTCATCAAGTCTGACCGGATGGCCGAGATGCGCCCCTTTCTCGGTGGCGGCGACATGATCCGCGAGGTGACGCGCGATGCGGTGACCTGGAACGAGCCGCCGATGAAGTTCGAGGCCGGTACCCCGGGCATCGTGCAGCAGATCGGGTTCGGGGTGGCGCTGGATTACATGACCGGCCTCGGGATGGAAAACATAGCGACGCATGAGCGGGCGCTGCGGGACTATGCGCAGGCGCGGCTGGCCGGGCTGAACTGGGTACAGGTGCAGGGCAATTCGCCCGGTAAGGGCGCGATCTTTTCGTTCACGTTGGACGGGCCGGCGCATGCCCATGATATCTCGACCATTCTGGATCAGCGCGGGATCGCGGTGCGGGCGGGCGCCCATTGCGCGATGCCGCTGATGCAGCATCTGGGTCTGGGTGCAACGGCGCGCGCCTCGTTCGGGCTCTACAACACAACGGACGAGGTCGACGCGCTGATCGCGGGCCTCGAGTTGTGCCACGAGTTGTTCGGCTAGCTGTTGCGGCCCGCCTGCTAAGTTGGTAGAGACCACTCTCAGGCACCCATAGCTCAGCTGGATAGAGCGTTGCCCTCCGAAGGCAAAGGCCGCACGTTCGAATCGTGCTGGGTGCACCAGTCAAACTCGCTGCCGTCCTGCGTGGTTTTCGCCTCAGCTGGCCAGACTGCATGCAGTGCGCTGGTTGTGGTGCGACGCAGAGACGCCCATCGGACGCAAACACGCTTGATCGCCCAGCCGATTCAGGCAAAGCTGCCGGCGGGTCACCTTGGCGGATGTCGGGTCATGAGTCGGATGTCCTGGGCGACTGCAAGGCGTCCGGTCCCACCCCGGCTGGCCGGAGTTTGATCTGTCAGGTTGTACGCTGCCGCGCGTGGATTGAGCGGTGCCACCTTTGAGCGCTGATGCACGAGGTTCCCATGACCGACCCAGCGCCAGCCGACCCTGCCGCCTGCAGCATCGCCCTGACCGGCACCCGACTGACCCGGGGCACTGCGGGGCACTGCCCCACTCTTCGGGACGATGCCGGGGGGCGTGCATACAGTGTCGTCCCTGTCGCCTGCCGTGTTTATTGCCGGGCGGGTGATGGTTCGGGGCGACTTCGGGATTGCCACAACCTCTCGGGATGGGTCTGGAGGTGAGAGAAAAGCGTTTGCTGGCGGTCTGGCTGCCCGTACCGTGCCCGTAGATCAAAGACCGCGCAGGCCGGACGCCTGATGATTTGAACCACCGCTTTCTTGAGGGAACCCGTCATGCCCCTTCCCACCGACCCGCTTCTAGCCAATCAATGGCACCTGATCCAACCCGTCCCCGGCCTTCTGGACCTGAACGTCCTGGGCGTCTGGAACCCGGCCGAAGGGCCGTCCTATTCCGGGTTGGGAACCCGGACCCTGGTGATTGATAACGGTTTTGATTATACCCACCCGGATTTCACCAACTACGACCAGTTCCTTGATTACGATTTCGAATTCAATACGCCGGAGCCGTTCGGCGATCTGGCGGAGGAGCACGGGACGGCCGTGGCAGGGATCATCGGGGCTGCGGCCAACGGCACCGGTGCCGTGGGCGTGGCCTTTGACACAAGTCTGGTCGGCTATCGCACCGTGAACCTGATCAATGACGACTGGCTGCTGGACATCATCGAAGCGATTTTCAGTGCCGCCAACAATGCTGCGGCCGATGTGGTCAATAGCAGTCAGGGCATCGCCAATGACCTGAACAGCGAATTCGGCAATGGTTACAACGCCGTCCGCTTTAACGAGATCGAGGCCTCGATCGCCTCCGCCGTCGACGACGGGCGCGGCGGGTTGGGGATGACAATCGTCAAGGAGGCTGGCAATTCACGCGCTTCCGATTATGACATCAATGCCGATGACTGGACCAACGACACAAGACAGGTCGTGGTGGCGGGGGTCGATCAGGACGGCTTTGTGTCGTCCGATTCCAGCTATGGGGCGGCACTGCTGGTGTCTGCCTTTGGCACCCCGGGCGAGGTGTTCACCACCGACCGGGTCGGGGCTGCGGGCTCTGATGCCACTGATTTCACCAGAACCTTCAACGGCACCTCTGCGGCTGCGCCGATGGTCGCGGGCGTGGTGTCGCTGATGTACGAGGCCAATGCCGGGCTGGGCTGGCGCGACGTGCAGTCGATCCTGGCCGTGTCGGCGCGGCATGTGGGCTCCGAATTGGGGGCCGGCATTACCGGGTCGGAACGCCATGCCTGGGAATGGAACGGCTCCAGCACCTGGAATGGCGGCGGGATGCACTTCAGCAATGACTATGGCTATGGGCTGGTCGATGCGCTGGCTGCGGTGCGGCTGGCCGAAACCTGGCTGTTGACCGGTGCTTCGGCCCAGACTTCGTCGAACCAATTCTCCAATACCCGGGACGTGCTGGATGTATCCACCATAATCCCGGAAGCCAACGCCACCGGCCTGTCTTTCACCGGCAATCTGACCTTTGACGATATCGTTGAACGCGTGACGGTCGAGATGGCGTTTTCCACCCCCTTCATCGCCGATCTTAAAGTTTACATCACCTCGCCCGACGGCACTACCAGCATCCTGATCGAAAGTGCTGGCGGCAGCAATGCTTACAACGGCACCTGGACCTTTGAGTCGCAGGCCTTCCGGGGCGAACGGGCGGCGGGCAACTGGACCGTGCGGGTGGTCGATGATTCGGTCTTCGACACCCTGACCGTGTCCGATATCGTGATCCGCGCCTTTGGGGCCCCGACGGCAGATGACCGCTACATCTTTACCAACGAACTGTCCGATTATGCCGGGATTTTTGGCCATGCCACGGCGATCAGCGATGCCAATGGCGGCATCAACGATACGGCGAATGCGGCGGCCGTGACCAGCGCTTCGGTGATCCGGCTGGACGGGCTGCTCGGCACGATCGACGGGGTCGGGATCGCGCTGACCAATATCGAGAATGCCATCGGCGGCGACGGCGGCGACCAGATTTACGGCAGCATCCAAGGCAACCAGTTGTTCGGCATGCGCGGGGCGGACGCGCTGTATGGTGGCGACAACTCCGATTTTCTGTACGGCGGCACGAACAACGACACGCTGCATGGCGGGCTGGGCGTGGATACGCTGGTCGGCGGGGTCGGCAATGATCTGTATTTCGTTGACAACCTGCTGGATATCGTCACCGAAGGGCTTGGCGAAGGCACGTCAGACCGGGTGGCCGCAAGTGTGACCTGGGTGCTGGGGGTCGTGAACTATATCGAACAGATCACCACCACGATGAGCGCGGGCACCACCGCCATCGACCTGCGGGGCAATGCCTTTGCCCAGTCGATCTTCGGCAACGCCGGTAACAACGTGCTGAATGACGGCGGGGCAGGGGCGGCTGACACGCTGACCGGCGGCCTCGGCAACGACACGCTGATCGTCAACAATGCAGGCTCGATCGTCGTCGAAGGGGCGGGCGGCGGCACCGATGACCGGGTGGCCGCATCGGTGAGTTTCGTGCTGAATGCCGACGATCATATCGAACGGCTGACCACATCGTCCAGCGCCTCGACCGCAGCGATCAACCTGACCGGCAATGCCTTTTCGCAACAGATCACCGGCAATGCGGGCGCCAATGTGCTCAGCACCGGCACCGGTGCGGCGGATGTGATGACCGGCCTCGGCGGCAACGACACCTACCGGGTTTACAACGCCCTCGACCAGATCGTCGAGGCGGCAGGCCAGGGCACCGCCGACCGGGTGACGGCTGCCGTCAGCTTTGTGCTGAATGCCAACGACAATATCGAAGTGATGACCACCAACGGCTCGACCGGCACGGCGGCGATCAACCTGACCGGGAACGCGCTGGCGCAAGCCGTCACCGGCAACGCCGGGGTCAACGTGCTGTCCGATGGCGGCGGGGCGGGGGCGGACACGCTGACGGGTCTTGCCGGCAACGACACCTACATCGTGCGCAACGCGGGGACCCTTATCGTCGAGGGCACCGGCCGGGGCACCGCCGACCGGGTGGCGGCGGGCGTGTCGTTCGCGCTGGCGGCGGACGACAACATCGAGGTGCTGACGACCAACAGCAGCGCCGGCACCGCAGCGATCAACCTGACGGGGAATGCGCTGGCGCAAGCCGTCACCGGCAACGCCGGGGCCAACGTGCTGAACGGGCTCGGCGGTCTCGACACGCTGACCGGGGGCGGCGGAGCGGATGCCTTCGTGTTCTCGACCGCGCTCGGAGCGGGCAACATCGACACCATGACCGATTTCAACGTCGCCGCCGACACGATCCGGCTGGAGAACGCGATCTTCACCGGCCTCGTCGCCGGGGTCCTGACCGCAGCGGCGTTCCGGGCGAACCTGACCGGCCTCGCCGCCGACGCCAGCGACCGGATCATCCACGAGACCGACACCGGCACCCTGTTCTTCGATGCCGACGGTTTGGGCGGCGCGGCGGGACTCCGCTTTGCCGTGCTGGATCCGGGGATGGCGGTGACCCAGACCGATTTCCTGGTGATCTGACGATCTTTGCCCGCAGCACAGTCGGTGCGTCGCGGGCGAGCCCTGCGGCCCGATGATCCGACGGTACGGCGTAGGGGGGGTGTCCTTGACCCGTCCTGGCACATCCGGCACGAAACCGCGCGCAAGGAAAGATTGGGCCATTCGCTGCGATCGGGTTTGATCCGCCGAAATAACCCCGGGCCGCCCTGATCGTTGGTGATGGCCGGCGACCCGCATTCCCGACGTCGCTCGGTGGCCCGGGATCTCGAACATCTTGACTCCGTTGGTGGTTCATGGTGGCTGGGTTCGAGGATATGTTTCATACATTTCACCTGAAGGGGGCTCATTTTGCTTATCCAGTACTTTCGCGGCGGCAATTTCCTTGACACGGCGTTCTACAACCCTTTGACCGATGATTTCGCTCTCGACATTCTCAGCGCCAGTTCGACCCAGATCCTGGGCGTCAACCCGGGCACCTTGGCGGTCACCGTCTTCACCGGTACAGGCTTTTCAGCAAATCCCGTGCCGCCCTTGTCCGGCACGCTGACCGGCTTTTCGATCGTCAACGCCCAGGGTCAGCCGTTGGCCACGATCACCGGCATCAACTGGCCCTTGCAGGCGGCGCTCACCGCGATCGAAGCGGCTGTCGGAGCCGACGCCCTGGGGCAACTGCAGGGGCTGCTCAGCCTGCAGGACATCACGCTGGACGCCTCGGCTGCGGTCGAGGGGCTCTTCGGTCTGGATTTTGCGGGCGTCACTTCGGATATCACGGTGATCGGGTCCGACTTTGCCGACGATATCTTTGGCGGCGCGGGCGACGACACGATCGACCCCGGCGCTGCTTCGGTCTCCATCGACGAGCCGGATGTCACTCACGGCTCGACCGGCAACGATACCCTGGACTTTTCCGGTCTTGCCTCCGGCAATACCTTCTCCGTCTTAACCTATGAAGGTCTGACCGGCCCGATCACGCTGAACATCAATGCGTTGACGAACATCGCGACAGTTGCCAAGGGGCCGGGTCAGGGAACCGATACGCTGGTCGATGTGGCGAACCTGATGACCAGCGACGTCGATATTTACGGAACCGCGGCGGGAGACAGCTTTACGGTCCGGACCGTGGAAGACATCTCCGCTTGGCTGATCGGCGGACGTGGCGCCGACAGCTTCAATCTGACTTTGGCTGCCGGTAGCGGTATCACGTGGTCCGCAGGCGACTTCGTCGAGGGCGGGACGCAGGGCATCATTTTCAACGCGACGACGGGCGTGATCGCGAATGACGGCTTCGGATTTGCCGACGCGCTGGCGCTGACCCGCGTTGGCGACGTCAACGCCAGTAGCTTCACGATCAACGCCACGAGTTTTGCGGACAACATCACCGGCAGCGCCGGGCGCGACCGCTTCAGATCGCGAGGCGGGGATGACACGCTCGACGGTGGCGCGGGCATCGACCTGATTCAGTTCAACCGGCCCCAGACCACTACTGGTGTCACGGTCGATCTGGTGGCGCTCACGGCAACGGGAACCTGGGAGGGGGTGGCCTTCGTCAAATCGCTGACCAACATCGAAGAGGTCACCGGCAGCCGGTTCGATGACTCGCTGCGGGGCGACGCACAAGCCAACTTGCTGAACGGCCACATCGGCAATGACACGCTGGACGGCGGGACGGGGAACGACACTCTGGTCGGCGGGGCGGGCAACGACAGGTATGTCGTCGAGCGCGCGGCGGATGTCGTGATCGAGACTTTTGGCAATGGAACAGGCGACCGGGTGCTGTCCAGTGTGAGCTATGCGCTTGCTGCAGCGGCAGATATCGAACTGCTGACCACGACCTCGTCCGCCGGCTCCACGGCGATCAACCTTACGGGGAATGGGCTGGCTCAGGCGATCACCGGCAACGCCGGGGTCAATACCTTGTCCGACGGTGGCGGCGCGGGGGTGGATACCCTGAGCGGCCTTGGCGGCAACGACACCTACGTCGTGCGCAACGCCGCTGCCGTGATCATCGAAGGTACCGGTCAGGGCACTGCCGACCGGGTGGCGGCAGGGGTGTCGTTCGTGCTCGCCGCCGACGACCAGATCGAACTTCTGACGACCAGTTCGTCAAGCGGCACCACCGCGATCAACCTGACCGGCAACGTCTTTTCGCAAGCCACCACCGGCAACGCCGGGGTCAACGTGCTGTCCGACGGCGGCGGGGCGGGGGCCGATACCCTGACCGGCCTTGCCGGCAACGACACCTATGTCGTGCGCAACGCCGGCAGCCTGATCGTCGAAGGCACCGGCCAGGGCACCGCCGACCGGGTGGCGGCAGGGGTGTCGTTCGTGCTCGCCGCCGATGACCAGATCGAACTTCTGACGACCGGTACCTCAACCGGCACCACCGCGATCAACCTGACCGGCAACGGATTCGCCCAGACGATCACCGGCAATGCGGGGGTGAACACGCTGCACGATGGCGGCGGGTCGGGGCTTGACACGCTGACCGGTCTGGGAGGCAACGACACCTACCGCATCTTCAACTCGATGACGCAGATCATCGAGGTCGCCGGTGGCGGCACGGCCGACCGGGTGTCGGCTGCCGTCAGCTTTGGGCTATCCGCCGACGACAACATCGAGATCCTGACCACCACCGCGTCGGGCGGCACCACCGCGATCAACCTGACGGGGAATGCGCTGGCCCAGTCCATCACCGGCAACGCCGGGGCCAACGTGCTGAACGGG
>Ga0209591_10002775_pt1 | contig 20751 bp, 17 predicted proteins | sample MAT01_FD_187207 | JGI IMG/M metagenome (GOLD analysis project Ga0209591, IMG submission 187207) | Freshwater microbial communities from Lake Fryxell liftoff mats and glacier meltwater in Antarctica - MAT-01 (SPAdes) (version 2) | ecosystem: Environmental > Aquatic > Freshwater > Ice > Liftoff... | reverse complement strand
TGCTGACAGAAAAGCCTGAAAAGTCAAATGCGTTGATGCCGTTGATGGTGAAGCCATTAGTGCCGTTGAGGGTAGAGAGGTTGAGGGTTGGGCTAAATCCACTGCTGCTGCCAAACACCACGTAGCTCTGCCCTGAATAAGAGCCGTTGGGGTCGGCAAAGGGTGCCCCAATAATCAAGTCGTCGAAGCCGTCACCGTTGACATCTCCGGCACTGCTGACAGAAAAGCCTGAAAAGTCAACCTCGGCGATGCCGTTGATGGTGAAGCCGTTAGTGCCGTTGAGGGTAGAGAGGTTGAGGGTTGGGCTAAAACCACTGCTGCTGCCAAACACCACGTAGCTCTGCCCTGAAGAAGAGCCGTTGGGGTTGGCACGAAATGCCCCGATAATCAGGTCGTCAAAGCCGTCACCGTTGACATCCCCCGCACTGCTGACAGAAGAGCCTGAAAAGTCAAATGCGTTGATGCCGTTGATGGTGAAGCCATTAGTGCCGTTGAGGGTAGAGAGGTTGAGGGTTGGGCTAAATCCACTGCTGCTGCCAAACACCACGTAGCTCTGCCCAGACCTAAAGCCGTTGAGGTTGGCATCGTTTGCCCCGATAATCAGGTCGTCGAAGCCGTCACCGTTGACATCTCCGGCACTGCTGACAGATATGCCTGATTGGTCACCCGTAGCGATGCCGTTGATGGTGAAGCCGTTAGAGCCGTTGAGATTAGATAAGTTGAAAACTGAATTAGCCATGAGTATTTCCTTGAATTTGAGATTTTATACCAATTCGTAATTACGAAACTCACAGAGCATCTCGGTTTATGGGTTAAATGAACCGCAAACCGGGAATCAATCATCTGTCCCCACAGTGATTACCCGCCGAATTTCATCGCTCTTAAAACCAATAGCCATCGATCGCCGCACCCCCGGCAATGCTACCACGTCGTATAATTCCAACACCACCCCTTCTAAGTCTGCGTAACCAAATTCCCCTGTGCCGGAGTTGAGCAACCACAGTTTATCTCGATACCAGCGCGGCGAGTGGGGCATGGATAGTCCTGACAAGTCATGGATGTCTAAATCTCCTGTGACATAACTGAGTTGCGGTATGCTCTGAGGTTCATCAACGATGCTTTGAGGTTCATCGACGATGCTTTGAGGTTCATCGACGATGCTCTGAGGTTCATCGACGATGCTCTGAGGTTCATCGACGATGCTTTGAGGTTCATCAACGATGCTCTGAGGTTCATCGACGATGCTCTGAGGTTCATCAACGATGCTTTGAGGTTCATCAACGATGCTTTGAGGTTCATCAACGATGCTTTGAGGTTCATCAACGATGCTCTGAGGTTCATCAACGATGCTCTGAGGTTTATTAACAAGCAATACGCTTGGGTTAGTGATATTTTGCCCTGGAAGATCCCCCCAACCCCAATACGGTTCGGTTAAGGTGCATAATCCTTAAAGATCCCCCTTAGTCCCCCTTAAAAAGGGGGAAATAGAGCCATTCTTAGCCCCCCTTTTTAATGGGGGTTGGGGGGATCAAGTCTTATCCGAACGTATTGCCCCCAACCCCCCTTTTTAAGGGGAGGGCTGTTTCATTCCGTTTTGCAAATCAGGAGACTATTGCAGAAGTTGAGAAAACAGAAAAGGGAAAAGAAAAAGGAATCGCATCTCCCTTTAACCTTTCCCCTTGAACTTTTCCCCTGCACCTGGCAATGTTTACAGCTTATGAATCAGAAGCAACTTTAGCAGGTTTATTTTTAATAGCTTTAAACCCTTCACCCAACTGTTGAGCGATAGTTTTTAACCCTGGAGTTTTCTTTGCAGCAGTCTTGACGTAATCGTAAACTGTCAAGCTGCTACCCATTGCTTCACTACCGACAGCCATTAAAGTATCATCTACCTGTTCTGTTAGTTGTCGTAGTCTAATCAAAACTTCGGTGAGGGTGGCGGCTAGTTGATAATCTCGTATAAATTCCTCTAAATCAAAACTGGCTGGGAGAATTTCTCGGTTAGACTGGGCAGCAATCAGGCTAGTGTTGACAAAAGCTAGTCTTTTATCGCCCATCTTAAATAAGTTACGTCGTTCTTCCACACTCAGAGTCACGAGAAAAGGCAACTTTGTTTGGATTGTCTCAAAGGCTGCTTTAATTTCTTGGATATCTGCTGGAGAAAGAGAGGCGGTGATATTTTGATAAGACATGAGATATTTACCCTAGTGAATCTGTTTGTTATGATTCCCATTGGTAAATGCAATCGCACAGTCTTAAGAAATGGGGAAATTAACTTCACTTCCATTCCTCTCTCCTCGTAGGCTACGGTATACATATAGCAGTTCTCGTTTACGTGAGGTACACCCGTAGGGGCACAGCATACCGTGCCCCTACACCTTGGGATATAACCAGGGCTATTTCGTTCTAGGCATAAACCGCCCAGAACTAAAGTTCCAGGCTAATAGCTAAAGTCCGTTAAAACGGACTATAACCTTTTTTCAGTCGTCTTTAGACGACTTTCGCTATTAGACTCAGAATTCATTCTGAGGCGGGCTAGATGAGAATGAAATAGCCCTGGGGATATAACGTTCTACCGCATCTGAATGGGAACCGCTATACAAGTCCTAGTAAACTACTAAGGGAACGGATTACAGAGAATAAGCTTAGAAAAAAGCCTAACGCACCCTCATTTATGACAATTTCAACTTTTCACCCCGAATCGAATAATCTAACAACTCCATCGGGTGAATAACTGAAATCTTCTTACCTTGTAATTGCAAATGTTTCGTAATTTGCAAAGTACACCCCGGATTAGCAGAAGCAATTAACTCAGCACCAGTATTTAACAAATTCTGTACTTTTTGCTGACCCAATTCATCAGCTACTTCCGGTTGCAGCATATTGTAAACCCCAGCGCTACCACAACACAAAGCCGCGTCTATTGGTTCTGTCAACTTTACCCCTGGAATTTGTCGCAATACCTGACGCGGTTGTACGCTAATCTTTTGGCCATGCAATAAATGACAAGCATCTTGATAAACCAAATTCAAGGGTTTATCAGTCAATGGTGAAAGTTTCGCTGTTAATCCAACGGTTGCCAAAAACTCTTGAGCATCTTTAACTTTAGCGGCAAAATCCTTCGCCTTTTCCCAATATTCTGGATCATCTTTTAAAATGTGACCGTATTCTTTCAAAGTATGACCACAACCAGCAGCGTTGATAATTACAAAATCTACATCAGTATTAGCAAAACTATCAATCATCTGCCTTGCTAAAGCTTTCGCCTGTTCTGTTTGTCCTTGGTGTTCGGGAAGCGCCGCACAACAACCTTGAGATTTCGGAATGACAACTTCACAACCATTCGCCGTTAAAACTCGCACCGTCGCTTCATTCACTGAAGAGAAAAACAACCGTTGTACGCAACCCAAAATTACCCCGACTCGGTAACGCTTTTCACCTTGAGCGGGGATGACAGTGGGCAAATTATCTTGAAAAGATTTGAGAGTAACTTCTGGTAGAATTGACTCCATTGCTGCCAAACGGGGCGATATTTTTTTGAGTAAACCCGTAGCGCGAAAAAATTTAGGAAACCCCAACTTTTGATAAACTAACAACGGAACTAATAAAAATCGTAAAAGATTGGGATAGGGAAACAAAGAAAATATTAGTTGACGAAACAATTTGTCTGGCAAACTGCGAGGATAATTCCGTTCAATTTGGTGACGAGTTGCAGAAATTAACTTGTCATACTGCACACCAGAAGGACAAGTACTCACACAAGCAAGACACCCTAAACAAGAATCAAAATGTTCTACCGTTGCTGTATTCAGAGCAATTTCACCCTGATTAATTGCATCCATTAAATAGATGCGTCCTCTAGGAGAATCCATCTCTTTGCCAAGCACCCGATAACTCGGACAAGTTGCGAGACAAAAGCCACAATGTACACAACTATCAATCAACTTCGGGTCAGGCGGCTGACTCTCATCAAACCCCTTCAGATTCTTTAAACTAGCTGTATTATTAACAGAATTTTCTGAAACTTGCATAATGATTTCTTTTCCCCTCTTCCTTGGCGTTCTAAGCGTCCTTGGCGGTTTGTTAAAACTAAATCCCACCCACAAACCGACCAGGACTTAAAATATTATTACTATCAAACTGTTCTTTAATACGGCGCATCATCGGCAAAGCATTACCCGTATAACCCCAAACATCTATTTGTTCTTTAACTGCCACTGGTGCTGACAAAATTGTTAAAAAACCATTGTAAGCTTGAGTGCGATCGCGCACTTTCAAAACCTGATTTTTATCCTCTAATTGTAACAAACCTAAACCACTACTTATATGAATCAAACCCAACTCTACCTCAGCTAAAATCTCCACAGCCGCAGTAGGTAACACTCCTATTTTACAGGTAATTACCGATTCTGTAGCAGCAGTATGTATTCGTTCTTGCAATCTCTGCCATAGATTAGCTTCATCACCATCTGCAAAAATTGCCCCATCCAAACCTAACTTTTGCCCTACTTCCAAAACTCGACTTGACTGTTCTTTAACACTCTCACTAATACTTTGAAAACGGGCGATTAATCCCAGCCCTTGACCCAAGCCTAAACTAGATACCAATCTAGTTGATAACAAATCCGCCTGGACTGGTGTTAACGCCGAACCTCGAAGGATATCAGCCGCTTGAGATACAGCCTCCGCCGTGCCAGTTAGTACCACTGTCCCCGATGCCTCTGGTAGCGGATACACCCGAAAGGTTAGTTGACTAATGAAGCCTAATGTGCCGTAAGACCCAGTAAACAACTTCATCAAATCATATCCGGCCACATTTTTGACTACTCTTCCCCCAGCTTTGGCGACTTGTCCATCAGCACGCACAAAGGTAATACCTAGTAACTGGTCGCGCACACTACCATAACGTTGCCGCAGAGAACCTGTATCACCTGTGGCAACAATACCGCCAATAGTTGCTGACTCTGGTGCTGTGGGGTCAAGGGCAAGAAATTGCCGCGATTTTGCCAAGAGTGCTTGGAGATGAGAAAACTTCATCCCAGCTTCTACTGTGATTGTCAAATCGCCAACAGCGTGTTCAATTAGTTGGTTAATACGTTGTGTACTAACTACGACATCAATGCCCTTAGCTAAACCGCCCCAGCTAAGTTTACTACCACTACCGCAGGGGAGTACGCGCCAGTTATTACTATGAGCCGTGGCGATGACTGCGGCTAGCTGTTGTTGGGTACGGGGATAAACGATACAACTGGGATAATTTCCAGAAGCTACAGCCTGTTGGATACGTTTTTGCTGACTTAATTCGATATTTTCCCAAAGGCAAACAGCATTTTCTTCACCGACGATAGATGCAAGATGAGAAGCGCAAACGGCTTGCGGCTTGTCGTTAGACATCGCTTTGATTTAGTTTATTTTATGACACCCTACCTCTAATTTACTGGTTAACCTGACCAAAAAAGCGCATTTTAACCGTTGAGATAAACTACTTTACTTTGCGATCGCATTACAGACAACCCCAAAACTAAGCTAAGTATAAGCGATCGCTTACAATACACTCAAATAAGTTTGCTCAGAATTCATCGGCAAAACCCGCAACTTCCGATTTTTAAGGTCTGGTTCTAACCCTAAAACTTCCATTGGCGTTGCACCCAAAAGGGCATAGGGTACTTCTGTAAGTTCCAAACAATCAAAAGTTCCTTGGCGTTCTCCAATACTAAGTTCCACATCTCGGAAAATCCGCCCCTGCTGCACTCCAGCCGCAGTCTCTACCTGGGCTTCTCCACCTTGGACTAAACCTAGTTGACTAATAATGCTAGCAGGTAAACACAGCAAAGTTGCGATCGTATCAACTAAAACATTATCCAGAATATAAGAGCGAACTTCATCTGGAGAAATAAAGCCTCGCTGTGCCAAAACTTGATCAATTCGATTCGTGACAGTGAGGGTAACTATTACTTGTCCCATTTGCTTACCCTGAAGATTTGGCAGTATCAGCTTACCCATTTCAGCAAACTCCTGAAAACAAAATATTTTTGAGAGGCACCTTAAAACACAAAGACGCAAAAGCACTCTCTGCGCCTCTGCGTCTCTGCGTGAAATATTTTTTCTAACTTCCTACACCATCTCAGACGAAGCCTGTACCATCTGCTGAGGCTGCGGCTGGAACATAAACAACGAATACACCACATCTCGGCGGATATTCACCATCATATCCAAGAACAATTCGTAACCCTCGCTCTTATACTCAATCAACGGGTCTTTTTGCCCATAACCACGTAATCCCACCGATTCGCGCAAGGCATCCATTTGTTGCAGGTGTTCCCGCCACAACGTATCAATGCGTTGCAAGATAAAAAAGCGTTCAGCTTGGCGCATCAATCCGGGTTGAACTTGGTCAATCTGCGCTTCTTTGAGGTCGTAAGCAATTCGCACCTGTTCGTGGAGGAAAGCTTTAATCTCACTAACAGACATATCCTCTAATTGACTAGGCTGCAAATCCGCTAACAGATAGACGAATTCTTTGACTTTCTCAACCAACTTTTCTAACTCCCACTCTTCCGAGGGCAAGTCTACGTTGATGTAGTAGTCAACGATGTCATCCATCGTTTTTTCGGCGTACTTGATTACCTGTTCTTTCAAGTCTTGCCCTTCTAACACCCGGCGGCGTTCAGCATAAATAGCACGACGTTGATTATTCATCACCTCATCATACTCAAACACCTGCTTCCGAGTGTCGTAGTAATAGGTTTCAACTTTTTTCTGTGCGCCTTCCAAACTGCGGGTGAGCATCCCAGATTCGATGGGCATATCTTCTTCTACTTGGAAAGCATTCATTAACCCAGCAACCCGATCGCCACCAAAAATCCGCAATAAGTTATCCTCTAAACTGAGGAAGAATCTCGTGGTTCCAGGGTCGCCTTGTCTTCCGGCGCGTCCCCGCAACTGGTTATCAATGCGCCGCGATTCATGGCGTTCTGTACCAGTTACGTGCAAACCGCCGATTTCCACGACTTCATTATGTTCGCGGGTAGTAAATTGTTCGTATTCCTGCTTAACGCGGTTGTAAGCTTCTCGCAGTTTCTGAATCACGGGGTCATCAATGGGAGCTTTTTCTGCGGCGATCGCTACCTTGTCTTCTGCTTCCAATTCCGGTAGACTGCGATCGCCATACTCACGCACCGCAATTTCTACTGCATCTTTAAGTAGTTTTTCTGTTTCTTTTGTCAACTGGGTGGGGAAAATTTCTGGTGAAGCCCGCCAAGTTTTGACTTTTTTCCCAGGGACAAAACCTTGACCACCACCATGTCCTGTTGGCAATCCGGCTGGTCTTTGAGAGCCAAAGCTATCTTCGTCTTCTGGCATGACGATGCGGGGCATGAAGTATTCCCGCAGTTTCAGACGTGCCATGTATTCGGAATTTCCACCGAGGATGATATCTGTACCTCTACCAGCCATGTTGGTAGCAATGGTAACAGCACCTTTTCGTCCGGCTTGGGCGACAATTTCCGCCTCACGCTCGACGTTTTCCGGTCGGGCGTTGAGTAATTCGTGGGGAATTTCCAGTTGTTTCAGCAGTCGGCTGAGAAGTTCGGATTTTTCTACGCTAGTGGTTCCTACTAATACAGGTCTGCCAAGTTCGTGCATTTCGGCACATTCTTTAGCGATCGCATCCCACTTGCCTTTTTCTGTCTTAAAGACCATATCCGACAAGTCTTCGCGTCTTCTGGTTTGATTGGTGGGAATTACCGCGACTTCCAGTTTGTAAATTTTTTCAAACTCTGGTTCTTCCGTTTTGGCTGTTCCGGTCATTCCACCTAATTTTGGATACAGCAAGAACATATTTTGATAAGTAATTGTCGCTAGAGTTTGAGTTTCTGGCTGAATTTCTTCGTGTTCTTTGGCTTCAATTGCCTGGTGTAGTCCATCACTCCAACGCCGTCCGGGTAGCACCCGACCGGTAAATTCATCCACAATTACCACTTCTCCATTGCGGACGATGTAATTTACGTCCTTAAGGAAAAGTTCTTTGGCTTTAATCGCATTGAAAACGAAGTGTGCCCAAGGATCTTCAGGGTCAAATAAATCTGTGACTCCCAAAAGATTTTCGGATTCAGCAAAGCCTTCATCTGTCAATAGCACGTTACGAGCTTTTTCATCTACATCGTAATGCTCGTCTTTTTTGAGTGTGAATGCGATTTCAGCAGCTTGTAGATACTTTTCTGTAGGTCTTTCTACCTGCCCGGAAATAATTAGTGGTGTCCGCGCTTCATCAATTAAAATCGAATCTACCTCGTCAATTACGCAATAATTGAACGGGCGTTGCACCACATCTGCCATTGATGTCGCCATGTTGTCCCGCAGGTAGTCAAACCCGATCTCACTGTTGGTAACATAAGTGATATCACAGTCGTAATTTTTCTGGCGATCGCTGGGAGTCATACTTGCCTGGATTAGCCCCACACTCAGCCCCAAGAATCGATGCACCTGTCCCATCCATTCCGCATCCCGACGAGCCAAGTAATCGTTGACGGTGATGACGTGTACACCTTTACCAGTGAGGGCATTTAAGTAACTCGGCAAGGTAGCGACTAATGTTTTACCCTCGCCAGTTTTCATTTCGGCAATTTGCCCTATATGCAAAATGATCCCGCCAAGGAGTTGGACATCAAAGTGCCGCAAGCCTAACACTCGCCGTCCTGCTTCCCGGACAACCGCGTAAGCTTCTGGCAATAGGTCATCCAGAATTTCGCCTTTGGCAAGCCGTTGTTTAAATTCGGCGGTTTTACCTTTTAACTCATCATCGGAAAGAACTTTAATTTCTTCCTCTAAAAGGTTAATTTCAGTAACAGAAGGTTGGTATTTTTTAAGCTTACGAGCGTTGGGGTCGCCCAACAAAAGTTTTAGCATGGCAGATTATAGAACTGAATCAAGGGATGGGGATTAAGGATCGGCATTGATTATAAACATTTAACCCAACCGTCTTAGTCGTGGATGGGTGTGAAATGAGAATTACCTCAAAAACCGGAGAAAAACTAGTCTATTAGTTTTCTAAACGATTGGTTTTAACTCTTATCTTATATTTAGTCTTTCTTCATACTATCATTATGCTCCCAGATGGAGGCAGAGAAGAGGGAGAGGGGGAATAGAGTTAGGAGTTAGGAGTTATAAGTTATGAACTTTTCAACTCCTCACTCCTGTACAGACGCGATTAATCGCGTCTGTACTTCTAACTCCTCACTTTGACTCTGCTGTCAGGCGGCGGAAATTGTAATCATTAACACTGGGATGACAGCTAACACAACTGCTAATCTGGACGGGACGTGGTAACTTGACTCCTGGATGCAAAGCTTTGAAATAACGTGAGTTGTTGACGCGATAGGGTGTTTCTTCGTCGTCTAGCTGGACACGCGAAAAAGTCGAAAGATATTTCCACACCAAAATACGTGGCGGATCGACTAAAGGCTTGAGTTGTGCGCCGTAGTGCTGCGAGTCTTGCAGGAGATTTTTCCAAGTTTGGGTGGGTAAAACGGCTGGTGGTAAACCGATGTGGCACGTCGAGCAGTTTTCTAAATATAGTTCTTGCCCTAGTTGGTACTGTCCAGGTACTACGTCAACAGTACCAATTTCGGCGGTGGGAGTAGCACTTTGGGCGTTAGTTGCCAAGGCTAAAAGCCAGCCCATAGCTAAACTCCACGTTACAATTACCAAAAGTAAACCAAAAAATTGGCGTTTGAATTGGCGTTCGGCGCTTTGGTGTAACGCTTGGCGATCGCCATCGCGGGTTTTGCGCTTAACAAAAATTGACATTCCTCACATTCCCAAATATTTAGAAGTGGCGCTTGTGCTAATCATAGGACTTACGCAGTATTGGCAGTGTTTCAGATTTGGCGTAAATATTTTCGGTGAGCAACGCATCTTTCACATCCACAACAGTAATATAAATGTCTATTCAGCGCACTAATGACCATACAAATAAAAATATCCTGGCAGTTTTAACCTAACTCACTAGAAAAATTAGCTAAAATATTTCGGATTTCATTTGCAGCAATATCTTCTCGGTCAGATTTGAAATAAATCGTTAGTAGCAAAATACTTGTAGTAACATTTGAAGGCTTTTAGATGCATTAGGACGAATCTCTATAAAGCAACGGCAGTTATGAGCCGGATCTTGAGTTGCTCATAACTGCCTCTCCTAAACAACTACGGAAAAAGCTGCCAACAGTTCTACCATTTTTGCTTTCAATACTGTAATTGCCTTTTCTAAAGTTTCACTTGGTTCCGTATCTAGCAAGTGGGCATCACCGAAATCAGCACTTGACCAAAGATAGCTGTGTTGCCCTATGGTTAAACATCCTTGCCATTTATCTTCATAAGTATCGAGTGTGATAAAAAAACTTCGCGGCATTAGCACTTCAGGGTTCTGAACAAACTCTCCCCACATAGAAAAGCCAAAATACTCCTCATTTTTTTCATTATTGTATTCCCAGTTAATCAAGTTGGGAAAAGCAGCTTTAGCTTGGTCTAGAACTTGTTGAATTTCAGGTTCTGTTAGTAGCATTGTCAAAAGAAAGCAATTAGGTCAAAACTTAGAATCAACTGTTGTCTACCTTTTTTATATTAAGGAATAGGAAGCGATCGCAATAATCGCTCAACAACAGTTCTTGCATTACGTCCTCCTCTAGGAATGAGGCGATGGCAAAGAACGTGAGGGACGAGAAATTTCACATCATCGGGAATGGCATAATCACGTCCCAACAGAAAAGCTAACGCTTGGACAGCCCGTTGTAATGCTAATGTGCCACGCGGACTGACACCAAGGGCTATTTCCTCATCTTGGCGTGTTGCTCGCACCAATTCGAGGATGTACTGTTGCAAGGAAGTTGCTACTCTGACTTGAGAGCAGAAATAACGCAATTCCTGTACTTCTGCCAAGGTAATACAAGGCTGCAAATCAGCAACCTTCACACCATTTTGGAGATTTTGCAGCATTTGGAGTTCTTCTGCCTCAGAAGGATAGCCCAAACTCAGCGATAACATAAACCGATCCATTTGCGCTTCCGGCAGAGGAAAAGTACCTTGATACTCGATAGGGTTTTGAGTAGCAATCACAAAGAAGGGCTGAGGAACTGCACGAGAGACACCATCGACTGTTACCTGATGTTCTTCCATTACTTCCAGCAAAGCTGACTGCGTGCGGGGCGTAGCGCGGTTGATTTCGTCAGCCAGTAACACATTGGCAAAGACTGGCCCAGGAAGAAAAGTAAATTCGCCGCTTTTTGGATTCCAGATGTTGGTGCCAGTGATGTCAGTTGGCAGTAAATCGGGGGTACATTGTAGCCGTTGAAACTTCCCATCCACTGAACGAGCTAGGGATTTAGCGAGCAGGGTTTTACCAACACCAGGGACATCTTCTAGGAGGGCATGACCATTACCTAGCAGGGCGACTAGCACTAAGCGTATTGCCTCAGCTTTGCCAACGATGGTAAGAGCTAGATTTTGTGTTAGAGCGTCAATTTTTTCTCTCATGCGGTGTGGGGAGTGGGGAGTGGGGAGTAGGGAGTAGGGAGTAGGGATTGGGGAATGGGAACTAAATTCTTCCCAATGCTCAATTTCCCTAAATACATTGTTCCCACTCAGAACTCCTAACTCTTAACTCCTAACTTTTACTTTACGCTCTAGCACTCAAAACTTCTTTAGCAACAACGCAGTCAAGTTGAATTTGTGTTTTCAAGGCTTCTAGAGAAGGAAATTTTTGTTCAGGGCGCAAAAATTTAACTAGCTGCACAGCCAATTTTTTGCCATACAAATCACCATACCAATCAAATAAATGTACTTCCGCAGATGAATAAGTACCGTTTACAGTTGGGCGATTACCGATATTCATTACGCCCAAACTCTCACTAGGAGCGGCATCTGATGTTTCACTGATATTGAAAACGCGGACAGCGTAAACTCCTTGGCGGGGCAGAAACTTTTCTTTTGGTAATTGCAGGTTGGCGGTGGGAAAGCCAATGGTTCTGCCCAATTGTTGACCTTGAACGACATCACCAAGAAGAGTATAGGGGCGTCCTAGTAGAAGATTTGCGTTTTTGATATCGCCGTGTTCAAGGCTTTGGCGAATCAGTGAAGTGCTAATGCGGGTATCTTGAGTCGGAGTTGTACTGACACAACTGTTTTGGGTGGGCAAATCACCTGTATAAGTTTGCAAGGGTACGATGGTAACGGGGATATTGTGTTTAGCGGCGATTAATTGCAAATCTTTAGCAGTACCACTGCGCTTTTTACCAAAACAAAAATCCTGCCCGATACTAATTTGCTGGCATCGCAGTTGAAGAACTAGAATTTTTTCGACAAATTCTTCAGGGGTCAAAGCAGACAATTCTTTGTCAAAGGGTAGTAGTACCAGTTGCTCTACCCCAAGCGATCGCAATTGTTGGACTTTTTCATCCAGTGGCGTTAACAAAGTCCGGGGTTGCCCTGTAAAAAACTCCTGTGGATGGGGGTCAAAGGTGACAACTGTTGAGTAGGTATATTCTTGATTTGCCAGTTGTCCGTTGTCTGTTGTTAGTTGTTGATCTGCCTTTGACTGCTGACTACCAGCGTGCAAGACTGGTTGAATTACCCTTTGATGACCAAGATGAACACCATCAAACTTGCCAAGGGCAACAGCAGTCGGCGTTAGCAGCCCTTCACTCGAAGAAGCAACCCACACAGAACACCCATTTTGAGACAAATTTAGCACGTGGATTCTGAGATTTTAGGTTTATTTTAGCTATCAGCAGGAAGCTACCTTATGGTAAACCGCCTTGAGGAGGACAGCTTTTCTAGTACCAACTTGTCATTTGTCATTTGTCCTTTGTAAATAACCAATAACCAATAACCAATAACCAATGACCAATGACCAATGACTAATGACCAATGACCAATGACCAATGACCAATGACCAATGACCAATGACCAATGACTAATTTGTCCTCCTATTGTTGCCCTTCTGCTGTGTTCGGCACTCCAACAACTTTACTTTGGGCAGCGCTGTCTCACTGTGCAGCCAACAGGTACGCTCTCGCGCTGAAAGCTTCTGATCACCAATCTAATCTAAAATCTCCAATACCTGCGATCGCAACCTTTAGCTAGAAAACTTACTAACAGGAAAAGATTCTGATAAGGAAACTAAGGTGGGAACCTGAAGTACCATTCCTTCTCGTGCCATGATGGCACCAGGAAATTTCGCTGCTGCTTGTTTTCCTACACAATCTAAAAAGTCGTCATCGTGTGCAGGGTCATGGTGGTAAATCACCAGAGTTTTGACGTTAGCAGCTTGTGCCACTTTTACAGCCTCTTGCCAAGTAGAATGTCCCCAGCCAATTCTAGGAGATTTTGGAGAATGATATTCTTCATCTGTGTAGGTAGAATCGTAAATCAGAATGTCGGCATTACGAGCTAGCCACAGCACATTGTCATCGAGTCGGTCAGAAAAATGTTCGGTATCACTAATATAAGCAGCAGCACCACCACGCCAGTTGACGCGGTATCCGACGGCTTCACCTGGATGGTTTAAAGGTGCTGTTTCTAGCGTAACGTCATCGATGTGTATTGGTTGCCCTGGTCGAATGTCGTAGAAATTTAAATTGGCTTGCATAATCTGCAAGGGTACGGGAAAGTTCGGGTGTAACATTTGATCATTGAGGCGCTGTTCTATGGTAGAACCATCAGGGGCGATCGCGCCGTAGATATGAAAGTCGTTCCCCTTGACAAACCCTGGGGTAAAGAAGGGAAAACCCTGCATATGATCCCAGTGAGAGTGGGTAAAAAAGATATGAGCTTCTAACGGCATTTGGCGCAATAAAGATTGCCCCAAAACGTGTAGTCCCGTGCCAGCATCGAAAACTAAGCGTTTATCGCCCGCTTGCATTGATATGCAAGGGGTATTACCGCCGTAACGAACAGTGTATGGACCTGGAGTGGGGATGCTGCCGCGAACGCCCCAAAATTGTACGGTAAATTGGTTCTCTATCCTAGACATAGGTATTGCTTGCTGGACTGAGCGGGCGATAATTGGAAAAGTTGTTACTTATATTTGTCTAAGTTTATGCTCTCTCACCGATTTTGGTAGAGGGAGATTTCTTGGTAAAACAGCATACCCTGTTTCTGGCTGATTGTGTAAATGTAGATGAAATACTCTCAGGTAGAATTTTCCAGTCTTTGGGGTGGAAGTGTATCGTTTATTTCAAGAGTGTCCCTATGTTATAGCCTACATTTTGATGTGATGTATTTGAATAACCCCAGTTTTTTCCTGATAAATCAAATGATTCACGAAAAATTGAATTCCCACTCAGACAATTTATCTAGTCCAGTTGCGTAGGTAAGATTGTATTGTAATGGAGTTATACTAATGTAGTTTTTACGGACAACAGCTACGTCTGTCGGTACATTTTGAGGCAGATTTAATCCAGTTGGGGGTTCTACATCCTCAATTACCTCTCCGGTTAACCAGTAGTATGTTTTACCACGAGGATCAACTCGTTTATCAAAGACATCAATGTAACGCCGCACTCCTTGACGGGTAAGAGTAACTCCGGTAATTTCTTCCCACTTAAGAGCAGGAATATTGACGTTGAGCAACATTAAATCTGGCAGGGGTTTTTGGGCTAACTGGTCTACGAGAATTTTGGCAAACTTAGCAGCAGGTTGAAAGTCTTTGGAGGTGTGGCTAGTAAGACTCAGCGCTACACTGGGAATGCCTTCAATTAGACCTTCCATTGCCGCAGAAACAGTGCCGGAATACAAAATTTCAGTTCCCAAATTGGCACCTTGATTAATGCCAGAGAGAACCAAATCGGGGGGAGTATCCAGCAAAGCCCACAGCGCTAATTTGACGCAATCTGAAGGCGTACCATCGCAAGCCCAAGCTTTGATAGCGGGATGAAAAATCTCCTCAACAATTTCGGCGCGAATGGGTTGGTGTAGAGTTAAGCCATGTCCAGTTGCCGATCGCTCTCGATCTGGGCAAACTACAGTAACATCATGACCTGCCTCTGCCAAGTAGTTGGCTAGGGTACGAATACCTAAGGCAGAAATGCCGTCATCATTGCTAATTAGTAATTTCATAGTCATTGATCACTTGTACTGAGCTTTGCCGAAGTATTGGTCATTTGTTATTTGTTATTTGTTATTAGCCATTTGTCAATGTCGCAGATCACAAGTAGTAAAAAAACATACATACTCACTAGTATACGGTGCCGGAAGTTTGCCTACTTTTAACAAGTTGCTTAGATCAACTTGTCTAACCCGTTATCTGGTTAATTGAGATGTTAATGTTAACGGCATAGCTGTAAGTTTATTTATCGAGCAGTTGACAGCTTTTGACTATAGACTAATGACTAATGACTAATGACCAATAACTAATGACTAGCAATTTAGAAGCTCAACTTTTAGCACTGCGGCAGTCAGGAGAAAAAGCGATCGCAGCCGCTGATACCTTAGAACGTCTGGAGGAACTCAGAGTTAACTATCTGGGTAAGAAAGGAGAACTAGGGGCACTGTTGCGAAGTATGGGGCAGATGAGCGCAGAGGAACGACCAATAATTGGGGCGATCGCTAATACAGTCAAAGAATCCCTGCAAAATGGTCTAGACCAGCAACGCACCGCCCTGGAAGCCGCGCAAATTCAAGCTTTGCTAGAGGCGGAAACTCTGGATGTAACTATGCCGGGAATTTACAGCCCCCAAGGTCGCATTCATCCCCTCAATGGTATTATCGACCGGGCGTTGGATATCTTTGTCGGTATGGGCTACACCGTGGCTCAAGGGCCAGAGATGGAAACAGATTACTATAATTTCGAGGCTCTCAACACCCCGCCTGACCACCCCGCCCGTGATATGCAGGATACATTCTACCTGCCAGATGGTAATCTTCTCCGCACTCATACTTCATCAGTGCAAATTCGTTACATGGAAAGAGAGGAGCCACCGATCCGGGTTGTTGCTCCAGGGCGAGTTTATCGACGAGATAATGTAGATGCGACTCACTCAGCAGTTTTCCATCAAATAGAACTTTTAGCCATTGATGAGGGACTCACTTTTACAGACCTCAAAGGCACAATTAAGGTATTTTTACAAGCAATATTTGGCGATTTGCCAATTCGCTTCCGCGCCAGTTATTTCCCGTTTACCGAACCCTCCGCTGAGGTAGATTTGCAGTGGAATGGCCGCTGGCTGGAGGTGATGGGCTGCGGTATGGTCGATCCAAATGTACTTAAGTCTGTTGGTTATGACCCAGAAATTTATACAGGGTTTGCTGCCGGTTTTGGTGTAGAGCGCTTTGCAATGGTGTTACATCAAATCGATGATATTCGTCGTTTGTATGCTAGCGATTTGCGATTTTTGCAGCAATTTTAGGTAAGCGATCGCTCGCTTTAAATAATCAGGACTTAAACCCCAGCATCAACAGCATGGGGTCAATTTATTGCATTTATCGTCTCATTTGTCAATTCGTAAATATTGCAAATTAAGGCTCTTTTTGTTTTACCATAAATTGCCACATTCTTTAGCGTGTAGGTATTTCCGGCTATTTTGTCCCCCCAATCCTGAAATCAAGAAAGGCTGTATGAGGATAAGAGTTATATATCGTTAACAACTTTATATTCTTTAATGTTCACTACTTCCGTAAATTTATTGCTTATGCTAATATACGTCATAGTAAAGCGTTTATAGGGGTTCTCGGTTGAGTGAGGTACAAGAACCCCACCCCGTAAGCGAGGAGGGGAATATGATGTACCTTATGTGATTAGGAAAAGCTATATGTACAGTTGTAGTTTTGTAAACACTATTTTAGACTTATTACTTATATCGAAATTATCAGAAAATTTCCAATCAAAAAATTAGATTAGTTAGCTTCACGACAACTATCTAGGTCGAAAAGATTTCCCAACCACCTACCAAAAAAACCATTTACTAAAAAATACAAGAGGTTAGTAGATATGATACAAGAAGTGAAAACTCAACAAGAAAGCAGTAGGATAGCAGTTCAACTTGCTAAACTAATCATGAAAAAATTTGCAACTTTTCCTGTATCCCCTGAAGTTAAGGTAGGAGAGTTACAAGAAGTCTTCAATCATTCGGTTTTTATCAATGGCACAGAGGAGAAGCGCAAGGAAATTATGCTTCATTCCTCGGAAAGTAAATATAAAAGTGAAACAGCATACTCCTGGTATCATTACTATGGTGAAGACCTCACTCCTTATCTAGAAGGTAAAAATGTATTAGACTTAGGCTGTTTTAACGGAGGTAGAGGAATCGCCTGGTTTGAAAAGTTTAAGATGGCATCAATTACTGGTATTGACGTAGCGCCTGAATACATTGATGCAGCGACCCAATTTGCCAAAATTAAAAACGTTAACGCTAAATATGTACTAGCTCAAGGAGAAGAACTACCTTTTGCTGATGAAAGTTTTGATGCCATTGTTACTTTTGATGTGATGGAACACGTTCAAAATTTAGAAAAAACCCTGAGTGAATGTTACCGTGTTTTGTCTCCAAATGGGATTTTATGTATTGTTTTTCCCGGTTATTATCACCCAATAGAGCATCATTTGAGTCTAGTCACGAAAATCCCTTTTATACATTACTTTTTTAGTGGTAAAACTCTGGTACAAGCTTATTATGAAATTCTGCAAGAGCGTGGTGAAGATGCTTATTGGTATCGGCGCAACTCTTCAACCCTAAGAGACTGGGAGAAAGGCAATACTATCAATGGCACTACTGTAGCTAAATTCCAAAACTTGATCAAGAAGAAAAATTGGCAAGTAATTCTCCAAGGACGCAAGCCTATAGGTAGTATCGGTAGAAATGTTTCTCAGAATAAGTTAATGAATTTTCTCTCCATTTTTCTATATCCTTTGGCCTCTATACCGATTCTCCAAGAGGTATTTTTGCATCGTATTACCTATATTGTCAAAAAAGTGGGTGATGCTTAAGATGATTTTAGTTTATTTCAAATAGAGCTATCTCCAAAAATATATTTGATCAGGAGGTAACTCTGAATATTTACTTCAGAAAATCCACTAAAATTAGGGGAATCAACGAGAACTGTGCTTAAAGTTGCTCTATTACATTTTGGCTTTGGTGACTATACCATTCAATTAGCAAATCATTTGGTAAGATATGTTGATTTGACATTAATTCACTCAGAAAAAATATATTCTCAATATAAAGATTTCCTCGATCCGCGTATTCGTGTCATTGAAATTCAGAAACCACGTATTCGTGACATCCGCAATATTTTTGTAATGTCTGCAATGATGCGAAGGATTCGAGAAATAAACCCAGATGTACTGCACGTCCAAGAAAATAACGATCCTTGGTACGATTTAATGCTTCTACTCAATAAAATGCCGCCTTTGGTGACAACAATTCATGATGTATTTCCGCACCCAGGCGATCGCGATCTCATTCCAGGTGTCCAATATACTCGGAGAATAGCTTTTTATCGTTCCCAGCAGTTGATTGTCCATGCTAAGTTGCTGAAAAATGTTCTTATCCAGCAATTCCGTGTACCGTCCGCGCGAGTCAATATCTTACCTCACGGTGAACTAGGTAGTTTGTTTCAATCTTTGTTAGGTAGTGAAGTAGTGGAACGTGAACCGCACACTTTGCTATTCTTCGGACGCATTTGGCCTTACAAGGGATTGAAATATCTAATACAGGCTATACCTTTGGTAGCAGAACACATTCCAGAAGTAAAGCTGATTATTGCTGGACGGGGTGAAAATATTGATGACTTATTACAAGCGACTGATAAAAAATACTACGAACTATTAAACGATTTTATCCCCAATGAAGCCGTAGCACCTTTATTTCAGAGGAGTACAGCAGTAGTTCTCCCTTATATTGAATCTTCACAAAGTGGTGTAGCGGCGATCGCCTATTCTCTAGGAACACCCGTAATTGCTTCTAATATTGGCGGGTTAGGGGAGATGGTTACGCATGAGGAAGATGGGTTATTAGTAGCACCCCGTGATGTTCGTGGTCTTGCTAATGCTATTGTTCGACTGTTAAGTGATACTCAATTACAGGAGAAAATACAAAAAGCGGCTTTAAAACGTTGTCAACAAGATTTGAACTGGTCGAATATTGCTGCTCAAACAGTAGAAGTTTACCAAAAAGCAGCCATCAAAAATACGGGTAAATTTTAGGGGCTGCAGAATGTGGGTTAAAAATTCCTGAATGACCGGGGATATCTGCCAAAGGTTCAAACCTACCGCCTAAGTATTTAGCGAGAAACTTTTCAGCGATCGCATCCCTCGCTCAATCAATTTTCTAGTCTGGTAAACTATAGACAACGCCAGTTCTGCTTCCTTCATTCGTTCTATGTTTGCTGAAACCTCCTCACGCTACGTGACCCGCAACCCTGAAATTTTGAGTGGAGAGCCAATTATTATAGGTACTCGCACATCTGTTCGTGGCATTGTCGGTAGAGGGATTGTTCACCATCATGTTTCTGATGGGTGTCGCTGTGGCAACTAAAATTTCTTATAACCAAAGCTGATATCCTTATACCAGAAAGTCAAACAGGCATATAACCTGAATGCCAGCCCTGAACCTATGAGCGCTAATGAAATATCTCTTCGACCTGCCGAGGAAACAGATGCGTGGGTGCTGAGTGCAATTCATATTGCTGCTATCAAAGCTCTGCCTGCAACTTTCTATACTCAAGAAGAACTTTTAGCTTGGCGTAATTACCGCGACAAACCTGATGGTTCAAATATCTTGAAAAGTATGAAAGTGGAAATTTTCTGGGTTGCAATCGAGCAAGATGTTGTTATCGGTTTTGCTAGTTTTATTATTGATGAACTTATCGGACTATATGTGCATCCCAAATATCAAGGTAAAGGGATCGGACGTCTTCTAGTTCAACATTTTTGCAATGAAGCAATTGATCAAGGTGTAAATAAAGTAATTACAACCGCTAGCCTTTATGCTGAAGGATTTTATTTGCGACTGGGATTTACTGCCATCCAAAAATCACCTCATTATTTAAGAAATGGGGTAGTTGTTCCCGTTATTAAGATGAGTAAAAAATTAGGGACTTGCAATTAAAAAAAATCTTAAAATATATCTGCCTCACTGATAACTACTAAGATAGCGATCGCCACAATATCTACCAATTGATTGCTAACTTTAATAATTACTTTTTTCCCAAGTTGCCACAACTTTTTCTACATAACCTATGATGTAAGTAAATACTTGCTAGCATAAATTGAGGACTATATCGAAACCTGTGTAGATGTTTTTGTGCGCGGTATTAGTCCCACTCCCTTCTCAGTTGTCAATGCAGCTGCAACCCATAAGCTAGATTAGAAAATCACTGCACATTATCGTATATCCTAATCATCATTTTCAAGTAAATACTTATAATAATATAGAGTTTCATCCTCTTGCAGAGATTAAAAATAAGCAATCGCGAGTTATTGAAAACTTTTTTTAAATATGTTTTTTTAATCATAGTTAATTTGTTAGATAAGATTCATAGCAGTCATTCTGAAGTAGAGCGATCGCTACTAACTAAAAGCTCTTGTTGTTTTGCCAGCACTTGTTTATGTAACAAGAGCAATTTTCGATCTTTATAGCACTTCCCGAAGTTATGAGGTACACTAATTGATCGAATTATTGTTTATCTGTGTTAATAGTCTGTCAAGTTTAAATTGATGGGTAAGAAAGTTCGTAGTAAGGACTTCAGTCCTTATTTTCTAAG
>Ga0209591_10002770_pt1 | contig 20767 bp, 19 predicted proteins | sample MAT01_FD_187207 | JGI IMG/M metagenome (GOLD analysis project Ga0209591, IMG submission 187207) | Freshwater microbial communities from Lake Fryxell liftoff mats and glacier meltwater in Antarctica - MAT-01 (SPAdes) (version 2) | ecosystem: Environmental > Aquatic > Freshwater > Ice > Liftoff... | reverse complement strand
GACATGCCGATGCCGGCCAGCCCACACAATGTCTGGAAGGCCATCCAGGCCAGCAAGTCAGCCTGAACGCCTGAAGGAAAAGACCATGCAAGCATTTGCCTACAGCACCCCCACCAGCGTGGCCGACGCCGCGCGTGCCGCCGCCCAGGAAGACAGCAAGTACATGGCCGGTGGCCAGACGCTGCTGCAGTCCATGAAGCTCGGCCTGATTGCGCCATCGGCCGTCATCGACCTCTCGACCCTGCCCGAACTGAAGGGCATCTGCCTGGAGGGCGGCAACGTGGTCATCGGCGCGGGCACCACGCATGCCGAGGTGGCGGCGTCCAAGGAAGTTCAGGCCTCCATCCCCGCGCTGGCCGATCTCGCCAGCCACATCGGCGACCGCCAAGTCCGCAATCGCGGCACCCTCGGCGGCAGCCTGGCCAACAACGACCCCGCCGCTTGCTACCCGGCCGCCGTTTTGGGCCTGGGCGCCACGGTGCACACGAACCAGCGCAAGATCAGTGCAGACGACTTTTTCGTCAGCGTCTACACCACAGCGCTGAACGATGGTGAGGTCATCACTGCGGTGAGCTTCCCCATCCCTGAAAAGGCGGGCTGGCAGAAGTTCAAGCAGCCGGCCAGCCGTTTCAGCCTGGTGGGCGTGTTCGTGGCCAAGGGTGCGGCGTCTTCGGGTGGGGAAGTGCGCGTGGCCGTCACCGGCGCCGGCGCCAGCGGCGTGTTTCGTGCCAGCGCGCTGGAAGCCAAGCTGGCCACCGACTACAGCGCCGCCGCGCTGGCGGGCGCCACGGTATCGGCCGATGAGCTGAACAGCGACCTGCACGGCAGCGCGGAGTACCGTGCAGCGCTGATTCCGGTGCTGGCGGGGCGTGCCATCGGCTGAGGGCGAGCCGCCGCCTTGCGAACGCCGCACCGCCCGAACGCCGCACCGCCGTGTGCGGCGTTCTCGTTTTTACAGCCCGGCCTGGAACCCGCACCTTGACCACCACCGAACTGCCCACCAGCATCGACGACACCGCGGCGCGCCTTTTGGAGTTGGACTACGTGCCCGAACGCGCGCTGGCCACCACCGTATTCCTGGCGCTGAAGCTGCAGCGCCCGCTGTTCCTGGAAGGTGAACCCGGCACCGGAAAGACCGAGATCGCCAAGACGCTGGCGGCAATGTTGGGGCGGCCGCTGATCCGCCTGCAATGCCACGAAGGCCTGGACCTGGCCGGCGCCGCCTACGAATGGAACTACGCGCGGCAGATGCTCGAGATTCGCCTCGCCGAGAGCGGCCCCGGCCAACGCGAAGACCTGGCGCAAGAACTCTTCAGCGACCGCTTCCTGATCCGCCGCGCGCTGCTGCAGGCCATCGACCCGGCGCAGCCTGTGCCGCCGGTGCTGCTGATCGACGAACTCGACCGCGCCGACGAACCCTTCGAGGCTTTCCTGCTGGAAGTGCTCTCGGACTTCCAGATCACCATCCCCGAGTACGGCACCGTGAAGGCCGCGCACCCGCCCATCGTGGTGCTGACGAGCAACCGCACGCGCGAGATTCACGATGCCGTGAAGCGCCGTTGCCTCTATCACTGGGTGGGCTTTCCGGATGCGCAGCGCGAGGCCGAGATCCTGGCGCGCCGTGTGCCCGGCGCGCCGCAGAAGCTGGCCGCCGAGATCGTGGCCTTCGTGCAGAAGCTGCGCACCATCGAGCTCTACAAGCTGCCCGGCATTGCCGAGACCATCGAGTGGACTCGCGCGCTGATGCAACTGGATGCACTGGTGCTCGACCCCGAGACCATCAACCAGACCCTGGGCGTGCTGCTGAAGTACCAGGACGACATCGCCAAGGTGCAGGGCAGCGAGACGGCGCGCTTGCTGACGCAGCTGCGCAGCGAAGCTCAGACGGCGCGCTGAGATGCGGCGCACTCTCATACCGGCAGCCCTGCTGGCTTGCGCAGGCCTCGTGCAGGCCGCCGGGACGTCAGCCTTGCATCGTGTGTTCGACGACGCCGTGAAGGCGGGTTTCGCGGGCGAAGTGTTGGTGGGCAGCCTGGACGCCGTGCTCTTCGAGGCCGTGGCGGGTATCGCCGATCGCGAGCAGCGCCTTCCCCATCGCACGGGCCAGGTCTGGCGCTGGGCGTCCGTGTCCAAGCAGGTCACGGCGGCGCTGGTGATGCGCCAGGTGGACGCGGGCCGCCTGCAACTGGATGACACACTCGCCCAACACCTGCCCGGCTTCACCGGGCCCAGTGCCGCGCGCGTGACGGTTCGCCAGCTGCTGCAGCACCTCTCGGGCCTGCCCAACCCCGACGACTCGGCGCCCGGCTCCGCAGGCCTGCCCGGCTTCTACACCGCCGCGCAACCGGATGCGCTGGCCTACTGCGCCGGCACACCCAAGCGGCCACCGGGCACGGCCTTCGAATACAACAACTGCGACACCCTGGTGCTGGCAGCGCTGCTGGCGCGCGTGGTCGAGCAGCCCTTCGAGGCCTTGCTCCAGACGCAACTGGTCAAGCCGCTGCGTCTGCAGTCGCTGGGCCTGGCCGGCACGTCGCCGCCGCGCGCAAACGTGGTGCCCTATGCCGCGGATGGGCGCGCTGTGCCGCAGCCGCGGCTGGCCAACTTCGGCGCTGCCGGCGCGCTGGAAGGCAGCGCACGCGACCTGCTCGAATTCGACCGCGCCTTGCTGCGCTTCAAGCTGGTCTCGGAGGCCGGTTCACGCACGATGTGGGCGGGCGAACCGAAGTGGGGCTACGTCGCGCTGGGCGCCTGGGGCTACCCGGCCACCTTGGCAGGCTGCGCCCGCCCCGTGCAGCTGGTCGAGCGGCGCGGCGATGTCGGCGGCAGCCAGGTGCGCAACATCCTGGCGCCCGCCCTGGGCAAGGCGGTCATCGTGTTCACCAACGTCGCCGATTTCGAGTTCGGCGAGGTCTGGCAAGGCCTTGGCTTCAGCCACGCCTTGCTCTCTGCCGCCTTGTGCCCGCTGGCCTCAAGCCCCTGAAGCCCCTGAAGCCCCTGAAGACGCCGAAGCCGTGCTGCGCGCTCCTGACACCGCCGCCCTGCCCGGCCACCTGGCCGAGAACGTGATGCATTTCGGCCGCGTGCTGCGCACCGCTGGCATGCCGGTGCCCACCGACCGCATACAGCTCGTGCTGAACGCGCTGCAGGTGGCCGGTCTGGAGAGCCGGCGCGACTTTCACGCCACGCTGTCTGCCTGCTTGCTGGACCGCGTGGAACACCGCGAACTCTTCGACCAGGCCTTTTATCTCTTCTGGCGCGACCCCGACCTGGCCGGCCGCGTGATGGCGATGCTGCTGCCGCGTGTGCAGGCCAAGACCGAGCAGGCGCCGCTGCCGGAAAACCGGCGTTTGGGCGAAGCGCTGTTTCCGCACCAACCGAGTCATCCGAACGCGCCGCCACCGCCAGAGAAGATCGACGTCGACGCCACGCTGACGTGGAACGAACGTGAACTGCTGCAGAAGGCCGACTTCGACACCATGACGGCTGACGAGTGGCGTGCCGCGCAGGCGCTGCTGCGCCAGATGGCCCCGCTGTTCGAGCCCATGACCACACGGCGCATGGCGCGCGCGTCCGGGCCCGGCCGCATGGCGCGCGTGGACGGCCGCGCCACCTTGCAGGCGCTGGCGCGCCACGGCGGCGAGGTCTGGCAGTTGCACTGGCGCCGCCCGCGCGAGCAACCGTCGCCGCTCGTCGTGCTGGCCGACATCTCGGGCAGCATGAGCCGCTATTCGCGCATGCTGCTGCACTTCACGCATGCGCTCGGCCATGCCGATGCGCGTGTGGAAAGCTTCGTCTTCGGCACGCGGCTGACGCGCACCACGCGCGCGCTGCGCCAACGCGACCCCGACATCGCCGTGGCGCATGTGGTGCACGAGGTGCAGGACTGGTCGGGCGGCACGCGCATCAGCGCCTGCCTGCACCAGTTCAACCAGCGCTGGGCGCGCCGTGTGCTGAGCGGCCGCGCGACCGTGCTGCTGATCAGCGACGGGCTGGAACACGGCACGCCCGACGACCCGCATTGCGCACAGCTGCGCTTCGAGATGGAGCGCCTGCACAAGAGCTGCCGCAAGCTGATCTGGCTGAACCCGCTGTTGCGCTTCGAGCAGTTTCAGCCGCGTGCGGCGGGCATCAAGGCCATGCTGCCGCATGTCGACCGCTTTCTGCCCGCCCACAACCTACAGAGCCTGAAAGAGCTGGCGCAGGTGCTGGCGCGGCAGTAGCACCCTGACTGTCAAAAGGAATGCATTTTGAATATCGACTGGAACGCCTTCACACCCTGGGCGTCGCTCGGCGGCGGCGCTCTCATCGGCGTGGCCGCAGCCATGTTCATGCTGCTGAACGGGCGCATTGCCGGCATCAGCGGTGTGCTGGGCAGCCTGCTGAAGCCCGTGAAGGGCGACCTGGCCTGGCGCGTGGCCTTCATCGCCGGCCTGGTGCTGGCGCCGCTGCCCTACCTGCTGCTGGCCGAATGGCCCGCCACGCAAACAGACGCCAGCTTTGGCGCGCTGGTGCTGGCCGGCCTGCTGGTGGGCGTGGGCACGCGCTTTGGCGGGGGCTGCACCAGCGGGCACGGTGTCTGCGGCTTGTCGCGCCTGTCGCCACGTTCAGCCGTTGCCACGCTGGTGTTCATGGCCGCGGGCTTTGCCACCGTGTATGCCGTGCGCCATCTGCTGGCTTTTTGAAGGAAGCTGTGGTGGTCGTTTTCGCCGCTTTGCTCGCGGGTCTGGTTTTCGGCCTCGGTCTCATCGTCTCGGGCATGGCCAACCCGGCCAAGGTGCTGGGCTTTCTCGACCTCGCCGGCGCGTGGGACCCCTCGCTGGCGCTGGTGATGGCGGGCGCCATCGGCGTCAGCCTGGTCGCCTTCATCTTCGCCCGCGGCCGCACGCATTCACTGCTGGGCGCCGAGATGGAAATGCCCCGCAAGCGCGGCATCGACGGCCGCCTCGTCGGGGGCGCACTGCTTTTCGGCATGGGCTGGGGTGTCGCGGGCTTCTGCCCCGGCCCGGCGCTGGTGGCGCTGGGCATGGGGCAGATCAAGGCCGTGGTGTTTGTCGCTGCCATGCTGTCCGGCATGGGGCTGTTCGAGCTGCTGGAACGGCGTCAGCGCACGGGTTGAAGTTCAGCCCGGCCGTCCTGCCGGAAGAACACTTTGCGGGTACTGCCCGCGCAGCGCGCGCCACACGGCTTCGGCCGTCAGCGGCATCTGCAGCGCTTCAGCCGCACGGCCCTGGCCCGTACCCGCCAGACCATGGGCCAGCGCGTCCACCACCGCGTTCACCACCGCCGGCGTGGCGCCGATGGTGCCGAGTTCACCCACGCCCTTGGCGCCGAGGCTGTTGGTGAGGCACGGCATGCGCTCGTCGAAGACCGTCTTGAAGCCGAGAAAACCGTCCACGTTGGGCAGTGCGTAGTCCATGAAGCTGGCACTCAGCAGCTGGCCTTCGGCGTCGTAGACCAGATGCTCGCACAGCGCCTGGCCGATGCCCTGAACCGCGCCACCTTCCACCTGTCCGCGCACGATGCCGGGGCTGACGACGCGGCCGATGTCGTTCACGCTGGCGTAGGCCACCACCTGCGTGCGGCCGGAGGCGGGGTCGATTTCCACCTCGCAGAGATGGCAGCCGTTGGGCCAGGTCGGCGCGCTGGCCTTGGCGCCACCCTCGGCCAGGATGACGCCGCCGGGCTGGCGCTGTGCCAGTTCGAAGAGGCCGATGCCGAGGTCGGTGCCGGCCACGCTGTAGCGCCCGGCGGCGTATTCGATGTCGGCAACGCCGGCCTCCAGCGCCCCGGCGGCGAGCGGCTTGCCGGCTTCCACTGCACGCTGTGAAGCGACCAATGCTGCCGCACCGCCCGTGAACAGGCTGCGGCTGGCGGCACTGCCGAAGCCGTTGGCGCGGTCGGTGTCGCCCTGCAGGATGCGGATGCGTTCGATGGGGACACCGAACGCATCCACCGCCAGCTGCGCATAGCTGGTGGCAATACCCTGTCCCATGGCCATGGTGGCGCTGGTGAGCTCGACCACCCCGTCGGCGGTGATGCGCACCTGCACGTTTTCTTCCAGCGCGTTGCCGCCGGTCCATTCCAGGAACGTGGCGAGGCCGCGCCCGCGCAGCAGCCCGCGCTGGGCGCTTTCGGCGCGCCGGGCCGCGAAGCCTTGCCAGTCAGCCAGCGCCAAGCCCTGGTCGAGCAGCTGTTCGAAATTGCCGCTGTCGTAGGTCTGGCCCATCGGGTTTTTGTAGGGCAGCTGCTCGGGCCGGATCATGTTGCGGCGGCGGATCTCGGCCGCGTCCATCTGCAGTTCACGCGCGGCAGCATCGAACAGGCGTTCCAGTGTGTAGATGGCCTCGGGCCGGCCGGCGCCGCGGTAGGCGCCCGTGGCTGCGGTATGCGTCAGCACGGCGGTAATCTGCAGATGGACGGTTTGGATGTCGTAGATGCTGGTCGTGACCCAGGGCCCGATGAGCAACTGAATGGCCACGCCCGCACCGGTGGGCAGGGCACCCACGTTGGCCCACGAGCGGATGCGCAGCGCCAGCACCTTGCCGTCGGCGTCGAGCGCCATCTCGGCGCGGCTGAGCAGGTCGCGGCCGTGCACCGCGGTCAGAAACTCTTCCACACGTTCGGCCTGCCACTTCACCGGGCGCTGCAGATCCAGCGCGGCATAGGCCGTGACCACGTCTTCCGGGTAGAGCGTGGTCTTCATGCCGAAGCCGCCGCCCACGTCACCCACCAGCACGCGCACGTTGTCGTTGCTGCGCGCGCTGCTCACGCCCGAGAGGCAATGCACGAGGCCGCCACGCACGCCGGTGGGCATCTGGCTGGACAGGCGCACCGTCAGCCGGCCATCGTCGACGTAGGCCAGCAGCGCGCGCGGCTCGATGGGGCTAGGCGCCAGGCGCTGGTTGACGATGGGCAGGCTGATGCGGTGCTTTGCCGTGGCGAATGCAGCAGCAGTGGCTGCAGCATCGCCATGCTGCATTTCGGCCAGCACATTGCCCGGCGCGCCTTCCCAGACCAGGGGCGCGCCAGCGGCAAGCGCGGCGACGGCGTCGGCTACCGCAGGCAGGGCTTCGATGTCCACTTGCACCGCGTCTGCGGCAGCGCGTGCCGCCTCGCGGCTTTCGGCCACCACAGCAGCCACGCATTCGCCCACGTGGCGCACCGTGCCCACCGCCAGGGCATGCTTGGGCGGCGGGTTCATGGCGCTGCCACCCGGCTGCTTGAAGCCGCCGGCCGGGGCCAGCGGCTTGACGCCTGCGGCCGCAAGATCGGCGCCGGTGTAGACGGCCACCACGCCCGGCATGGCCTGGGCCTCTGCGGTGTGGATGCTGTTGATGCGGCCGTGCGCGAAGCTGCTGCGTACGAAGTGCACGAAGAGCTGGCCGACGGGCATCACGTCGTCGGTGTAGCGGCCCTGGCCCTGCACCAGCGCCGGGTCTTCGATGCGGCGCACGGTGTGGCCGCTGCCGTAACGGCCGGCCTGGGTGAAGCTGTAGGGCGCGTTCATGCCGTCTCCTGCGCAAGCGTGGCGGCAGCCATCTGCACGGCGGCCACGATGTTCACGTAGCCGGTGCAGCGGCACAGGTTGCCTTCCAGCGCCTGCACCACGTCAGCTACGCTGGGCTGCGGGTTCTGCGCCAGCAGGGCGACAGCGCTCATCATCATCCCCGGGGTGCAGAAGCCGCATTGCAGGCCGTGGCAGGCAATGAAGGCGTCTTGCACCGGATGCAGCGCGCCATCAGGCCGTGCCAGGCCTTCCACGGTGGTGACGTTGCGGCCGCTGGCCTGCACGGCCAGCACACTGCAACTCTTCACGGCCAGGCCGTCCAGCAGCACGGTGCAGGCGCCGCACTGCGCGGTGTCGCAGCCGACATGGGTGCCGGTGAGGCCCAGGGTGTCGCGCAGCCAGTTCACGAGCAGGTTGTTGGGTTGAGTTGCCGCCGGGGTGGGACGGCCGTTGACGTGCGTGGTGGGCATGGCGGGGTGGGACAGTGGCACAGTGGAACGTGAAGAGCGCGCGGTGGGTGACGACGGCCGAGTTTCAAAGCGTGCGCGTCACCTTGGCCAGAAACGGCGGCTGGTCAGGGTTGCGACCACGCGCACGCGACAGCGCTTCGACCATGGGGTAGAAACTCTGCACGACGGCGATGGCATCGAGATCTTCGTGCCCGGTGGTGGCGAGCGGCAGTGTCGGCACGCCCTGGGCTTCGATATCTGCGCGCTGCGCTTCGGGCACGGCCAGCAGCACCCCGGCGCCCCGGGCATGCAGGCGCAGCGCCAATTCGAGCAACCCGGCCTGTGTTGGCCCGCGTGGCGCCAGCACCAGCACCGGCCAGCCCTGCCCCACCAGCGCCATCGGCCCGTGCTGCACCTCGGCGCCCGAGAAGGCCTCGGCGTGCATGGCGCAGGTTTCCTTGAACTTCAGCGCGGCTTCCTGGGCTACGGCCAAGCCGGGGCCGCGGCCGATGACGAACAGCTGCTCAGCGCCTTGCAGCTCCGCCACGGCGGCGCTCCAGTCCAGCGCGGCGGCAGCGGCCAGGGCCTCGGGCAAGGCCGCAACGGCCGCAGCGAGGGTGGCGTCCTGCTGCCAGGCCGCCACCAGGCGCGCGCCGGCCACCAGTTGCGCGATGTAGCTCTTGGTGGCGGCAATGCTGCGCTCTTGCCCGGCGTGCAGCGGCAGCACGAATTCAGCAGCGCAGGCCAGTGGTGAAGCGGTGTCGTTCACCAAAGCCACGATGCCGGCGCCCGCAGCGCGCAGGCTCCGCGCCGGTTCCACCAGATCGGGGCTCTGGCCCGACTGCGAGAAGACAAAACACTGCAAGGCCGCTGCCGGCAGCCGTGCCCCGTAGAGCGTGACGATGGACATAGGCAGCGAAGTCACCAGCCGCGAAAGCCGCGCCATGACGAGGTAGGCCAGGTGCTGCGCGGCATGGTCGGAACTGCCGCGTGCCAGCGTCAGCAAGGCGTCGGCAGGCCGCTGGCGCAGGTGCTGAGCCAGGCTGGCATACGCCGCAGCGTCTTGTTCCAGCAAGCGGGCGATGCACTGCGGCGCGGCCAGCGCTTCTTCCAGCATGAGAGTGCGGCTCGGTAAAACCAGGGTCGTGGGGTCAGGCTGAGCAGTCACGGGCATTTCCTGGTTGGGCAGCGCTAATAGTCGCAAGGCGTTCGACGGGTGAAGCGTACCCCGACCCCGTGTTGGGGCTCGGCGCCTCCAGACTTGGGGAGACTGGGAGACTTGGGAGACTTGGGGGTCAGGTCTGGGAGACTTGGGGGAGACTTGGGGGTCAGGTCTTGTCTTTTGCCTATGTGCGAGAGGCAAAAGGCAAGACCTGACCCCTTCGGCCTCTCTTCGGCTCCCTTCGGCTCCTCGGCTTGTGCGGACTCGCGGACTCGGGGGTCAGGTCTTGCTTTTTGCCTATGTGCAAGAGGCAAAAGGCAAGACCTGACCCCTGCGGCTCTTCGGCTCCTTCTTTCTGCGTGACTCCATGTTTCGGCGCATGCAATTTTCTGCGGGAGAGATGTCTGCCTGACTAAGGCGGGCAGCTGCGAAACCCGCAGAACATGTCGTCGCGCTCAGGCGCGGCGAAGCGGCGTGCTTTGGGGTGGCGCCAGCGCGCGCGTGTGGCGAAGCTGGCACCGCGCAGCACTCCCTGGCCGGGGGTGGGCGCGGCGTCCAGCGAGCCTGGCGCAGATGCGCCTGCGCCGGGCCAAGCGCGGGCGCTGCCGGCCACCCACTCGAACACATCGCCCCAGGCGAAGCCGCGGCCGCGGCCGTGACTGGCTGCAATTTCCCATTCCGGCTCGGTGGGCAGACGGCGGCCCGCCCAGCGGCACCACGCCTCGGCCTCATGGCGGCTGACATGCATCGCGGGCTGTGCCGGGCTGGCGCGCTGCAGGCCGCTGGAAGGCCCGGCGCCGCGCGCCACCAGCACGCCGCCGTGCAACTGCTCCACACGCCCGGGCGCACGCCGGCCTTCCTGCTGCACCCAAGCCCAGCCGACCGCTGACCAGAAATCTTCGCGGTCGTAGCCGCCGTCCTCGGCAAACTCGACATACCGCGCCCAGCTCACGGGCAGCGCGTCGATCTCGAATTCAGGCACCGCCTCCTCGTGGACTCCGCGCTCGTGCTGCGGCACCAAGCCGCCAGGGGCCGAGCCCACCATCCAGCGCTGAGCCGGCCACCACAGCGCCTCGCGGTCGGCACGCGCGGGCGGGCCACCCGCTGCGGCGCGCCAAGGCAGCCGCGTGGCCAGGGTTTCGCCCAAACGGTCTTCATGCATCAAGCTGCTGCGGTAGAAATGCAGGCTGACGTCGTCTTCGGTGTCGTCGTTCAGCACCGCCAGCAGCTCCAGCGTCGTTTCCAGCGTGTCAGCAAGGTAGCTGCGGAGGAAGGCGGGCTCGGGCGCTGGCTCGGCCTCGCGCAGCCAGGCTTCGATGCGGGGTTCGATGCTGGCCAGGCGCAGGCCCTGGGCGTCGCAGGCTTCGCCTCGGCTGCGCTGCACGTGGCGCGCAATCCAGTACTCCTGATACCAACCCGCCTGCGCGGCCAGGCGCAACGCGGCGGGTGTCTCATCCAGCGCCAGCAAGCGCAGCAAATGATTGCGGCTCTCGAACAGCGCCAGCGACAACACTTCACGCCCGGCACGGCGCATGCCGACGGGGTCGTCCAACGCGGCGCTGGCGCTGCCGGCTCGGCCGTTGCCGTTGCCCTCGCGGCCGTTATTGGCCGACGAGCCCGTTACGGATGGCATAGACCGTCAGCTCGGCGTTGTTGGCCAGGGCCAGCTTTTCAAGCACCCGTGCACGGTAGACCGACACCGTCTTCGGGCTCAGCGTCAACTCTTCGGCGATGTCGGCCAGGCGCTTGCCGCTGGCAATCATCACAAGCGTCTGCAGTTCACGGTCGCTCAGCGACTGGTGCGGGTTCTCGGTGGAAGGCGCGGTGAGGCTTTCCACCAGCATCTGCGCGATCTCGGGCGTGACGTACTTTCGCCCCTGCGCCACCGTGCGCACGGCCTGCACCAGCAGCTGAGGGTCGCCGCCCTTGTTGACATAGCCGTAGGCGCCGGCACGCAGCGCGCGTATGGCGTACTGGTCTTCCGGGTACATGCTGACCACCAGCACCTTGATGGCGCTGCCTTCGTCCTTCATGGCGTGCAGCGCGTCCAGGCCGCTGCGGCCGGGCAGGTTGATGTCCAGCACCAGCACGTCGCAGGCTTTGTGGCTGTCGCGGCCGGGCTGCTGCATCAGCGTGCGCATGAGGCTGCGCAGTTCGCCGTAGTCGCTGGCCTCGCCGACGACGCGGATGTCGGGCGCGTCGCTCAGCGTGTCGCGGATGCCGCGGCGGATGAGGGCGTGGTCGTCGCAGAGGATCACTTCAATCATTTCAAAGCACCGTCCAGGCTGAGTTCTCGGCGTCGTCGGGGTCGTCACCGTCGGGCGCGTGTGGCGGCTGGGTACCGCCAGCTGAAGCCACCAGCGGCACCGACAGGATCAATGAAGTGCCCGCACCGCTGCTGCTGAGGTCGACCCAGCCGCCCACGGTGGACGCACGCTCGTGCAGGCCGCGTATGCCGAAGCTGCGTGCCTTGGCCAGATCGCTCGGGTCCAGGCCGCGGCCGTTGTCGCTGACTTCCAGGCTCAGCACGCCCCAGGTGAGCGAAAGGTCCACCACCACGCGCGTGGCCCGGGCGTGTTTGGTCACGTTCGTCAGCGCCTCTTGTGCCGTGCGGTAGGCCACCAGCGCGACACCGGGCGGCAGCACCAGCGGCTGGCCCAGGTGCATGGCCTGGGTGCGGAATTCGCAGTCGATGCCCATGCGCTTTTCGAACTGGCTCGCCATCCACTGCAGCGCTGCCACCAGGCCTTGCTCGAGGATGGCCGGGCGCAGGTTCTGCATGATCCGCTGGCTGCTTTCGATGGCGTGCGTCACCGTCTCCAGCGCCGCCAACGCGCGTTGCTCGATGGCCGGGCTGCTGGCGTGGCGCCGTATCCAGTCGAGCTCGAACTTCAGCGCCGTCAACGAGCCGCCCACGTCGTCGTGAATCTCGCGCGCAATGGCCTGGCGCTCGGCCTCGACGCTGGTTTGCAGGTGCTGTGCCAGTTCAGACAGTCTCTTGCGTGAGGCCTGCAGCTCGACATCGGCGGCTTCGCGCGCGCGCTGCATGCGTGCACCGGCAATGGCGTGCTCTACCGCGGGCGCCAGGCGCGCGAGGTTGTTCTTCAGCAAGTAGTCGGCCGCGCCATTGCGCATGGCCTCGACCGCCGTGTCTTCGCCGATCTGGCCCGACACCAGGATGAAGGGCACCGGCGCCGCACCGGGCGTACCTGACGTCGCACCCGGTGCCGCACCCGATGCCGCACCCGCTGCCGCACCCGCTGCACTTTGCGCGCGGTGCTCTCGCAGCAGTTGCAAGGCGTCCAGCCCGGTGAAGCCCGGCAGGTGGTAGTCGGACAGCACCAGGTCCCAGGGTTCGGCCAGCGCGGCCACGAACTCGGCGCGCGTTTCCACGCGGCGCGCGCGCAGCCGCAGCCCGCCACGCTGCAGGGTGAGCATGGCCAGCGCGTGGTCGGGTTCGCTGTCTTCCAGGTGCAGCACGCGGAACGGCCGCGGCTCGCTGGGCCTGGCGCGCGGGCGCACCGCAGTGGTGGCGGGTGGGGGGGCAGATGTGGGGGAACTGGCCCCCGGCGGCGTGCCGGTCATGACTTCCAGTATCGCAAAGCGCTGCCCCAGTTCCGAAATGGCGGCGGAACCCGCTCATGTTCCGCTCAATGTTTGGCATGTCGCTGCCGAAAATGGGTTGCAAGGCAAGCCTCAAGGCCGGTGTTACCGCCGCCGGACGGCTGGTCTGCGCCCAGACCGTGCATAGAAAAGACAACCCATGGAGCCCCGATGCTCGTTCAGGACGCCACACCACCGCACCACGCCCCGCCCGATGGCTACCAGGCCGGCTGCGCCATGCCCTTGCTGGCGGCGGCCGACCTGCAAGACCATCTGATGGTGGCCAGCAACGACATGGACCGCCTGCAGGGACTGCTGGGCGACGCCTGCGACTCGCTGATGACGCATTTCTACGGCGCCACGGGCGAGCTCAAGGCGCTGCTGCACCGGGCGGCACAACACCCCGAGATCGAGGCCCCCGAGCTGCACCGCGCCATGCAGCACATGGCAGGCGCCATCACCGCGATGCAGTTCCAGGACATGGCCTCGCAGCTGGTGGACCACACCACGCGACGCCTGCGCAACTGCGCCGACCGCATTGCCCGCGACACCATGGGCGATGACGAAGACGGCGTTGCCATGGTGGCCGAAGCCCCGCTGCGACCCAACCCCGTGACCCAGGACGAGATGGACGCAGGTTCTGTCGAACTGTTCTGAACCTGCCGCCGCCCGCCCCTACGCGCCCCCCGAAACAAGCACTCCCGAAAGAGCTTTCCATGCACTCGATCCTTGCCGTTGACGACAGCGCCTCCATGCGCCAGATGGTTTCCTTCACCCTGAAGAACGCAGGCTTCAACGTCGTCGAAGCGGTGGACGGCCAGGACGCTTTGGAGAAGGCCAACAGCCGCGACTTCAACCTCGTGCTGACCGACCAGAACATGCCGCGCATGGATGGCATCAGCCTGACCAAGAAGCTGCGCGAGAACCCCAAGTTCAAGGCCACGCCGATCCTCATCCTGACCACGGAAAGCAGCGACCAGATGAAGCAGGCCGGCCGTGCCGCAGGGGCCACCGGCTGGCTGGTGAAGCCGTTCGACCCCGCCAAGCTGGTGGAAGTCATCGGCAAGGTGATTCGCTGAAACATCCCCGCGTGCCAGCCTGGCACGCAGACACACGCAGGAGACCTTCGCGATGAGCGAAACGACCAACGACGCCAGCGCCAACGCTGGCATCGACCTCAGCCAGTTCTTCCAGATATTTTTCGAAGAGGCGGGCGAGAACCTGGAATCCATGGAGCACAAGCTGCTCGCGCTGGACATCGGGCAGCCCGACGACGAGGAGCTCAACGCGATCTTCCGCTGCGCGCATTCCGTCAAGGGTGGCGCAGCCACGTTCGGATTCTCCGATGTGGCCGAGCTGACGCACCAGATGGAAACGCTGCTGGACAAGCTGCGCCGCCATGAACTGTCGCCCACCGCCGCGATGGTGGATGTGCTGCTGGCTTCCGGCGACGCGCTGAAGGCGCAGCTGGCGCGCCACCAGGGCAATGGCGCCGGCCCCATCGACACCGGCAACCTCCTGGTCACCATCCGTCGTCAACTGGACGGCGAACCCACGGCCCCGGTTGCGCCGGTTGCGCCGGTTGCGCCAGTTGCGCCGGTCGCACCGATGAAAGCCGCCGCCGCGTCCGCTGTGTCTGTGGTGGCGCCGTCTGCGTCGTCTGCCGGGTCTGAAGCCAAGCCCGTCGCGGCGCCGGCGCGCCCTGGCATCCGCCTGCTGGAGCTCACCGTGGGCCCGCTGCCCGATCCGAGCACGGCAGACAGCCTGGCCGAACTGTTCAAGGAAATCACCGACCTGGGCACCATCGAGCCGCTGGACGCCGGGCGCGACGCCGACGGCATGCGCCGCTTCAAGGTGGCCACGCTGTCCAGCGACAACGACCTCATCGACCTCTTCGGATTCCACGTCGCGCGTGAACACATTCGCTTGACGGCGCTGACCGATGGCTACGGCTTCCACGAAGGAGCGCCGGGCGCACCTGCCGCGACGAAGCCCAGCGCAGAGCTGGGCTACGGTTTCTTCGACGACGCCCCCGGCGCACCGGGCACCACCGACGCAGATGAACCGGGTGGCGCGGGTGGCGCGGGTGGCGCTGGTAGCGCCAGCGCTGCCACTGCCGCCGCCAGCCTTGCTGGCCGGCCGGTGGCTGCCGCTGCAGCCGCAGCCGTGGCGCCCAGGGCTGAAAAAACGGCGGCCGCAGCAGCCGAGAGCAGCACGCTGCGCGTCGGCGTCGACAAGGTCGACCAGCTCATCAACCTGGTGGGTGAGCTCGTCATCACCCAGGCCATGCTGGCGCAGAACGGCAAGGGCGTGGACGCCGCGCTCTACCAGCAACTGGCTGCCGGCCTGGCCGACCTGGAACGCAACACCCGCGACCTGCAAGAAGCGGTGATGTCGATACGGATGATTCCGATGTCGCTCGTCTTCAACCGCTTCCCACGCATGCTGCGCGACCTGGCGGCCAAGCTCGGCAAGAAGGTCGAGATGGTGCAGGTGGGCGAATCGACCGAACTCGACAAGGGGCTGGTGGAGAAGATCACCGACCCGCTGACGCACCTGGTTCGCAACAGTTGCGACCACGGTATCGAACTGCCGGCAGAACGCATGGCCAAGGGCAAGCCCGAGCACGGCACCATCACCTTGATTGCTACCCATCAGGGCGGCAGCATCGTCATCGAGGTCCGTGACGACGGCAAGGGCCTGAACCGCGGCAAGCTGCTGCAGAAGGCCCGCGAACGCGGTCTGGACGCACCCGACACCATGACCGACAGCGAGGTCTACAGCCTGATCTTCGCGCCGGGCTTCAGCACCGCCGAGGTCGTCACCGATGTCTCGGGCCGCGGTGTCGGCATGGACGTGGTGAAGAAGAACATCACTGCGCTCGGCGGCACGGTCGAGATCGACAGCGCCGAGGGCTACGGCATGACGGTGCGTGTGCGCCTGCCGCTGACGCTGGCCATCATGGACGGCATGAGCGTGGGCGTCGGCGAAGAGTGCTACATCCTGCCGCTGTCCAGCGTGGTCGAGAGCTTCCAGGTCAAGCCGGGCATCGTGAAGACCATCGGCGGCAGCGGCCGCGTGGTGGAAGTGCGCGACGAGTACATGCCGGTGGTCGACCTCGAGCGCATCTTCCAGGTGCCGCGTTTCGACTTCGAGAAGAGCAGCAACATCATGGTCGTGGTTGAGGCCGAAGGCGGCCGTGTGGCGCTGCTGGTGGACGAACTGCTGGGCCAGCAGCAGGTGGTGGTGAAAAACCTCGAGAGCAACTACCGCAAGGTGGACGACGTCTCGGGCGCCACGATCATGGGCGACGGCCGTGTCGCGCTGATCCTGGACATCGGCTCGCTGGTGCGCCGCTCGCGCCATTGAACAGTTTCAGTTGACGACTGCATGAACAGCACCGAATTACCCAACCCACCCACAAAAGCCGCCATGAGCATCCTGCATCCCAACGACAAGAGCATGCTCGCCGCCATCGGCGTGCTGCTGGCCGCCGCCGTGGCCTACGGCGCAGCGAACAGCGGCGTCACCCTGCCCCTGGTGCTGGGCGGCGCGCTGTTGGCGCTGGCCTTCTTCACCGCGCTGTCCAGCCAGAGCGGCAGGCTCAGCCATGTCGCGATACCGGCGCTCGGCATGGCGATGGTGGGCTTGCTCATCCACGCCGCCCGCGGCCACGCCGAAGCCCACTTCGCGGTCTTCGCCTTCCTGGCCTGCACGGTGGTCTACCGCCACTGGGTGCCGGTGGTGTCTGCCGCAGTGGCCATCGCGGTTCACCATCTCAGCTTCAACTACTTCCAGCAGTGGGGCTGGGGTCCGATCTGCTTTACCGAGCCCAGCCTGCTCATCGTCATCGAGCACGCCGCCTACGTGGTGGTCGAAGCGGTGCTGCTGGTGATGCTGGCGGTGCGCGCGCGCGCCGACTTCGCGGCCTCTGAAGAGCTGACCGGCATCGTCGGGCGGCTTGTCGCCGGCGACGGCTCGATCGACTTCAGCCCGGCGCATGTGCCGGTGAGTTCGCATGCCGCGCGCCAGCTGCAGCAGGCGCTGCGCCATGTCGAAACGACCATCAGCGCGGTGCGCGCCAGCGCCGAGTCGATCACCACGGCCAGCACCGAAATCGCCAGCGGCAACCTCGACCTCAGCCAGCGCACCGAAAGCGCGGCCAGCTCGCTGCAGCAGACGGCCAGCTCGATGGAGCAACTGACCGCCACCGTGCGCCACAGCGCCGACTCCGCCGTGCAGGCCAAGGGCCTGGCCGCCTCGGCCGCGCAGGTGGCCCTGCGCGGCGGCGCGGTGGTGTCGCAGGTGGTCACGACCATGGGTGACATCAACGGCAGCAGCAAAAAGATCGCCGACATCATCGGCACCATCGACGGCATCGCGTTCCAGACCAACATCCTGGCGCTGAATGCTGCGGTGGAAGCCGCGCGCGCCGGTGAACAGGGCCGCGGCTTCGCGGTGGTGGCCAGTGAAGTGCGCAGCCTGGCGCAACGCAGCGCCGAAGCCGCACGCGAGATCAAGAACCTGATCGGCGCCAGCGTGGAACGAGTCGAGGCCGGCACCCGCCTGGTGGCCGACGCCGGCCAGACGATGTCGGAGATCGTCGCCAGCGTGCAGCGCGTGGCCGACATCATCGGCGAGATCAGCGCCGCCACGGGCGAGCAGAGCTCGGGCATCGGCCTCGTCAACGTGGCCGTGGCCGACCTCGACCACAGCACACAGCAGAACGCGGCGTTGGTGGAAGAAAGTGCCGCCGCCGCCGGCTCGCTGAAGGAACAGGCCTCGCGCCTGGTGCAGTTGGTGGCGACTTTCCATGTCACCGCAGCGGCCGCCCGCTAAGTTCCGCTTGTTTCCGCTGAAGCCCCTGCGAACCTTCTTACCCACCCTGCAGTCCGGCCACGAAAGGCCGGGCGCGCTAACCGGAAAGCGACCTCCGTGTTCCAACTCAACCACATCAAGATCGGTCCGCGCCTGGCGCTGGGCTTTGGCGCCATCGTGCTGCTGATGGTGGCCGTCGTGGCGCTGATGATGTCGCGACTGCAACAGCTCAGCACCGACAACGCCCACCTCATCGAACTTCAGCGTCGCGCCGCAGTGGCCGACGACTGGCGCGGTCTGGTACAGCTGAACGTAGCACGCGCGCTGGCCATTGCCAAAGCCGGCGCTGCAGCCGACCTCGACGGTTTTTTCGGCAGCCCCATGAAGGCCACCAGCGGCCGCATCTCGGCCCTGCAGGAAGAGTTGGGCAAGGCCGTGGAGTCAGCGCGGGGCAAGGAACTGCTGGCCACCATTGCCAGCCGGCGCGAGGCCTACGTGGCCACGCGCGTCGAGGTACTGGCCAAGCTCAAGGCGGGTGACGGCGCCGCAGCGCAGCAGCTGCTGGGCGAACGCATGCTGCCGGCCTCAGTGACGTATGTCGCAGCCATCGAGACCCTGACGCAGTTTCAGCAGCAGCTGGTGCAGGACGGCAGCGCACAGATGGTGGCCGACGTGAACCGCGCCAAGCTGCTGTTGCTGGCGGCGCTGGCGGCAGCGGTGGCAGCGGCCGCAGGCTTCGGCTGGGCGATCACGCGTTCGGTGACGCAGCCGCTGCGCGCCACCGTGGCCGCCACCGGGCGCATTGCCGAGGGCGACCTCGCGGGCGAGGTTCAGGTCTCGGGCCGCGACGAGATGGCTGCGATGCAGCTCTCGCTGGTGAAGATGCAGGATGCGCTGCGCCGCCTGGTGGGTGAAGTGCAGAGCGGCAGCGAATCCATCAGCAGCGCCAGCAGCCAGATTGCCACCGGCAACCAGGACTTGAGCGGCCGCACCGAGCAGACCGCCAGCAATCTGCAGCAAGCCGCCAGCAGCCTGGAAGAACTGACCGGTACCGTGGGCATGACCGCCGAGAGCGCACGCACCGCCAACCAGCTGGCAACGGCCGCCAGCGCCGCCGCCGAGCGCGGCGGCCAGGCCGTGGCGCGCGTGGTCACGACCATGGAGGACATCAACGCCAGCAGCAAAAAGATCGCCGACATCATCGGCACCATCGATGGCATCGCCTTCCAGACCAACATCCTGGCGCTGAATGCCGCCGTGGAGGCCGCACGTGCCGGTGAACAGGGCCGCGGCTTTGCGGTGGTAGCCAGTGAAGTGCGCAGCCTGGCGCAGCGCTCGGCGCAAGCCGCGCGCGAGATCAAGACGCTGATCCAGAGCAGCGTCGAGAAGGTCGACGCCGGCACGCGCCTGGTGAAGGACGCCGGCCAGGCCATGGGCGACATCGTCGGCGGCGTTCAGCGCGTCACCGACGTCATCGGCGAGATCAGCGCCGCCACCAGCGAGCAGAGCACCGGGCTGCGCCAGGTCAACGAGGCTGTCGCAGGGCTTGACCAGATGACGCAGCAGAACGCCGCACTGGTGGAAGAAGGCACCGCAGCGGCGGAGAGCCTGAACGACCAGGCCATGCGCCTGCGCCAGCTGGTGGGCACCTTCCGTCTCACCGCGGCAGCCGCCCGCTGAGGCAGCTGCCGCCGCGGGTTTCGCTGCTTTCGTTGCGCATGCCCGCCAGCAGCCGCTGAAAACCATCTCCGCACCCTTCAGTCGGGTCGCACGCCGCCCGATAACCCTTCATACGTTCGAACTTCGCCAAGGAAACACCATGGAAATGATCGCTGAAGCCAGCCAGATCGCACGCCACGAAGCAGCGCGCGCCGATGCCGCTGCAGGCAAAGGCGCCGGGGCCGCCGGCCGCACCTCGCAGGGCGGTGAGTTCCTCACCTTCCGCCTCGGTGCCGAGGAATACGGCATCGACATCCTGCGTGTGCAGGAAATCCGCTCCTACGAACAACCCACCCGCATTGCCAACGCACCCAGCTTCATCAAGGGTGTGGTGAACCTGCGCGGTGTCATCGTGCCCATCATCGACCTGCGCCTGAAGCTGGGCTGCGACAGCGCCGAATACAACACCTTCACCGTGGTGGTGGTGCTGAACGTGCGCGGCCGGGTGGTGGGCGCGGTGGTCGATTCGGTGTCCGACGTGCTCGAGCTGAGCAAGGAAGAGATCAAGCCCGCGCCGGAGCTCAGCTCCAGCGTCGACGCCTCCTACATCACCGGCATCGGCACCGTGAAGAACGGCCAGGGCGAGAAGGAAGTGGCCCGCATGCTGATCCTGATGGACATCGAAGGCCTGATGAGCAGCGCCGACATGGGCCTGATCAACAGCTGAACCGCGACACCTTGCCCGACCCGACCCACCCCACCCCACCTGGAGACACACCATGCGCCAACTGCTCATTCCCGCCCTGCTTGCCCTGGCCACCCTGCCGGCCCTCGGCGCTGTCGATGCGAACAAGGACGACGCCGTCGCGATGGTCAAGAAGGGTATGGCCTTCATCAAGGCCAACGGCATCGAGAAGGGTTACGCCGCCGTCAGCGACAAGGCCGGCCCCTTCATCGACCGCGACCTCTATCTCGTGGTCTACGGCCTGGACGGCAAGTGCCTGGCCCACGGCGCCAACCCCAAGCAGATCGGCCGCGAACTCATCGACCTGACCGACATCGACGGCAAGTACTTCGTCAAGGAACGCGTGGCCATGGTCAAGGCCAAACCCACCGGCGCCTGGCAGGAATACAAGTTCACCAACCCGGTGAGCAAGAAGGTCGAGCCCAAGGTGATGTATTGCGAAAAGCTCGGCGAAACCGCGGTCTGCGGTGGCGTCTACCCTTGAACGCACAGCGAACTAGCGCGCCGTGAAACTCAGAAGCAAACTGCTGCTGCCCCCGCTGGTGACGGCGCTGGTGGCCATGACTGCAGGCGCCACCTACGCCACGCTGGACTGGCGCCAGGGCGTGGCCGCGCGGGCCGCCAACGCGGCCGTGCTCGACGGCCTGAAGGCCAGCGGCCAAGCCACGGAACAGTTGAGCGAGATGCGCGCCGAGGTCTTTCGCACGCTGGCGCTCATTGCGTCGATGGACGATGCGCAAGTCAAGGCCAAGCGCGCCGAGTTGGCGCAGAAGGTGGATGGCGTCAAGCGCGTCGTCGAGGCCATGCCCTCCTACAGCCGC